>ENA-OQDL01000009-OQDL01000009.1-human-gut-metagenome-genome-assembly--contig:-NODE-9-length-102558-cov-7.255245_pt1 | contig 102558 bp, 94 predicted proteins | sample MGYA00242782_ERZ504609 | MGnify/ENA primary metagenome ERZ504609 (study PRJEB26092, sample SAMD00036320) | human gut metagenome | host: Homo sapiens | study: EMG produced TPA metagenomics assembly of... | reverse complement strand
CAGCCGCCTGCGGGCGGCAGCTTCTCCCCCAAAGGGAGAAGCCAAAGACGATTCTATTTAAAGGGATGATAACTATGATTTCCATCGCAATCGACGGCCCGTCCGGGGCCGGTAAATCCAGTCTCGCCAAGGCGCTTGCCAAAGACCTCGGCTATGTCTACGTTGACACCGGTGCCATGTACCGCTCCATCGGCCTGTACGCCGTCCGTGCGGGTGTTGACCCGCATGACGCCGACGCTGTCGCCGCACTGCTGCCGCAGGTCAAGCTCGGCATCCGCCTGATCGACGGTGCGCAGCACATTTATTTAAACGGCGAGGACGTCAGCACGGCCATCCGCGCCGAGGAGATCGGCATGGCTGCGTCCGCCGTGGCCGCACACCCCGCGGTGCGCAGCTTCCTGCTGGACACCCAGCGCGGTCTGGCCGAAAGCCAGAACATCCTGATGGATGGCCGCGACATCGGCACCGTTGTGCTGCCCAACGCCACGGTCAAGATCTTCCTGACCGCCAGCGCCGAGGCCCGCGCCCAGCGCCGCGCCAAGGAACTGGCCGAGAAGGGCCAGCCCGCGGACTTTGCCACCGTGCTGGCCGACATCCGGCAGCGCGACTACCAGGACAGCCACCGCGCCGTGGCCCCGCTCAAACAGGCCGACGACGCCATTCTGGTGGACACAAGCAGCATCGGCCTGCAGGAGAGCTTTGACCTGCTCAAGCGCACGATTCTTGCGCACATCTAAGGGGGCTGACGATGCTTTTATACTGGATTCTGCTGCCCATCATCTGGGTGCTGGCCCACATTCTGTTCCGGTTCGAGGTCATCGGGCGCGAGAATTTGAAGGCCGTCCGCGATGGGCACGCCTACGTCATCGCACCGAACCACATTGCCAACCTTGACCCTGTCTTGATCGCTATAACGATATTTGACTGGAAGCGGCTGCGCATTCTGGCCAAGGAGGAGCTGTTCAAAAATCCGCTGGCCGGCTGGTTCCTGCGCTGTATGGGCGCTGTTTCCATCGAGCGCGGCAAGGGCGACACCACCACCGTCGAAAAGCTGACGAACGAGTGCAAAAATGGTACGGGCATCATGATCTTCCCCGAGGGGACCCGCACAAAGACCGGCAAGCTGGGCGTGATCAAGAGCGGCGCATTTGTGATCGCCGCCGCCTCGGGTGCGGACATGCTGCCTGTGCGCATCATCTACGGCACCAAGGACGGCAGGCTGCACCTTTTCTGCAAGGTGCGCATCGTCTTTGGTGAGCCAATCCCCGCCGCGGACCTGCAGATCAGGGATCAGAGCCACAAAATGGCGGAGCTGCGCCGTATGAAGAACCGCCTGCGCGACGAGCTGGAGCAGCTGCTGGCCGACAACGCCTTTGCCATGCCCGTCGTAGAAGCGGCACCGGAGCCGGAACAGCTGCCTGAAAAAGGCGAGTGAGCTGTAGGGGTGATGCTCGCATCGCCCCGCAGACTGAGCGGCAGCCGCAGCGTTCCCGGGTCGGTGACAGGCATCGGCCCCAACAACCTGTAAAAAGGAGCTTATCTATGGAGATCATCCGTGCCAAAACCGCCGGCTTCTGCTTCGGTGTGGACCGCGCGGTCAAGCTGACTTATGATTTATTGGCGCAGGGACGCAAGGTTGCGACCCTCGGCCCATTGATCCACAACGCCCAGGTCGTGGCCGACTTGGAGGCGAAGGGCGCTGTGACCTGCCCGGATATTGACGCCGTGCCCGACGGGTATGAGGTCATCATCCGCAGCCATGGCGTGCCCAGAAGCGTCTATGATAAAATAAGCACACGCAGCCTGGCGTATCACGATGCCACCTGCCCGTTTGTTGCAAAAATCCATAAAATCGCGATGGAAGCGGACAAAAACGGTGCGCTTTTGCTTGTTGCAGGCGACGCCGACCACCCCGAAGTACAGGGAATTGTCGGCCATACAAGCGGCCCTGTGCAGGTTTTTGCCAATCTGGAGGAGCTGCAAAAATTGCTCCCCACGCTTTTGCAACAAGAATCCATCTACGTCGTCGCGCAAACGACATTTCGCGTGGAAAGTTGGGAAAATTGCAAAGCTTTTTTAAAAAAACGAGTGTACAAAAGCCAGAATTTTTGATACAATATGTAATGCGACGTGGGCGAGGCAACAGGAAGCGGAAGACCTCAGCCAAAAATGCGATCACATGGTCGTCATTGGTGGTCATCATTCTTCCAATACCCAAAAGCTGTTACAGGTCGCCGCGCGGCATACCAAGGCCATCAACGTCGAGACTGCTGATGAACTCGACCCTGCATGGCTTGCTGGTGCGGCGCGTGTGGGCGTGACAGCCGGGGCTTCAACGCCTTCGTCTATAATTGAGGAGGTACTTAACAGTATGAGTGAAGAGATCCGTGACGACATGAGCTTCGAGGAGATGCTCAAAGCTACCGAAGCCAATGCAAATGTTTACACCGGAAAGATCGTAAAAGCCAAGGTCATCAGCGTTTCCCCGACGGAGTGCATCGTCGGTGTCGACGGCTCCAAGCACACCGGCATTGTGCCCCTGCGCGAGATGAGCCATGACCCCAACGCCAAGATGGAAGACCTTGTTAAAGAGGGCGACGAGCTGGATCTGGTTGTTGTCAAGACCAACGATCAGGAGGGTGTTGACACCCTGTCCCGCGTCCGTTTTGAGGCCCAGAAGGGCATGAAGGACGTCTCCGAGGCTGCCGAGAACGGCACCGTTATGGAAGGCGACGTCATGGAGGCCAACAAGGGCGGCGTTGTTGTCAACGTCAAGGGCGTCCGCGTCTTTGTTCCCCGTTCTCAGGCCACCATGCGCCGTGACGAGGACTACACCAAGCTGGTTGGCCAGCACGTTCAGCTGGTCATTACCGAGTGCGCAGGCCGCAAGATCGTCGGCTCCATCAACAAGGTCACTGCCGAGGCCAACAAGGCCAAGCGCGAGGAGTTCTGGGCCAATGTTGAGGTCGGCAAGCAGTATAAGGGCGTTGTCAAGAGCCTGACCTCTTACGGCGCTTTCGTTGACGTGGGCGGTGTCGATGGCCTGTGCCACATCAGCGAGCTGAGCTGGAACAACATCAAGCATCCCTCCGAGGTCGTCAAGGTCGGCGACGAGATCGAGGTCTACGTCAAGAGCTACGATCCCGAGAACCAGAAGGTCTCCCTGGGCTACAAGAAGGAAGAGGACAACCCCTGGGTCAAGCTGGAGAATGAGGTTCCCGTCGGCACCGAGTTCACCGCTCCCGTTGTCTCCATCACCAAGTTTGGCGCTTTCGTCCGCATCATGCCGGGCATTGACGGTCTCGTTCATATCAGCGAGATCAGCAATGAGCGCGTGAACAAGGTCTCCGACGTGCTGAAGGTCGGTGACGAGGTCCGCGTTAAGCTGACCGCCGTTGACTTTGACCGCAAGCGCATCAGCCTGTCCATGAAGGCCTGCCTCGACGAGAACGGCGAGGACGCTGAATAATTCTTAGTCATTGCGCAACCGTATGGGGCCTGCCTGTTGTAACAGGCAGGCCCCTTTTTGTACAAGTAACCTGTAGGGGGCGGCGTCCTCGACGCCCCGCGGGCGGGCAGTGCCCGCCTCTACAAACGTAAAACGGGTACATCATGCAAAAACTCAAAGACATCATCCAAAAATACTATGAGGGTCTGGCCTACCTGTTTTTCGGCGGGGTCGCAACGCTGCTGAACCTGGTCGTCTTTGCGGGCTTCCAGGCGGCGTTCGGTACAGACTTTGCCGCGGGCATCGGCAATATTCTGGACAACTGCATCTGCATCCTCTTTGCCTATTGGACAAATCGCACGTTCGTGTTCAAAAGCGCGAACAAGGGCAAGGCGGCCTGGGCGGAGTTCGGGCAGTTTGTCTCCTGCCGCATCGCCACGATGGTCATGGATCAGGTCATCATCTGGCTGGGCGTCAGCCTGCTGGGGCCGCATGTCGCGTTTGCCGCGGCCAACGGCAAGCTGTGGGCCATGGGCGTCAAGCTGTTCAGCCAGGTCATCGTTATCGTGTCCAACTACGTTTTCAGCAAATTGTTTATCTTTAAAAAGAAGTAACGCATCATCCGGAAGGAGCATACCATGCTTATTTTTAAAGTGGCAAAATTTGTGCTCAAGCACCCGCTGCTGACCCATGGAGCCAGGCAGCTCGTGCACAAAAAACTACGTCCCCCAAAGGAGGCATCCCCTATGAAACAGAAAGTTCGCGGTCACGCATTCCGTCTGGTGGGGCTGATCCTGGGCATCATCGGTGCCACGGTCAGCATCACCTCCATCGTTTTCGCTGCCCTGGGCCTGCATCAGGCACGCCTGTGCAAACATTGTGAGAAAGGGGAAAATTTCCGGTGAAATACACGAAGGAAGAAATGCTGAGCAAGGTCGACCACACCCTGCTCAAGCCCGAGGCAACCTGGCCCCAGATCCGCACCCTCTGCGATGAGGCCATCGCCAATCACTGCGCGTCGGTCTGCATCAACACCTGCTACGTCAAGCAGGCCGTCGAGTATATGGCGGGCCGCGTGCCGGTCTGCTGCGTCGTCGGCTTCCCCCTTGGCGCTATGGACACCAAAAGCAAGGCATTTGAGGCTAAAACTGCCATCGAGAACGGCGCGTCCGAGGTTGATATGGTCATTAACATCGGCTGGCTGAAGAACAAGCAGTACGACGACGTCCGCAATGACATTGCCGCCGTCAAGGCTGCTGTGGGCGACAAGGTGCTGAAGGTCATCATCGAGACCTGCCTGCTGACCGACGACGAGAAGATCAAGATGTGCGACATCGTGCCCGAGGCCGGTGCCGACTTCATCAAGACATCTACCGGCTTCTCCACCGGCGGTGCGACCTTCCACGACATTGAGCTGTTCGCAAAGCACGTTGCGGGTCGCTGCAAGATCAAGGCTGCGGGCGGCATCTCCACCGTCGAGGACATCGAGAAGTTCCTCGACCTCGGCGCAGACCGCCTAGGCACCTCCCGTGCCGTCAAGCTGCTGACCTCCGGCGAGGCCGGCAGCGGGTATTAAGGGAAAGCGGTGTTCCTTCTTTGCAAAGAAGGAACCGAAGAAATTCTAAACCAATAAATGCGGGAGACTGCTTTTCGTCAGCAGTCTCCCGCATTTTGTTTTGTGCAGCGGTAGGGGACGGCGTCCCCGACGTCCCGTCAGTTGGCAGTTGCCCTCCGGGCAGGGTGTAGGGCGGCCAGCCCTCTGGCCGCCGAAAGGGGCGTGTTGCCTTGTGGTGCGCCTCTATTTTTAAATGGGTGTGTGGGGGGAAAAAACATGACCGCGCCAACAAACTGGAAGTTATCTATTTCTTCTTTTTCGGTTTTGGGGCTGGTAGTTCATCATACATTGCATGAAACAAGCCTGTCAAAAATTCCTTATTATCAACTTCATCTACCAACAACATCTCTTTTGCTCCCTCATAGGGTAATTCATACGGAGCTGTCGGCATATAACTAATTGCTGATTTTACTGGTTTAACAAGTAATCTATCATCATAGATACCGCCTACAATCTTGCCACGATAATAAATAATAAATTCTCCCATCATAGCTCGATAAGTAATTTCTTCTAACTCAGATAGCTGCCCTAAAATAAACTCTAAGTATTCCTTGCTTGATGCCATATTTCCTCCTCAAATCCTAAGGCAATACCGCACAATTCCCGCCTAACGGCTCAAGCACCGCTCCGGCGGCTGCGGCACGGCATCTGCGTTGCCAAAATGCTCGATAAGACATCCAGTATTATCTGCGCTTTTGGCTTAGCAGCTGCCGCACCTCGCTCGCCGTATCGGCACTTAGAATTATGCGGTATTGCCCTAATTTAACTTTGTATCAACTTAATTGCCTCATCAACAGATACACATGTAGCAAATCTCTTTGGCCACATCATATCATTGTAATATTTATAGGTTTCTTCTCCAGACATATAGTCGTTATCAAACGTTGAATTTGCCCCTTGTGGAACGATTACTTTATATCCTCTTTCAAAAGCAGATTTCACAGTTGCATCTATACAGAAATTTGTCTGTAACCCAACTATCATTAATGTATTTTCATCTTTAACATAATCTGTAAAATCTTTATTTCCGAAACAACTATTGATATTTTTTGTAAATATCTTTTCACCTTCCCTTGGATGCACCTGTTCTGCAATCTCGAATTCTTCATCGCCGATTGAAAATCCCGTTCCTGGTCCATCATCATGCTGAAAATAGATAACCTCTATTTGATTATCTCTAGCTGCTTGTATAATTCTTGAAGTATTATCAATAAATTCATCAAAATTAAAAAGTCTGCTATCTGTTATTCCTTTTTGTATATCTATCACAAGTAGTTTCATTCGTTTCTCCTTTACACATAAAAATCCCGATTTATTGAACTAGGTTAAGTATATCATACTCTCCTGCAAAAGAACACCCCGCGCCCCGGTCATACCCCGCCCCCTGCGCCGCATACCTTTATAAACCATAAAAGGGGGGCGTACCTATGCAAGATTCACCCATCGTACTTACCACCCTCGCCGGGCTGTCCACGGGGGTGGGCGGGCTGCTGGCTGTGCTCTGCCCGCCGTCGGAGCGCCTGCTGGCAGCCAGCGCGGGCTTTGCGGGCGGGGTCATGCTCACGGCGTCGTTGGCCGACCTGATGCCGGAGGCGCTGGCGCTTTACGGGGGCTACCTGACGCCGCTGGCCTGCGGCGGAGCGGTTGTGTCGCTGCTGGCGCTCGGGATGCTGACCGCGGGTCTGCTGGGGCGGCTCCTGCCCGAGGAAGCTGCACTGGCCGCCCGCTTTGGCAAAGGCGGAGATTCGGCCCGCGCCGCGGCCATGCGCACGGCTCTTGTCACGGGGCTGGCGCTGCTGCTGCATAATTTCCCGGAGGGCGTGCTGACCTTCTTTGCGGGCACGGCTGATCCGTCGCTCGGTCTGCGCACCGCCGCGGCCATCGCCCTGCACAATATCCCGGAAGGACTTGCTGTGGCCGTGCCGTTTGCTTACGCAACGCGCCGCCGCACCGCGGGTGTGCTGGCCGCGCTCGTCTCCGGCCTGGCCGAGCCGCTCGGGGCGGTGCTGGCGTGGCTGTTCCTGCGTCGGCTCTTCACGCCGGGCTTTCTGAACGGCACCGTTGTGCTGGCGGCGGGCGTCATGGTCTGGGTGGCACTGGCCCAGCTGCTGCCCGGTGCCCTGCACCCCGCCCACCGCACCGCGGGCATTTTGGGCGCCGCCGTCGGCTGCCTTCTCATGCTGTTAGGTCATTGCGGTCGCTGCCGTTAAATGTGCTATACTATATCTGTATATTTGTGCAAGAAAGGAGCAAGCCACATGTTGAAAAAAAAGTCGCGGCGCTGCTCCTTGTGCCTGTGCTGCTGGCGGGGTGCAGTGCGGCAGGGGATGTCGAGACCCTGCTGCGCGCGCCGCAGCTCTCCGGCGAGAGCGCGGCCCTGCAAAAGGCGCTGAACAACTACCTGGGCGGCAGCGCAACCTTAAAGTATCCCGCCAGCGGCGATTTCCTTTCGCCGTTTGCGTTCGGTGACTGGGACGGCGACGGCACAGACGAGGCCGCCGTCCTCTACACCACCGACACGACCAGCTCCAACGTCTGGCTGGCCGTGCTCGAGCCGACGGGGGAGAGCAGCTGGCGCGTCAGCCGCGTGGTGGAGGGCCTGACCAGCGAGGTGCAGAGTTTTTCCGCTGCGCATCTCCGAGACACGTCGAGCCAGCAGCTGCTGGCAGGGTATGTCTCGCCCCAGGGCGACCAATATCTGGTTGTCTATCAATATGACGGTGATACGTTATCTACGGTCATCAGCAAGAGCTATACCGACATGATCGTCGCGGACTTCACCGGCAAGGGCGACACGCAGGATCTGGTTCTGGCTCTGCCGCCGGACACTGAGCTGGGCGGCGTGACGCTGCAGCTGCTGACCGCCAACGACGGCGAGTTCCGCTCGACCCAGACGCTGAACCTGGGCGAGGGCGTCTACAGCAGCTGCGCGGCCCTGCACGCGGGCACCGGCAGCGACGACGGCATGTACCTGGTCATGGATGCCTGGACCGGCACAAGCAGTCTGGTATCGGACATCATTCTGTATGACGAAGCAACGGGCTTTTTGCAGCCCTACCGTCCCAGTGGCATGAGCGACATTCAGCGCAGCACGCTGCGCTACCACCGCGAACTGCTGAGCCGCGACCTTGACGGCAACGGCACGGTGGACATCCCTGTGGAGATCGACGACGGCGGCACGCTGCAAACGCCGATGGACAAGCGGCTGAGCTTTCTGCTCTGGAAGGATTACACCTCGATGGCGGGCGGCAACAGTAAGTTTGGCGTCTACGACAGCGAGTATAACATTTTTATGGAGCTGCCCGAGTCGATGCACGGCAACATCCTGATCCGCTCCAACCAGAGCGGCACGGGTTGGCTGATCTGCAACGCCGAGGGCACGACGGTCTACTGCGAGATGCGCGTCGTTGACCCCGCGGACAACGCGGCCACCGGCGTTGGCAACTATCTGCGCATTGCAAATATTGGCAGCCAGCAACTGCAAGCCCGCGTTGTAACGTCGTATTATGGATTGAGCCTGGATTTCATCAGCCAGAACACGGTGCTGCTGGGATCAAATTGATACAGAAAGGGAAATCGGGTTTATGAAACGAGTTTTGGTAGTCGAAGACGAAGCCAGCATCCGCGAAATGGTAGCCCTGAACCTGAAAATGGCCGGCTGGGAGGTCGTCGAGGCCCCCAGTGCCGAGCGCGCGCTGGAACTGATGCACAGCGGGGAACACTGCGACGCGGCACTTTTGGATATTATGCTGCCGGGCATGGACGGCTTGAGCCTCTGCGAGACGATCCGCCGCGGTGACAGCGACATCGGTATTATCATCGTGTCGGCCAAAGGGCAGGAGAGCGACAAGATCCGCGGTCTGTCCATCGGCGCAGACGATTACATTACGAAGCCGTTTTCGGTGTCGGAGCTGATCGCGCGTCTGGAGGCGCTGACCCGCCGCATCCACCGCGGCAGCGGTACCGCCGCTAGGCCCGCCGAGGAGCCGGAGCAGCTGGTCAGCGGCCCGTTTGTGCTGGACGAAAAGAGCCGCATTCTGTACAAGTCCGGCAAGCCCATCGACCTGACGCAGGTCGAGTTCCAAATTATGGAGCTGTTCTTCCGCAATCCGGGTACCGCGCTGGTGCGTGAAAAAATCTTGGAAGGTGTCTGGGGCAAAAATTATTTCGGCGATGTGAAGATCGTTGACGTGAACATCCGCCGCCTGCGCATGAAGATCGAGGACGAGCCCAGCAGCCCGCAGCATATCCTCACAGTTTGGGGGTATGGGTATAGGTGGAATGCGTAAACCGGGAACAGCAGTCCGTAGGGGCCGGGCATGCCCGGCCCTCCACCTTGCCATTACCGCCCATTTATCTTTTGCATCGTAGGGAGAGGTCTTGACCCCTCCGCGGGGCGTCGAGGACGCCGCCCCCTACATCCTTCGCCGCAAACCTTCCACCAACCGTAGGGGAGAAATTCATCCCTCTCGCGCCGCTTCCGTCATCTCTCACCTCGCCCTCTCACCACCTACCAAAATCCCACAGGAAAGGAGCTCACCGCCATGCAATCCACCAGCATTATCCGCCGCTGGATACGCGGCAGCCTGCTGATCACGGTGCTGGTGCTCGTGCTGGCGGAGGGACTGTTCCTGTACTACAGCTACAACGACCTCTACGGCGGTGTCGAGCGCGCGGTGGAAAATCGTTTTTCCACCGTCGTGGGCCGCCTGCAGGCCACGGGCACGGCGGGGGACACCGCAACCACCGCCGAAAGCCGCGCCAATGTCCTGCGGCGCGTCGTCGAGCAGTTCGACGAGAAGGACAAGTTTGAATTTATGCTGCTGGACGCACAGGGCGTTATCCTGGCGACGAGCAGCGGCACCATGAACCGCGACCTGACAAACGGCACCGACTATGGCCGTGCGCTGACGTCCGCCAACGGGATCGGGTCGGCTATCTTCACGACACCCCAGGGCGAGAGGGTCATGGCCATTACGATGCTTGTGCCCTACGCGGCGGGCAGTATCGCCGCCATGCGGATGGTCACAAGCCTGACTCTCGTTGACGGCCTGTGGTGGCGCACCGTCGCTATCTGCGTTGGTCTCGGCGTGCTGGTGCTGGCCTTTACGGTGTGGAGCGGCTTGTTTTTTGTACGATCCATCGTCCGTCCGCTTGGTGAAGTCGAGGCTACCGCCACCAAAATTGCGAAGGGTGACATGAAAGTCCGCCTGCCGGACACCCGCTACGACGACGAGATCGGGCGGCTGTGCAAGACGATCAACCAGATGGCCGAGGATCTTGCCGAGACCGAACGGTTGAAAAATGAGTTCATCTCATCGGTCAGCCACGAGCTGCGCACGCCGCTGACCTCCATCCGGGGATGGGTCGAGACGATCAGCAATATCGACGACCCAACGAATGAAAACTACCGCCGCGGCCTTTCGATCATCGGCACCGAGACGGACCGCCTCTATACGATGGTCGAGGAGCTGCTCGACTTCTCCCGCCTGCAGAACGGCATCAAGATGAACTGCGAGGTGCTCGACTTCGTCGCCGAGGCCACCGACGCCGCGCTGTTCGTGGAGGCCCGCATCCGCCAGGAGGGGATGCAGCTCGTCTACTCCGAGCCGCCCGAGCCGTACCCGGTCTGGGCCGACCCCGCGCGGCTGCGGCAGGTGTTTGTAAATCTGTTCGATAATGCGATCAAATATTCCGAACCGGGCGGCACGATCTTCCTGACGCTGAGCCGCACGCCGGTCACGGTCAGCGCGTCCATCCGCGACCAAGGCCGCGGCATTGCGCCCGACGACCTGGAAAAGGTCAAGCAGAAGTTTTTCAAGGCGAAAAACTCAGTGCGCGGCTCGGGCATTGGGCTGGCCGTCGTCGATGAGATCGTCGGCACACTGGGCGGCAAATTTGACATCGCCTCCACCCTTGGCCAGGGCACAACCGTCACCGTCACCCTCCCCGTCTACCACCCCGGGCAGGAGCACCTGCATGACAAGATTTAAAAAGGCTTCCCCCGTGGGGGAAGCTGTCACCGAAGGTGACTGATGAGGGCAGAGCTTGCGTCAGAACTGCTTTGCGGTTTACTGCGCGGGCTTCCCCTCATCCGGCGCTGCGGCACCACCTACCCCCATGAGGAAAGACAGAAAATTTAACAAGGAGAACCATATATGTCCAAAGAATTTCGCACCTCCATCGGCGGCCAGGCCCTGATGGAGGGCATTATGATGCGCGGGCCGGAGAAGATCTGCTGCGCCGTGCGTAAGCCGGACGGCACCATCGACCTGACCTATGACACTGTCACCGTCCACTGGTACAACAGGATCCCGCTGGTGCGCGGTGTCTGCAACATGGCCGAAAACCTGTACAAGGGCTACCGGTATTTAATGCACGCCGCCGATATAGCGATGGAGGGCGAAACCGAGCCCGCCGAGTCCAAGCTGGACAAATGGTTCGAGGAACACGCCACCCCCGCTGTGCAGAACGTGCTCATGACCTGCGCCGCCTTCGTCGGTGTTGTGCTGGCGCTGTTCCTGTTTACGTTTTTGCCCACGTTTTTGACCGGCCTCGTCATGAAGGTTGTCCCGCTGGGGCGCTGGCCGCGCGTCATCCTCGAAGGTGCGCTGAAAATGGCCATTTTCCTCGGGTATATGTTTCTCTGCACGCGGTTCAAGGACCTGCACCGCGTCTTTGAGTACCACGGTGCCGAGCACAAAACCATCGCCTGTTATGAGGCAGGTCTGCCGCTGACCGTTGAGAACATCCGCAGGCAGAGCCGCTTCCATCCCCGCTGCGGCACCAGCTTTATGATCCTTGTCATCATTATCAGCATCTTTTTGTATGCGGTGCTGCCGTGGACCAGCACGGGAATGCGTATTGTGTACAAGCTCTGCATGTTCCCGCTTTTGGTCGGTATTTCGTATGAAATTCTGAAATGGGCGGGCCGTTCCGACAGTGTGCTGTCCAAGATCGTCTCACAGCCCGGCCTGTGGATGCAGCGCCTGACGACCTTTGAGCCAGACGACTCGATGATCGAGGTCGCCATTGCCGCTGTGACCCCGGTCCTGCCCGAAAAACAGGAGGAAGCCCGCTGGTGAATACTGCTTATCAAAGTCTTTGCGCCCGGCTCATGATGGCCGGTGTGCCCGATGCCCGCTTTGACGCGGTGCAGCTGTACAAATTTGTCACGGGCCGTGACCCGCGCCTGGATAACGGCCCCACCCCCGACGAGGCTTCGAGCCTGCGGGTCCTGGGCGAGCGCCGCGCCGCCCGTGAGCCGCTGCAATACCTGCTGGGCGAGTGGGATTTTATGGACTTTACGCTCAAGGTGGGCCGCGGCGTGCTCTGCCCCCGCGCCGACAGCGAGGTCGTCTGCGAGGCGGCCATCGAGCTGTTGAAGGACGCAGAAGCGCCCGTCGTCTACGACCTCTGTGCGGGCACGGGCTGCCTGGGCCTGGGCATTGCCAGGCATCTGCCCGGCGCGGCTGTGACCTGTGTGGAGAAAAGCGCCGACGCCTGGCCCTACCTGACCGCCAATGTGGCGGGGACCGGCGTGCAGGCCGTGCAGGACGACATCCTTACCTATTATAATAGGCTGCCCTCCGGCGGGGCCGATCTCATTATCTCGAACCCACCCTACCTGACGGCGGAGGAGATGGCACACCTGATGCCGGAGACGGCCAGGGAGCCTGCCATGGCGCTGGACGGCGGCGCGGACGGCCTCGATTTTTACCGCCTGCTGACCGCGCACTACCGGGACGCGCTGCGCCCGGGCGGCTGGCTGGTGCTGGAGATCGGCTGTGCCCAGGCCGCCGACGTGCTGGCGCTGGGGGCGGCTAACGGCTGGGTCAACGGCAGCTGCCGTAAAGACTACGGCAGCAATGACCGGGTTGTTTTGCTGCAAAAACCTGAAAAAAGCTGCTGAAAATCCGATTTATGGGACACAAAACACACAACAAAATGTTGTAATTTGCTCGTAAATCGTATATAATAGGTACAAACGCAAATCATAAGCATACTTGCAGATAAAAGGAGAACCGCAACATGGCAGCAAAAAAAGATACCGCACCCAAAACGGCAGCCCCCGCCGCCGATAAGAAGGCCGCGCTGGAAACCGCGCTGGCGCAGATTGAAAAGCAGTTCGGCAAGGGCGCCGTCATGAAGCTGGGCGCGAACGTCACGATGCAGGTCGACGCGATCCCCACCGGCAGCCTGGGCCTGGATCTGGCGCTCGGCATCGGCGGTGTGCCCCGTGGGCGTATCGTCGAGGTCTACGGCCCCGAATCCTCCGGTAAAACGACGCTGGCACTGCAAATTCTGGCAGAGGCCCAGAAGATGGGCGGCGAGGTCGCCTTCATCGACGTCGAGCACGCCCTCGACCCGACCTATGCCGCCGCGCTGGGCGTTGACATTGACAGTCTGCTGGTCAGCCAGCCCGACACCGGTGAGCAGGCTATGGAGATTTGTGAGGCTCTCGTCCGTTCCGGTGCCATCGACGCGGTTGTCGTCGACTCCGTTGCGGCCATGGTGCCCCGCGCTGAGATCGAGGGCGAGATGGGCGACAGCCATGTGGGCCTGCAGGCCCGCCTGATGAGCCAGGCCATGCGCAAGCTGACCAGCGTCATCGGCAAGACCAACACCGTCTGCATCTTCATCAACCAGCTGCGCGAGAAGGTCGGCGTCGTCTACGGCAACCCCGAGGTCACCACCGGCGGACGCGCGCTGAAGTACTATTCCAGCGTGCGGATCGACGTGCGCCGCATCGAGGGCCTGAAGGACTCCACCGGTGCGTTCATCGGCAACCGCACCCGCGCCAAAATTGTGAAAAACAAGGTCGCGCCCCCGTTCCGTGAGGCCGAGTTTGATATTATGTTCGGCGAGGGCATCTCGAAGATCGGTGAAATTCTTGACCTTGGCGTCAAGCTGGGTGTCGTCCAGAAGAGCGGCGCATGGTTCAACTACGGTGAGATGCGCCTGGGCCAGGGCCGCGACAACGCCAAGCAGTTCCTGAAAGACCACCCCGAGGTCTCCGACGAGATCGAGAAGATCGTCCGCGCGAACTCTGACCGCCTGCTGGCCGCCGGTAAGAAGGGTACAGTCAAGCCACTGGACCCGAGTGAGGTCATCAAGCCCGCGGCAGCCGCTGAAGCCCCTGCCGCTCCCGCCGCCAAGACGACGGGCAGCGAGGTCGACCTCGATATTATGGTCGATGAATAAGCCATGCCGCGCTTAACGCAAATCAAGGAGACAAAAAAAGGCCGTCTGGCGCTGTTTTTGGACGGCGAGTTTGCCTTCTCGCTGGATGAGGACACCTTCGCCGCTGCCGCCCTGCACCAGGATGACGAGCTGGAGGACTGGCAGATCGAGGAGCTGCGCAAGAAAAGCGAGACCCGCCGCGCGCTGGACAAGGCCATGGATTATTTATCCCTGCGCGACCACGCGGCAGGGGAGCTGTACCAGAAGCTCTGCCGGAAGTTCGACGCCCACAGCGCTGCCTACGCTGTGGCGCGGGCGGGGGAGCTGGGGCTTTTAAACGATGTCTCGTTTGCCCGCCGCCGCGCCGCGGAGCTGCTGCGCAAGCGCAAGTCCCGCCGCGAGATTTTGAACGATCTTTCGGCCAAGGGCATTGACCGCGACACCGCCGCCGATGTGGTGGAGGAGCTGTTTGCCGAGACAGACGACGGCGAAAGCCCCGAGCTGGAGACGGCCCGTGCGCTTGTGCAGCGGCAGTACGCCGCCAAGCTCGCCGCCGGTAAGCGCGACCAGGTCGCCGCCGCCCTCGCCCGCCGCGGATTTTCCCATGCGGTGATACGGGAAGTGCTGTCCGACGACGAATAAAATCCAGCTGCCCTGTAGGGGCCGGGCATGCCCGGCCCTCAGCCTGCCGATTGCATCCCCCTAACGGTTCGCATTGTAGGGAGGGGTCTTGACCCCTCCGCGGCGGCCAGAGGGTTGGCCGCCCTACAATTTTTGGCAAACATCTGCCGCCCTGCGGGGTGTCGGGGAACCGCCCCTATAATCCTGCGCAAACCATACAATATTATATTAAAGGACTACCCAATGAAAATTGCCATTATCTCCCTCGGCTGCCCGAAGAACCAGGTCGATGCCGACGTATTCTGCCACGCCCTCATCAAGGACGGCCACACCACCGTGGCTGACCCCGCCGAGGCTGACATTATCATCATCAACACCTGCGGCTTCATCGAGTCCGCCAAGACCGAAGCTATCGAGAATATCCTGATGGCCTGCCAGTACAAGCAGGAAAATCCTGACCTCAAGGTCATTGTGACCGGCTGCCTGGCTGAGCGCTACAAGCAGCAGATCATTCAGGAGATCCCCGAGGTCGATGCCGTTGTCGGCATTGGCTCCAACGCCGCGCTGCCCGCCATCGTCCGCCGCGTCTGTGCCGACGGTGCGGGCCAGATCGAGAGCTACGGCCCCAAGAGCGATATGCAGCTCGGCGGTGCGCGCGTTATCTCGACCCCGCGGCACTATGCGTACTTAAAAATTGCCGAGGGCTGCAACAATGGCTGCTATTACTGCGCCATTCCGCTGATCCGCGGTGCGCTGCGCAGCCGTGAAATCAACGACTGCGTCGCCGAGGCCCGCTGGCTGGCGGGCGAGGGTGTGCGCGAGCTGATTCTGGTCGCGCAGGATCCCACCGCCTACGGCGAGGACTGGGGCAGACCCGGCGCCATCTGTGAGCTGCTGGACCGCCTGCAGGAAATCGACGGCATCCGCTGGATCCGCATCCTGTACGCCTATCCCGAACGTATCAGCGACGAATTTATTGCCGCCATGGTCCGCAACACCAAGGTCGTGCCCTATCTCGATCTGCCCATCCAGCACTGTGATGACGCGGTGCTCAAGGCCATGAACCGCCGCGGCGGACGTAAGGAGATCGAGGACGCGATTGCCCGGCTGCGCGCGGCCATCCCCGGCATCACGCTGCGCACGACGCTGATCGCGGGCTTCCCCGGTGAGACCGAGGAGCAGTACGCAGAGCTGTGTGACTTCGTCAAGACCGTCAGGTTTGACCGCCTCGGCTGCTTTGCCTACTCCGCCGAGGAAAACACCGTGGCCGCAAAAATGCCGAACCAGATCGACGAGGAGACGAAGCAGCGCCGCGCCGATCACATCATGGAGCTGCAGGCCGAGGTCAGCGCCGAGCGCGAGGGCGAGAAGGTCGGCCATACCTATGAGTGCATCTGCGACGGCGTCGATGACGAGACCGGCATGTACCTGCTGCGCACCAAGGCCGACTGCCCCGAGATCGACGGCAGCGTGCTGACCCCCGCGGACACCCCGCTGGAGACCGGCGCATTCTATAAGGTGACTATCACCGATTCCGACACCTACGACCTGTACGGTTACGCGGAAGAAAGGCTGGAGGATTGATGTATGAATCTGCCCAATAAACTTACGATGCTTCGTGTTATCTTGGTGCCTGTCTTTATGGTGTTTGCCGCTTACAGCCGCTACGGCACCGCCGATTTCAACCCCACATTTGCGCTTATTGCCGGTATTATCTTTGCCATTGCCAGCTTTACCGACTTTTTGGACGGCTATCTGGCGCGCAAAAACAATCTTGTCACCGATTTCGGCAAGTTTATGGACCCCTTGGCCGACAAATGCCTGACCACCGCCGCCTTTATCTATATGGTGGCCTGCGGCATCTGCAGCCCCGTGGTGCTGGCGGTCATTCTGTTCCGCGAGTTCGCCGTGGCCGGTGTGCGTATGCTTGCCGCCGAAACCGGCACCGTCATCGCCGCCAATATGTGGGGCAAGGTCAAGACCGTTCTGCAGATGCTGACCGTGCTGTTCTACTACTTTGCCGCCGCGCTGGCAGGCCCCACCGATGTGATGGCCGTGGGGCTGATTACCCAGATTTTGTGCTGGCTGTGCGGCGCTGCCACCGTGCTTTCGGGCGGCATTTACCTGTGGCAGAACCGCAAGCTGTTCATGCAGGCGAAGTGACAGCCGCCGCGCAGTAGGGGCCGGGCATGCCCGGCCCGCGGCCTTGCCATACATGCCATTCTACATCAGGTGCCGGGCCGGACATGTCCGGCCCCTACAAGGCAACGGACCCAATAAGGAGACCCCAACTTGTCAAAGCTCAATCTCCGTACATTTTTAAAATGCATCTACCGCAGGATGGCCCGTCTGGAGCGGGCCGTCCTGTTGCTGCTGTGCATTTTTGCCGTCAAGTTCGTGTTCAGCACGGCAGCGCATTTTGCCGTGCCGCTGCAAGCTGTCGATATGCTCGGCAGCGGGCGGAATCCGGTGGATGTATGGCTGCTGCTGCTCTCCTGCACGGCGGTGCTGGGTACATTCTGCCTGTACCGCCGCGCGGCGCGGGCGATTGGCGCAAAATGCACAAAAGCGGATGCCGTCATTTTAGCAGTCTGCATAGCGGCCAGCGCCGCATTCTATCTGCACGCCATGGTGGGCCGCCAGAGTCTCTACCTGTGGGACAACGCGACCTACTACAATCTGCAGGTGCGGCTGGAATCCAACTTTGCGGACGGCGTCTTTACCGGTGTCGGCTCGACCATCTACAAGACGTGGTTCAACGACTACGCGCCGCTGGTCATCAATCTGCTGGCAGAGCCGTTCTTCATGTTCACGCCGCGCACGGCCAACACGTTTGCGCTGCTCTGCGCGCTGCTGATCCCGTCGCTCGTCTACTACAGTGCATGGCTTCTTCTGACAGTGCTGCGCCAAAAATTGCAGCCAAAGGCCCCGGTGCTGTTCACGGCGCTCTCCATGGCATTCGTCCTGTTGCTGCCGCTTTTGCACATTGCGCTTTACCGCGGTATGCCGGACCTGCTCGGTGTCGCGTTCGCGTTTATGCTGCTGGCGCTCGGCGTCGGGTACGATTTCAGCCAGCCGGCCCCCGCGCGGCTTGTGTCGCTGGCGGCCTTTACGGGTATGCTCATGCTGACCCGCCGCAGCTACATGTTTACCGTTGTGGCGTTCTTTTTGCTGTATGGCGTTTGGGTGTTGGCCCGCGCTGCACGCGCCCGGCAGGTACAGACCGCCCTGCGCTTCGGCAGGTTTGCCGCGGCCTCGCTGGTCTGCGTCGGCGTACCGCTGCTGCCGATGTTCTGGCGCATCGTCAAGGCCGACTACAGTGACCGCTACGCGACCTACCAGACCGGCGGCTTTCTGGCAGAGCTGGCCAACCAGCGTGTCTATCTGGGCTGGCTCATGTTTGTGATTATGCTGATCGGCATATTATACGGGCTGTATAATGCTAAGGCTCGTGCGCTCGCCGTTCTTGCCGCCGTCGGCGCGGTGCTGACCGTGCTGCTTGTCACCCGTGTGCAGAACATGGACGACCACCAGTCGCTGGCCGTCGCGCCGTTCTACCTGCTGGGCTGCTTCCTCTGTGCGCTGCTCGTCAGCGATCTGCCGTGGGCGTGGCCGCGCCGCATTCTGGCAACAGCGGCGGGCGTGCTGTGTGCGCTGAACTTCGGCGCGTGCAGTCAGCTGCTGCCGGTGGTTTTCCCCAGCGGATTTTACAGCGGACTGTACTTTTACGTGGACAGCCCCCGCAATGATTTACAGCAGGTCGCCGAGGTCAACGCCTGGCTGCGGGAGAACTGCACCGGCGAAAACTCCGCCTACATGATCTGTCACGGCGTGGTCTACAGCCCGGATGTGTTCCGCATCTCGGCGCTGCCGGATGAGTCCATCCGCGAAATTCTGCCCTACGGTGCCTGCAATCCCGGCAACGATGCCTTCCCGAAGGAGCTGCTCACGGCGCAGGTCGTGCTGACCTGTACGCCGTTTGACCCCAACAACCACACAGAGAAGATGAACGCGGCCTTCCTGGAAAACCAGGAAAAGTACGCGCCGTTTGAGCTGGCAGCCACCTTCGACATGGGCAACGGCTACACGATCACGGCCTACCGCCGCGTTAAGGCACCGACGGCGGCAGAGCTCGACACCTACCGCGCCTATCTGGCCGAGGAGAACGAGCGGTTCCCCTACAATTTCAGTGCTGTCTGGGACGAGCTGGCCGTGCAAATCGCAAATAACGGCTGAATCCCCCTTGCAACCGCGCCTTGCGTTGGCTATAATAAAAGCATCCCTATAGAGAGGAAGGAACGTGCAAGCTATGCAGATCTTCAACACCATGACCCGCCAGAAAGAGGAATTTGTCCCCCAGAAGGAGGGCGAGTACCGCATCTATGTCTGCGGCCCGACGGTTTACAACTATATCCACATCGGCAATGCTCGCCCGATGATCGTTTTTGATACGCTGCGCCGCTATCTGGAATACTGCGGCAACAAGGTCTACTATGTCTCCAACATCACCGATATTGATGACAAGCTCATCAAAAAGGGCCAGGAGGAGGGCACCTCGATGCAGGAGGTCGCCCGCAAGTTTGAGGCCGAGTACATCAGGGATTCCGACGGTCTGAACGTCAAGGCCCCCACCGTGCGCCCCCGCGCTACCGAGCATATCGGCGAGATCATCCACATCGTCAAGGACCTCGTGGACTCCGGCCACGCCTATGTGGCCCGCAACGGGGATGTCTACTTCCGCGTCAAGTCCGACCCCGGCTACGGCAAGCTGAGCCATCTGAACCTCGACGACCTCGAGAGCGGCAACCGTGAGCTGCGCAGCCGTATGGACGACGACCTGAAGGAGGACCCCGCCGATTTCGCAGTCTGGAAGGCGGCCAAGCCCGGCGAGCCCTACTGGGAGAGCCCCTGGGGCCACGGCCGCCCCGGCTGGCACATTGAGTGCAGCGCCATGGCCCGCAAGCACCTGGGCAAGACCATCGACCTGCACGCCGGCGGTCAGGACCTGATCTTCCCCCACCACGAGAACGAGATCGCCCAGAGCGAGTGCGCCAACGGCTGCACCTTCAGCCGCTACTGGATGCACAACGGCTTCCTGAACATCAACAACGAGAAGATGTCCAAGAGCGCAAACAACTTCTTCACGGTGCGCGAGATCGCCGACAAGTATGGCTACGAGCCGATCCGCTACTTTATGCTGACAGCTGGCTACCGCATGCCGCTGAATTACACCGTTGAGCTGATCGAGAGTTGCAAGAACAGCCTCGAGCGGATGTACACCTGCCGCGACAACCTCGATTTTGCCATAGAGCATGCCCACGGCACCGACACGGCGCTGGTGGAAAAGTGCGAGGATGCGCGCAAAAAGTTCAAGGCCGCCATGGACGACGACCTGAATACGCCGGACGCCCTGGCTGCGATTTTCGATCTGGTCAAGGACATCAACACGCTGTCCGATGCCTCCGACAAAGCGACGCTGGAGACTGCCGCCAAGACGTTTGATGAGCTGACTGGCGTGCTGGGCCTGCTGTACAACCGCAAAAAGACCGACAGCATCCCCGCCGAGGTCACCGCACTGGTCGAGGAGCGCGCTGCCGCCAAGAAGGCCAAGGACTGGGGCCGCGCGGACGCCATCCGTGCCCAGCTGACCGAGATGGGCTGGAGTGTCACCGACACGGCGCAGGGCCCGAAGCTCGCGAAGCTGTAAGGGCAATACCGCATAATTCTAAGTGCCGATACGGCGAGCGAGGTGCGGCAGCTGCTAAGCCAAAAGCGCAGATAATACTGGATGTCTTATCGAGCATTTTGGCAACGCAGATGCCGTGCCGCAGCCGCCGGAGCGGCGCTTAAGCCGTCAGGCGGGAATTGTGCGGTATTGCCCCTAGGATTTTTTCAAAAAACAGATGCAGGGGCGGCCTGCACATCTGCGCCGCAGGGCGCGGGTGCGCGGGCTTGCCCCTGATTTTGTGTGTAACATGACGAAGCAACGAACAAAATCAAATAAGAGCCTCTGGGTGCTGTTGGGTGGTGCCCTGCTGCTGCGCCTGGTGCTGGCCCTTGTGACGGACGGCTACCCCTACGACATGAGCTGCTTTGTGGCCTGGGGCGACAAGCTGGCCGCCGAGGGGCCCGCCGCTTTTTACAGCGAGGGCTATTTTGCCGACTACCCGCCCGGCTACCTCTGGGTGCTGGGACTGGTGGGGGCCATCCGCGCGGCGCTGCACATCGCCTACGAGTCCAAGTGGACGTATTTTCTGCTGGCGCTCGTGCCGTCGCTCTGTGACTGCGGGCTGGCGTGGCTCGTCTACAGAGCGGCAAAGCGCAGCAGCCGGGGCGTGAAGGAGCATACCGCGCTGGTGCTGACGGCGTTTACGGCGTTCAACCCGCTGATGCTGTTCGACACCGGTGTCTGGAAGCAGATCGACGGCGCGTTTGCGCTGCCGCTTGTGCTCTGCTTTGTGCTGCTGGAGCAGCGGCGCTACCTGCCCGCCGCCGTGCTGTACGGCGCGGCGCTGGCCATCAAGCCGCAGGCGCTGCTGTTCGGCCCGGTGCTGGCGGTGTGCTATCTGGCGGCAATTACGCTGGAAAAGGACCGCCTGCGCGCCTTTGCCGCTGCTTTAGCGGCGCGGCGCTGGCACTGCTGCCGCCGCTGCTGACAGGCCTGCCTTTTTTTTGGCGTTGTGCAGTTAATCCCGAAGCTGATCGACAAATACACCGGCACAATGTCCGGCTACCCCTACGCGACGATCAACGCCTTTTAACTGGCTGGCGGCGCTGGGCGGCAACTGGAAGGGGCAGGCTGACCCGGCATTGTTTGGCATCAGCTGGCAGCAGCTTTGGGTGCCTCAACATTCTGCTGGTCACGGCGGGCCTGGCGTATTTTGCGGTGCGCAGCGTGCGGGGCGGGTGGTTCTCACCGCTGCTGTTGGCGGCGTACTACGGCATCGGCATTTTTACGCTTGCGCACTGTATGCACGAGCGCTACATGGTGCCCGGTGTGCTGCTGACGCTGCTGGCCGCCGCGCACTGGAACGACATTCGCCTGTATGCGGCGGGCGTAGGCCTGTCGCTAACCGGGTTCATCAATCTGGCCACGGTCTACTCGCTGACCGGCACCAACGATGAATGGCTGACGAGCGCGACCAGCTCGACAGTGGCCGTCCTGACCGGCCTTGGGGAGACGGTCTGCTTTGTGCTGCTGATCTTTGCAGTGTGGGACATTGCCTGCCATGGCCACACGCTGGCCCTGCCCGAGACAAAGTCGGAAACTGCCCCGCCCGTGCCCGCACCGCAGCCGAAATGGACCCGCCGCGAGGTGGGTGCGCTGTTGGCGCTGACGGCGGCCACGGCGGTGCTGAGCTTTAGCTATCTCGGCAGCCGCACCGCGCCGCAGGACCCGCTGGACGCGACAGGCACGGCGCTCTCCGAGAGTGTGACGCTGGACGGCAGCGCGGTATCGCTGTGGGTCTACCCGGGCATCTCGTTCGGCGGCAGCATGACGGTGACCGATGCCAACGGCAGCACGGTCTTTGAAAAGGAGCTGAACTACGGCACCTGCTTCAGCTGGACAGCGAACAACGTGCAGCTGGCGGCGGGCACCCAGCTGACGGTCATGGTCGAGAACGCCCAGCTGTTTGAGCTGGCGTTCCGCGATGCCAACGGTCGGCTGGTGCCGGTCACGGGCGGCGGCGCGCTGTTTGACGAGCAGACCGCCGTGCCCGACACGATCAGCCAGCTGAACAGCATGTATTTTGACGAGATCTACCATGGCCGCACCGGCTATGAGCAGCTGCACAAAATGCCCGTCTACGAGACGACCCATCCGCCGCTGGGCAAGGACCTGATCATGGTTGGCATTGCGCTGTTCGGCATGACGGCGTTCGGCTGGCGGTTCGCGGGTACGCTGTTCGGTGTGCTGCTGGTGCCGCTGGCGTGGTGCTTTGTGCGCCGCCTGACCCGCAAACCGTGGGCGGCAGCCACCGCAGGCGTGCTGCTGGCGCTGGATTTTATGCGCTTTTCCCAAAGCCGTCTGGCAACGATTGACATTTACGGTACGTTTTTCATCCTATTGGGAGCCTACTGTATGGTGTGGTACTGCCAGCGGGTGCTGACCGTCGGCGTGAACCGTGCGCTGCTGCCGATGGCGCTGGGCGGCGTTGCGTTCGGGCTGGGCTGCGCAGCCAAGTGGACCGGCATCTACGCCGGGGCCGGGCTGGCCGTGCTGTATCTGGGCGTGCTCTATGCGCGCTGGCAGCAGAAAAGGCCCGGCTTCCGGGCGGAGTTCCGTACCGCGGCGGTGGGCGGCGTGCTGTTTTATGTGCTGCTGCCGCTCTGCCTTTACATTGGGTCCTATTTGCCGTACTGGTGGCGCGATCCGGCGTTCAGCCTCAGCGATTGGTGGCAGTGCCAGGTGTCGATGTTCAGCTACCACGCGACGCTGAAGGCGACCCACCCGTTTGAGAGCCGCTGGTACACTTGGCTGCTGGGCCTGCGCCCGGTATGGTACTACCGCAACGGTTACCTGCCCTACGGCATGAAGGCCAGCATTGCGGGCATGGCCGGGCCGGTCATCTGGCTGGTCGGGCTGGCGGCGCTGGTCGGGCTTTTGTGGCATCAGGTCAGCGGGCGCGGCAGCCGCCAGGGCGCGGGCGTGCTGATTTTGTACGGCACGCAGCTCATCCCGTGGATGCTGGTGACGCGCTGCACCTTCCTGTACCATTATTTCCCCAGCTCGATGTTCTGTCTGGCGGCGCTGGCACTGGTGCTGGCGCGGATGAAGCACGTAGACTGGGCGAAAAAGATCGCCGCGGGCCTCTGCGTGGTGGCGCTCGTCCTGTTTGTGCTCTATTATCCGGCGCTCTCCGGCCTGCCCATTCCCGCCTGGTGGGCTGACGCCCTGAATGTCCTGCCGAGCTTTGGGTTCTATTAAAAAAGCCTCCCTTGTCAAAGGGAGACTAAAAAACGCTGCGGTAACGGGAGATGACTCTCGTTACCGCAGCGCTTTTGTTTTATTGTTCTAAAATTCTTTCGGTTCCTTTCCTATAAGAAAGGAACACCGCGCCCCATCAAGCCTCGGGCAGATAAATATGGTGTGGCAGACCCTCGACGTAGATGGGGGTCAGCTCGGCCTGAACGAGGGGGAGGGCGTAGGCCAGGAACTCGTCGGTCATGGCGGTGTGGTCGGCGTTGACCCACTCCAGCGGGACCTTCTTCTCGAGGTTTGCGACCTCGCTGATCGGGTGCAGGCTCGTGCCGCACTGGTACGGCGCATTGGAGATGCGGTCCAGCGCGACCATCTCGCCGGTGTGGCCCTCAAACGCGGCCTTGGCAGCGGCGCCGCCGACCTGATACGCCTCGGTGATGTCGGTGCGGCTCGTCAGATGGCCCGCGCAGCGCTGCAGCGTCGAAAGCTCGATGCAGCGGGTCTTGGTGTCCAGACGGCGTGCAACGGTGTTTGCCAGAAAGCGCGCCGTGCCGGTCAGAGCCTTGTGGCCGAACGCATCCACCGCGTGGACATCGTCGGCCAGCTCGCAGACGTAGCGGCCATCCTCGAGCTTGACGCCCTCGGACACGGCGATGACAATGGACGGCTTCTCCTTTTGCATCCGCTCGACCTTCTCGACGAAGTGATCCACATTGAACGGAACCTCGGGCAGGCAGATCATGTCCACGCCCTCGCAGTCCTCGGCTTTCGCCAGCGCCGCGGCGGCGGTCAGCCAGCCCGCATTGCGGCCCATGATCTCGACGATGGTCACGTACTTCGTGCCGTAGACCGTCGCATCGCGGATGATCTCCTTCATCACAACGCCGATGTACTTGGCCGCACTGCCGTAGCCGGGGGTGTGGTCGGTGACCATCAGGTCATTGTCGATGGTCTTGGGCACGCCCATAAAGCGGATGTCGCTGCCGATGTGTGCGCCGTAGTCGGCCAGCTTGCCGATGGTGTCCATCGAGTCATTGCCGCCGATGTAGAAGAAGTAGCCGATGTCCAGCTCCTTCAAAATCTCGAACAGCCGGATGTAGACTCTCTCGCCCTCGGCGGTGTGCCAGTCGGGCAGCTTATAGCGGCAGGAACCCAGATAGCTGGACGGGGTGCGCTTCAAAAGCTCGATGTCCAGCGCGGTTTTCAGCTTGTCATCCAGCACGCAGGTGCGGCGCTCCAGCAGACCGGCTACGCCGTGCAGCATACCGTAGACCTTGCCTGCGCCGCGGCGCTTGCAGCTCTCATACACGCCGGCCAGGCTTGCGTTGATGACCGAGGTGGGGCCGCCGGACTGACCAACGATTGCGTTTTTTGCCATGGTTTTCCTCCTTGCAGGCGGGGCCTGCAGCTTGTGGGTGGGTGCTCCCGGCAGAGGGTAGAGGTACCGCGGAGCAAACGAATTTTGTCATCCTCAGTGTATCATGCCGGAGCGGGTTTGACCATTGCGGCAGTTGCCTAAATAGCGGCGCGGCTATCGCAGATTCCCGATTCCGCAGTGCGGAACGGTCATGCGCGGCACAATTCTGTATATGGAAATCTGTTCCGCGGTATGGAATTTTGCACTGCAAAAAACTGCAAGAATAATTCCGAAACCTTGCAAAAATTGCGAAACGGCAAAACCTTGTGCAAGTTGACGAAGGTGTTGGATCTTTGACTGCTTGTAGGGGCCGCATATATGCGGCCCGCAACTTTGTGGGGGACACCTGCTTATGAGTAGGCCGCGGGCCGGGCATGCCCGGCCCCTACAGTGGAAGATTGAATTTTTCATGAAAAACATCTTGACACCACCCCTCAACCGTGCTATTCTTTAACCATCAAAAGCGTTGAAGAGGAAAAGTACCGCTCCATATCCGCACAGAGAGCCTGGCGTCTGGTGTAAGCCGGGACGGAGACAGGGCGCGAAAGAACACCTCCGAGCTGCAGCCTGAAATGCAAAAAGTAGGGTGTGCCGCAGGCCGTGCGTTACAGCGGCAGCGTTTCAAAGGTGAACGTGTACGGAAAAAGTGACCGTATGCCGTTATTTCGGCTGCGGTAATTTAGGTGGCACCGCGGATCCAAGACAGCGATTCGTCCTAATGCAGGGCGAATGGGCTGTCTTTTTTGTTTACCATTCGGAGGGTGTAAGACGTAAACCGAAAAGGAGAAACAAACAATGTGCTGCATCATGGGTTATGCCGGGCATGATCTGCCCAGGGAAACTTTCACCGAATATCTGCTGCGTACCACCAGCCGCGGCCCGGACGACCAGCGCGTGGCCGAGACCGAGTTCGGCCTGCTGGGCTTTGGCCGTCTGGCCATCATGGGCCTGACGCCCGAGGGCATGCAGCCCTTCTTCCGCGGTGCGGACTGCGTGGCCTGCAACGGCGAGCTGTACGGCTTCCGCCCCGTCAAGGCCGAGCTGGAGGCCGAGGGCTACACGTTCGAGTCCGACTCCGACTGCGAGATCATCCTGCCGCTCTACTACAAGTACGGCCTTGACATGTTCAAGCACCTCGACGCCGAGTTCGCCATGATCCTGTACGACAGCCGCAAAAAGCTGCTGATCGCCGCACGTGACCCCATCGGCATCCGCCCGCTGTTCTACGGCTACAGTGAGTCGGGGCACATTGCCTTTGCGTCCGAGGCGAAAAACCTCGTGGGCCTGTGCAAAAAAATCTATCCGTTCCCGATTGGCAGCTACTACTGCAACGGTCAGTTTGTGCGCTACTGCGACATTGCCGATACGCCCGCCTACAGCCAGGACGAGCTGCCCGAGATTTTGACGAACATCCGTGAAAAGCTGGTTGCCGGTGTGGACAAGCGCCTTGACGCCGACACGCCGGTAGGCTTCCTGCTGTCGGGCGGTCTTGATTCGAGCCTGGTCTGCGCGATTGCGGCCAAGAAGCTGGGCAAGCCGATCCGCACGTTCGCTATCGGCATGAGTGAGGACGCCATTGACCTGAAATACGCCAAGCAGGTGGCCGACTACCTGCACGCCGACCACACCGAGGTCATCATCAACCGCGACATCGTGCTGGACGCGCTGGAAAAGGTCGTCGCCATGCTCGGCACCTGGGATATTACTACCATCCGCGCGTCGGTGGGCATGTATCTGGTCTGCAAGTACATCCACGAGCACACCGACATCCGCGTGCTGCTGACCGGCGAGATCTCCGATGAGCTGTTCGGCTACAAGTACACCGACTACGCGCCGTCCGCCGCCGCATTCCAGACCGAGAGCCAGAAGCGCATCCGCGAGCTGTATATGTACGACGTGCTGCGCGCGGACCGCTCCATCAGCGTGAACAGCCTCGAGGCCCGCGTGCCGTTCGGTGATCTGGATTTTGTGCGTTACGTCATGAGCATTGACCCGGCCAAAAAGCTGAACACCTACGGCAAGGGCAAGTATCTGCTGCGCAAGGCGTTTGAGGGCGACTGGCTGCCCGAGAGCATCCTCTGGCGCGAGAAGGCCGCCTTCAGTGATGCCGTCGGCCATTCGATGGTGGATGACCTGAAGGAGTACGCCGAGACGGTCTACATGGACCGCGACTTTGCCGAGAAGTGCGGCAAGTACACCTACGCCCGCCCGTTTACCAAAGAAAGCCTGCTGTACCGTGAAATTTTTGAGAAGTATTATCCCGGTCAGGCCGAGATGATCGTCGATTACTGGATGCCCAATAAGGCATGGCCCCACTGCGATGTCAACGACCCCAGCGCCCGCGTGCTGGCAAACTACGGCGCAAGCGGGCAATAAGGGGAAAGCTGCCGAACCCTTCCGGCCATCGCTGACGCTCGGCCACCTCCCCTGATGGGGAGGCTTTCTCGCGGGCGAAGCCCGCGCAAAAAGGCGCCCCATCAGGGGAGCTGGCCGAGTTTACGAGGCCTGAGGGGTACTGCCCGTTGACCTTTACAAAAAGCTTTCTCTTGCATTTCCCCAAAATCTATGTATAATTAAAATTGTTTTCGCAGAGTAGAGACCTGCGCGTGGGGCTTAGCCCCGGAGTGCCTGACCAACGGGGAGTTGTGGCAGGACGAAGTGACGGAAACGTCCGCGGTGCAGGTTTCGCATCCCACTGCTGCATGATGGTGTGCAACGGCGGATGCGGCGTTGTGCCCATCCGACAAAAATTGCCTCCTCCCTTGTGCGGCAACGCACAAAGGAGGATTTTTTATGTGCGAACAAAAGCTGTCCGTCTTTTCCGCTGACTACTGGCGCGCTGCCCGGCGCGAGCTGAACAACCCGCGGGTGCTGGCCTTTTCGGGGCTGGTCTGCGCCATGGCCATCGTGCTGGAAAGCCTGCCCATCTACCTGCTGGGGCCGAGCCTGAAAATTTACTTCAGCTTCCTCGCCGTCTCGCTGGGCTGCATGTGCTACGGCCCCGTCGTCGGCATGATGGCCGGGGCTATCATTGATACGGTGGGTTTCCTGCTGGCAGGCTACGGCGAGCCGTATTTCCCCGGCTACCTCATTACGGCCATGCTGTCGGGGCTGATCTACGGCGTTATGCTGTACCGCCAAAAACCGACGCTGCCGCGCATTATTGTGACGCGGCTCATCATCAACTACGGCAGCAACGTCCTGCTGGGCAGCGTCTGGAAGGCGATGCTCTACGGCAAGGGCTACCTTTACTATTTCACCTCGGGTCTGGTAAAGAACACGACGATGCTGCCCATCGAGGTGTTCCTGACCTGGGTCGTGCTCAACGCCGCCGTAAAGCAGGGGGCTGGACAGAAAGTTTATTCATAAGAGGTAAAAGCCTCCCTTTTGAGGAGGGCGGACCCAAAAGTAAAAGTCATACTTTTGCACAAGAAAGTATGACTTTTACATTTTTTTCGTTGTGCGTCCTGCCCAGTGTACTGTCTGCACAGGGAAAACATTTACCTGTTTTGCTGAACTTTTCACAAAATTTAAAAATTATTGCAAACGGATCGTAAAGCGGCTACAATGGGTCTTGCAAGACAGCAAAATGCGTCAATTCCCGGCAGATTCCGGCACGAAGCGACGCATTTTTGCCGTTTTCTGTACACACAACATGGGAGGAACAACACACATGAAGAAACTGATGGGCATTCTGCTGGCCGCCTCTATGGTGTTCAGCCTGGCCGCCTGTGGTTCCACCGCTGGCACTGCAGCCAGCAGCGCCGCCGGTACCACCGCTACTGCAGAGGGCAGCAGCAACAACCAGGCCCCCGACGTCAAGGTCGGTGCTATCATTCTGGGCGACGAGACCGAAGGCTACAGCGCCGCGCACATCAACGGCATCAAGGAAGCTGCCGCCGAGCTGGGCATGTCCGATGACCAGATCGTCTGGAAGTATAAGATCGCTGAGGGCGGCGTCACCGCCGACGCAGCCGAGGACCTTGTCGGCCAGGGCTGCAACCTGATCATCTCTAACTCCTACGGCCATCAGACCTACATGGAGGAGGAAGCCGAGAAGTACCCTGACATCAACTTTGTGGCCATGACCGGCGACTTCGCCGCCATCTCCGACCTCGATAACTTCTACAACGCCTTCACCGCCGTCTACCAGAGCCGCTATGTCTCCGGTGTCGTCGCAGGCATGAAGGTCAAGGATCTGGTCGAGTCCGGCACCCTGACCCCCGAGACCCAGCCCGACAGCTTCACCGCTGACGGCAAGGTCAAGATCGGCTACGTCGGCGCCTACAACTACGCCGAGGTCGTCTCCGGCTACACCGCCTTCTTCCTGGGCGTCCAGAGCGTTTACCCCGATGTCCAGATGGAGGTCATGTACACGAACTCCTGGTTCGACATCGACAAGGAGGGCGCTGCCGCCGAGGCCCTGATCGCCAACGGTGCGGTCATCATCGGCCAGCACGCTGACTCCACCGGTGCCCCCGCTGCCACCCAGAAGCTGAAGGACTCCGGCAAGATCTGCTACTCCATCGGCTACAACATCGACATGCTCGACACCGCCCCCACCGCTGCCCTGACCTCCGCCACCAACGTCTGGAAGGTCTACTACAAGGAGCTGTTCGAGGGTGCGCAGGCCGGCAGCATCCCGCAGGACTGGTGCAAGGGCTATGAGGATGGCGCTGTCGCCATCACCGACCTTGGCCCCGAGGTTGCCGACGGCACCGCCGAGAAGGTCGCCGAGGTTGAGGCTGCGCTGAAGGACGGCAGCCTGCATGTCTTCGACACCAGCAAGTTCACCGTCGACGGCGCGGAGGTCACCACCGCCCCCATCGACCTGACCTACTACGATTTCAGCACTGGTTCTCCTGTGGCTGTCTATCAGGGCGAGACCAAGGAGGCCATCTCCGACGGTTACTTCCACGAGGGTGAGCTGCGTGCAGCCCCGACGTTTGCCCTGCGCATCGATGGCATCATCGAGGACGCTGACCCCGTCGCCTGATTCTGACTGAATCTAAAGGGAAGACTGCGGTGGAACCGCAGCCTTCCCTTTTGGTGGTTTATTATAATAATGTTCCTGCCTTGATTTTTTGAATCCCTGTAGGGGCGAGGCATGCCTCGCCCGCAGCATGACCGCGGTTGCCCGCTTATGGGTGGCCGCGCAAAGCCGCGGGCCGGGCATGCCCGGCCCCTACCAACTTGACTCTTGAAAGGAGCCTGCACAATGGCGCAGAACGAATATGCTGTGCGCTTGGAGCACGTCACCAAGACCTTTGGCCCCGTCGTGGCCAACAAGGATGTTTCCCTGGGCGTGCGCCGCGGCGAGATTCTGGCCCTGCTGGGCGAAAACGGCAGCGGCAAGACGACCCTGATGAACATGATCGCCGGTATCTACTTCCCCGACGAGGGCGAGATCTATGTCGGCGACAAGGCGGCGACCATCCGCTCCCCCCGCGACGCGCTGGACCTGGGCATCGGCATGATCCACCAGCACTTCAAGCTCGTGGACGTGTTCTCCGCGACGGAGAATATCGCCCTGTCGATGGGCAACAGCGAGAAGTTCGACCTGAAAAAGGTCCACGACAAGGCCCGCGCCATCTGCGAAAAGTACGAGTTCGCCCTTGACCTCGACCAGAAGGTCTACGAGATGAGCGTCAGCCAGAAGCAGACGCTGGAGATCGTCAAGGTGCTGTACCGCGGCGCGGACATCCTGATCCTCGACGAGCCTACGGCAGTTCTGACCCCGCAGGAGACCGAGAAGCTGTTCAGCGTCATCCGCAACATGAAGGCCGACGGCAAGGCGGTCATCATCATCACCCACAAGCTGCACGAGGTCCTGTCCATCAGTGACCGTGTCGCCATCCTGCGCAAGGGCGAGTATGTCGGTGACATCGCCACAAAGGACGCCAACGAGGCCAAGCTGACCGAGATGATGGTCGGCGAGAAGGTCGAGCTGAACATTGAACGCCCCGAGCCGGTCAACCCGGTCAAGCGGCTGGACATTGAACATCTGACCGTCCGCAGCGCCGAGGGCATCACCGTGCTGGACGATGCGTCCTTCCCGGTCTACGGCGGCGAGATCCTCGGCATTGCGGGCATCTCCGGCAACGGCCAGAAGGAGCTGCTGGAGGCTATTGCCGGTTTGCAGCCCGCCGAGAGCGGCGCAAGCATCGAGTATTACGCGCCCGACGCTGCCGCACCCGTGCAGCTCGTCGGCAAAAGCCCCAAGGCCATCCGCGAGGCGGGCATCCACCTGTCCTTTGTGCCCGAGGATCGTCTGGGCATGGGTCTGGTCGGCTCGATGGGCATGACCGACAACATGATGCTGAAAAGCTACGGCAAGGGCCATTCGCCCATCGTGGACCGCAAGGCCCCGCTGGCGCTGGCCGAGACGATCAAGAAAGAGCTGGGCGTCGTCACGCCCGACCTGAACACCCCGGTCTCCCGCCTGTCGGGCGGCAACGTCCAGAAGGTGCTGGTGGGCCGTGAGCTGGCCGCCGACCCCGTCGTCCTGATGACCGCCTACGCGGTGCGCGGTCTGGACATCAACACGTCCTACACGATCTATCACCTGCTCAACGAGCAGAAAAAGCGCGGTGTGGCGGTCATTTACGTCGGTGAGGACCTCGACGTGCTGCTGGAGCTGTGTGACCGCATCGTTGTGCTGTGCGGCGGCAAGGTCAACGGCATTCTCGATGGCCGCAAGACCACGAAGGAGGAGGTCGGTCTGCGAATGACCAACCTGGTAAAGGAGGAGCAGGCATGAGTCAGACTGCCACTGCGGCCCGCGAGCCGCTGCTGCGCATTGCCAAGCGTGAGGGCACGACGATGCCCCAGAAGATCGCCGTGCGCGCCATCGCCATTCTGCTGGCGCTGGTCGTCGATGCGCTGTTTATCTTTTTCGTCACCGGCCTGAACCCGCTGTCCGTCTATGGCGTCATGTGGAGCGGCACCTTCGCCAACATGACCCGCTTCAGCTGGATGCTGCGCGACCTGTCCACGCTGCTCTGCGTCGGCATCGCGCTGGCCCCGGCCTTCAAGATGCGCTTCTGGAACTGCGGCGGCGAGGGTCAGATCCTGATCGGCGGCCTGACTGCCGCCCTCATCATGGTGTATCAGGGCAACAATCTGCCGCTGCCGCTGCTGTTTGCCGCCATGGCGCTGGGCAGCATTGCCGCGGGCGCACTGTGGGGCTTCATCCCCGCGTGGTTCAAGTCCCGCTGGAACACGAACGAGACGCTGTTCACTTTGATGATGAACTACGTTGCTACGTCCATTGTTGCCTGCATGACCAACATCATGCGCGGCCAGGCGTCGAGCCTCGGCACGCTGAACAAGGCAACCAAGGCCGGCTGGTTCCCCGTCATTATGGGCCAGCGCTACACCATCAACATCATTGTGGTCATTGTGCTGACCTTCGTCATGTACGCCTATCTGCGCTTCTCCAAGCAGGGCTATGAGATCAGCGTTGTCGGCGAGAGCGAGAACACCGCGCGGTATGCGGGCATCAACGTCCGCCGCGTTACGGTGCGCACGATGCTGATCTCCGGCGCGATCTGCGGCCTGTGCGGCTTCCTGATCGTGGCCGGCAAGGATCAGACCATCTCCACGGCGTCCGCCAACGGGCGCGGCTTCACGGCCATTATTGTCGCATGGCTGGCCAAGTTCAACACGTTCTATATGGCGCTCATCTCGTTCCTGCTGGTTTTCCTCGAGCGCGGTGCGTCGGAGATCGCGTCTGCGTACTCGCTGAACGAGTACGCCGCCGACATCATCACCGGCATCATCCTGTTCTTCATTCTGGGCAGTGAGTTCTTCATCAACTACCGCGTCATCCCCCGCGGCGCACACAAGGAGGGCAAGTGATATGCACAGCAGTCTGATTGCGTGGATCATGCGCGCCATCCCGTTTGGCACAATTATCATGTACGGTGCGCTGGGCGAGACCGTGACCGAGAAATCTGGCAACCTGAACCTCGGCGTGCCGGGCATCATGTACCTGGGCGGCTTCGCGGGCTTTGCCAGCGCCTGGGCCTATGAGAACAGCGCTGCCAACCCCAACGGCTTTGTCAGCATCCTGATCGCCCTGTCCTGCGCCATTCTGGCCTCGATGGCGGGCGGCCTGATCTATGCGTTCCTGACCATCTCCCTGCGCGCCAACCAGAACGTCACCGGCCTGGCGCTGACGACCTTCGGCATGGGTGTGGCAAACTTCTTCGGCGTGTTTATCCTGAACGGCGCCAGCTACTCCGCCGCTCCCGTCGCCAACAAGGCGTTCAGCGCCAAAATTCCCGTGCTGTCGGGTCTGGGCGACATCGGGCAGGTCGTGTTCTCCTACGGTTTTCTCGTCTATGCGGCCATCCTGCTGGCTGTGGTGCTGCACTGGTTCCTGACCCGCACCCGTGCGGGCCTGAATCTGCGCGCCGTCGGCGAGAACCCCGCCACCGCGGACGCCGCGGGCATCAACGTTACGCTGTACAAGTACCTGTCCACCTGCATCGGCGCAGGCATCTGCGGCATCGGCGGCCTGTACTATGTACTGGACTACAACCAGGGCATCTGGGCGACCACCGGCCAGATCGAGGCGCTGGGCTGGCTGGCCGTGGCGCTGGTCATTTTCACGACCTGGAAGCCGCTGAACGCCATCTGGGGCGCGTACCTGTTCGGTATGCTCTATTGGCTGTACCAGTTCCTGCCGACGCTGCTCGGCATCACGATGGCCAGCCACATCACCGACCTTGTGCAGATGCTGCCCTACGTCGTCACGATCATCGTCCTGATCGTCGTTTCGATGCGCAAGAAGAAGGAAAACCAGCCCCCGGCTCATCTGGGTCTGGCCTACTTCCGCGAGGAGCGGTAAGGTTGCCTTCCCCCGTGGGGGAAGGTGGCCGAGGCCCCGCCCGAGGCCGGATGAGGGGCGGCCTAGTGGCTGTTGCCCGTGAATGGGAAGTGGCCGTAAGCTTTGCCCTCATCAGTCGCCTGCGGGCGACAGCTTCCCCCGAGGGGGAAGCCTTATAGAAAAGTCCGTGCGGCACATCTTTCTAAGATGTGCCGCCTTTTTCATGTTCTTCAAAAATCCAACACATTTGCAATATATACTAAATTTTGTCGAAAAAAATCTCCGAAAACAGAAGGGAACCCGGTATGGCAGAAAAAACACAAACCCGACGCGGCCCGCTCGGCTGGGTCAAACGCCACAAAAAGCTGACGATCTTTTTGGCCATTTTGCTGGTCGCGGCCCTCGTCCTCGTGAACGTGCTGGGCAAGACCGACAAGGCCGCCGCCGATAGCTATCAGTTCGTGCGCACCACCGTGCTGACCAAAACGACCCTGAGCGATACGGTCAGCGTGACCGGCACGGTCAAGGCCGGCAGCAGCGCCAGCGTCACGGCGTCGGATTCCGTCAAGACCTACAAGGTCACGGCAGTCAACGTCGCTGTCGGTGACACGGTCAGGAAGGGCGATGTCATCGCCACGCTGGACACCACCGACGTGGAAAAGCAGATCGCCAACGCGCAGCTGCAGCTCAGCGACACCCGGACCGACGCCCGGAAGAACTACACCCAGGCCGTCGAGGATCAGACGACAAACCTGGCTGCGGCGCAGGAAAATCTCGATAAGGCGCAGAAGAACTACGACACGCTGGGCATGGATGACTACTATACGTCGATGGCGTCCGCCGCCAACAGCGGCAAGACGAACCGTGAGATCGTCACCGACTGGTACACCCGCTACGCCGAGGAGATCGCCGGGTACGAGAACACCCTTGCCAACCTGAACATTCAGCTGACCCAGGCCCAGCAGGACGGCGACACGGCCCGCGCAAACGGTCTGCAGGGCCAGATCGCGGATTACACCAGCCGGGAAAATATCGCCAAGGGCCAGTGCAGCATCCCGGAGCTGGGCCTGCAGGGCTTTGACGCCGTCAGCCAGACCTACAATAAAATTGAGCAGTACCGCGAGGCGCTGGAGCAGGCGCAGCAGTCCTATCAGAACAGCGCGACAAGCGCGTCCCGCAGCGTGGACAACGCCGAGACGAAGCTCGAGCAGTCCCAGCGCGAGGACGACACCCTGACCAATCTGCAGACCGCACTGGAGAACTGCACCCTGACTGCCACGATGGACGGCACGATCACCGCGCTGGACGCCACGGTGGGCGCGGTGTGCAGCGGCACGGTGGCCACGATTCAGGATGTGGACAACCTGACGGTGGAAGTCACGATCCCGGCCAGCTCCGTCGGCAGGCTCAAGACCGGCCTGCAGTGCAACATCACCAGCGACGCCACGGACGACACCGTCACCGGTACCCTGACCCGTATCGACCCTGTCGCCAACGATAACGGCAGCTTCGGCGCTACCGTCACGGTCAACGGGCAGGACAGCGGTCTGCTGGTCGGCATTCCCGCCAAGGTCGAGATCGTCATCAGCACCAAGGACAACGTCTTTACCGTCCCGCGCGACGCCGTGGGCACCAACGACGACGGCAGCACCTACGTGCTGCGCAAGACCGGCGGAGAGGGCGTCGATATGACCTTTGAGCAGGTCGCCGTCACCGAGGGCGACACCAACGACTACTATGTGGAGATCACCGGCAGCGACCTGAACGAGGGCGACGTCATCCGCGCCACGGCGGACTTGACCCAGGGCATTGAGTCTGGCACGTCCGACAGCGATGTGCAGATGATGGAGAACGGCGACCTTTACGTCGGCGACGGCAGCAATATGCCCGAGGGCACCGTCGTCATGGGCGGTCCCGGCGGCGGCCCCGGCGGCCCGGGAGGTCAATAATGCCGGAAAAAACACAACAGTTTGCGCAGAATATTGCCAAGAGCCTGATAGGGGAGGAGGCCGCGCACCCCGCGCAGCCCCTGATCCAGATGCAGGGCATCCGCAAGAGCTACTACATCGGCCAGCCGAACGAGCTGGAAATTCTGCACGGTATCGACCTGACCGTCTACCCCGGCGAGTTCGTCGCCATCGTGGGCGAGTCCGGCTCCGGTAAGTCCACGCTGATGAACATTATCGGCGTGCTGGACAAGCCCACGGCGGGCGAGTACGTGCTGGACGGCGTCAACATCCACGACGCCGACGACAACGACCTGGCGACCATCCGCAACCGCAAAATCGGGTTCGTGTTCCAGACGTATAACCTGATCGGACGCCAGAGCGCGTTAAAAAACGTCGAACTGCCGATGCTGTATGCGGGCGTCCCGGCAGGGGAGCGCACCCGCCGCGCCAAGGAATGGCTCGAGCGCGTCGGCATGGGCGAGCGGATGCGCCACCAGCCCAACGAGCTTTCCGGCGGACAGAAGCAGCGCGTCGCGATCGCCCGCGCCATGGTCAATGAGCCGGCGCTGATCCTGGCCGACGAGCCTACCGGCGCATTGGACAGCCAGACGAGCCGCGTCGTGATGGATCTCTTTCACGAGCTGCATGAAAAATACCACAAGACCATCGTACTCATCACGCACAACCCCGAGCTGGCTGAGGAATGCCAGCGGGTGCTGACGCTGCGCGACGGCCTGATCGTGGGCGAACGAAAGGGGACCGGCGAACGTGCAGCTTTTTGAGAATATCGGCATGGCGCTGACCAGCGTCAGAAGCAATAAAATGCGCAGTCTGCTCACGATGCTGGGCATCATCATCGGCATTGCGGCGGTCATTGCCATCGAGACCGTCGGCAACAGCATGACCGGCTCGGTCATGGACTCGATGTCCGGCATGGGTGCCAGTAACATTTCTGTCACGATAACGCAGAAAAGCAGCTCCGACACGTCGGGCACGTCCCAGGGCGTCCAGCTGCGCCGGTTTATGGATTCCAAACCGTCGGACGCAGACCTTATCACCGATGCGATGATAAACGATTTTACAGCCGCTTTCCCGACCCAGGTCCATCACATCGAACTGACCCAGCAGGTGGGCAGCGGCACGACTGCCAAATACGGTGACCCGACCACGACCATCACGGCCACTGTCAGCGGCATCAATCATGCGGCACTGGCAGCCAGGAACGATGATTCGCAGATTTTGTACGGACGCTGGCTGGACGACGACAGAGACGCCGGGCGCAAGGTCGCCTGCGTGTCGGAAAAGTTCGTCGAGCAGGCCATCGGCGGCAGTGCGCAGGACGCCATCGGCAAGGCGGTCACGCTGACCATCAACCAGAATTTGTACACGTTCTATATACAGGGCGTATACAAATACACAGAGGACAGCTACTCCAGCATGTTCGGCAGCAGCGACGACGACAGCATCCAGACGGACTTTTACATCCCGCTGGACGTTGCCAAGGCCATCGCCGGGGCGGGGGCAGGGTACCAGAGCATCACCGTTGTGGCCAACGGCGGCACGGTCAATGTCACGGACTTCGTCAACACGGTGGGGGATTTCTTCGCCAGCTACTACACCCGCAACGACTCCTGGACGGTCAGCGCATCGAGCCTGGCGAGCCTGCTCGACTCGATGTCCAGTATGATGAGCACGGTTTCGCTCGGCATCTCGGCCATCGCGGCGCTGTCGCTGCTCGTCGGCGGCATCGGCGTTATGAATATCATGATGGTCTCCGTGACGGAGCGCACCCGCGAGATCGGCACCCGCAAGGCGCTGGGCGCGCCTGCGTCGGCCATCCGTATGCAGTTTATCACCGAGAGCGTCATCCTCTGCCTGATCGGCGGCTTCATCGGTATTGTGCTGGGCCTGGCGCTGGGCACGGTGCTCAGCAATGTGGTGGGCTATGCCGCCAAGCCCAGCATCGCTGCGATCCTGATCGCCGTCGGCTTCAGTATGGCCATCGGCGTGTTCTTCGGCTATTATCCCGCCAACAAGGCCGCCAAGCTCGACCCGATCGAAGCGCTGCGGTATGAGTAAATTGCCTTAGCCTTCCCCCGAGGGTGAAGCCTTTTTGTCCCCCGCATTGCGCGGGGGCTTTTTTTGTGCTATACTCGATACTGGGAAAGTGAGATGCATTGTAAAAATGAAAAAGGAAAGGCTGTTTACCAACCGCCAGCTGCTGACGCTGCTCTGGCCGCTCATCATTGAGCAGATGCTGGAAATTCTCGTCGGCATGGCGGATACCGTTATGGTATCGTCAGTGGGTGAGGCCGCAATTTCCGGTGTGTCGCTCGTCGATATGATCAACCAGCTGATCATCACGCTGTTCGGTGCGCTGGCCACCGGCGGTGCTGTCGTCACAAGCCAGCATCTGGGGGCCAAACGCCCCGAGGATGCCGCCAAAAGCGCAGGCCAGCTCGTGGGCCTGAGCGCGATCCTCGGCGTCGGTGTGGCGGCGTTCTGCCTTATCACCCGCACGGCGCAGCTGCGGCTTTTCTTTGGCACCATCACCGACGAGGTCATGCAGGCGTGCCTGACTTACTTTACGATCACGGCGCTGTCGTTTCCGTTTTTGGCGCTTTACAACGCGGGTGCGGCCATCTTCCGCTCCACGGGCAACAGCGCGGTGTCGATGAAGGTCTCGGTCATCGTCAACGGTATCAACTTCTGCGGCAACGCGCTCTGCGTGTTCGTGCTGAAAATGGGTGTCGCGGGCGTCGCCGTGCCCACGCTGATCTCCCGCGCTGTCGGTGCGTGCATCATTCTGGCGCTGGCCGCGCGGCAGGACTACCAAACTGCGCATCACGCCGCAGTCTGTCACCCGCTTTGAGGGCCGCACGGTCAAAAGCATTCTGTACATCGGTATCCCAGTCGGCGTTTTGAGAACAGCCTGTTCCAGCTGGGCCGCGTGCTTGTCGTCTCGATGATCTCGCTGTTCGGCAACGGTGCATATCTCGGCCAACGCGGTGGCCAACAACCTGGACGCCATCGGCTGCATTGTCGGCAATGCCATGGGCCTGGCGATGATCAACGGTCATTGGCCGCTGCATCGGCGCGCAGGACTTTGAACAGACAAATTATTATACCAAAAAAACTGCTTTTGTGGGATTATATCGCCCAGGGCGCGGTCAATGTTGTGGTGCTGCTGTCTCTGAACCAGATTTTGAGCATGTACACCCTGACGCCCGAGACCCGCGCACTGGCGTGGACGCTGGTCATGATCCACAATGGCATGTCGATCTTTCTCTGGCCCGCCAGCTTTGTGCTGCCCAACGCCCTGCGTGCCGCCAACGACGTGCGGTTCACGATGGTCGTTGCCACGGCCTCGATGCTGGTCTGGCGCATGGGCCTGAGCTGGGTGCTCTGCGTGCAGATGGGTATGGGTGCCGTCGGCGTCTGGTACGCCATGGTCGTTGACTGGATCTGCCGCATTATATGCTTTGTGGCCCGGTTCGTCAGCGGTGCCTGGAAAAAGAACGCGGTGAAGAAGGCGGCGTAGAAAAACCTTGCCGAGAGGCAGGGGCCGGGCATGCCCGGCCCGCGGCTTTTCCCATAAGCGCTCATTTGCCGGTAAGTGCCGGGCCGCACATGTGCGGCCCCTACTGCGTGGCTGACAAAATACTCGCGGATAATCATACATAAAGGAGTACCATCCCATGAAATTCATCAGCTGGAACGTCAACGGTCTGCGCGCCTGCCTGAAAAAAGGCTTTGAGGACGTGTTCAACGCGCTGGACGCGGACTTCTTCTGCATTCAGGAGACCAAAATGCAGCCCGGACAGGCGGATTTTGCGCCCGCGGGCTACACCGAGTACATCTACAGCGCCGACAAAAAGGGCTACTCCGGCACGGCCATCTGGGCCAAAACGCCTGCGCTCTCGGTGCGCTATGGCCTCGACGAGGACATCCACAACCACGAGGGCCGCGCTATCACGCTGGAATACCCGGATTTTTATCTGGTCAATCTCTACGTGCCCAACTCCCAGAACGAGCTGGCGCGCATTGACTACCGTATGCAGTGGGAGGACGACCTGCGCCGCTATCTGCAAAAGCTGGACGCCGAAAAGCCTGTCATCCTCTGCGGCGATTTGAACGTGGCGCATGAGGACATCGACTTAAAGAATCCCGGCCCCAATCGCGGTGCGGCGGGCTTCTCTGACCAGGAGCGCGGCAAGCTGGGCGAGCTGCTGGCCGCGGGCTTTACGGATTCCTTCCGCCACCTGCACCCCGACGCCACCGGCATGTACAGCTGGTGGAGCATGCGCTTCCGCGCCCGTGAGCGGAACGCAGGCTGGCGGATCGACTATTTCCTCGTCAGCAGCCGCCTGGCCGATAAGATCGAGAAAGCAGAGATCCTGATGGATGTGATGGGGAGCGACCATTGCCCGGTTTTGTTGGAGCTCAACCCGTGAGCGCCTTCCCCCTTGGGGGAAGGTGTCTGCGGCCCCGCCCGCAGACGGATGAGGGAAAACCTGCCGGATATTACCCATGAAAGGGCGATACCGGTGAACTCTCCCCTCATCAGTCTGCCGCAAGCGGCAGACAGCTTCCCCCTTGGGGGAAGGCAAAGAAGAAAATTTTTAAAAATTTCCCCGCGTTTGCAATATCGCTCGCGGGGGATTCGTTTTAGTATACAGAAGGTCAAAGCGAGAGGAGGTGTGGGAACTGACAAATGAAGAATTTACCGGTCTGATGCAGCAATACCAAAAGCTCATCTACACGGTTTGCCTGCAATTTGTGCACGAGCCCCACACCGCCGAGGATCTGACCCAGGACACCTTCCTCTCCGCGTTTTCGGCTATAGACCGGTGCGAGCCGCAGTATTACAAGCAGTGGCTCGTCCGCGTGGCGGCTAACAAATGCAAGGACCACTTGAAAAGCGCGTGGGTGCGCAAGGTGGACGCCCCCCGGGGACGACGCCCTGCCGGAGCCGCGCGGTGCGCCCGGCAGCGACGCCGACGACCCGGCCCAGAGTGTGGCAGACCGCGCCGGAGCCGCCGAGCTGGAAACACTGGTGCGCGGTCTGCGCGAGCCCTACGGCAAAATTGCCGTGCTGTACTTTCTGGAGCACAGGGAAACGGCGGAGATCGCTAAGCTGGTGGGCCGTCCGCCCGCGACGGTCAACAGCCAGCTGTGGCGCGCAAAGCTGCTGCTTCGCCAGCAGATCACCGAGAGGAGGCAGAAGGAATGAGCCTTTATTTTGATAACAACAAACTCTTTGACGCCGAAGGCCACCTGACCGACGAGGGGCTGTACGCCATTAAGGACGGCACGCTGGACGACCTCGGCGCACTGGAGGCCGCCGAGCATCTGAGCTTCTGCGACTACTGTCTGCTGCGCTACACGGCCATGATCGACGCCGCGCCCGACTGCATGAAGCAGCCGATGCGTGACCTGATCCCGCAGGTGCAGAGCCTTATGCGGCTGCGCAGCTTCCGCATTATGACAAACCGCTATGTCTCGGCAGCTGCCGCGGTGGTGCTGGGCTTTGTGATGTGGGGCGCGGTCAGCACCTTTGGCGTGCCCAATCCCGCCGCCCTGCTGCCGCAGCAGCCCGCCGCCCGGCAGGAACGCTTCGGTACCAAATTCAACACCGCCGTCAACGGCTTCTACAAGAGCCTGGACGACACCTTTAAGAGCTTTACCCTGACCGCTGAAAACGGCCTTGACCAAATCAGAGCACAAACCATCGGCGGCAGCACCGCCAAGGGAGAATGATCTATGAAAAAGAATGGATTCCTGACCTTTATCTTCGCCTGCATCCCCGGTGCAGGGCAGATGTACTACGGCTATATGCAGCGCGGCCTCTCGATTGCGATGATGCTGATACTCTGCGTGATGGCGGCCACCGTCATTAATCCACTGCTGTTCCTCTGCCTTGTCATCTGGATGTACAGCTTTTTTGACACCTATGACCTCATCCGCCACATGGCAGCCGGTGAGCCGAAGGAGGATTCCCTGCTGGTTCTGGGCAATTATGAGGAGATCAAAAAGCTGCTCCCCCAGCATAACAGGCTGATCGGCTGGGGCCTGGTCGGCATCGGCGTTTGGGCACTGTATGACACATTCATCTCAAACTGGCTCTATACGCTGCTGTGCAATCTTGTGGGCAACGGCTACGCCTACGACATCATCACCGGCATACCGAATGTTGTCATTGCGGCACTGCTGATTTTCGCGGGCCTCAAGCTGCTGGGTCTGCACCCCGAAAAGAAAAACCGCGACGACGAGCTTCCGCCGTATCCGCATGAATAACGCTAAGCCTTCCCCCTTGGGGGAAGGTGGCGCCGCAGCGCCGGATGAGGGGCAGCCTTACGGACGCCGCTCGTCTGCCTTTTGCCGCAGGGTAGGGGCGGGATATGTTCCGCCCGCCGCTGACCCACCGCCGCTGTGCCCGCCATACACGCGCGGGCCGGGCATGCCCGGCCTCTACCACTCAATATAAATAGAATGAGGTAAAATCATGGATGAACAAACCACCCCGAAAAAGGTCCGCCGCGTCGGCAGCATTGCGTTTGCGCTGGTGCTGATTGCAGCCGGTGTTCTGCTGATCGTCTATCAGTTTGTGCCGCAGTTCGACCTGCTGAAAATTCTGAAATTCTCCCCGGTCATCCTCATTGCGCTGGGCATCGAGATGCTCGTCTACTGCGCCAGGCCCGACGTGAAGGTGAAATTTGACTGGCTCGCCATGCTGGGTACGGCGTTCACGCTCTGCATCGTCGGCACGGCAGCGCTGCTGCCCCTCGCCATCAGCGAGTGGGGACCCGCTCGCAGCTATGCCCAAAGCCGCATCGAGAGCCAAAAAACCGAGGCCATGTACAACGCCCTGAGCACCGAGCCGGAGCTGAAAGCCAGAACAAACTCCCTGAGCGTGAATGTCTGGTTCAACCACGAGACCCACGGCAACTACACGCTGCAGGACGGCGACGACTGCATCCTGCACACGGAGCTGGTGAACGACTACGTCGACGCGGAGACATTCGCCGCCGACTGTATGGCCGTCATGCAGGCTGCGCAGGCGGAGAACTTGGGCTTTACGCGGTACAGCTTCAGCACCGATGAGGACATCGACGACGGCATCAGCTACTACCTGGACTGCGTCGCCTCCTACCCGGCGGGACTGACCGCTGCCCAGGTGGCCCAGCGCGTGCAGACCAGCTACCACTATGACAATAACAGCTTCTCCAGCGAAGCAGACCGGGATGATTACATCCGCCGCCAGCTGCAGAATGAGATTTCCGACGAATACGCCGACCGGCACGACGGTGACTATCCCGACGAGAAATACCTGAACGAGGAAACCGAGCGCCGCTTTGCCGAACGAACCGGCATGGCCACGCCTGAAAGCGCACAGGCATAAACACGCACAAAAATTACCCGGAGCCCAACCAAACGGGCTCCGGGTCTGTTGTTATACGCTCTCGCCCTCGACCAGCTCAAAGGGTACGGTCTCGTGGTGGGCGGAGGCGTTTTCCTCTATGCAGCGCAGCAAAATGTCGGCGGCGCGCTCGGCAAGGACGGTGGTATTCTGCCGGATCGTCGTCAGCCGCGGCACGGTGTACCGCCCAAGCGCAATGCCGTCGTACCCGGCCACGGCAATGTCCTGCGGTACGCGCAGGCCGTGGTCCTGTATGGCCCGGATGGCTCCCACCGCCATCAGGTCCGACATGGCGAAAATCGCCGTAAGGCCGGGGCAGTGGGCCAGCAGGTGCTCGGCAGCTGCATAGCCGCCCTGCATCGAGAAGTCCGCAAGCCGGTACTGCCGGTCAAAGTCGAACGGCACGCCGAGCCGCTGCAGGGCATCCAGACAGCCGTCCAGCCGCTGCTGGCTCGGGCGGGAGGTTTCGGGCCTGTCGCCGATGATGCCGATGACACGGTGGCCTTTGGCATATAACTGCTCGATCATCACGGCAGCGGCAGCGCGGTCATCCACGCTGACGCTGGACAGATTCTCAATGCCCAGCCCGGCGGCGTTGTTCGTCAGCAGCAGGCAGGGGATGCCCAGCGACGCCAGCGCCGGGGTAAAGCATTGCGGGTGCGCACCGATGAAAAAGAGGCCGCAGGGCCGACGCTCGGCAAAGATGGTCTGTGCGCAGGCCAGCTCGTCGGTACTGCCATTGTTGTAGTAGACCGTCGGCGTATAGCCGCGCGCCTCCAGACAGGGCTGCAGCTTGTCCAGCAGGTCCGCAAACAGAGCGTTCTGCGTGCCCTTTACAATGAGGGCCAGCCCCTCCGGCACCTGCTGCTTCAGATGCTTGGCATTGGCGTTGGGCTGGTAGCCGTGCTGCGCCACAACGGCCAGTATTTTCCGGCGTGCGTCCTCGCTGACGCGGGGGTTGTTGTTCAGCACGCGGGACACTGTGCCCACGGCATAGCCGGACTCGCGGGCAATATCCTTGATGGTCAAAGCTGCGCCTTCTTTCGCGTTGATTTGCTACCAGTATACCATATCCAACCAAAAGGGGGAAGGGGAGGCTCCCTGCGGATTTTGCGGGGCGCTTTGTATTTTTTCGGATTTTAAAAATTCCGCCCCGCAACCTCTTGGCAAACAGAAAAATTTCTGCTATACTATTCTATACATCTGTGAGGGCCGTTAGCTTAACGGTTAAAGCCGGCGGCTCATAACCGCCTGACCCAATCATTTCTACTTTCAAATATGATGAGGTGCCGCGATTTTTGCTGAACTTCATCGCCAAGATTTTCGTTTTGGCGATAAGTTGGCGATTTAGCCATCAACAGCACTTCTTCATCATAATAAGGGCCGTTAGCTTAACGGTTAAAGCCACCGGCTCATAACCGGTTCAGTGGGGGTTCGAATCCCTCACGGCCCATAAAAAGAACGCAGCTATGTTATTTTTTAAGATAACACGGCTGCGATTCTTTATTTTTCGTACAATTCACGGCTCAACTGATTGCGTATCGACTCCCGGCGTTTTTTGTATTGCTGGGTGTAGATCATTAAAGTCGTGCTCGGCTGGGCGTGACCTGCTTCAGCGGCAACCGTTGCAACGCCGATGTCAGGATTCGACATGAGCAGACTGACAAAGGTATGGCGAAACATGTGTGGGTGAATGTCGCTGATTCCTGCTTTCTGTGCCACACGCTTTACCAGCTTGTTATAGCCGTCCGGGTTGCGCGGCCAGCCGAAGTCATCAATGATGACAAATTCCTGCCCGACCAGTTTCATCAGTGATTCACGCTTATCCTCTTTGTTCGTCACCATATCCCGCTGCCAACTGGCTCCCATCAGCTTCTTTTTGGTATCCCACCATTCTTTGTACCGCTGCATAAAGGTCATATATTCGGGGGCCACATCTATATAGCGGTCATTGCTTTCCTTGGTGGTTGTGTGCTGATACCCAAAGTCTTTGAAAACCAAAAGGCTCTTGTTGACGTGAACGGTGCAGTCTCTGAAATTGAAGTCGCTCCATGTCAGCCCTGCCAGCTCTGCGCGCCGCACACCCGTATTCAGAAGCGAAAGCACAATGGCCTGCTCTTGAATCGGGTATTTGCTGATTTCTGCCATCAGTTTTTTGACCTCGTCCTCATGGATGCAGTCTACAAACCGAGGGCGGGTTCCTTTTTCCGGCTTCTTGAACTCAGCCTGTACAGAATGATACCGCTCGTTTGCAAAGTGCAGCACTTGGTTGGCGAACAGCACATATTCCCGAATTGTCTTTGGGGCCAGAGGCTTTTCTTTGCGTTCAATGCAGAACGCATCACGAACGGAAACGCCGAGAATTTTTGAAACCTCCTCCGCTGTTTTCATCGTAACCGCCGCTCCGCCGAAGCACTTCATAGCTGTGTATGCAGAAAGATCATAGCCTTCTACCATGGCGGCATAAGATGTACTTTTCATAGCCGCATATTCCGGCAGAATAACGGCATACTCGCTGCGGACGCAGCCGTTTTCTTTGACTGCCTCAATAACTTTTTCGCAATCTTCTTTAGTGATTTCAGAGATGGACTTTTCTGCAAACCACGGGGCCACATCAACCATTTTTTTCAGATACCCGATTTTGTTGCGCGATGTGTTTGCCTTGTTCTTATCAAAATCATAGTTACCGCGCAGCAGTGCCGATGGCTCCAGTTTTGCTTTGGTGGAAGCAATATACTCGTCTGCTACTTCACGGAACGGTTTGCTTGCACCGCTGAGGCTGCGCTCGGCTTCTTCCTGTGCTTTTGCTTCAAATTCAAATGCTGCTGCCGTGGCTGCCGCTGCGCGCTGCTTTGCGGTTTTCAGCGTCTTGGGGTCAAACTCAAAGCGGGAAAATTTGCGTATGGTACGGCCATTGAGGGTGATGTTTGCGGTGATTTTGTAGTAAGCGGGTTTGTTCTTGGGTGTGCGCAGTTCGATAGATGCCATTTTCTATTCCTCCTTGGCTGATTTTTCTGACAAGCCAAACTATACAGCGTTTGCCATAAAAGCGGTAGGCTGTCGTCAGAACGCACGACACCCTTGACATTGCGGCCCTTTTGTGCTCTTACCCAGCGGCATTTCTGCCCGAATTGTTGTAGTAATCAACTAGTTTCCCCAAGTTGATGTACCACTTGATGCCGGACTGAAATGCCACGCCGGGAACCTCTTTGCAAAGCCGCCGCAGGTAATACGGCGGCAGCCCCAGCATTCGGCTGGCTTGCTTAATGCTGACGATTTGCGGCAACACAATGTGCTCCACTTCTGTGGCTACAATTTCCGTAGCCATAACAGAATTCATTTCCATAGATTTTCCTCCTTCATGTGTATCATATTTGATTCCACAAGCATAGCGGCCACTTGTGGAAAACAAGTGACCGCTATAATCTGAAATCAAATTGTACGCCCTATTCGACACTACTCCCCGGACATACGAGGGCAAACCACCGACCCGGCTGCTGGAAACAGCTCCCGCTTCCTGTACCACATTGTTGGCAGTACCGCCGACGCCTTGAGAGCATCGCCACGGTGTGTATCATGATTGCTGACCCTTCGCTTGAGGTATGTGTTCCACGCCACCTCTCCCGCCTCTGGGGGCACTCCACCGCCGTTATGGCGGTATCCTCGCGTCAGAACTGGGACGCACCTGCCGAAACGCTCCTTGGGTTGCGGCAGGGCCAGTTTTATGTAGCCGGTGATTCGGATATTCTGCTTTCAAGGTTCTCAAGGGGAGAGGGTCTTTTTTGTCCCTCTATATATATCATCGCAATTAAAAGCCAAATCGTGCAAAAAATCAAAAAAATTTTATATTTTTTCTATAAGTCCCCCAAAAAAGTCCCCAAAAGCTATCAAATTTTGCCATAATAAAGTTAAATATAGAATCACCCTAAAAGAGAAAGTGGCCGCCGCACTGAATTGGGACAGCCACTTTTTTAGTTAAATTTTGAATGCGGATACAGCCCGCACAAATTCAAGAATCAAGGACTGATATAAATCTTCATCGAAGTGTCCTTGTATAATGCTGCACTTTTTCAGCAGAGGATCGTAGCGATTAAGCAATTTCTCCATTGCCTTTTCATTACCCTGCTGGGCCAGCAAAAGGGTGTTTTTGAACATTCCCATTTTATTTTTCCTCCATTGCTTTGCGAATTTTGTCACAGGCGCTGTCACGGCGGCGCCTGACCGTACTGGCATCAACTCTCAACTTAGCAGCCGTATCCGTAACGGAAAGACGGTCAATGTACAAGGCTATCATAACCTCGCACTCTTTCAGTTCCAGTTTGGGCAAATATTTTCGAATAGCTTCCCACATTAGCTTGGATTCAATACTTTCCTCCAATGAATTACCTGAGCGCATGGATTGAGATTCAATATCCGAATCACAATCTTCAATCGAGCACTCATGTTCCTTAATCTTCATTAGTGCGCGGATATAATTTGCTCGCTGATTGTATACCACTCTTGTCAAATAGCTTGTAAGGCGCGCGGCTAATTTTGCATCCTCGCCGTAAATCCAATACTTATCGGCAATATTTTTCTTTGCCATTGTAAACCTCCTGAATTTTGAGTTTCATTGAATAGACCTCAAAACTCGGAGGGGCGCGGGCAGAAAATGGCGGCCCTCTGCCGCCAAAGCAAAAAAGAAGCAAAAAAATACGCCAGATGGTTATAAAAACCATCTGGCATACGAATAATACACGAAAAACTACGCGGCGAAGGGACTTTTGAAAGGACGCAGTAGCGCTTGACGGGGTTTCTGCCTTAATACGGCATGGCTCCGCTTACCGGAGCGTCAAGCACATCTGCCATGCAATACGCCTTTCAACTAAATATGTTCCACAAAAAGAAAAAGCCCGGCAAGCAAAAACTTGTCGGGCAGAAAGCGGATTTACTTTTCTTCCATCCAACCAAGGAATGTCTGCAATTTCTGTATGTCACCGTCATCGAGGTCTTGCAGTCGGTTAAAAATGTTGATACGGTCGGTTTCATCCCCGGCACCGGTAAAGAATTCCTGCGGGTTACGCCGAGGTATTCACAGATGCGCAGAAATTCGTGCATTGAGGGCAATGCCTTGCCGATTGAAATACTGCGCATATAGCTGCCGCTTTTGCCAAGGTCAAGGCTCATTTTGTGTTCGGAAACGTGGAGGCGATGGCGCAGCTGCTAAGATGGGGTCACTTGCTGGGGGTCTGGGGTTGGGCTGCCGCGGGCTTTTTCTTCGGGCGGTGGGGCTGGTAAAAAAACGTAGCGCTTTGGGGCGGCCAACCATCGTATTCGCGGCGGATCATATTTTGAATGATTTTCCGTTCTGCTGCGTGCAAATGTTGCTTCATGGTTTCTTTCATGGGTGGATTCCTCCTGATTTATAAAGATTTATTGTATGCCAAAACCGGCTGTGGCCATCATAAGGGAAACTGCGACCGAAAGTTCCGCCAACGCAAAGGAGCTGGCGAAAAGGTGGCCATGGACGCCCAACAGGGCAAGCGAAACAGCGTCCAGAAGCAATAGCCGCAAACGTGCGCGCTTTGCCATCGCCTTGCTTTCCGCACGGGAAAGGTGTATCTGCTTATTATCGGCAGGTGACGAAACCCATATCAGGGCAGAGGAGGCAATCATAATTGCCCAATAATTGTTGGGCTCCTCCGCAAAAATCGGTAAAGCGAACATCGTTGCAAAAATCATGGCGGCAGAGTATAATGCGCACTGCCATTCTGTTTTGGCATGGTAGCCGCCGGTGCGCTCACGGAGGAAAAGAAACGAAACGGTAAAGCAAAAAGCCAAACCGAAATCCGTAATCAGCCCACCAAGCAGTGTCAGAGCAATCAGGCCCACGGCGCGGGAAATGTGTCGGTACAGCGCGTATTGGCACACCTCGGCGTCGTCCTCTTTGATAAGACCGTGCGCCAGAAAGTATTGCGTCAGCTTTTTTGCAATCTGTTCCATCGGCATCTCCTTGTCATCTTTCGCCCTTATCCTACCGCAAACCAGGCTAAAGTACAAAGAATCCTGCGCAAGTGACAGAAACTTATGCGTGAACGCAAGAATTGCGGGTCACATCGGGCCATTCAAAGCAGAATTGGAACGCACCGTCATGATAATCCATCGTGTAAAAGGCATTGTTGCGGCGCAGCAGTTCCTTGGCGCAGGGCAGGCCAAAGCCGTGCAGGTGCGGCTCCGGCTTGGTTGTGGCGATGCAATCTTTCTCGATGTGGACCGGCAGACTGGTGTTGATAATCGAGACATACAGCTTGGCATCGCTATCCGCGTAGGCTTCGTCCCGTAAAACGCTGACCTCAATGCGGCGCTTTGCTTCCTCCAGCTTTAGGCAGGCTTCGATGGCGTTGTCCAGCAGGTTGCCAAGCACGACCGTGCAGTCGATCAGTTCGATCTGCAGGGGCGACAGGTCGTTGACTTCAAACTGAATATCGATATGCTGCTTCTGAGCGGCATAGCCCTTTTGGTTCAGCACGGCGTCGATGGCCGAGTTGTGGGTGTTGACCATCAGGGCACGCTCAGTCTGCTGCTCCTGCAAAGCGGCAAGATAGTCCTGTGCTTGTTGTGTCTCGCCTCCCTGCAGCATCCCGGAAAGGGCCGCGATGTGATGCCGAAAATCGTGCGTCATTTTGCGCTGTGTGGCGTAGGCGCTGCTCAAGGCATCAATGTTGGCACGCTGGGAGCGCAGCTGCTCGTTAAGCGTTTTTTGCTGTTCCTGCGCGAGGTTGTTTTTTTCTGTCAAATCTATCAAAATCAGAATCACGGCATTGGTTGCCAGCAGAATTCCACTTGAAAAAAGTACAAATGCGGCTGCTATTTTGCCGTTCATGGATAAGTAATAGCAAATTGATATACCAACCAGAGAAATAAGTGGAAATCCAATTGTCAGGGGTGCCCATTTGATGCTGGCGGAACTTGCCACCATCGGCTTGTGAATATTTTTGATTCCAGAAGAAAGTAAGAATTTGAGACTATATGTTATAGCTGCGCTTGCAAGATAGAGCTTCATATTCGCCACATATTCATCATAACGAATATGAAGCAATGCCAGCAGAGAATAAAGCACGCAAAATTCCAGCAAGGTGAAAATTGCATACGCCAAAAGAACCACCAGTAGGCGCATCCAGAACTTTCCTAAATAAAACAGTGATGCAAAAACAAAGTAAACCGTAATAAGTGCGGCAAATTTTAAAAGTGTTATCGGCGATTCTTCCGAAATATGCGAAACGAAAATCGTAGCGATATAAGACAATACTCCGCAGAGCAGCGCCCCCACTACAAAGCGTAAGCCTCTTGTTTTTCTTTCAAGAAACGCATCGCAAAAAACGGCCACGCACAGCACGTCCAAGCAGCTGAAAACGATCCCTAACCAATAACCCATTTTTTCGCGCTCCTCCACTGCGTATAGATTTTCCGCACGGCACTGGCTGTGTGCGAACTGACCGGCAGCTCGGTTCCGTCGCGCAGATACAGTCGCGTGCTTTGCAGATCACGGATGTGCTCCATATTGACCAAAACGCTTTTGTGTGTGCGCACGAAGCCGTGGTTTTCCAGTAGGTCAGCCAAATCGGCCATGGTAGCGGTCGTGTACAACAAGGCCCGGTCGGCCCCCTGCAGGTGCAGGCATACCTTGCGGGCCGACATCTCGGCGTACAAGATCTGCTGCGGCTGCAGCTCGACATCCTCGCCATCGCAAAATATGCGAACCGTATCGCGGGTCTTGCGGTATGCGGTAAGGGCCTGCTGCACATAACGCTTCAGCTTTTGCGGCATCTCGGCTTTCAACAGATAGCGAAATGCCTGCACCTCGTACCCCTGCAGGCTGTATTCGACGTAGTTCGTCACAAAAATCAGCAGCATATCGGAGCGCATCTCATGCAGGCGACGGGCCAGATCAACGCCGTTCAGCGGGCCCATATCAATATCCAAAAAAGCCAGATCGTATTTTGCCAGCGGCAAAGCACGCAACTGCGCTGCATCTGTGGCGCAATCCACCGTGGAGCGCGGCATTTGCGGCTTTACGATGGCCTCTATCTTTTCCGCCAACTGACCGGCAAAGGCTGCGTCGTCATCGCAAACCAGTATGCGCATGGAAAAATTCTCCTTTTCGGCATTTTTGCCCGGCGTGTGCTTGCGGGCATCTGCTGCAAACATAATCTTTTGCCCCCTTGTTGTCAAGTATCTTGCCCAAAATCGCAGAATTGCTGTTATTTTTCTGATTATATAACAGATATATCGGCGTGTCAAACGGTACACCATAAGGTAGTGGAAGGGGGCCGTTTGGTATGTTTGATATGGGCAAGCGCATCTGTAAATTGCGTAGGGACGCACACCTGTCGCAAAAGCAGTTGGGCGAGAAAATTGGCAAATCAGCCTCGACCATCGGTTCGTATGAAAACGATACTGCCGTGCCGACGCTGGAAAACGCGGCAGCACTGGCGGAAGCGCTTCATGTTTCGTTGGATTATCTGCTGTACGGTGAAAAGAGCCGCACCCTTCCGCTGCAAAAGATGAGCGAGAACCGCGTGCAGCTGTTGACCGATCTGGCGCAGGAGTTTGCAGCACCTACTAGCCACGGTGCAGCTTTCAGTGACCGAAAGCTGGATATTCTGCGGCGGCTGTATCAGGAATTTTATCGTTAAAAGCATTGGCTGCTCGGCGTGTCTGCCTCCGGTGGGGGCAGACACGCTTTTGCGTTCACGCACGATTTTCTGTCACTTGCGCAGGTTTTGTAGATTTCGGTGAAACGCTGTGGTATTTTGGGGGCACAGCAAAGGTTCCCAGCATCGGCGCGCAGATGCTGAATATATCTGCCCCGAAACAAACCCGATACAAGTTGCTTTTAAAATGGAGGAACTCTTATGACTACGTCAAGAAAATCTTTTCTTTCTTTTGCTGTGGCCTGCATTGTAGCGCTTATGGCGGCTACGGCAGCCTTTGCATCCAATTCTGCCGACACTGACTTCACCTTCAAATTTAGCGGTGGCTTGCCCCAAAGGACGGAATAGCGCTCAAAGACCGATGATACCAACGTCTATATGTCGGTAAAAGGCGTACAACACGCCTTTACCGCTCATGTGGTTGGAGCAGATAATAATTATTCCACCACTGCCCACGATTGCTCTCATGGATATACATATTCTATCTCTAATGTAGGCGTATATCGGATGCGCAACTGGGTGCACGATGGCTCGCCGAGTTATCCATATGCGGCCATCTATGCAGCGCCCAATTATGGATATGAATTTAGCGCGTGGGGCCAATGGAGTCCGGATTCCGTATGATGAGATAGTAGTATTATAAATTCCTTGTTTTATCTCTGAGTGTCCCAGTTCGTGTATTGGCTTTGCGATATCGAATCACTTTTTGCACTTTCAACGATTCACTGCAATAAGCCAATACACGAACTGGCTATTAGAGAAAACAAATCGCACTGAACTCTTGCGCCAAGAGGTCAACGGCTTTGGCTGCGGCGTGCTACAGCTATATTTAGTCTGTTATTATATAAATGTTGCACTACCCTGACTCAATTCACACCAGAACGGAGGAACCAATATGAGAGTTTCAAAGAAAGCGCTTCGTCCCTTTGCCGTGATTCTTGTTTCGCTGTCAATGTCTGCACTGCTCACCGGGTGCCAGACCTCCTCAGACAGCGCATCGCAGGCAGTCGGGGGTTCGGATGCAGAAAGCACTATCCAGCAACAGACCACCGACGCCTCCAATTCGGAGACGAATGAACAAAACGGTTCCAATGAAACGGTTGCGTCCTTGCCGCAGGTTTTTGTGACCGACGTAGAGGGCAACCGCCGAAACCTTTCCGATTTCCCCTGGGCGCAGAAATATCCGACTCTGCTGGACGGCATCGCAAGCGACACCCTGACAGACTATGCATTTTACACGATAGCCTCCGAAAATCTGAAAGCAAGGGGCGAAAGCCTGACGTGCGATTACTTCGGTGACCAACAGGTAACTATCTCTGTGGCGGGCGCTGAAAAGGGGGAGGCTGCGGCTCAGATTCCGCAGGATAAGTTACAGGAGGGGATAGACACCTTCGGTGAGAAGAACGAAAACTATGAATATCTGACTGTTACGGTGAATCTGACAAATTCCGGCAGCGCAGAGGCCGAGGCTTATCTGAACAACCTGTCCATTCGATGCTGTGTTGACGGTTCCATCGCAACAGAAACGACTTGCAGCGAGGCTGTCACATCTGACTTGCCCGCGGTTGCTTCCGGTGAAAAGAACCAGTTCCAGCTCATGTTGGCCCCGGGGGAGACACGCACTTGCACGGTCCTTTACTATGTGAGAGCGGAAATCGAGTTGAGTGACTTATATCTGAGGGCAAACCTCGGCGGTAATGCGGTGACCGAAGTCAAGACCGCCGACAATGTGATGAACGAAGAGTGGCTGGCGTTAGCCTAATGCTCCTGCCATGCACACAGAAACGGATATGTGACCATGAAAAGCATTCTATGTTTTGAGCTGAAGCGCTGTTTTGGAAGCAAGCGGCTGTATCTCTCTCTGCTGACAGGCATCGTCATTTCCCTTCTCCATATCATATTCGGGGTTCTTCCCTTGACCCAGTGGCTGTCGAGTTGGCAAGGAGATTTTTTTCTTACTCCTCACTCTGCATACGGGCATTGGATCGGGATGGACTCCTCCACTGTCTGGCCTACCCTTTTGTATATGCTTCTTCCGTTCCTTTGTGCCTTTCCGTTTTCGGATACTGTATCATGGGACTTTAGCACGGGCTATGTGATGAAGATTTTTGTGCGCCGAAAAAAATCCGCCTATCTGTTTGCCAAGGCTCTGACGATTTTTATTGCCTCCGCCTTTTTGACAGCGACAATCTTGTTCTTCGACTTTGCAGGCACCGCCTTATATTTGCCGCTTGTCCGGCCGGAAGCGCTTACCAACCTTTACGGAATCAGCAATCGCAGCCTGATGGCGCATCTGTTTTATCATAAGCCGCTGCAGTACACCGTCATCTATATTATAATGGATGCTTTATTGGTTGGCGCATGGGAAATCATTGCCCTGGCAGTATCGGTAGCTACAAGAAATCCTCTGCAGCCTGCGCTGTTTCCTTTCTTGCTCTACCTGATCCTGTATTTTATCTGCAACTGGCTTCAGATGGATTCGGTCTCGTTGTTTGCAATTCTGTTGCCCTTCCAGCCTGCGGTCAATGTGAAATGGGTTACGATTGCAATTTACTTCTTAGCTGTCCCCATCGGCAGCATGACCATGTATTTCTTGAAGCGGAATAAGAGTGATGTGCTTTGACAATTTATCGGCAATTTTGGGTAACTTATAGAAAGCGATTGCTGGTTTATTCGCTTTTGTGCGTTGCGCTTGCAACCGGCAATGCACTTTTCTGGTTGCATAAATGGCATAAACAGGGTGTGGAGCTGTGCTTTGCCGACACTATGATGACAGGCGTTCAACCGAGCTTCCTTTTAATGCTGCTGATTCCCCCGACGCTTGGCCTTGTACACCAACTGAAGTTCATTTTAGAGCAGCCCTTTGTCATTTGTGCGTTAGATAATAGATCACGGCTTGCCCGCAATCTCCTTGCTGCGCTCCTTTTCATTGCGTTCAGAGCGGTGATGGCGGTTTCGATCCCGTCCATTGCATTGGGTGCTCTGCTGTTTCGAGGTAGCAAACCTTGTACATGGGAAAGCGGAGCAAGCTACTATGCCTATATGACGGGCCAAACGTTAATAACCCCTGTCAAAACAGGCTCCTTGATTGTCTGGCAGGCTATGACGATCTGGCTCACAGTCTTGCTGGTATCGATTCTTTTCCTGTCAATCAATCTTTCCTGCGAATCGCACCAGCTCGGAAGCATACTCTCATGGGGCGTCTGCCTTTTGGCTTTGTGGATGTGTTCGTTTCCTGTTACACCGAAACTATACAGGCTGCAAAAGAGCGTTTCTTTCTCCGTGAATCGAATTGCCGAAAATACAGTTTGGCGCTATTTTCTCTCAGGCATCTGTATTCTGTTTCTTGAATCTCTGTTTCTGCACTTTGCCGTTACCAGAAAGGACTTTTTAAAGTGAAGAACAGTTTTATTCGATTGCTCCTGCGGGATATCAAGAACTATATCCGAACGAATCGTTTCTTCCTGATCGCGGAAGCAGCGCTGTTTTTGATTGGCTGCATGATTGCGGATATGCAAAAGCCCGATAGCTACGGCAAATATACTACCATTCAATATTATATGCAGATATTTCGGGGCTGCTATCCGTTTACGGATGCCAGAACAGAAGTGTTTCAGGTTCCACTTACATGGTTTACACTCATGTACTTTTGTATTTACACTGCTCTCTTATATCCGATTCGGGACGCCAGCGGGGCAGGCATTCATGTTCTGCTGCGGGCAAAGAGCAGAGCCTTGTGGTGGTTCAGCAAATGTCTTGCGCTAACCGTGTGGAATCTGCTTTACTTTGCAGTCGGCTTTTGCTCTGTATGCGTATTCTGCTTTTTTACAAATGGTTTGTCTTGCTTTACCATTTTGCCGCATGATGTATTGCCTTGCGATGCTTTGACCTGCCTTTTGCCTTTCGGTTTTGCGTTGGCAATCTCGCTTCTTGCCTTTTGCCTTTGCATCTTTTGCTCTTTTGTCTGGGGACAGGTGTTTGCCATAAGTTGCCTTGTGGCCGTCTCATTCACTGAGTTTCCATCTCCTTTTCTCTGCTATGCCATGCTGATTCGCTGTAGAGCCATGTCTCCCGCTGGATTCGACGAAAGGGCAGGCTTGCTTTTCTACCTTATATTTGCCGGAATCGTATGCTTCATCGGTATGTTCCTGTTTTTACAACTTGACTTGTTTCCCGGACTTCAAAGGAGGCCGCAATGAAAGTTGAAATCAACCATCTTACCAAGGTGATTCAGGGCAATGTTGTTCTGGATGATATCAATGCCTGTTTTTCCTGTGCTTCCGGCGAAAACGGGGGACGGATTTACGGGATTCAAGGAATCAATGGAAGTGGCAAAACCATGCTTATGCGCGTGATCTGTGGCCTTGTGCTTCCCACAATGGGCACCGTGTCAATCGATGGAGAAATCATTGGTAAGGGTATCTCATTCCCGCGAAGCATTGGCCTTTTGCTGGAGAACCCAATCTTTATCGATGAATTCACTGGCGCAAAAAATCTTTCTCTTCTCTGTGATATCAAACGACTTGTTTCGCAAGCGCAGATTGGCGATACGTTGCGTCGTGTCGGACTGAACCCATCCGACAAAAGGCCCTTCCGCAAATATTCTCTCGGCATGAAGCAGCGCCTTGGAATCGCAGCCGCTATCGTTGAATCACCTGATCTGATTCTGTTGGACGAGCCATTCAATGCGTTGGATGAGTCGGGAATAAAAGAAATACGTGACCTTTTGCGTGAACTGCGCCAAAAGGGAAAGCTGATTGTGCTGACCTGCCATGATCGCCAGCAAATGGAATCGCTTGCGGATGAAATCATAGCGATGCGTGAGGGCCGGATTGTGAATGTGGACAAGAATTGCCACGAGGAGGTTTGAAGTGAAAAACAAACGACTTCATCATCGTGCGATTCTGCTTTTGCTCCTTTTGCTGGTTCTCTCTTTCGCAATCGGCCTGAGAATCACACGCTTAAATGGTACTTATTTGGCAACCGAGGATTGTTATGGGTATCCGCAAAAGCCTATCGAGTGGAATGGTCTGAAAATAGAATTGATCGGTGCTGAAATTGTTGACGGGGAAGCATTTTTACAGGAATATAACATCGATCGGGAATCAATTTTTTCGGATTCCCTGTCAGAAAAGTACGCACTGTTTCATATATCTGTGACGAAGGTGTCGGATTCCCCATTGTTGACATACTATCGTTTTGATTATTGCGGAGCGGAAAAAGATGGCTGGCGAAATTTGGTTTCCCCGGAAATTTTCGAATCGCTGAACCCTCTGGCAAAAAAGCCGTCGCAGCTATCCGTAGGTGAAACCGAAGAACTCGCAATGGCGATTGGACTCCATAAGGATGCTTTTCGCAATACGGAATGGAGTAACCTTTCCACTTCCGATATAAGCCTCGTCATGTCTGTTTATCCACAAAAAGTGATTCTGCAATCTTCATGAGAGTGAAAATACACAGGAAAAGCAGCTTTGCCCCCAGTTCTGAAGCGCTGTATGGGGTATCGTACAGGCCTAAACTTAGGGGGCAATGGGTGCCGGTGCTCCGGCTACTCGCCGCTGCGGCGCTTGCGTGGGTGCTGATCAACGCCTTGGTCGAAGCCTACGGAGTGGGCGGGTGCAAATCTTGATGCGTTGAATCTTTGCAGAGGTCTGCAAATTAGAACTGCCGCTGCCTGGCTTCAAATCGAGTGTTAGCCGTCGCCGCGTTTGTTGATGTATGCCATAGTTAAGCCTCCTCAATGCGGGCAAGCCATGCGTCAAAGCTGGCCTTGCTGACTCGGATCGAAGTACCTATATGCAGCACACGGAAATCCGTTGTTGTGTTGCACAGTGTATAAGCTGCCCGCAGGCTGATGGACAGCATTTGGGCAATATCCTCGACCCGATAGACAAGCGCGCTTTGTTGCGTTGACTTGCCAATTTGTGTCGGTCCTATGGCATTGGTTTGAGAACCTGTCTCTATTGCTATCCCAGCCAGAACCGTTAGTATATTTGAATGGAACGACCCAGTGCTGGTTCAAGCTAACGGGTAAGCAGTGACAAATCGGAGGAATACCCTGGTCGATATAGCGCTTAATATGGGTATCTTATTAAATAAACCCAAAATCATGTTGCAGACTACTGTGCGAACACTAACTCCAAGGGGTTCATTCTCACGCCGTTTTGCATCACCTCAAAATGCAGGTGGTTGCCGGTGCTGTCGCCGGTGCTGCCTACATAACCTATAATCTGCCCTGCCGTTACCGCTTCACCTGCGGTAACGGCAGTTTGCGTCATATGGGCGTACCGCGTGGAAAGTCCAGCGCCGTTATCCAGCAGCACCTGATTGCCGTAGCTGTCGTTCCAGCCGCTGACCAGCACCGTGCCGCTGTGGGCAGCCAAGATGGGTGTTCCCTCCGGTGCGGGAATATCTGTGCCGCGATGCCCGGCATTGCCGAAGGCGTCCACTTCCCCGAAGTGGCAGGATATATAAGTGTGCCCCGGCAGCGGCCAGCACAACTCGCCATCGGCAACAGCAATCCCGCCGCACAGAGCAAGCAGGCTGGGGCGCATTTCCTCGGATAGCAGCTGGTGCAAAATGTCTTTTTGGTCTTGGGTGAAATTGTACAACTCGGCCAGTTCATCCACAGTTTTGCTGCTGACGGTGATGTGCAAAATATAGTCGGTCTGCTGCTCCGGGTCGGGGTCGTCCTCGGTGGGTTCGGGAGTGGTGTCTACTTCTTCGACCTCGTAGGTGATCTCGTGCATAGCCCAAAAGGTATCTTGGATGCGCTGCATTTGGGCGGCATTGATAACGATCACGTCGCTGTCAGAGTTGAGGTTGGTATACACCGCAAAGACTGCCAGCACCTCCGGCCAATAACTTGCCCATGTGTGACCGCCCTCGTAGTCGTAGGTAATGGTGGTTTCGCTGCACTCCGGGTGCGCGGATACGATGTCGTTGATGGCCGCGCCGAAGTCGGCGTTGGTGTCGGCTACGATTTCGGCAATAGGGATGCTGTTGGGATCGCCGGATTCATCGGCAAACAAGATGCCCATCGGGGAGCCGATCACCGCCGCAGCCGCGCCTATGACCATGGCCAGCAACAGCACCACGCCGCCCGCGCCAAGCAGCGCCAGCAGCGATTGCGCGGCGCGCCGCACAGTTTGGGAGAGCAGGGCTTTGATTTTGGCTGCGATATAATGAACGCCACGGCTGATTGCTTCAACCGTGGCTTGTTTATTGCTGATTGTGGGCAGCTTGGGTGCGTGGGTAACGATGGGAACGGTATTGCCCGCCGCTGTGGCAGCCGTCTGCTTTTGCAGATAGCGGCGCACAGCCTCGCGGGTCAGGTGCTGCCGCTTTAAGCGCTGCTGCATTTGGGCTCGGTAGGGCGGCGGTGCTGGTGTGGCCGATGACGGCACAGGGGCTTGCGGCGCTGGTGTTTTGGCTGCGATGGCCTTTTGCCGGAAACGCTGCTTTTTGAACATTTCCCTGCGCTCGGCCTGCGTGGGAACAGTGACTTTCTCTTTTTCAATCAGCTTTGATGCAGATTGGGTGCTGCCCTGCAAGGTGAGATTTTTCCGCTTCTCCTGCATTGCACGAAACTTGCGGTAGCTCATGCGGGCGGTGCTTTTGGCGGTGTTGCCTGTACGGGCAGCCACATCGTAAATGCCCTGCTGCACCTCGGTTTGTGCGTATTCTTCGGGTGATTCCTGCCGCTGCTCGGCGGCGCGTTCCCCCTGCGCCTTGGCCCGCATAAGTGTTTTGCGCACAAGCTGCTTGCGCTTTGCTTTAATTCCGGGCATCGTCGATCACCACATCGTCCAACTGGCGTGTGTATTCCGGGTAACGCAGTTTCACCGCCTCATACATATACGGTGCAAAGGAGCAGTCGAACAGGTCATAGGGCGTACAGGATTTATCATCGTACCCATTCCAGAGGTTGTAAGCAAAACGGGTCAATTTCGTTGTGCCGGTGGTCTGCCAACCGGCAGCCAGTGATTCCAGCTTGATTTCGTCTTTTTCAAAGTCGAAGCAGCCGTCAATATTGTTGCGAAGCGCGGGTACGGCGGTCAGGGTGTAAATCAGTGCGCGGTGGTAGCTGTCCATTGCCTTGCAGCGGTTGAGGTGGGTTAAGTATGCCCTACGGTGGGCAGGGGTCATAAACTTAGGTTCGGTCATGGTGGTGTCCTCCTGCTTTCTTTATATATGAGGTTATATTTTTGAGATTCTAAGGCGGGCGACACCCCGCCTTTTGTTTGTGTAAAATCATGCTCTTAGCGATCTCCGTGGTCGATGGGTTTGATTTTCAGCTTATTGCCATCGCGCTGGAATTGCTCGTACTGTTCAGGAGTGCATTTCATCGGCAACAGGCCGTGCGGCGTGGGGAGAAAGACAACAGGGTTATGATACAGCCTTTCATATAAGAAAACCTGTCTATCAGTCAAACTGATAAAGTCTTCTCCGCCATTGCCGCAGACCACAAAAGAACCTGCAAGAAAATCTGTATGTCCGTAAAGCCGGTTAGGCGGCAAACCGTCAATCTTCCCGGAGTCGTTGCAGATAACGCAAACGCTATCTCTCCACGGACGGCAACATTCAATATCACCGCCGACAAGCTCCTGCAATGCCCTTAATGTGTTGGGAATCGTGCGTTCCTCCGGGTATTTACCGGGCTGCACATACAGCACGCGGATTTCATTTTCACTCATAGGATTCACTCCATTTCACCGGGTTTGGTCGTGAGTAATTTGTATGTTTTGGTGTCTTTCGGTTGAGGGTTATTGAATGGGATAAGGCTGTTGCCCATCTTGATAATTCCCTCACCGGGTTGGGCCAACAGCAAATATTTCCGCTGCGGCTCGGACAAGCCGTACAGTTCTACTACGCTGTCAATGTCCTTGGTCTGACGCAGCATAACTACAAATTCGGAGTTTGCCAGCATTGCATAGGCTGTGTCATTGGTTAGGCAGTCTTGCACATTCTGCGTGATGCCGGTGGCGTAGGCGTTGTACTTCCTAAAACGTTTCCAGCTTGTGTACAGGAAATTGGCGCTCAAAGAATCGCGCAGTAGCAGATAGATTTCGTCAAAGTACACCCATGTGGCTGCTTTTGGGTCATTGCGTTCGTTGCTCATCACAGCGGTATTGATGTACTCCAGCATGGACAGCATGGCAACTGGCTTTAGCTGTTCCCCCAAGCTCTGGATGTTGAAGCAGATCAGGCGGTTGCTCATATCCACATTTGTAGGCTGGGCGAACACCTGCATACTGCCGGTTGCGAAAATTTCCAGTGCAAGTGCCAATTCTTTGGAACGGTTGTCGCCCTGACTGTTCAGCGCCGCCCACAAATCCTTGATGGTCGGGCAAGGCGCTGTGTATTTAGATTCGATAAGCGGTTTGTAAATGCTCCTCAATGCGCGGTCAATCAGACTTCTATCTCCGGGCAGAACATTTTCTTTTTTCATAATCTGTTCGCACAGGCTCAACACAAACTCTGCTTTTGCCACATAGGGCGGGATGTCCGTGGATTTGTCTGGCTTAAAGTCCAGTGGATTGAAATAGGTGCTGCTATCCACCGAGATATTGACTACCTCGCCGCCCAACTCCTGCACAAGCGGCGCGTATTCATTTTCGGGGTCTACGATATAAAACCGGGCCTTGGTAAAACGCAGATACAGCATAAGGATTTCCAGTTTGACGAACATAGACTTACCGCCGCCGGATGTCGCCACAACCATTGCATTGCCGTTGACGAGAGTTGTGCGCAGCCCGATGATAAGATTACCTGTGACCGCGTTTCGGCCATAGCAGATGCCGCCCGGCGTGAGAATTTCTTGCGTATTGAACGGTACAAGTGCTGTCAGCGATTTCGTCAGCATTGTGCGCACACTCTCGATGCGGCGCAAGCCGTAAGGCATGGCCGTGTTAAAGGCGCGTTCCTGCTGAAAATACAACTCGGTGAATCGGCAGTTATAGTTTGCCGCCGTGGTTTTCAGTGCATCGGTTTCCAGCGCGAGATCTTCCAGTGTGTCAGCAAAGTAAGTGACGGTGAGCAGGCTCAAAAACATCTGCTGGTCGTTCTCCGTCATTTCTTTGCGGATGTTGGCAATGATGCGGTCCTGCTCCTGCGTCCGCTGCGGTACGGAGGAAGTAAAGTCCAGATTTTCCACGGATTTCTTATTGAAACGGACTTTCTCGGCATCGGTTTTCATCTGCGCATTGTCAATTTCTTTGAAAGCATCCTCGGTTTCCACCGGCTCAATGTCGATTGATAACACAATGTATGGCACTTGCTGAAGCAGGGCGGAGATAAACTTATCATCAAGCTGCTGCGGGTACTCGCTGATCGTCATGCACTTGGCATAAAAATCCTCGATTTCAATATGCTTTTTGCAAAAGCGGATGCAGTCCGGGGCGATAGAATCGCGGAAGTCCTGCCCCAGTTTGGCGCAATTATCAAAGTCGAAGTTAAAACGCCCCTCCTCGGAAATGCGAAAAAACTTGTGCAGTACCTCCAGCCGTGCGCGGTTGTCCAGCGGCGTGACGGCACATTCCAAGGCGGAAAATGCAGACAGCAAATGCCCCTGCACCTGTACAAAGCGTTCGCGGGCCTCTTTTACGCCGGGTTTGTTCGTGGACACGATGATGTACTTATGCTGCACCACATTTCCATTTTCGCGGGCGTTGGCTTTGATTTGGCGGTTACGCTCGGCGCGGAGGGCATCAAAGCCGTCGTTCTCGCGGTGGTACAGCACATCACGGGCAAAGGCTTTTTCATCCATGCGCTGGCTGACGATGCAGACTTGCATCCAGCAGTCAGCGGGGATGCCCGCGTAGACCGTGCCAAGCTGCGTTAAAATATTCTGCTTGGCCGCGTCACTCTGCATGGCGTAGTTGATGTCGCTAATTTGCCACATCAAGCTGAACACATTTTCCGATTGCCAAACACCGTCTGCATAGATTCTGTCGATGGGGATGCTCTGCTGCACGGAACGGGGCATTTTATAGCTGCCGCGTGTTTTTCGCGTAGATGCGTACTCACTTAATCTCAATGTTTATCACCTTTTTTCTTTTTGCAATATTTGTTGTCGGTTTTCCACAACCGCCAGTCGTTACGGATAATTGTGCTGTCTATTACAACAAGCAGGAATTTTTCAAAGGTCAGACAGTCATAAGTAAAAAATCCTGCTGCTGCAATCGGCGCAGCGGCCACAATGCAGACCCAGCCCGCCGTTTCATGACCCAACAGCGGGGTCAGCCCCAAATAGACCGCAACTGCCACGGCAATGGCCGCGCCGGAGCAAATCATCTGCCGCAGATTCAGCCCCAAAAAGATTTCCTCTTGGTAATGGCGGATTTCTTTATTTATCGGAATTTGCATATTACAACCCCATCATTTCATGGATAATTCGGTCAGAGCCTTTGATAAGGCCAACCAATACGAGCATATTGAAAACTGTTTCCGCAAGATAACTCCACACAATAGTGGTCGCTTCACCGCTGGTTACTGTCGGCGTACTGACAAACGCCGAGTAAATCACACAGGCCAGCACAATGACCGCACCCTCTAAGCACACGCCGACATAACTTTTCAAAAACGATATGCCCACGGATTGTGTGCTTTCCCCCGCAAAAGCCGCCAGCGGCAGCGGAGCCAGCGCTGTGTACATATACAAACGGAAGAAGCGACCATACACGGTAAGAATCATTACAAAGGAAAGCACCGTAATGAACAAGCTGCCGAGAATCGTTACGAGCCATAGCGGTATGCTGGCGAGAAATCCCACATTTTCGATAGCGGCCTGCATTTCTGCGGGCAGCGACACCATAGCTTCCGAGATACCGCCCATGCTGTCGGTCATATCTGTGACGATGCCGTTACAGATGGAAAACACATTCAGCATAATGTCCATGCCATATCCAACAAGTGCCTTTGCCGCCACAAAGCGGATCAAGTAATGGATCGCAGCTTCGGGGCGTTTTAACTCGTGAAAATTCATTGTGTTTTTGCATAGCGATATAGCAAAGAACAGCACGACCAGTGCATAGCCAATGCCAACCATACCATTGTGCAAGGTATGCATCACACTCCACACTGCGCCGCCCTTAAAAGTTTGGGGGCCGGTTGTCACCAGCCCCCATAACTCGCCCAGCTTTCCATTCCATGTGCTGAACGCATTGTTTAGATTCTCGACGATCCAGTTTTGATTCAAGTTTTCACCCACTTTCAGATAAAAGAAAACAGCCGACAGAAAGTCTGCCGACTGCATAGCTTAATTAAAAAAATTGTTTGTTATTAGGGTGTCCATTGTAGAAGCAACTGCATCACACACTTCATCAAAGCTGATAGTGGAAGCGTAGTCGAAATCTTTTCGGTAATTATCCCATTGCCTACGCATAATCTCGCTGTTTCGCACCGCTTCCACAATTGCTCTATAATCTTGCAAAATCGAATCAGAGCCTCGCTTACTGGCTGTAGCCATCAGTGCCGCCCCTAAAGCGGGAAAGTCTATATTTTCTGCTTGCAGTTTGGTAAGGATATAGACATCATAATAATCTCTTGGCCGGGTATTCTGGTCACTGCGAGATATTACAGTCTCCAGCTTTTCCGCCAGAATGGTGGCCAAATTGTATGCCATAACTTGAATATGACGATCTTCCAGCATCAACTTGTAGTCATATTGAATTTCGCGTGGTGTGATTTTATCGCCAGTAGTGATGTCCAGCTTTAAGGGAACTGCCATAGGCGGAAAATCGGCTGTCAAAGCTACGCGGTATCCAGTATATTCATCACCCTCCCGGATTTCACCAATGCTTTTGAATGTAAATGTGATGTCATCGTCAACAGGAACGGTGAGAATCTGCTCTATCATTTTTTGGACGGCATCCTGCGTAACTGGATAACCCTTTATGGTTGCATCCATATCCATTGTCGCTCTGGAGTTCAGCCCCACCATAGAGGAAATTAAAAAGCCACCTTTGATAATGTAATTATCCCGATACGGGGATAATGATACCCGCTCCAAGAATCGTTCCAGCATATAATTTTGCAGAACAAGCTGTGCGGAAATCTGGTTTTCTTTCGCCAGCTTTTTCATAATAGCTTTCAGCTGCATAGCGTTTTTCATAATAGTACCTCCAAATAAGGACGCAGCCGCTTTTCTACGCGTAGTTGATGAGCATATTCCGAAAGCAAAGGAATGTTCTTATCTTTACGGCCAGCGTACCGCTTGAATGCATCTGTAATGATCTGAATATCCGTGTGGCTGATGGGCTTTAGAATTTCACATAGGGTTTTTTCTGCATTGTAGGCCCGGACTGTATTTCCGGCAGGGGTGTCAACCAGCGCGATTCCAAGACTGTAATAAGGCTCTTTCTTGCAAGAGCATAAAATTCCCGCTGCTTTTGGACTGGATGTATTATATCCATAGGGAAATGCCATGTGAAACTTGTGTGGTGTCCTGTCAGTCAAATCATGCAGAAACAGTGCGGTATCCAATGCAAATACACCACGCTTATATCGCTCTTGAATGGATACAAATTCATCCTCCCAAACTTCCGGCAGGGTATATACCCCACGGGAGACCTGATCTAATCGGCCTGTATCGGCCAAATATTTCAAGCTTCCGCGTGATATTCCGGCAGAAGAAATCATAGCAGCAGTTACGATGCCATTATTTTGGGAAGCTAACTCTATAATCTTCGTTGTAGAATCCATAGCACACACCTTCTCTCAAATTGACTTTCACGCTAAATATTATACGCTTATTTAGCATAAAAGTCAACGAGACGGCATCGCTTACAGAATCATATCAAGAATATCCTTTGCAAAGTAAATGACCACGCCGCCGAAGAACGTCATAAAGCCTTGCGCCCGCTGGCTGGCATCGTGGCCTTTGAGGGCAAGGCCGATTTGCACGATGCCGAAGCCCAGCAGGATTGCGCCGATGGCTTTGATGGCGCTGAACACAAAGTCGCTCAGATTGTTGATGGTCGTCAGCGGATCATCTGCAAAGGCAGGCATGGCCATAACAAAAGCAACGGCAACCACCGTCGCCGCCACAAGATAAAGGCGCTTGATTTTGCGGTCAGTCACCTTGGCCGTATTGAGAGAAGTTTTCTTCATTTTCATAATAATTTTCCTCCGGGTGTTTTTCTAAGTAGTCGAGCTGTTCGTACATTTCTTCGGTGATTTCGGGTGCTGTCGCTGCGGCAACAGCATCCATTGTGATAGTGACGGCGTCACCCATATAGTCGGGCGGGATTACATAAGGCTCACCTCCTGCATCGGGCGTATATTTTACATTCGGGTGATGAAGCAGATTATACTTTTTGTCGATGACCGGGTCCTCGCTGCGCATCAGCAGTAGGCACTCATCGTCACGCATACGGCGGATTTCATCGGGCATACACAGTTCACGGCCAGCGGTTTGCAGGCTGTCGCTGCTGCTGCCCCGGCTGCCTTTTCCAATGCTTTGGCTTTTGGTGCGTTCGGTTTCCTTGCCGAGAATTTTGGAAAGATACTCGTATGTACCGTACTCGTTACCGCCGAGGTAAAGCAGGGTGTCACAGTTTCCGATTATGCCTTCCCAATCGTCTTTGAACAGGCTTTTTAGCTGGGCAATGTTCTGCAAAATAATGTCGCAGCTGATATTGCGGCTGCGGCACACGGCCAAAATGTTTTTGAAGTTTTTGGGCAAGGCAACATTCGCAAATTCATCCATCATCAGCCGCACATGAATCGGCAGCGCACCGTTGTATTCCGGTGTAGAATCGGCCAAACGAAAAAGTTGGTCGAAAAGCTGTGTGTAGAGCATCGTTGCAATGAAATTAAAAGTTGTATCATTGTCGGGCAAAACAATAAATAATGCCCGCTGCTCCAGCCCCATACGCGGCAGGAACATTTCATCGCGCGAAGTCATTTCTGCAAACTTGCGGGAGTTGAACATGTACAAGTTTGCCGCTGCCGAAATCAAGATGGATTGCAGCGTCTTTTTCGCACCCAACATAAAAGACTTGAATTGCAGGACAGCGGGGTGCTGCGGGTCGCGGCGCTCCAGTTCTCCAAACAGCATCATCAAGGGGTTCTCGACCATTTCATTTTCGCTGACTTGGCAATTCAGAATCATATACATCAATGTGGAAAAATTCTGCTCACTGGCAGGGGCTTCGTACATGAGATAGAGAATCAGTGCGGAGATCAGCAGCACAGAAGAATCATCCCAAAACTTATCACCGCCGCTGGGGGCATCCTTGGGTTTGGTGTTGTTGACAATGGCGAACGCCAGCTTGATGGCGTCCTCATCGGTTTCGAGATAGGCCATCGGATTGTAATGGCCTTGAAAATGCACAAGGTCAAGCACTGTCACGCTGATACCTTTCGTTTCCATGATTCTGCCGAGGGTGCGCGTCAATTCCCCTTTGGGGTCCAGAAAAAGATAAGAGCCAATCAGTTGCAGCGCGTTGGGCTTCACATAAAAGCGTGTCTTGCCGCTGCCAGATCCGCCGATTACGATAATGTTGAGATTATGTTTATGCGCGTGGCTGTCGGTGCTGAAGCGTACATTCTCGGTCAAAATGTAATTTTCTTTGGTGTCTTTGGTATTGCGGTACTTGATGTTTAGTCTGTGGGCGCTGCCCCACTTGGCCGTGCCATGTTCCGCGCCGGGGTGGCGGTCTGCTTGGTCGAGCATATAGCAGTAGACGGCCAACGGATAAAGCACCAGCACCGCCAGCAGAAATTTTGGAGTGCTGGCGCACCAGCGCAGCATGGATGGGGTGTGCAGAATTTCGGACAACACTGCGGTGATTTCTGCCAGCCCCTGTGCCTGTTCAGTTGCCTGTGCCAGTGCTGCGGCAGCAAACAGCAGCGGTATCAGCAACAGTCCATACAGAATGATTTCTGTGCGGTGGTCTTTATTCGGACGCATGGATTAACGGGCCTCATCCCGCTGCGGTGCGCTCTGGCCGCGCTGCAGGCCAAGTCCCCTTTCTACAGTGTCTCCAATAGTCACAGACAGTTCCCGAATTTCTTCCAGTGTTTTGCGTTCCTCGCCGGGTGGAATGTGGGTATCCATCCCGTCCAAAACAGCGGCAGCGGTATCGGGTATCGGCAGAGAAAACCGACCACAAAATTCCACCGATACTGCCATCGCCGTTTTTCGTAGATAGGGAGCTTGGGAGATACCCGGCCTGTGCTGCTCTGCGGTTGCAATGACGATTTCGGCGGGCAGTCGTGCCAGCACTTCACGCTGCGGCATGGCCGTTGGGAACACAATCGCGTGTTGCTCGGCATCGTACCCGACAACGCCCTCATTTTGAAAAATGATGTTGACCGGAGAAAGGCGCTCCAGTTCCTTGATGGCCTTGTCCATCTGCTCCGGCTTGATTTCAGGAATCGGATACGGCTTGTTGCCGTAGGTCAAGGACACATCGAAAATTGAGCCGACATTATAATAACCATTGACGCGCATAAGCTGCGGGATGCCTTTTGCCCCTTTGTTTACGCGCCGCCCGAATTTATCCCAGTCTTTGGCGGTCAATACGGCCCGCGCTTGCGGCAGGGTTTGCAGCACAAGTGCTGCATTGCCGGATGTGATATGACTACCAAGCCGCCCCCTGCCGTACAGATAGTCGGCAAGGCGCTGGCCATCCTGCACAACTTCCTGCAATACGGATCTTTGCGCCGCAATGGTTTCTTTAAGTTCGGCTTGCTTTTTGGCTTTCCACTCCTCGATGGGCAATCGCTGTTCGTACATTTATCGCTCCTCCTTCGCAGTAATATCCTGTACTTTTTCCTGTGCCTGTGCTGCTGTCCGGGCAGCGTTTTTCAGCGCCATAATGGTTGCCCGCACAGATGGCCGGGGGTCAATATCCAAAGGATTCTTCCCGCGCGTCAACAAGCTGTCGCCGGATTGACGGCGGGTTGGGTCTTTTTTTCGGTCTGCCGTAGTGACCTTGGGAATGGCATATCCCAACTGCTCATAGATGCGGTTCAGTTTGGCGACATCTTCGGCTTTGAACATGACGTCAACTTTTTCGTTCTGTGCCTTATCCTTGATGACCGCGAATAAAACGCCGTACTGCTTGGCCAATTCCTTAAACTGTCCCACGTCTTTGCTTTGCAGGGCAATAATTTTTAGTTCCTTGCCCTCCCGCAACAGGCGGTCAAGGCTGGTTTTGCCTTTCACTTTAGGATTTTCCTTGGCGTAGGCCAGCGATAAGGCCAGTGCATTTTTAATACCCAGCGCAGACAGCTTAATGGCTACTTCGGTAACCTGTAAGGCTTCCCGCACCATCTGATCGGCTGCTTCGCCTCCGTTGTTCATCTTGTTTCACCTCATTTCGTTCTTCCTGTGCGGCAAGTTCTGCTTGCCGTAGTTTTTCCTGCACCTCGGCGGCATCTGTTTCGATGTCGGAACAGATGTAAACCTCATGGCGCAGGGCTTTCATTTGCTGGGTCAGTGATTTGATTTTTTCTTCCCGCGCGGCACGTTCCGGCTCACGCTTTTGCCGATATAAAACTTTGCGCTGGCGGGCAAGCTGTTGGATTTGGACTTCTGCACTTTCCTTGTAGGCCAGCAGTTCATCCATAGTTTCAATATGGTTTTCCCATAGGAATTTTGTCTGCTGCTGGTATCGGCTGAACAGCAGAAAATCCTCGCGCAGCAAAAAGTAGCAGCGCTTTGTTGTCTTGCCGTGGTAGGCTTTGCGCAGCAGGGCGCAGTAGTGATAGTAGCAAGCCATAAAGCCGGACACCTTGGGATACCGGCGCGGCAGCTTGCCGAGATACCGCGCTCGCCGCACAATGGGCTGTAATTCTGTGGGCTGCCATTTCGGTTTTGCCGGGGCGTTTTCCTGCCGGTATTCCTGCTGCATTTCGGTGGGCATACGGTGCAGTTTGTGGTAGTACTCCCGCAGCGCTGTTTCAGAAAAGCGCGGGTCGAGCCGGTCAATGCGTATATTTCGTTGAGCGTCTTTATGGAGCACGGCCATGTGTTCCACACGCGGGCCGTATTTGACCGTGTAGCCCATGTTCTGCAATTCGAGAATAAAACCATTAAAGCTGTCGGCGGCAGCAATAGCCTGTTCCACATCCTTGCGTACCATACCACGAATGGTAGGCTTGCCGGTCTGGCCGCTTAGCCACTCGTCATAAGATTTTCCCTTGCCGTCCGTTTCGATGACGGACAGCCGATTTTCTCGGCAAAGTTCATCCGATACCTGTCGGATTCCGTGGTAGTAGGTGTCAAAGTTGTTGCGGAACATTTTGCCATCCGCATAGGATACCGAATTGACGACTATATGATTGTGCAGGTGGCCTTTGTCCAAATGGGTGCTGACCGTACACTCAAACCGATCCGCAAGAAACCGCCGTGCAAATTCACAGCCAATCTTATGTACTTGGTCGGGGGTGGCTTCACCGGGGCTGAAACTTTGAATGATGTGATAGGCCAAAATATCACCCTCATCCATCGGTTGATTCCAGCGTTTCTTTGTGCGGTACATTCTGCGGTAAGCAGTGGCCGGGTTACATCTGAACCCCGTCACATATAATTGATGCTCGGTTTTGTTTTGATTCTGTGTGTAGGATAACAGCCGGTTTAAATCATCTGCGCTGAATTTTTCTGTCTTTTTAGGGTTACTGGTATAGTCCAGACATCTTTGCAGATGATGCTTCACCGGTTTGATTTTTGTGTAGGCCATATCAAAGCGTATCCTCCACATAATCCCATGTTTTCTCCAAGATTTGCAAAGCTGTGTCTAATTGTTCTGCTGTGGCTCTGCCGGTTGCATTGACCACGTGGGCAATCTGATTCAGATTGTTGCCGTATGCCGAAAGCTGTTGCAGAACTTTTCCGTAATTATCGGGTGGGCGCGGGTGAATTATAATGCCCATCAGTGCCAGCCGGATATACTTTTCTCGGCACATCCCGGCTGTCGCCGTATCCTGCTCCAGCTTTGAAAGTTCAGCATCGTTCAGATGAACAACAACGCGGTTATTTCTTTTGCGAATAGGAATCCCCCCTATAAAATCTGGACATAAAAATAGTGCATCGCGGTTGGGCGATGCACTTATGCACATATTCAATTTACTTTTGTGGTTCAATCAGTTTGTAGGCCGGTGAGAGAATCAAGTCATACCGAGCTTGTAAATAGCGTGAGTAAAATTGCTTTTGCAAATCGGAAATTACAGGTGTGCCATCAATGAAAGCTGCGATTTTTTCCATATCAATTTTTGGGAAAACACGTTCCAATGCAGCATTGCAGTCATCGTTTTCCGCGCGGGTGATAAAATCGTAGTAATTGATCTTCCGTCCGTTCAGTTTTATAGCCGAGGTAGGAAATTGGAACACCCGTGCATGAAGTTCTGCTTCATTGGTAAGCACAGCTTGCATGACATTTTCATCTGCCTGTGGAAGTAAGCAGCTACCGCAATCGAAAACAGGGGCAATTTCTGTTCTGTGGGTCTGGTCGTCGTAAAGAAATCCCCAGTTTCCATTGTGGCGGTCAAAATTTCCGAGCAGCGCATCCACGATAAAGACATTCCAGAAATGCTCCCGCAATTCTACCGGCGATACATATTGCTGCTTGTCAATGGTGTCCATCACATCTTCCAGTTCCGTGCCGCTGCCGTTGCTATCAGAGTCGAGAATTGTGTTTTTGATAGAGCAGAAGTCGAACAGGCGCTTGCTGCCTGTTGCAAAGTCCTTGCAGGCACAGACAACTTTTGTTTTGCCTTTAATAGAAAAGGTTCCAAGTTCGGTTTTCTGCGCGTTGATTCCAATTAGATTGAAGATGCTGCTTGCAAGGTGTTCACTAATGCAGCTATTAGTGTACGACAAGTTTGTGGGCTTTCGTTCCCCTGACGGGGGAAATTTCAGCATATAAATCCCGCCGCCATATTCAACGGCAATCTTGCTGCCGTTTGCTCCATTGTAAGCTCTACCGGGAACAATGGGGCAGTTTGTAAAATCAGTCATAGCTTTGCTCCATACAAGTATTTCTTTCGCAGGTAGTCTGCGTGTTCGTGGGTAATGCTTCTTTCATTGATTTCTGCCATGTTGATGCTGCCATAAAGTTCACCCCATAAACAGTCCAACAGGCTGCTGTGATTTTTGATTCCGCTTTTATACGCATCCAAGTCGTGCTGCAAATAGTCCGGCAAGCCATACTCGTAGGCGCGTTCACGTTCGGTTTGGCGGATGCCGTCCTCCGTCAACTGCTCCATAGAAACTCCCAACACCTGCGACAACTTATAGACCGTTTCGGCAGAGCATTTTTCGAGTTTTGTTTTTCCGCTGCAAATATCACTGAGCGTCGGGTGCGGAATTCCCGCTTGCACAGCAAGTTTATACTTTGTCATGCCGCGCTTGGCAAGTAAATCTTCTATAACCATTGTTTCCGCCTCCTTACGTATATTATATCGGTACACCGAAACAATAGCAATAGCCAATTTTCAAAGTTCATAGAAATGCAAATATTTTCGCAGCGGGAAATTTATATTTCAGAAAGCGGAAGCAGGGGTCTTAGGGGCATTCCCCTAACAAGTGGGCGTTTGGTACACCAAATGCCGTGCTTGCTCGTACTGTGCCATAGGCACAGTACGCCGCCCTCTGAAAATCACCACGGCAGCTGCAACCCCTTTCGGGTCGCATAACGCTCGATACGCCGAGCCAGCCGAAACATATTCACACGGTCACGCAGGCTGTACTCGGTAGCCGTGACCTGTACACCGCGCTGCATGAGCCGCTTGAAAAAGGAGTACAAGTGGCGCTCCTTGCCGCTGATCTGCCGCATACGGCAGATATAAACGCGGTCAACTTTTCCACCCTTAATCTGCTGCATCATATCACGGTAGCCAGGGCGCAGCAGCCAGCCGCCGCGTTCATCGATGCTCCCACCGACAATATCACAGCTGTCATGCAGCGCCTGCATTGAGCAAACTTTATAGCTGTTAATTGTGCCATCGTAGTCGCCGGGAATTCTCGCGTACACCCACGCGCGGGGTCTTTTCTGTTCGTCCATTGTTCACCGTTCCTCATAAAAACTTAGTTGTTCGCCCTCCTGCCGAAAGCGTTCGTCTATCTCACGAAAAGTGCGTCGCCAACTAAAACGTTCGGTGGGTTTATTCGGCACGTCCTGTAATTCAAGCAAAAGCTGCCAGAGTTCGGGGTGGTATCTGTAGAGATACCGCAGTTCGCTGATTGATGCGTTCGGGCAAAACCAACAACCCCCGCGTTTAGTGAAGTCATACAGCGGGGACAGCAGCCCCTCAGCTGCGCACATAGACCTCGCTTCTGGTTCGGCCACATGGTACTTGTCCAGCAAAGAAATCTGACCGGGCTTTAATCGTGCCAGTCGCTTGGGTTCATCTGCGGCGATGCCGATGTACTGCACCGTGTCCGGGGGCAATGCCTTCTGATATGCCTTGATCGGCGGCAGCTTGCAATCCCGCTGAATTGTACAGCGCCCACTCAGAGGGAATCCCGAAAGCATCCCCTTGGTTTTTCCTCGTGTGACAACATGGTAAAAGCAGGATAGATAGGTCTTTTCGGAGCGCAAAACCCGTGTCGGGATGCCGCGCTGTTCAAAATACGGGATTGCCGTTTCGTGGATAAATCGGTTGTGTTCGGGCAGCTCGCCGGATATTTCCTCGCTGAACATGACCTCGCAATACACAAGTTCGTCCAGCGGTTCACCATGCTGCAAGGCCAGCAACGCGGTGGCGATACTGTCTTTTCCGAAACTGCAACTTAAAATGTGTTTTGCCATCTTCTCTCCTATAAAAATAGGGAGGACCACGCGGTCCTCCCTGTAAAAAAGTATATTTCATTTTCCGATTATTCCTTAGTCCTCGGTGTCCTCGTCATCATCGTCACGGGGCGCAATATCTTTGCGGCGGGCGCTCTTGTGGACCAGAACGGCCAGCCCTGCAAGAGAGATTCCCGCAATCGCCAGCAGCAGTCCCAACGAAGAATTGTCGCCGGTCTTAGGAATCGTCAGCAGCGGCGTGGGTGTTGCAGTGGGTGCAGCGGGCACGGGTGTCGGCGCTGGGGTCGTGTTCGGCGTGGGCTGCGGAGTATGGTCCGGGGTCGGCGTGTTGTCGGGGGTAGGTGTCGGTGTGTCCTCGCGGGCATCTTTCATTACCACGGTCTGCATCTCGCCGGTGGGCAGAACGGTAAAGTCGATACTTTCTGCAACCTTGTAGCCGTTGGGTGCGGTGATTTCCGTCAGTGTATAATCTCCTGCTGGCATCTTTTCCACATAATGTGGTCCGTTTGTGGAAATCCAACGGTCAATCTCGGTGCCGTCCTTGTCCTTGATAACCAGTTCTGCGCCGGGAAGTTCTTCGTTGGTGGTGATGTCTACCTTGGAAATTTTTACCTTGATGGTATCATCAAACATTTCAAAGGTCTGCACCTCACCGTTGGGCAGCACCTCAAACTCCATGCGCTCCGCAATGGCATAACCGTCCGGGGCAGTCACCTCGGTCAAGGTATACTTGCCAGCGGGCAGCTTCTCCATGTAGTGCGGTGCATCGGTAGAAATCCAGCGGTCAATTTCGCTGCCTTTTTCATCGGTAATGATAAGTTCCGCGCCGGGAAGTTCTTCATTGGTGGTAAGGTCTTTCTTGGAAATCTGCACCTTGGTAATATCATCCTGCATAATAACGGTCGCATCGTCCAGCAGTTTCCAATCATCCCACTTCCAGAACAAAATGTTCTTGGTGGTCAGATAGTAAACTTCGCACTCCTCCAGAGGATTGCCGTCCTCATCGGATTTCTGAATCAGGCGGAACGTAATATTATCGGTCAGTGCGTACCCATCAGCGGCGCGGATCTCCGTCAGTGTGTAAGATTCACCGAAATGCAGCCCAGTCACGCGATGCGGCTCATCGGTGGACACCCATGTGGTTACGGTATTGCCGTCCATGTCCTTGATAGCAAGGGTGGCGCCGGGCAGTTCCTCATCGTTGGTAAGGTCACGTTTGCTTACCCACATTTCCGTAGGCTTGTTGGCACAGGTGTTATCCAGCACCATAGTAGCTTGTCCATCATAGGTGAAAGTGACTTCCATCGGCTCCTCGTTGACGTAATAGCCGAGAGGGGCGCGGAGTTCCTTGACGATGTAATTACCGCTGTTGGTGGTGGCGTCCTTGCGGATGCTGCTGCCGTAATACTCGCCGCGAATGGGAATATCGCAGTCAAAATAGGTGTAGCCGTCTGCGCCGGTTTCGGGGCTGGTGGCGACCAGTTCGCCCGCTGCAAACAGCAGTTTGCCGTCAACGCTGTAAATATCATCAGCCGTGTACAGGTTGAATACTGCACCGGCAAGGTATTTGCCGGTTTCGCGGTCAACCTTGTAAACGCCGACTTTGGCTTTTTCGCGGTCATTGTAGAATTTCAAGGTCTGCTGCTCGATGAAATCGGCGTTGGCATCCTTGCTGCGCACGACCTCAAAACTCTGGGAAGATGCAGCGCCATCATATTTGGCAATGCTCGTGGCCATAACCACATCGTTCAACTGGGCATCCCAAACGAAAGTGACATCATAGCTGTCAGAAGTGCCGACATAGCCGTAAGGAGGTTTGGTTTCCTCGATATGGTAGCTGCCCAGCGGCAGGGTCACGCTGACTTCGCCAATCGTGCCGTCATGGATTACAGACAGGAAATCGTAGGTGGCCTTAGTGCGGGCCGGGGCAAAGGTGGCAATATCCGCGCTGCCGTTGCCGGTAGTGACTACGGCGACTACATCGCCCTTGGCATACCAGAGCGTGCGGTTGCCATAATTGTCGGTCTGCCGATCCTGCGTATAAATATCCTCGGCGGCTGTGATGGTATACTCCGCACCGGCCAGCGGGCGGGTTTCATAAGTGAAATTGCCGCTTTCCGCTTCGCCTGTCATCCACGGGTCAATGCCGCCCGGCTCAGACTGCCAGCCGGTCAACACCTCGCCGGTCTTGCGAATGGTCAGCTTGCCAAGGGTTTCATGGTTGGAATACTTTTCGCCAATTACCAGCGTGTCCATGCCGTTTTCGTTTTTATCGCCGGTTGCCTGATAAATGCGGTCGGTGGTGATGGTGAAGTCCACATAGAAACTGCCATCTGCATCATCGGCCAGAATCCCGTTTTCGTAGCCTGCAGTATCCTTCCATTCGTTGTAGAATCCGTTCGGGCCGGTGACTTCCACAATGCGATATTTACCCAGCGGCAATTTTTCAGGCAGCGTCAAGTTGCCCTCGCTGTTGGTGTAGAAAGTGTCTACATCTTTTGTCAGATGGCCGTTGACAGTATCGGTCATCGTAACGAGTTTCGGGTTGCCGTTGCTGTCATAACGGTAATGCCCCTGCTCGTCCAGCCAGTAGATTTGGAAAGCGGTGTCGGGCAGCAGTACCGGTTTGCCGGTTTCCTCGTCAACTTTGGTGATGCGGAGATAAACTTCGATTTCCTCGTCCAGTACGGTGAATTTCTGATAACTGTCAGAGCCTGTCATTACGCTGTCCTTGGGGGTGGCCATAGCGCCCCACGGGTTGTTATCCTGTTCGGGGTCAACGGTGACAATAAAAGGCTCAGCTTGGAACAGGTCGTGCGGCACAGTTGTTTCGACAACGAGATATGTTCCATAGGATAAACCCTGCACACGAATATTCCCGGTGTCATTGCTGAAGATTTCGGCAAGCTGGTATTCGTTGGCGCTGCCGGTGGGCTGCCAGCCGTTGCCCTTGCCATTCTTGTTCTCACCTGCTGCCGTCAGAGTTTTGTTGTAGGCGGCAATTTCGTCAGCGTTGACCTCATAGGTCTTTGCGATGGCCTGCGTTTCCGCAGAAAAATCCCACTTCGGATGCTCGTTATCGTAGGTCTTATCAATGTAGGCATCCAAAATGCTTTGCAGGGTGTAGCTGCCGCTGCGGGTCTGCTCAAACTGCTTCAGTTTGGACAGGTCGGACACAAGGAAGAATGTAAAGCCCGCGCCCTCCAGTTCCAGTCCGTTGCTTTGGCCGCTGGAGGATACGATTTTACTGATTTCCACATTGCCTTTGGCAACTTGGTCTTGGCTTTCGGCCAAAGCGTTATCAGCATGGATGTGGTAATTGGCGCTGTAACTGGTCTTGTCGATCTGTTCACCGGCTGCCTGTCGATTGTCGGCAAAGGTGGTCTTTTCTACATACCAACCCTCATCAGAATAGGCGGGCGTGATGTAGTAGTTATGTTCATCGCAAAGGTAGCCGCCTGCAAAGGACAGGTAGTAGGCATCGTAAGTCCAACTTCCGTCCAGCGCTTTACTCTTGGAAATGGTGCTGAATTGATTGCGATACACCCAATCCGTGTACTGGCCGCTGCCGTTCTTGGCAAGCGCGGCGGTCTGCCCGGTGGCTGCCTTGGTGCGGCTGTCCACGTTGGGATAGGTTCCGGAAACAGCAAGAGCGCCCTCCCGCAGCGGAATGACCGTGCCGGTGGAGCGCTCTACTACATAATATTTGCCGAGGTACAGGTTTGCGAAGGTCAGCCAGCCGTCCTCGATTTTGGCGCTGGCTACCAGATGGTCTTTTTTGAGAATTGGCAGATAGTCATTGACCCACTGCCCGCTGTTGTCGCGGATGGTCGTGTGCCAGAGGGGGTTGCCGTCTGCATCCACGATTTTGGAATAGTCCACAACGCCGGTCACACCGTCCGGGTGGGTGATGTCCTCGGCAGCGTAGAGGTCGTACACGGCACCGTCCAGCGCGGCGTTGCCGTGATTTTCAACGTACTTTGCAGCATCCAAGTCCACCTTGGAAATGCTGATTTCGCCCAAGGTACGGTCGTTTTTCATTACGCCGTCCGTGGCGGTGGTGGTATAGCTGTCCTCGTTGGCCGCTTTGCCGCTGTTGTCGGTGCTGTAAGTGCGAGTAGAATCTTTGGCGGTACTATAAATTGATACGGTGGTTTCCACACCGCCACCGGTAACCAGCTTGGTACCGCCCTTGTCGGCGGTCAGGATGTCAGCGTTGTAGTCGGCATTGTCCAGCCAAAGCACGGAACTGTCATTGTCCTGCGTAATCTCGATATAATAGGCACGCTTGCCCAAGGGCGTTCCTGCCGTGCCGGGGTGGTCGATGTCCGTCCAGTCACCAAAATACCCGGCTGGGGCTTTGGTTTCCACAAGGATGAACTTGCCCTGATTGCGCTGGGTGTAATACAGCGTGTGGCGCATGGCATCTGTGGTGGCATAGGCAGCGCTGTTGATGACCGCATAAGTTCCATCGCCTTGGCGCTGTACACTGTAAGTGTTGTAGCCGCCTGTGGCAAGAAACTTATTACTTACACTGTCCCACTGATAAATTTCATACTGGGCGTCGGCGGCAATCGGGCTGCCGGTTTCGCTGTCGGTTTTCTTGAGGTTGACCTGCAAACTCCACTCATCATTTTTCATGACATAGTCATTGTTGGTGTTTGCGGGTACCGAAATCGTTTGGCTGCTGCCGTTCGTGCCCCAGTACTTGCCGAATCCATACGGCACTGTGATTTCTTCATAGCGGAACTTAATGCTGCCCAGCTGCGCTTTGGCTGCCGCAATAGCGTTGTTGACAGCGCTCTGGGCCTCACCCTGCAATTCCGCAATGGCGGTGTCGCGGGCGCTGTTGGCGGCCGCATCAGCAGCCTCCTGCGTGGTGAAGGGACCAACCTGTCCATTGCGAGTGCCCGATGTTTTGGTAACGGCATAGTGCAGACTCCAACTTGCACTGGCATCACCACCATTCTTCTGGTAGTTGTCATCGGCGGTATGACCGCTGGTGGTTACGGTCTGTTTGCTTGTCGGGCTGACAGACCAGCTGCCGCCGTCAATGCTGCCGGATTTGGTAATGGGTTCGATCTCAATGGTCGCGCCGTCCACTTTTTCCTGCGTTTTCAGCTGGATCTTATCCGTGCGGATTCCATAGGGAAAATCAAAACTTCCGCTGGCGGTCTGGGCCGGTGCCTCCCAGCTGGCGTAGTATTCCTGCACAACAGGTTCCGGCTCAGGTTCCTCCTCACCGATCTCAGGTCCGATCAGGGCAACGGTCTGCCAACCTGTGCGGCCGGGGTTGTAGATATAGGTGTAGTAACCGCGGGCGGAGGCGTAGGTTTCCACGCCGTTCAGAAGCTCATCGGCAGAGGCAAGATAAATTTCCGCGGCGGTGCTTTCGGGGAAGCTCTCGATAATATACATCTGCACATCGTCATAAATAGACTCACAGAAATCCAAAAGAGAGGTTTCTTCACCCTCATCAGCGGAAAAAACAGCGGGCAGATCGTCCGCATCGCCCAAAGAAAGCTGGTTCAAGCCGCCCCAGATGCGAATCTGGTTGCCGTAGTGGTCACCAGGGATGCACTGGTCTGCGTTGACCGTGGAAGTGTTCACATAGGTGTATGTCGGGCATCCTGCAGGCTGACCGTTGGCACCGTGGGTGCAGCAGTAGGCGGGTTCGCCGTTGAACCAGATCAGCCAAGTGCCGTTGACCTTGGCAACCTTGGTGATCTTGCCGCTTGTCACCGCAGGGGTGGGGCGCTCGGCAAAGGTGGCAATTTCGCTGTCAGGGAAAGGATACTCGGCAGTCGCATTGCGGTCGATGGTCATCTGCAAGGTTTTGGTCAGGCAGCTGCCGTCCGGGGCGGTATAAACCAGCTGTGCGGTAAAATCCGCATCTGCCTGCACATATACACCCAGCACAGCAGCGGAGGTTTCGCTGTATTCGCTATGCAGCAGACTTTCGGCATCCTTGGCGGGCTCGCCGTAGTAGTCCAGCAGAGTCACGCTGTCCGGCAGAACCAGATCAACGGTGCTGCCGTCGGTGGGGTACTCCACCTGCGCCAGAATCGGCACAATGGCGTAGTCGGTATCTTCCAGCAAGGGCGTTGCCAGCGTCAGGTTGTCGCTGTCCAGCGCCTCGGCGCTCAGATAACTATCCTGCTCTAAATCGGCATCCCACGCGCCAAGCCCGATTTTGGTTTCACCGGTCGCTACCGGCAAACCGTAGCTGCCAAGGTAGGAGCCTGTGGGGCGTCCGGCATATCCTGATACAAAACCTCACCGTCAAAGGTGTAAGGCTCGTTTTCTTCAGCAGGCTCATCCGTGGTTGGTGCTGCGCTTTCCTCGGTAGCTGCTCCGAGGTCGGGGCTGCTGGCATCGGTCTGGCCGTTGTCTGTTTCAGACGGCTCGGTCTGCTGCTCCATCTGCACGGTTTCCTCGGTGGGCTGCGGTGTGGGTTCCTCCGCAAACGCTGCACCGGGCAGCATGGAGCAGAGCATTACCGCCGCCGCAAACAGTGCGGTAACACGATGCTTCAATTTATAATGTGTTTCTTTCATTGTGAAATCCTTTCAAAACAGAGATTTTTTCACGAAAAAAAGCGCCTGCAAAATGCAGACGCTGCGGTTATCTTTCGGGGGTATCCTGAGCGGGCTGGGCTTTGGCTTTTTCAAATTTTCGCACTTGGTTTACAAAACCGTCCAATAGGCAGGTATGCGCTTGTAGGTCAGCGTAGTAACAGGAACGGTCAAATCCACGGCGATCCATATCTTTGATCGTGCGAATGGAATCTGCCCATTCTCTATTTGTGTGAGAAATACGACCATCTCCATTACGGGTTTGAATGGCCGCTGCCAACACATATTTTGTGCGCTCCAAACCATATTCCGCCACTACCTGTTCAACAGCGCCAGCGCCCAGCCGCATACCATCAAAGCGCTGTGCAAGCGCTGCGTCAATCTCGTCCCGACACCTTTCATTCAAGTGGCAAGACGCATGGTACTGCTGCAATTCGCCGTGCTCGCGGGCATAAGTGACGGACTGTCGATATACTTTGGGTGGGTTCTGCTGCTGCTCCTTTTTCAGCAAGTCATCTGCGCGGTCTTCCACGCACTGAGCCACAATGCTCATATAATCGGTTTCCAACTTGGAAAAATCCTTATACACATCCGCCAGCGGCGCGGGAGATTTCAGCAGCGCCCGCACCTGTGCGAGGGTGAGGTTCATTTCTTCCGTTGCCAGAATAATGTCCTCACGGACGCTGTACTCATAGGCGTGGTGTAGAATTTCTTCTGGCGGCTGTGCGGTCAGCCATAGGCAATAGGCGCTCTGTTCCACCCGCATTTTTTCGCAGAGCTGCTCCTGCGGAGTCATTCTTTTACCTCGCACACCAAAGAATTGGTTTCCATCACATGACGCCAAAAATCGACCTGCCTGTCATAAGACATATTATCATAGCAGACATCAATCAGCGTTGCATACAGCTTTTCCTCATCTTCAGGGGAAATGGCAAGAGAAATATTGTTTTGCGAACAATAGCACAGGTAATCAACAAGGTCGCCCATAGTATCTGCACCGCTGTTCTCCAACAATTCTTCCCACTCGTGCGGAAAATCGAGCTCTTCCAGCACAATATCCACCGTGTCGTCACACATAGGAATGCTTACGGTTACTTCCTCTCCCGGATGCGGGCTGAAACAGTCCAAAATAGGTAAACAGCCAGCGTGTCCGGCTGCATCTGCCAATGTGTTGGCTAACAGACTCATCATTTCATCGTGCGTCATAAAATCCTCCGAAGCAGATAAGATTCCACAAAAATTACGACTGCATACTGAATAAATCACTTCGTGTATGCAAATCATTCAACATCTCTCCATTCCAAGGAGTTGTTTTCAAGCATATCTTCCCAAAATACCATCTTGCCGTCCATGTCCATATTTTCATAGCAGATTTTGAGCAATGCAGTAGAAAGAACATCATCGGCACTTGAATTTTCGGATTTGTTTTTGTTCAGATAATCGGCAACGTCTCCGATCGTTTCAGCACCAATTTTTTTCAGTAACGGTTCGCACTCCTCCGGCCAGATTTCGCTGCCCACCGGCATGATGCGCATAACACCGTCAATAGGATACTCTATGCGAGTTTTATCCTCCTCGCACTGTGAGAAACCGTCTATAACGCTAATACAGCCCTCATACCTTGCCTTTGTAAGCAGGGTCAACGCTAATTCTTCAATAAGTTCGTCATAAATCATGTTTTCCTCCTACAATAGAAAAAGCGCCCACAAAAGTGAGCGCTTGGGTAAAATATTCGGTTATGAAAACACCGGTAAACTTCCGTTTGCTGCATCCGTTTTCAGAATGGTGATCCAGTTGCTTTTGCCGTAGAGAAACCGCACGATATGCACGGTTTGCGTGGCATCGTCCACCGTGTAAAACGCAAGGTAGTTCATAACAATAGTGAAGCGGATACCCCATAGGGAAAGCAGCTTGTCGGAAACGACTTCAAATTTGTGCGGGAATTCTGCCAGTGCTCCGATTTTTTCGTCGGCCACATCCAACAGCTTGTCGGCGGCAGTTGGATTTTTCAGTACAAGGTCGATATAGTCGTAGGCGTTCGCCATATCGCGTTCGGCGGCTTGGGTGACATGAATGTTGTATTTCATCTGCGCTCCCTGCGGTGGCGCAAATCAGCCATAACATCGGCAAAGGGGCGCGTGTTCCCGGCTTCTATGTCGGCAAGGCCCTCTTGCAGCTTGCTGTACAGTTCAATGCGGCCCGCCATTTCCTCGTAGGTTTCCATGCTCATAACGGCAAGGTCGCCCTTACCGTTTTTGGTAATAAAGACCGGCTCGTTGTAGGCATGGCAGTAAGAGGAAATGTCATTGTAGTTGTTTCTTAAATCTGCGCTGGAACGAATGTTCGGCATAGATAGCACCTCTCTTTCATACACAAATTATATCATAATTTGTGTATGAAAACAAGTAGGAGTTTTAGTTGAATGTGACAGTCCAGTAGGTATACTGCCCCTCGGCGGTGGAGCAAAACCAACAGGCCACGCCCATGCTCGTAAAGCTGGCGTTGGTGATGTTGGCATAGTGGGCAGGACTGTTCTGCCAATAGCTGCATACGCTGCTGGCCGAGCCGATAGGACCGGCTGCGCAGATTTCGCTGCGGGTAGTCATGCCGCTGTGGTCGAACGCACCGCCCGCGACAAAGCTCTCGCAGCGGGCATCTGCCGCCGCGCTCAGCCCGCCGTCCATTGCCAGAGGGGAAAGTCCCGCCGCCGCACGGATGGCGTTGATGTTCTCCTGCACGGCCCAGTATGCGCTGTCGCTGCTGTCGATGCTCCACCATTGCTCCGTACCGGCTGCAAGGTCGAACGGCACCGCACCATAACTCATACTAACCTGTGCCGGAGTGGCGGCTACGGTTTCCTCCACCGGGGCTTGCGTGGGTTCTGCGGTGGGGACTGCCGTAGGCTCTGCTGTCGGCGCGGGCGTGGGGGCCTGTGTCGGTTCGGGTGTCGGCTCAGGGGTTGCTGTCTGCGCAGGTTCGGCAGTTGCAGCAGCTTCCACCGGCTGCGCAGTTTCTTCGGTGGCCGGCGAGATTTCCACCAGTGCAGCCGGTTCAGCCGCAAGAGTTTCATCCGCTGTCGCTGCACACCCTGACAGCGCCAATACTATGCCCAATGCAACAATAGATTTTTTCATAAAAACTACTCCTTTCATCCTTGGGGTGGTCGCGTATACGATTGGTCTTTCTGCCTTTAATCATAAAATTTATCGTTCCTCCTGTCCACGCTGTCGATTGTCGGTCTGACACTGTTGTTCCGGCTCGGTGTCGGTCACAATGTCTTTGTCGTTCATGTTCAGCAGTCCCTCCAGCACCGCAAGACGCTTACTCTTTTCAATCAGTTCCGTTGCCTGTGGAAATGGCCGCTTGACTTCTTCCTCGGCGCTGGCAAGCTGCTGTTCCAACTGGATTTGCATATTGCGGGTCTTTTCAATGCTCGGTTCAATACCATTTGCCAAATTGGAAAGGCGTGTCAGATTGCCTAGCACATCAGCTCCCAGCTGAGTGCTATATGTACCAGAGCCAGCCAATCTTGCATGGTACTCGTTGCCAAAAGGCAGATGTTGGATTTGCAGTTCCATACCCTTGAAATACCCGATAGGTACGGGCTTTTCGCTATTCAGTGCCAAGCCCAGCAGACCTAACAGGGCTTTCCCCGCAGGTTCTTTTTCGTAGTAAACTTTCTTTTCCAACTGGATACAGAAAACATCTTTGCCGTCCGCATCCACTACGGAGTGTTCCTTTACGGTGGCGGCGTCTACCGTGGCATTTTCAATCTGTTCTTTGCATTTTCGGATTTCAGCCGGGAAGCCGATGGCAATTTTATTTTCCAGTTCATAACGCTGGCTGTCATGGGCAGCTTTCAGTGTTTTAAGACGGGTCAACTGCACGTCCAAGTCCATCTTTTCCTTGATAAGCGGATTGCCTGCCGCCAATGCCTTTACCTCGGCGTAGGACAGTGCAGCCTCGTCCATATCATTGCAGCTGCGAGCCGGAGATTTTGAGGTCATAATCTGTCCGATGAATTTTTGCTTATTTTCGATAAGCTGCCATGAGTAGGCATCAAATGTACCTTCGGTGACATAACGGAAAACATAGACCTCCTTATTTTCATTGCCCTGTCGTAATATTCTGCCCTCACGCTGCTCAATATCAGATGGCCGCCACGGTACATCCAGATGGTGCAGCGCAATCAACCGCTTTTGGACATTGGTTCCGGCTCCCATTTTGGCGGTGCTGCCCATCAGCACGCGAACTGCACCGCTGCGAACTTTTCCGAAAAGTTCCGTCTTGCGGGCATCGGTGTTCGCTTCATGGATGAAGGCAATTTCTGTTTCGGGGATTCCGCGCTCGATCAGCTTTGCTTTCATGTCATCGTAGACATTGAAAACGCCCGCCTTGGGCGTAGACAGATCGCAGAAAACAAGCTGCGCACTGCGTTGAGGCATGGTTTGCTCCCATATCTCAAAAATTTTGCCCACACAGATATTGACCTTGCTGTCAGGATCATCGGGCAAGTCGGGGTCGATCAAGCGCTGATCCAGCGCCAATTTGCGTCCGTCGTTGGTGATTTTCAGCATATTGTCCTCATAGGGCTTTACCATTTTATTGCGGATTTTGTCGGCCCGTTCGCCTAATTCCGCTACCATCTGTTTTTGTATTTCAGAGGGCTTTAGCTGGATGTTGGTCGGCTTGCCGCCCACAAGGGCAGGGACAGGCAGCTTCAGCATATCTGCTGTTTGAATGTCGGCGCATTCTTTGAACATTGCCATAAGTTCCGGCAGATTGAAAAAACGAGCAAAGCGTGTTTTTGTGCGGTAGCCGGTTCCCTCCGGCGCAAGTTCGATGGCTGTGACGGTTTCGCCAAAGGTGGCCGCCCAACTGTCAAAGTTTGCAAGGCCGTTGCGTTCCAAGGTGTACTGCTGCAAATAGCGCTGCATGGTATACAGTTCGGTCATACTGTTGGAAATGGGGGTGCCTGTGGCAAACGTTACGCCCCGCGCCCCAGTGATTTCATCAAGGTACTGGCACTTCATAAACAGGTCACTGGCCTTTTGGCTCTCGGTGGTGCTGATACCCGCGATGTTGTGCATCTTTGTAGCGGTCATGAGGTTCTTGAAATTGTGTGCTTCATCGACCATGAGGGAGTCTGCACCCAGTTCCTCAAGAGTCACCACATCATCCCGCTTCGGGGCGTCCAGCAAATTTGACAGCTTGGTTTTCAACTGCTTTTTCTTACTTTCCAACTGCTTGACGGTCAGACGGCTGTCGCTGTTGTCCATGCTCTCCAACTGCATCTCCAGTTCGTCAATTTGCTTGCGGATAAACTCGGCTTTTCTGGCATCGGAAAGTGGAATCTTTTCAAACTGGCTGTGACCGATTACCACAATGTCATAGTTGCCGGTGGCAATTTTGGCGCAAAACCGCTTGCGGTTCGTTTTTTCAAAATCACGCTGCGTTGTGACTAAAATGTTTGCGTTGGGATACAGTTTCAGTGCTTCACTGGCAAATTGGCCTGTCAGATGATTTGGCACGGCGACAAGTGTTTTGCTGCATAATCCCAATCGCTTTTTCTCCATCGCGGCGGCGACCATCTCATAGGTCTTACCTGCGCCGACAGTGTGCGCCAGCAGTGTGTTGTGCCCGTACAAAATATGTGCAATGGCATTGCGCTGGTGGGGCCGCAGCGCGATTTCCGGGTTCATGCCGAAAAACTGGATGTGGCTGCCGTCGTACTCACGGGGGCGAATGCAGTTGAACTTTTCATTGTACAGCGCCACCAAGCTTTCCCGGCGTTCACGGTCCTTGAAAATCCAGTCTTTAAAAGCATCTTCTATCATCCGCTGCTTGGCCTGTGCTTCTTCGGTGGCAGGACCATTGAGTTTATGCTGCTCCTTGCCGTTTTCGTCATAGATTGTATCGTGAATTTTGGTGGCCCGCAGGTTGAGTGCGTTCTCCAACAAATGATAGCCGTTGATACGTTTTGTGCCGTAGGTGTTCGTGACGCGGATATTATCGTTGCCCTGGCTCTTGTTGGAAATATACCAGTTATTCAGGTATTCATTGTAACGGACAGCTATTTTCTGTTCGCGGTAGGTTGACTGAAAAAGTTCATCGGCAAACCGCTTGATGATTTCCGGCCCGATCCATGTGACACCCAACCGAACCGTTATTTCGCCCGCCGTCAAGTCTTTGGGCTGCACCTGTTCCAACGCTTCTACATTGATGCGGAATGCCGGGTCTTGGTCGGCTGCAACATGAGCAATACGCAGCTTTTCGCGTACATTGCCGGACAAATACTCGTCCGCCATAAGGTAAACAGAGCTGCCGTCCTCCTGTTTGCGGAAAGGCTCTACAAAAATAACGCCCGCCAGTTCCTTGGCAAGCGTTGCTTCATCTTTCCCGGTAAGGTGCATCATGTAAGGCATATCGACCTTGGCACGTTCCCCGATGCTCAGTGCCAGAGCGTCCGATGCCGTGTCGGCGTGGTCGGGTATCTGTGCAGAGCGGATAGTCCTTTTGGTGAACATATCCGACTTGCTGATAAAGTTTCCTTTTTCATCGACATTTTCCAGTGAACACAGCAAATAGTAGCTGCTGTCATCCCGGAAAGACAACTCCGCGCTGCGGCTGTTGATAAGGCCGTGCTTGGCGCGGAAGGCATCATACTGGCGGTTAAGCTGGCCTTGCAGACGGTGGATTTCCTCGTCCGACAAGTCCTGCAACTGCGCATCGATCAGAGCGCGGGTGGTATCGCGCAGTTCCACCAGTTTGCGGATACGCTCGGCAGATGCTGCGTTGGGATTACATTCCCGCATGACTGCGCCTTCGCGGTAATAGATTTTATCGTCCTTTACCGTGTAGCTGAAATTACGCACAAAGGGATCGGCATCAATGTACTTGGTGTCCTCGCCGCTTTCCTCTTGCATGGGAATTTCGGCTTTTGTCAGCGTGGCGGTCAAGTGCTGCATGGCAGTGTCGATTTGCGTTTCCAGCAACGGCTTTCCGAAACGGTCCACCGCATCGGGGTCTATCGGCTGACAGGTGGAAGTCGGGCCATACGGGCCGGAGACTATCTCCATTCTGCCGCAAATCATTTCGGGGTGCTCCACAAAGTAGCGGTTCATGGTGATGCCGTTGGCATCTTCTGCAAGGTGCAGCCAAGGCTCGTCCTGCTGGCGCAGTGTGTCACGCTTTTGCAGGAAAATTACATCCGTCATGATTTTAGTGCCGCTGCCCTTGAACGCATTGTTGGGCAATCGCACCGCACCGATAAGGTCGCAGCGCTCGGCAATGTACTTGCGGGCACGGTCATCCTTTTTGTCCAATGTGCCGCTGGAGGTGATGAACGCCATGATGCCGCCGGTGCGCAGCTTGTCGATGCTCTTGGCAAAGAAATAGTCGTGAATGGGAAAATGCAGCCGGTTATACTGCGGGGCATTGACTTGGAAATTACCGAAAGGGACATTGCCAATAACGCAGTCAAAATAGTTGTCGGGGAGAAGCGCATTTTCATAGCCGGTTACTTGGATATTGGCCTTTTGATATAGCTGCTTGGAGATGCGGCCTGTGATGCTGTCCAATTCTACGCCGTAGAATTTGGCATCGCTGCTGCCAAAATGTCCGTGTGCGAGAAATGCGCCTGTGCCCATGCTGGGTTCTAGGATTTTGCCGCCTTTTACTCCGAAGCGTTCCAGTGCGCGGTAGATGGGGTGGATAACGGTGGCGGGGGTATAAAACGCCGTCAGGGTGCTGCTGCGGGCAGCTTCATACTCAGATTCAGACAATGCTGCTTTCAGCTGGCTGTACTCGTTCGACCATGTACTTTTGTTCGGGTCGAACGCATCCGAAAGCCCGCCCCAGCCCGTGTACTGCGCTAAAATTTTCTGCTCATCCTCAAAAGCAGGGCTGCCGCCGTTCGCTACGCGCTGCTCAATTTCTTTCAGCTTTTGGATGGCGGCAATATTGGCTGCAAACTTTTCCCGCGGTGCTGTCGGCAGGTTATCCAGATAAGGGGCTTCATAGGTAATGGGTTCACGGTGGTAAGGTTCATCTTCTGCCGAAAGCCTTTCTGCGTCCGCCATAACCTGCTCCACAAAGGGGCTGGGTTCTTCGATGACTTCGCCCACGATGGGTTCAGCAATTTCTTCCTGCTGCGCTTGGCGGCTTGGAACTTCCGGGGCGGATAGTGCTGCATTTTTGGGGTTAGCCGCAAGCAGCCGCGCAAATTCTTCATGGCTGACGGCACGGCCTACCAGCGGGAAACTTTCATCACGCAGATGAATGTTTTCTCTGCCGATTTCCTCCACGGTAAAGGGTCTGTCATCTTCCAGATAAACCGTGCTGCCGATAGTTACAGGTGATTTTTCGACTTTTCTTGTAGTCGGATGATGCTTTTCAAACTCTGCTTCGGCGGTATTGATAAAATCCGAGAAGGCGGTGTTTTCAATGCCCTGCGCAGCAAGCTCGTGGTTATCTTGGAAGTAGTCGATATGGACAATGTTACCGTCAACTTCATAGCGGATTTCGTTCCGCAGAAGATTGGCATACACTTGGATCTCGTGCTCATCGTCCTCGGTGGTAGAGTAAGCAAACTCCACGCGGGTCAAGTCGGAGAAATTCGGCTCGTTTAGCCCCTCATTCTCGCAGAAATCCGTGATGGCGTGTTTTGCATGGGCGAGTGCGGCATCGTTCGCTGCGCGGGCGGCTTGCTGTTCTGCTGCCCATGCCTGATAGGGGGCTTTTTCGGCATCGGTCAGATACTGGTCGTTGTAAACCAAAAGCCGCAGGCGTTGGGCAACCTCTTTCCACTTCAAAACGCGGCGATACTCGCCGTCCTCTGTACGTCGGGTGATTTCAAGATTTTTGCCCATGTGGTCAAGAAAGCCATGCCCACCATCACGGAAGAACCATGTGCCGCCGCCGATGCCGTATTCTTTTTTCAGCCAGCGGGCTTGATCTACCTCGATAGGAAGTACCTGTGCAGAGAAATATTGCTGAATGCGAAATTTGCTATCTTCAAACCCGCCGCCTTTGCACAGTGCATCGGTAATGTCCTGCTCCGTAATGTACTTGCCGGATGCGTCAATGATGGGCTTGTTCCACTTTTTGGCTTCTGCCGCAAGGTCAATAATTTTTTGCTTGCTGCTCATGGCTCGGCAGCCCTGCCTTTTCAGAATCTTCGGGAGTAAGAGTAAGCTGCTCCATCTGCTGCTGCACGGGTGTAGCCTTGATGGGAACCATCAGACGCCCTTGCTCGATGAGGTCAGCAATCTTTGCGGCAACAGCATCCCATGTCAGATTGACCTGCGCTGTTTTGGTAAGATAGTTGCCCTCCCAAAGTTCAAGGTACATATCATGCCGGATAAAACCAACGGTATGGTCATCCACGAACAAATATGTATAAATTTGCTTGTAACAGTGCTTGCAAAAGGCGCTACGCTCGGCAAGGTCGGGATGCTCATTGAAATATTCCAGAATAGCCGCATTGTCGGCACGGCTGGAGGCGTCCTTCGCCAGCAAGCCTAGAATCAGTTCATCGCTCAGCGGCGGCAAATCAGAAATGGGCACAGAAAAAGCGGAGGGCGTGGTATCGCTCTCCGCTTGGGGTTCTTGTATTACAGGCTGTAAATCTGCTGCATCGCCAGTTCCTCGGCTTGGCTCTGCAAGGCGTTCATCCACTGCGTCCAGCCCATCGGGTCTGTCTGCCGGTTCGGGGCGGTGCTCTGCTGCATCAGCGTCTGCATCGTCTGCTCGATTTGCCGGTGTACTGCGTTGTCCATCTCCGCCAGATGCGGGTACAGCGTTCCCTCCAGCAGCATCTCGTCGAACACCACCGGCGCGTTCTCTCGCAAGAATTTCCGCCGCAGGCTGCCGTACTTGCCGATTTCCGGCATCGGCGGCTCGTTCAGCGTCAGCGCCGGGATTTGGTAGCCGTTCACCATCATGTACTCCATTGTTGACCTCCTTGGTGTTATTGGTTTCTTCCTGTTTGTCACCATAATAGCGGACTTTTTCGGCGCGTGCAACACTGTCGATTCCTCTCGTGATGCTACCGATCTGCTGCATGAGAGGCCGTGCCGCCTGTTGGCAAGCGCTGCCCAAACACAGAGCAATGCGGTTTGTATCAAACTGGTTCACGGATTCAAGGGCAGACAGGTCCAGCCGCGCAGTATCCACGCCGCAACGCAGCGCGGCCATATACAGACAGCTTTGGGTGATAAGCTGTAAAAATAGCTGCCGCTGTTCGTCCGGCTTGGCCCACTGTAAGCTGCTGCCGTCTATTGCTTTTCCCAGTGCGGTTGTGAACATAGCGCTGCGCTGGGCAACGCAGGATGTAGAGAGCATGAGGAGGGCGCTCTGGATGCTGTCGGCGTGATTATCCGCTACGATTTTATCCCAAACAGGCCGCCAGTTCTGGTCTGTAATGACCCACGGCAGCGCTTCTGGAATCTCTGCACGGGGGATGGTATCGGAAATGTCAAACAGATACCGCAGCCGGGAAGAATTGGCGCGAGTGTCAAATACCGCGATACCGTGTGCGCCGCGCTTGACCCAGCGACCCGCATTATTATTCCAGTAAGCTATGTCGGCCACGGCTGTGGCGGTGGGGCTTTGCTCGTGAATCAAAAGCTGGTTCGGGAAACTATAATTATAAGCAATGGCCGCTGTCCGCAAAAATGCTTTCCAACGGTCACTGCTCTCCGTGACGGCTTGCAGTTGCTTTTTGGCAAGCGCACGGATATTTTCGTATTTAGCCATAGGCTGCTCCTTATCGCTCGTGCTGTTCTGCTTTTGACAGTGTGGCATTTTCAAGTTCCGGCAACAAGTTATCTACCTGCTTATACCCAATCGGATGAACATAAAAAGCGTGTGTCTCGTTATCTTTGTGTGTCACAATAATATCGCTGACAGAGACGGAACGCATACTTTTGGCGTTTGGACGGTCATCCCGATTATGCCGTGAATAAATGCTGTCCAGCGTTTCCCAACGCTCCATCTGCCCCTTGTACACGAGTTTGTAGTCTTTTGCTCCGGCAGCGAGCCTCGCAGGAGAATACTCCATAAAAACAAGGTCTCGCCTGTTAGTTTGATAGATTTCATAAGGGATTTGCACTCGCTTTTCGCTGCGAAATCCCCACGGAAAATAGGTGTCTGAATCAAATTGGAGTGGCTCATCCAGTTCATCTGAGAATACAACCGGTGTCACTGGCCGCCCGCAATCCAAGGAATCCAGAATTTCATCCTTGAATTTTTCCACGCTTGTGTAAGGAACGATTTCACCGATCATCCCGCCTGCACCGAGATATTCGATGTAGCCGACTACTTTATCTGTCTTTTCTTCCATTATCTTTCCAACCTTTCCCAAAAAGATAGTTTGTTCCCGTAGCGTTCATCCTGCGGGCGTACCTTTGCGGCGGGCAGTTCACCGCTTGCCATATCTTCGACTTGCGGTAGAAAAAGTAGACGGCTGTATCGGTCTGCTTGGTCTTTGGATAAGCCCACGACTTTATCACCATTTAGCCCGCAGATGAGAAATCGCCCGCGCACGGTAATTCCCTCGTCATTGACCTGTCTGTTATATTTCAGTCGGCTTTGGGCTTTGCTGCATATCAGCCCGATGCGAGGTGTGCCAAACGGTTTTAGGATTTGGCTCTCGCCTTCAATAACTTCGGAAGCAGCCGCTATCGCGCTGGGAAAACCCGCTTGATAAGGGCAGTAGCCGGGTTCAACAACTAATAATCTTGTCATCGGTGTCCCCCTCATCTGCTGCCGTGCTGGTGGGCGCGGGCATAGTTTTCCAGCAGTTTTACGATAACCTGCTGCATCTGGTCGCTTGTAAAGCCTTTCGGAAAGTATCGTTCAACTTTTGCAACGGGAATCATAAGCTGCGGGTCACGCGGCTTTACACTTGGCGGCTTGGCGGCCATAATATGCTGGATTTTTTCTGGTGTCAGTACGCTTTCCTTGCTGGCCTCCTTGAGTTTTTGTGCTTGTGACAGTGAGGGGGTACAGCCCTCAGATTCCATATAAGAGAGGAAGTCCTCTTGTTCTTCTGGGGTAAGGTAGCTAAGTTCTACGGCGGGAGTGGTTTTTAGCTTGCCATCATCCACCATTTTCATAAGTTCGGGGGTGAGTTTGTTCAGACGGATAAAGCGCTGGACTTGCCGCCCGCTTTCGCCGCTTGCTTGACCGACTAAATCGGCGCTTTCAAAATCCCCGACAACTTGTCGGGAATTTTCTTTTGACGGTCTACCAGCTTTTCTACGAATAGCTTCCAACTTCATTTCATAGGCTTTCGCCTTTTCGCTCGGCAAAATATGCTCTCGTTGGCAGTTACTGTCCACCATCAGAATAATAGCAGTATCGTCGTCCATATCCCGCACAATGCAGGGCATAGTTTCCACGCCAGCCCGCTGGCTGGCATGACAGCGGCGGTGGCCCGCTACAATTTCATACCCACCATCTTTCCGAGGGCGGACAATGGCAGGGGTCATAACGCCGTATTCTTTTATACTGTCCACCATTTTGTCCATTTCGTCATCGTCACGGACTTGAAAAGGGTGATTCCGAAAGGGATGCAGTTCCGTCAGCGGCAAAATTTGGATTTTCTCTAATTTTGCGTCCTGCCGTTCCTGCTCACTCGAAAAGAGATTATCGAGTGAGGGCAGATTGATGTTGCTGCCGTACTCTCTCATTCTCCGTCACCTCCTTGGCAAGCGCTTTGTATGCCAAACTGGCCGGGCCGTTGGCATCGTAGGTCAGCACGCTATGTGTACTGGCAGCGCTTTCTGCTGTGCGCGTACTGACCGGGATTTCTGCACGGTAAATTTTCAGCGCGTGACCGTAGGCACTGCGCAGGGCAGCACACACATCTTTGGATAGGTTGGTGCGCTTGTCCACCATCGTCAGCACAATGCCGTCAATATCCAGCCGGGGATTGATACGGCGCTTTACTTGGTTGACGGATTTGAACAGGGACACCAGGCCTTTGAGGGCGAAATGCTGTGCCTGCACAGGAATCAGCACTCGATCCGCCGCAACAAGCGATGCCACGGTGATGATGCCCAGCGAGGGCATACAGTCGATCAAGCAGTAGTCATATTTATCCTTAAACGGCTCCAATGCCTGTTCCATGATTTTTTCGTGCGCCATAACATTTACAAGGCTCACTTCCATATCAGACAGACCAATGTCGGAGGGAATGAAATCTACCTTTTCTTCATGGTGAATTACCACTTCTGGCGGCTTTTCGTCCTTGATAACAGATTCCATTAGGTCGCTGATTGTTGCGCCGTTTTCGGTGCCCGCATAGCCGAGATAGCTGCTCAAATCACCCTGCGGGTCGGCGTCCACCAACAGCACCTTGTAGCCCATCGCCGCAAGTGCTGTGCCAAGATTTACGGTGGTGGTCGTTTTACCCACGCCGCCTTTTTGGTTTGCAACTGCAATAGTTTTCATATTCCGCTCCTTTACCGTTCCATGCTGATAAGTCTACGAGCCGCCAGCAGATAGTCGTTATAGTCCTTGCCGATGGCCGGAGGTGTGTCCTGCACGATATATCCCCGTTCTGTCAGCCTTTTTGCCACAATTTTTGTAAAGTTCCTGCCGGGTTCATCACGGTCAAAGCAAAGTGCCACGCGCTTAACTTCGGGATGCTGCTGTAAAAAGTAGTCAATCGGCTGGTGGTTCAGCCCACCCAGCGCCAAGTAGTGGACGCTGCGCCACGGTGCATCATGCTTGTACTGCCGCAACGTCGCGCCGGACATAGCATCAATAGGGGCTTCGTAGATTTCTACGGTATCACAGGTTTCAATCTCGGCAGGAATCAGAAAGCCATACTGTTTTTGGCTGCCCGCGACATCTCCGCGAAAGCTGCCTTGACAGCCGCGCTGAAAAGCAGAGCGCGGTACGCCGTTTTCATCTTTGCCCACAAAAACGCAGTTGCGGTAGTTGCCGCGCGTAGTTTGGTATAGGATTCCACTACCCACACAGTAGCGCAGCACTTTCGGACTGATGCCACGGTGCATCAGATAGGCCGTTGCAGCTTCGGTGTTTCGATCTGCGGTGGGTAACTCAAACGGGCGGGTCGTGTGCTGCTGGGGAGAAGAAGCCTTAGCCGTCTGAATAGAAACAGGCGCGGGAGCTATTGCACTCAACAACCGTACCGCCGAGACAAAGTCCATGCCCTCAACCTTTACCAGATAGTCGAGTGCATTGTTGCCACCCTTGCTCTGCGAAAACCAGTGAAACAGCCCATTTGCGGGCGTGATAACAAGGCTGCTGTGCGTCTTGGTGCAATACTCCTTGTCCGTTTTGCGAACCAGTTCGCCGGGGTGATAGGTTTGAAGATACTGCATCACGCTGATACGCCGCGCAGCTTCGATATTTTTCTGATATTTGCCCATGATGACCTCCGATTTTTGAAATAAAAAAAGCACCTTGCCTGTGGACAGGTAAGATGCTTATAAGAGCCGATATTCTCTTTTTCAGTTGGCTGTCTCTTCAGCCAGCTGGAGAGGGGGTGTGGGGGAGAGGAACACTGGGTCGGTATTCTACTAAAATGGTACACTTCCCCCTTGTTGGCGATATTGACATTCTAAAATGAACGATTTATAATGAGAAAAACGGTGGGGTATAAAAGCCTCGAATCCACAGTAGCTTTTTTCATCGCCAAAATCGCACCAAATGAGTCTTTTTTGGCGATTTTCGTCGCCAGCTTTTTTTCTGGCGACGAACCTGGCGATTTAGTCTGATTTTCACTACGAAATCGGACTAAAAACTCCGTCATAATAACTAATGCCTCTTGCTCGTGCGCCGATGCTATTTGTCACTGTTGCACAAGAAAAACGGGATTTTAAGATTTTCGTGATTCTCATAACCGCTTGAGTGGGGGTTCGAATCCCTCACGGCCCACCAAAAAAAGAACGCAGCTACGCTATTTTGTTGCAAAATGGCATAGCTGCGATTCTTTATTTTCCGTACAATTCACGGCTCAACTGATTGCGTATCCCGGCGTTTTTTGTATTGCTGCATACATGCCATGTACTCCGGGGCTGCATCAATATAACGGTCGTTGCTTTCTTTGGTGGCTGTGTGCTGATAGCCGAAGCCCCTAAAAACCAAAAGGCTCTTGTTGGCATGAACAGTACATTACCGTCAGCGTTGGTACACCGACCACCTAAAGTCATTACCCCCACCAGCCGTTACGCCCCCCGTGACGACTGGTGCTCTGCCGCTTCAAAAACGTAGGGGCGGATTCCATATCCGCCCGTGCCCGCTTGCGGCAGGATAAACCTCCGCGGGCGCATATAGAATGCGCCCCTACGGATTACGTTTCCGACAAAGGGAGAAAACTCCACGCCGGGGTACCGCCCTCTCTTGGCCCCCTCTGCGAGGGGGCTCCGCCCGCAGGCGGTGGGGGAGAGAACCGTGCGGCGGGCAGGAATATTTCGGGCTTAGACTGTCAAAAAACATTTGTAGGGGCGAGCATTGCTCGCCCGTGCCCGCTTGCCTTACAAGAAAACTGTCCCGGAAAATGCGTTGCGGCGGTAAGTTGACGGGCGACCAATGGTCGCCCCTACACACGCAACAGGGAAAAACGTGCCCCTCTCCGTCCCCACAAAAAACGTAGGGGCGGATTCCATATCCGCCCGTGCCCGCTTGCGGCAAGATAAACTTCCGCGGGCGCATATAGAATGCGCCCCTAGAGATTCCGTTTCTGACCAACAGGGACACCCACAAAAAACGCAGCCACGCTATTTTACGGTAAAATAGCGTGGCTGCGTCTTTTGTTTTGGCTTTGCGTATGATTCCCGGCTCTGAAACCCCGCGTGTTACAGGACCTTGCGCATCTCCTGCACAAGGTCGGCAATCACGATGGGCTTGGACAGGAAACCGTTCATGCCGCATTCCAGGGCGTTGCGGCGGTCCTCGTCAAAGGCGTTCGCCGTCATGGCAAGAATGGGGATGCCTGCCAGGGCGGGGTTTTCCAGCTCGCGGATGCGGCGGGTGGCGGTGTAGCCGTCCATGATCGGCATCTGCACGTCCATCAGCACCAGATCGTACTGCCCCGGCGCGGCGGTGCAGACCTTTTCCACGGCGATGGCGCCGTTCTCGGCGGTATCGACCTCAAAGCCGTAGGCGTTCAGAATCTCCACGGCGATCTCGCGGTTCAGCTCGTTATCCTCGGCAAGCAGGATGTGCTTGCCCGCAAAGTCGGTGGGTTCCTTGGGCAATACGCCCTGCTGCTCCTCCGGCTTCTGCCCGATGGCGGTCATCAGGGAGTCGCGCAGGTCCGACAGGAACATCGGCTTGGGGCAGAACGCCGTGACACCGGCGGCCTTTGCCTCGGCCTCAATGTCGGACCAGTCATAGGCGGTCAGGATAATAATAGGCGTATCATCGTTCAAACTGCGAATCTGGCGGGTGACCTCGATGCCGTTCATATCCGGCAGGCGCCAGTCGATGATATAAGCCTTGTAGGTATCGCCCATCTCGATGGACTGTCGTGCGCGCAGCACGGCCTCCTTGCCGGAAAGCGTCCAATCGGCGCGCATACCCACCGTGACCAGCATCTTGGTCACGCTGTCGCAGGTGTTGAAATCGTCGTCCACCACCAGCGCCTTCAGACCCTCCAGCGCGGGGAGCTTTTCCGCCTTGCGGTGCTCTGCCTGTATGCGCAGCGGCACACGGACGATAAATTCAGAGCCCTTGCCCGGCGCGGTCTGCACCTCGATGGTGCCGCCCATCATATCTACGATGTTTTTGCAGATGGCCATGCCCAGCCCGGTGCCCTGTATCTTGCTTACCGTGGAGGTACGCTCGCGCTCAAAGGGCTCAAAGATTTTTTGGGCAAACTCCGGGCTCATGCCGATGCCGCTGTCCTTGACGCGGAACTCATACTGCCCGCAGCCGCTGACCTGGCCGGCAAGCTGGCGCACCCGCAGCGACACCGTGCCGCCCGCGGGGGTGAACTTGATGGCGTTGGACAAAAGGTTCATCAAAACCTGATTCAGCCGGGTCTTGTCGCAATAGACGTCCTCATCGGTAATATCTATCGCGTCCATGTACAGGTCCAGCTGCTTTGCGTATATCTGCCCGCTGACGATGGTCTTTATGTCGTGCAGCACGTCGGACAGGTTGACCTCGGTCTCGTCCAGCTGGATCTTTCCGCTTTCGATGCGGCTCATATCCAGAATATCGTTGATGAGCGAAAGCAGGTGGTTGCCGGAGGCAAGTATCTTGGTAAGGTATTCCTTCACGCGGTCCCTGTCGTCCAGATGGCTGACCGCCAGCGTGGTAAAGCCGATGATGGCATTCATCGGGGTGCGGATGTCGTGGGACATATTGGAAAGGAAGGTGCTCTTGGCGCGGTTGGCGTTTTCGGCGGCGGCCACGGCATCCGAGAGCGCCTGGTTCGCCTGCCTGTCGGCGGTGCGGTCAGACAGAACCAGAATGTGCTTGGTTTTGCCCTCGACCTCGCTGCCCATGGCAACCACATGGAACCAGCGATGCTCCCCGGTTTTCTGATGGACAAACTCCGTGTCCCATTCGCGCTGGTCGCCGCAGGCAAGCCCTTCCAGATAAATTTTTGGTGCGGCCGGGGGAATCCGCCGGGTACAGCAGGGCCAGCATGCCGATATTCTTGCGCACGCTCTTCAGCGTCAGGCCCAGCAGCCGTTCTATGTTCGGGCTGACATAATCCGCCCGGTGCTTTTGGGCATCCACCAGCAGGAAAACGTCGTCCACGTTCTGGGACAGCTTCTCGAACAGCACATCCCGGTACAAAATCGCGGTGTTCTGGCGGCGCAGCTTGGTGCGGCCCCGGTGCATGACCATCAGAAGGACCATTGCCGCAATCGACAGGACAACGAGGGCTACGATCTGCACCGTGCGCTGCCAAAGCTGGTTCATGGCGGCATTGACGGTATTCCGCGGGATAAGCCCCACCAGGGTCCAGTTCTGGATGCCGGTGCTTTCGTAGACCATATAGTATCTTGTGCCGTCCAGCGTCACCTCGCGGTTTCCGGTGATGCCCTGCGCAAAGTCGTCCGTAAGCTCCTGTATCTGCGCCTCGGTAAGGTCGGAATACTCGCGCAGTATCGACACAAAATTGTAAATGGATTCCGAGCCTTCTGCGATATTTTCGATCACGACCTGCCCGTCCGGGTAGATGACAAAGGAGCTGGCCGCTCCGCCGAAAGACGAATCGTCCACGGTCTTCATCACAACATTGTTGTAGTGGCTGATGGCAACGGCATCGTAGGCAAAGCCGCGGTAGATGCCCTTGGTTTCGGGGCAGATGAACACCAGCATCGGGTCCTGTCCGGGCAGGGCCGTGTTCAACACAACGTCCTTCTGGTCGGAAAGCAGCTCGTCGAGGTTGGTCTGCAAGCCTAAGTAGCCCGTTTCCCCGCCGGGGGTCATGTAGTTGCCGTCGTAAGAAAGAAAGTAGAATTCGGCAAAGCCAAGCTGCTGCTGCGCTGACTCCAGATACGCCTGCGTGCTGGCATCATCGGGGTCACTGCTCAGAAAGCCGTTCCACAAATGCAGGTAGGAGATGTTCTTCTTGACGATCATGCTCAGCATATTGTTGGATTTGTCAAACTCACGGAACGTAGAGCAGGCTTTGCATGAACATGCCATTGATCTGGGAATGATTGAGGGAGTTTTCCGGGCACCTACCCTGAAGTATGAACCGTTTCTGTGTGACGAACTGGTGCCGGTGGTCAGCTGTACGAATACGGATTCAGAAATTCCTGACGAACTGACTCTCGATGAACTTCGTGCTATGCCGCTGGTGTTGCGGGAGCGCGGATCGGGAACGCTGGATGCCATTGAGATGGTTCTGGCCGAGCAGGGACTGAAACTTTCGTCGCTGAATGTGCGGATGTACCTGGGGAGTACGGAGAGCATCAAGTCGTTTCTCCGTTACAGCCGTTGCATGGGGATTGTTTCCATCTTTGCCGTTGAGCGTGAATTGAAGGAAGGTCTTTTCCGCATTGTCGAAGTGCCTGAGCTGACTTTCAAGCGTCATTTCTGTTTTGTTTCGGTGCAGGGACAGGAAGCGGAAACGTCTGTCATCTTTTCCCGCTTCGTCCGTCAGTGTCTGCAGTCCCGTTGAGGCTTTATCCGTACAGTTTCTTGATCAGGTCGCTCCGGCCGATTCGTTTCAGTTCGTTGATGATGGCACGGCGTTCTTCGGGCTTGTACCAGAAGAAGAACATGCGCTGGGCCAGTTTTTCCCTGGAAGTCTTGGCTGAGAATACGGGTTCCAGTGTGTAAGGATGGAAACCGGTATACCAGGCTTCGGTGGCCACGGTCATCGGTGTCGGCGTGAAATCCTGTACCTGTTCCAGATGGAAATCCAGTTTGCGGGTGATGACAGCGAGTTCTGCCATGTCTTCTTCCGTACATCCGGGATGGCTGCTTATAAAATAAGGTATGATCTGCTGGCGCAGATTGAGTTCCCGGTTCAGCTTGTCGAAGATATTCTTGAATTGGTAGAACTGCTCGAAAGGCGGCTTCCGCATGAGATAAAGCACCCGGTCACTGGTATGTTCGGGAGCTACTTTCGAGGCGTCCGCTGACATGCCGTGTGATGAGTTCGCGCGTATAGGCAGCGGTGCTCTTGTTCACTTCGGGGTCTTTGCTCTGATGCAGGAGCAGGTCATAGCGTACCCCGCTTCCGATGAAACTTTTCTTGATGCCCGGCAGTGCGTCTACGGCATGGTAGATGTCAAGCAGCGGCCGGTGGTCCGTATTCAGGTTCGGGCATACCTTTGGGATGAATGCACGAGCGGGCGTTTTGCAGCGCCGGCATAGCTGTTCGTCCTTGCCCTTCATGCGGTACATGTTGGCTGAGGGGCCTCCCAGATCGCTGAGATAACCTTTGAAGTCGGGCATTTCCGTGATGGCCTTGACTTCCTTCAGAATGCTTTCCTTGCTGCGGCTGACGATGAACTTTCCCTGGTGGGCTGAGATGGTACAGAAAGCACAACCGCCGAAACATCCGCGGTGGATGTTGACGGAAAACTTGATCATGTCGTACGCAGGAATACGTTTTCCCTTGTATTTGGGGTGGGGAAGACGGGTGTAAGGAAGGTCGAACGACATATCCAGCTCACCTTGAGTCATGGGCGGATAGGGAGGATTGACCACCACTACCTGCTTTCCGGTCTGCTGGAAAATGCGTGCGGCGGCATACTTGTTGGACTCTTCTTCGATGTGACGGAAGTTTTGTGCCTGCTTCTTCTTGTCTTTCAGGCATTCTTCGTGAGAGAACAGACGCAGGTCTTCTTCTGCTGCCTGAAATTCACTTTCCCTGACCACATAGGCCGTTTGGGGGAGATCAGTTGGTACAACGGGCTTTTCTTTCATGCGGCGGCACAAGTCCGTCACCGGTTTTTCGCCCATACCGTAAATCAGCAGGTCGGCACCCGATTCTACCAGGATGGACGGGCGTACCTTGTCCTGCCAGTAGTCATAATGCGTCAGTCTTCGCAGGGAGGCTTCGATACCTCCCAGGATGACCGGCACGTCAGGGTATAGTTTTTCAGAATTTGAGTATAAACGATGCTCGGATATTCCGGCCGCATGTCATGGCGTCCGTCGGGAGTATAGGCATCTTCACTGCGCAGGCGCTTGTTGGCCGTGTATTTGTTGACCATGCTGTCCATACATCCGGCTGACACTCCGAAGAACAGTCTGGGACGTCCCAGTTTCTTGAAATCCCGCAAATCATCCCGCCAGTTGGGTTGTGGGATGATTGCTACTTTCAGTCCTTGTGATTCCAGCATGCGTCCGATGACTGCAGCTCCCAAAACGACGGATGGTCCACGTAGGCGTCTCCGCTGAACAGGATCACGTCCAGTTCATCCCATCCTCTCAGTTCTACTTCTTTTTTTGGTTGTAGGCAACCAGTCTGTCAGTTTATACTCTTTCAAATTGTTTCGTTCTAATTATAATAATGTATCGGATTATTCTTCGGAATCTTCCCGGGCTTCCTTGTCGCGTTCCCACTGGATGTACAGCAGGATCAGCTGATGAAGTCCGAAAGCTTTCATGTTGTTGTGATAAATGACATCAATGCACAAGTCAAGCAGATCTTTGCTGTTTTCTTCCATAGAAGCGATCAGGGAGCGCACATTCAGTTTGAGCTTGTCCAGAACGGATTCATCCACGATGCCGTTGCTGTCGATCAGGTGCTGGAAAAGTGCATATTTTTCAATGGTCTGTAAATGTTCATCTGAAATATCCATGGTACGTGTACCAGTGGGATTAGTTTGTATTGTATACATAGCGATACTGTTTAAAGTTTGTTTATACAGACAAAGTTAGAGTTTTTTCCGTAATAACCTTGTCTTTTATCCTTATTTTTCAAAGAAACCCAGGATGGCCTTCATGACGTGATTCCGTTCTCCTTCTTCCGGAATGCTTTCAAAGGGGAAGCCCAGGACGAAAGTCCGGTAATTGCCCCGGTATGCAATGCCGGCTCCGTAATTGCCGGATGTATAGACGAAGGTGGAGAAAGATCCTCCGGTCGGGTAGAGGTAGCCTGACTGTGGAACGGCATATGTCGTTTCGTTGGCGCGGCGCGGCAGCCGGAACCGGACATTCAGCCCGCTGACTTCTTCACAGCTGAGCGGAGCGGTCAGCCCCTGATCTGCATATTTAAGTACGTTCTGGCAGAATGCCTTGCCTTCTGCATCCTTGCTTTTGCCGTCGCTGAGATAAGCTCCGCTGATCAGCAGGTTTCCTCCCTGATTGCAGTAGCGCGTCAGTGCTTCCCGGATTTCAGGACTGATTCCTTTCCGGTCGGCTCCGTACAGGAAATCTACCACGTCGTAGGCAGTCAGGTCGGTTGATCCGCTTTCAATGGTTTCGTCGCTGCACGAAACGAAAGAATAGCGTCCTGCGGCCTGGATCGCCTTGCCGTGAATGAAAGGATAGTCGAAAGTGTTACCGGCAATGAGCTTGCCTTCCAGTTCGTTGCCGCTGTGATCCCAATCCGGTTTCATACTTCTATACCGGGGCGGCTGCGGTCGGAAGTTTTGCTGATAACCGCAATAGGCTGGCGTCTGTCCGTCGGGAATACCCGGATCATTGAGCAGGTCGAAGC
>ENA-OQDL01000008-OQDL01000008.1-human-gut-metagenome-genome-assembly--contig:-NODE-8-length-103012-cov-8.419284_pt1 | contig 103012 bp, 90 predicted proteins | sample MGYA00242782_ERZ504609 | MGnify/ENA primary metagenome ERZ504609 (study PRJEB26092, sample SAMD00036320) | human gut metagenome | host: Homo sapiens | study: EMG produced TPA metagenomics assembly of... | reverse complement strand
GGTGGGAGGCGTGGCGATTATTGCTGCGGTGTACCATCATCTTTTGTATGATATTGTTGGGAGTGGCGGTAGGTACCGGGGTTCGGCTGGCAACGGATGGACTGTATCTTCCTGGGCGGTATGATTGCCATGTCGTCCGACTACCATTATCTATAAGGCGTTTGATGATTTGGGGATGCGCAAGAAACAGTTCACGGGGCTGGTGCTCAGTGTGCTTATGCCTGGAGGATATTCTTGCCATCGTATTGATGGTGATGCTCTCCACGATGGCAGTCAGCCATAACTTCGAGGGTACGGAGATGCTGGGGAGCATTGCCAAACTGCTGTTCTTCCTGATACTTTGGTTCGTCGTAGGGATATACCTCATCCCCGGATTGCTGAAGCGGTGCCGGAAGCTGATGAGCGAGGAAACCTTGCTGATAGTCTCTCTCGGACTCTGTTTCGGTATGGTGGTGATGGCCGCGCACACGGGTTTCTCGGCTGCTTTCGGCGCGTTCATCATGGGCTCCATTCTTGCCGAGACGGTAGAGGCGGAGAGCATAGAGCGCCTGGTGAAGCCGGTCAAGGACTTGTTCGGCGCCATCTTCTTCGTATCGGTCGGCATGATGGTAGACCCGGCCATGATTGTGGAGTATGCGGGACCTATTGTCGTGATTACTCTGGCGGTCATCCTCGGGCAATCCCTCTTCGGGACGCTGGGTGTGCTGCTGGCAGGGCAACCGCTGAAGACGGCTATGCAATGCGGTTTCAGTCTGACGCAAATCGGTGAGTTTGCCTTTATTATAGCTTCGCTGGGCGTGTCACTGCATGTCACCAGCCATTTCTTGTATCCTATTGTGGTGGCGGTGTCTGTCATCACCACTTTCCTCACTCCTTATATGATTCGTTTGGCAGAACCGGCTTCCAATCTTGTGGATACGCATTTGCCGGAAAAATGGAGAAAGTTCTTGACCCGCTATGCTTCAGGTTCGCAGACCATGAACCACGAGAGTCTGTGGAAGAAACTGATATTTGCGCTGGTCAGGATTACGGTGGTGTATTCCATCATTTGCGTGGCGGTGATAGCTTTGGCGTTCCGTTTTTGGTGCCTTCGTGCACGACAGTCTGCCCGGGGTATGGGGCTCTCTGTTGGCTGCCTTTATCATCATTCTGTGTATAGCTCCGTTCCTGCGTGCCATCATGATTTAAAAAGAACCACTCGGAAGAGTTCGTGACTTTATGGAAGGATAACCGTGGAAACCGGGCACCGTTGGTGGCCACCATTGTACTGCGTCTGCTGCTGGGCGTTTCGTTCGTCATGTTCGTAATAGCCGGTTTGTTCAAGATGTCCGTCGGTCTGGTGTTTGGAGTGGCGGTGCTGCTGGTGACTTTGATGATACTCTCTCGCCAGTTGAAGAAGCAGTCCATCATGATAGAGAGGACATTCTTCCAGAATCTGCGGTACCGCGACATGCGTGCCGAGTATATGGGAGAGAAGAAACCGGAGTATGCGGGGCGTCTGCTGTCGCGCGACCTGCACCTGACGGATTTTGAAATCCCCGGCGAGTCGGCATGGGTGGGCAGGACATTGGCGGAGCTGAATTTCGGAAAGAAATACGGCATCCATGTGGTCTCCATCCTTCGGGGCAAGAAACGGATTAATATTCCCGGAGCGTCTGTCCGCCTTTTCCCGCAGGACAAGATACAAGTGATTGCCACGGACGAGGAACTGAACATCTTCGGCAAGGAGATGGATAAGGTGTCTGCCATGAATACGGATGTGATAGAGAAGAGCGAGATGATTCTACGCCAGTTCTGTGTGGACGGGCAGTCTCCTTTCCTGAACAAGACCCTGAAGGAAGCAGGGATACGCGAGAAGTATCACTGCCTGATTGCCGGTGTGGAGCGGGGAGGGGAGACCCTGCATGCTCCCGACCCGCATGAACCTTTTGTAGAAGGCGATGTGGTATGGGTTGTAGGCGAGAGTGCCGATGTGTACGAATTAGTCAGTCAGAAAGGCGAAGGTTTCGACATGGAGGTGTGACAAAACAAAAAAGCATCTTACTTCTTGATAGTTTTTAGGCACACCTTCATAGTCGTTAATCAGAGCTTGTTCAGTATTTTGTCCATCACCCAGTTAGTCAGAGTGGCGCTTTCACCGTCACAGCCGCAGACTGACTTGCCCAGCAGGTGGTCTACCACTGCCTGTATAAGCGGTTGCTGGACGTAGGTGGGATTTTCGACAATGATTTCCTCACGCCCTCTTTCTGTGTGCAGCGCAATGGGGTCATAGGTGAATACGGAGAAACAAATCATGCCTTTGTCTCCAATGATTTCTATACGGTCTTCGCGGGCGGATTCGTGGGCGACGAAACACCAGGAGCCGCTGCCTACTAGTCCGCTGTCAAACTGGAAACATGCGCTTAGGGTGTCTTCGGCAGGATATAGTCTGCCACGGTTGCTCTTGTAGCCGCTAGCTTCGAGGATACATCCGAAGATTTCCTGCAGCAAGTCTATCTGGTGGGGCGCAAGGTCATAGAAGTATCCTCCGCCGGCAATGTCCGGCTGCACGCGCCACGGCAGGTTTTCCTTGTTATGGTCGAGGTCGCGGGGAGGCTGGGCGAAGCGGATTTTGAATGTTGATGATGTTGCCAATATGTCCCTCCTCTACCAGTGACTTTACCTTCAGGAAGTAGGGCAGATAGCGGCGGTAGTACGCAACAAAACATGGAACACCCGTTTCTTTGGAAATGCGGTTGATGCGGCAGCACTCTTCGTAGGTAACAGCCATCGGCTTCTCTATGTAGACCGGTTTACCTGCCTTCATGGACATGATGGCGTACGTAGCATGTGAAGAAGGAGGAGTGGCAATGTACACGGCGTTCACCTCTTCGTCGTCAATCAGCTCCTGGGCATCGTCGTACCATTTAGGAATCCCTCTTTCCTTGGCGTAGGTTTTGGCCTTGTCGCCATTTCGGCTCATGACGGCCACTACTTCGGAGTTCTCTATTTTCTGGAATGCCGGTCCGCTTTTGTATTTGGTCACTTCTCCGCAACCGATGAATCCCCATTTAATTATTCTCTCGCTCATAATCTTTCCCTTATTTTTACTCTTCCTCAAAATCGAATTCAAAGTCGAAATCATCCAGAAATTCCGGTTCTGTAAATTCTTCCAGACTCCGGCGGTCTTTTTTCGTTGGTCTTCCGGTACCTTTGGCACGGTTGACGAAACCGCTAATACGGCTCATCTCCAGCAGTTCATACTGTTCCGGAGTCGTTAATTTTTCCATTTCTGAATGTGAGATTTATAGCAATCAATGATAATGTTGATAGTATGAAATATGAATCTGGTATGCCGGGAATAGATGTTGGTTTCAGAAATATTATTAACGAACATCATAGCATTGATACTTCCGTTAAAGTAAAAAAGACTTTGTTACAGCGTCAGAAAGCAGGAAAGTATATGGGTGCCAGAGCACCATATGGATACTTGAAGCCTGATGAAGATGTGACGAGTCTCGTGATTAATCCGGAAACGGCACCTGTTGTGAGGATGATATTTCAGAAATATCTTGAGGGAATGAATATCACTCAGCTGGCACGTTATCTGAATGAGCAGAAAATTATGAGTCCGGGTCAATATAAAAGAGAAGTTCTGAAAACTGGTGTAAAGAAAACAACAGAAAAATATATCTGGTATCCGGTAACTGTAAGATTGATACTGATGACAGAAACGTACACGGGAACTACGATTGGCGGTAAATGGAAAGTTGCTACAGTAGGAAGTAATAAGCATTTGAAAACAAAAGAAGAAGACTGGATTGTGGTTGAGGGGACGCATGAAGCGATTGTTTCTAAAGAGGTGTTTGATGCTGTACAGGAAAAGCTGGAATTAAATTCCAGAAAGAGGAGAAAAACTCACAATAATAATTATCCGCTGAAAGGATTGGTAAAATGTGGGGGATGCGGTCAGAATCTACAGCATGTAACCAGATGCAATCCGCACTTTAAGTGCCCAAGGAAATTTAATACGGCAAATAAAGATTGTGTAACAGACAATTTATATGATGACGAGTTCAATGAGATGATTTTCAGGGCGATAAAGCTGTTTGCAAAGATCAGTGATGATGCTGAACCGGTACTCGAATTACAGAAAGCAGAATTAAAATCAAAAGTGAATGAAGCTGCAAAGAATATTCGAAACTCCAAAGACAGTATTAGCAGATACAAGCACCAGAAAACGGAACTATATATGCGATATGCAATGGAAGAAATCTCAGAAGAAGAGTTCACCAGAAAAAATGACAGGCTGGATAAACAAATTGAGAAAGAGACCTTAGCGATAGCACAAATAGAGATAGAACAGAGTGAAGCGGCTGAACGGTTATTTGAACTACCACCAGATGGCAGGCAGTGTCTGACAGATTTGATTGAAGGAAATGAGCAATTAACCAGAGAGATAGCAGTAACTTTTATTCGTGGTATCAAGGTATATAATGATAAGCGAATAGAAATTGAATGGAATTTTGCTGATGAACTGGTAAAGTATGTAGAGCAGGCACAGAAAATCTGCAGTTAAAATGCTGTTGGACAAATTACAAAAATTTTGTGTCATTAGCTTGACACAAGGGGGCCGTCATGCCGACAACACCGTCGATCTGCAGGAATTTATGATTATGCCGTGCGGCGCTCCCTCATTCCGGGAGGGTCTTTCCATGTGCGCGGAGATTTACCATACGCTGAAGCAGCTCCTAAAGGAGCAGGGATACTCGACTTCTGTCGGCGATGAGGGCGGCTTTGCGCCGGATTTAAAGGATTCCGATGAAGCACTGCAGCTCATTGTCAATGCGATCCAGAAAGCCGGCTATGCGCCCGGAAACGACGTGATGATCGCGATCGATGCGGCGGCAAGCGAGCTCTACGAGGAGAGCAGGAACGTCTACTACTTTCCCGGGGAATCCCGTCAGTGCGGAAAGACAGTATTTCGGGATACCGCAGAAATGGTTGCCTACTATGAGGAACTGATCGAAAAATACCCGATCGTATCCATCGAAGACGGGCTGTGCGAGGACGATTTCGAAGGCTGGAAACAGATGACGGAAGCGCTCGGGAACAGAGTACAGCTGGTCGGGGATGATCTGTTTGTGACGAATGTAAGAAGGCTTTCCTGCGGCATTGCACTTGGCACGGCAAATGCGGTTCTGATCAAGGTAAACCAGATCGGAACGCTCTCTGAGGCGCTGGATGCGGTGGAGATGGCGCAGAGAGCAGGGTACCGCGCCGTCATTTCCCACCGGTCCGGAGAGACAGAGGATGATTTTCTGGCAGACCTTGCCGTCGCGACAGGCGCCGGCCAGATCAAAACCGGAGCACCGTGCCGGTCGGAGCGGAATGCGAAATACAATGAGCTTCTCCGCATCGAGGAACGCCTCGGTGAGGAAGCGAAATACCGGAATCCGTTCCCGCAAAAGGGAACCGGCGTAAGAGAGTGGTGAAAAACGGCTAAAATAGGCAAATAACAGTTGAAATCGTTCTTCCGCTATGGTAAAATAATATAAGTTGGCCGTAGGAGGTGTAATTGTGGAAATTTTAAGAACGATTTTGACAGTCATTTATGTCATTGATTGTATTGCTTTAACCGTTGTTGTATTGATGCAGGAAGGAAAACAGCAGGGTCTCGGTGCTATCGCAGGTATCTCAGACACTTACTGGGGAAGAAACAAAAGCCGTTCTGCAGAAGGAACTCTGATCCGTGCAACAAAAATCATGGCAGTTCTGTTTATTGTACTGTCGGTTGTATTAAACATGAATTTTTAGCAAAGTAAAGACATCCTTATTCCCACGAGAAGGCGTAAGGGTGTCTTTTTCTACAAAGAGGAGATAATAGATGAAAGATAATAAGAAGAAAAAAGATCGGAGGAAATATCCGCAGGGCAGCGCGGCGTCCCATGCAGGACAGAACAGCGGGAACCATGGCGGTCATGCGGGCCATCCGCGTTCCAGAAGTTCGAAACTGCTGAAAAACCGCAAGACGCTGCTCATGGATCTCGTAAGCTCGAAAAACTATGAGCCGATGCGTCTGAAAGACATTGCCATGCTGCTGCAGGTGCCGAAAGCAAAACGGTCGGAGCTTGCGGAGGTTATGGAAATCCTGGTAAAAGAAGGAAAAATCGATGTGATCTCCGACGGCCGTTACCAGAAGAGCCGCGGTGCATCCACAACGACGGAAAAACGGGAAAAAAGAGACCGCCGCGCCGGAGAGCAGGGCAGAAGAGGACGCGATGACCGATTCCGCAGAAAGAATGGAAAGGACGGCGACACAGAGAAGAAGCCGCGTATCCAGACTGTCGATATCCAGGCAGTCGTGGACGCTTACCAGATCCCGGAGGAGTTCCCGGCACGCGTGATCACACAGGCAGAAAAATGCCCGGAGGAAGTAATTCCAAACGATTACAACGGCCGCCTCGATCTAAAAAGCTGGCAGATGGTGACAATCGACGGCGAGGATGCCAAAGACCTCGATGACGCCGTATCCGTCACAAAAGCGGGCGATACGTGGACGCTTGGCGTTCATATCGCTGATGTGAGCAACTATGTGCAGGAAAATTCCGCCCTCGACCGTGAGGCGTTAAAGCGCGGCACCAGTGTCTATCTGCCGGACCGCGTTATTCCGATGCTGCCGAAGCGTCTGTCAAACGGCATCTGTTCCCTGAATGAAGGACAGGAGCGCCTGGCACTCTCCTGTATTATGACGATCAACGAGAAAGGCCGTGTGATCGGCCATCAGATCGCTGAGACGGTGATCCGCGTGGACCGCCGCATGACCTACACCGCCGTCAATGCAATCCTGACCGAGCCGGAAGCACATCCGGAGCTGCTGGAGGAATATCATGAGCTGGTTCCGATGTTCCGCCAGATGCAGGAACTGTCTGCACTGATCCGGAGCTGTCGGAAAGAACGCGGAGCAATTGATTTTGAATTCCCGGAGAGCAAAGTAATTCTTGATGCAGAAGGGACGCCGGTGGAGATCCGCCCGTATCCGTCGAACGTGGCAACACGGATGATCGAGGACTTCATGCTGATGGCGAACGAGACCGTGGCAGAGGAATACTGCACACGCGAAATCCCGTTCTTATACCGGACGCATGACAAGCCGGACGGAGACCGCATGGAGGCAACGCTGACGCTGATCCGTGAACAGGGCATCAAAGTCGAAAAGCGTTCCCATGAGATTACGCCGGGTGAGGTGCAGAAGATTCTCACCAGCATCGAGGGAACCCCGGAAGAGCCGCTGATCAGCCGCCTGCTGCTCCGGTCGATGGCAAGAGCCATTTATACCCCGGAATGCAGCGGCCACTTCGGACTGGCAGCGTCATATTACTGCCATTTTACCTCACCAATCCGCCGTTACCCGGATCTGCAGATCCACCGCATTATCAAGGATGATCTGCGGGGACGTCTCGACAAGGGCGGCAGAATCGGCAAATATTCGTCCATTTTGCAGCATGTGGCGGAGCAGTCGAGTGCGATGGAGCAGCGTGCTGCAGAGGCAGAAAGAGAGGCTGTGAAACTGAAGAAAGCCGAATATATGCTGGAGCATGTCGGCGAAGAGTACGACGGCGTCATTTCCGGCGTGACCGGCTGGGGCTTCTATGTAGAGCTGCCAAATACCGTCGAGGGACTCGTTCACATTATGACACTCAAAGACGATTATTACAATTTCGATGAAGAAAATTATCGTCTGGTCGGAGAGCAGCACGGAAGAGTATTCCGCCTTGGTGAGCCGGTGCGTGTCCGTGTCCGAAACGCCGAGCCTGCCAACCGGACAATCGATTTTACGTATGTAGAAAAAGAAACCGAGACAGAATAAATCCTTGGAGGAAAAAGTTATGGCAAAACAAAAAGGAAATCGAATGATTGCCAACAATAAAAAGGCATATCATGACTATTTTATCGAGGATAAATACGAGGCCGGCATCTCCCTTGCCGGTACCGAGGTAAAATCCCTCCGCATGGGAAAATGCAGCATCAAGGAGTCCTTCATCCGCATTGAGCGTGATGAGGTATTCATCTACGGCATGCACATCAGTCCGTACGAGAAGGGCAACATATTCAATAAAGACCCGCTGCGCATCCGGAAACTGCTGCTGCACGACTATGAGATCCGCAAACTTGAGGCGCAGATCAAGGAAAAAGGCTACACGCTCGTTCCGCTGCAGGTGTATTTTAAAGGCAGCCTCGTAAAAGTCGAGATCGGTCTGGCACGCGGTAAAAAACTGTATGATAAACGGCAGGATATCGCAAAGAAGGATCAGAGACGTGAGGCGGAGAGAGATTTCAAAGTTAAAAATCTGTATTAAAAATCCTTGACAAAAAGTATGGGGAAAGACTATAATACAATATACGGCAGTTGAAAGAGAGTTTTCACTGCACCGGGACGATCTGTTTGCGTCCCCGTATCAAAGAAAAGCGTCTGTAGAGCCAGCACGGGCTTGTACTGGTTTCGACGGGGGTTTTGAAGTTTGGGAAGCCATTCGTGGACTCCGGGACCGCGTCATCAACCTGGAACCTAAATTTAAACGCAGACGATAATTACGTAGCGTACGCTGCCTAAGTGCGGCGTTGTCAGCTGAATAGTTTTCCGCGGCTATTCTCCTGGCATCAAACAGATGCGGAGCACTTCGTTTCCAAAGCTTTGCGGAGATGGAAGATTTTATGAAGCTACCGAAGCGGCAAGCCTGTCATCCGGCGTGCCGATGGGGGAACCTTTAATAGAATGACTGTAATGGGAGATGCCTGAATGAATAGGCTTTCGGACAGGGGTTCGATTCCCCTCAGGTCCATACCTGAAAAACCGCTAAAATCCAGTGTTTTAGCGGTTTTTTTGTACATTTTGGGTAGAAAAAACAGGGCAAAAATAGCGTTTTAGACCGTTTCAGACCGAAAAAAATGGGGTCAAAATCGCGGTCGAAAATTAAGGGGAAAAGGAAAAATTTTCCATAAAAAAGTCGATTTTCTGATAGAAAAATGAAAAGGGGAGCAGATATGCAGTTACTAATCAAACAACGTGTATTTTCCTGGTCAGACACGTATGATATCTATGACGAGCAGGGGAACCAAAAGTATTTTGTGAAAAATGAATTTATCTCGCTGGGACACCGTCTGCATGTGTACGATGCGGCGCATAATGAAATTGGGTTTATCAAACAGAAATTATTTTGCTTTCTTCCGACTTTTGAAATTGAATGGAACGGGCAGTTAATGGGACATATCGAAAAACGTTTTGCACTGTTCCGCCCCAAATACGATGTAGATTTCATGGGATGGCGTGCAGAAGGTGACTTCATGGGATGGGATTACGATGTATATGAAGCCTGCAGTGCAGTCGTCCACGTACATAAAAAACTTCTGAGCTGGGGTGACACGTATGTCATCGAATATGATAATCCGAGCAATGAAATTCCGGCATTATTACTGGTGCTGGCGATCGATGCGGCAAACTGTTCACAAAATAATGGATAGCTGGCAGTGTCTGGAATGGCGTCAGGGGAGCTGGCAAGGCTCTCGTTTATGCCGTTTGGAGCAAGCGTAATTGAGTAAAAAGCATATGGAAAAAATTGAGTTACTGGAAGACAGAATGACAAAAGCATCACAGATGTGATGTAGTACTGGAATAAAGTGAAAATGGGAAGGATAAAACAAAAGAGATGGAGTTAGGAAATTTTCAGAAACCGGTAGAGTCAGATGAAATCCGAAAAATGGCATCAGACATCACCGGAGAATCGGTAAAAGCAGTTTTCCGCATCTGCGAGCAGTGGGGCGAGGCGGAAGATGAAGTGCGGGAGTACGATGTGTATGTGATCGAGACAGATGCAGGAAAATATACACTGAAGAAAACCGGCAGCAAAGAAGCGCAGATTTATGCGCAGTATCTGTCAAAAGGAGAGTTTCACGTACCGCAGTATGTCGGCATGCGGCAGGCAGAGGATGCGGACTGGATCTGCATGAAGTATGTAGAAGGAAACGACATGCGGGATATGACGGACGAGACAACAGAAAAAGCGGCAGAAACCTTAAGTAAAATTCAGTCGTATTTCTGGACACCGTCGATGGACAAAGCGCCGGAAAATGAAGTGGAGCAGAGATTTGTCGAATACTGGAAACGCGTTCTGCGCCGAGCATCGTCCGTAGTGGATGATCCAATTCTGCGGAAAGCGTATCAGATGTTCCTGGACCGCCAGCTGATCTGTCCATGTACGATGTCAAACGGTGATTTCCTGCAGTGGAATGTGATCTATGACGGCGAAAATGTTGTCATGATTGACTGGGGATTTGGTGGAATGATGCCGTATTCTCTGGACATTGCAAGATTCCTGGCACATGCGACCGAGACACGGAGTACTTTCCCGTTCTACATGAACGATGCACAGAAAGAGCTGTTTCTGGATCGGATGTATGAAGCGTTAAAGACAAAGATTTCACGCGAACAGTTCAATCTGGATGTGAAGCTGGCCACGCTGAATGAGTATATCGAGTTTGTGGAAGCAGAAGAGGACGAAGACGGCTGGTATCTGGAACATGCACAGGCGCTGGCAGAGGAACTTCTCAATTTGTAAAAAAACGGATTGCATTTATCTGTAAGTTGTCCTATAATAGGGAACAGAAAATAAAAAGAAAGAGCACCATTGGTGTAAAGGTGAGGGAATGTTTCTGCGATAATCGACTTTAAGAAAAACACAAAGAACGGGCAGCCTGGAAAACAGGCCTGTTTTTCGTGTACGCTTAAAGACGAGAATCGCTGAATCATCTCCCTTTTTATGAGAATAGAACAGGGATATTTTTTTGCGGGTCTGTTTTGCGTACGCAGGGCAGGCTCGTTTTGCGTAAAAAAGCAGAAAAGAGGCTGCCGGAGCAAAGGGGACTTCTGTATGATGCAGATAAAAAAATTAACACTGACACATAAAAAAGATCTGCGGGTGATTCTCGAAGATTTTCAGCTTGTACTGAATGACGGTGATAAGGCCGTTATCATTGGAGAGGAGGGAAACGGAAAATCGACGCTGCTGAAGTGGATGTACGATCCCGCACTGACGGAAGATTACATCGAATCCACAGGCGAGCGCATCATCGGAAAGGAGCGGCTTGGATATCTGCCGCAGGAACTTCCGGAGGCGGAGAAAACGAAGACGGTGTATGAGTATTTCTATGAAAAAGAAAAGTTCTGGGATCAGACACCGAAGGATCTGGCGGTGCTGGCAAGAAAATTTGGTCTGACGGAAGAGTTTTTCTATCGGGATCAGCAGATGAGTGAGCTTTCCGGCGGCGAGAAGGTGAAAGCGCAGATGATGCGTCTTCTCATGGAGGATGTCACGGTCCTTCTGCTGGATGAGCCGTCAAATGATATTGATCTTGCGACACTGGAACTTCTGGAGAAACTGATCCGCGAATGGGAGCATATTGTTGTTTTTATTTCGCACGATGAAATGCTGATTGAAAACACGGCAAATATGGTCATTCATATTGAACAGATTGTGCGGAAGACAAAATCGAGATACACGGTTGCGAAACTTCCCTATCGGACGTATGTAGAGGAGCGCCTGCAGAATTTCGAGCGCCAGGAACAGAAGGCGCAGAGTGACAGGAGAGAGAAAGCGCTGCGCGATGAGAAATACCGAAAGGTATACCAGAGCGTGCAGAACGCCTTGAGCAACTGTTCCCGTCAGGCACCGTCCGTGGCGAAAAATCTGAAGGACAAAATGCATACCGTAAAGGCGATGAACCGCAGATTTGAAAAAGAAGATGCCCGCATGACAGAAATGCCGGAGCAGGAGGAAGCGATTTACTTCCAGCTTGGAGGAGCAGAGGCAGCCATGCCCGCCGGGAAAACGGTCATCGAATATCAGCTTCCGAAACTGGAAACGCCGGATGGGGAGCGGGTTCTGGCGGAAAATATCACCTTAAAGATAAGAGGACCGGGAAAAAATATGCATTGTCGGCCCGAACGGGGCAGGCAAGACAACACTGCTGAAAAAGATTGCGGCAGAGCTGAAAGAACGGGAGGATCTCCGCGTAGATTACATGCCGCAGAACTACGAGGATCAGCTGGATTTTTCCATGACGCCGGTCGATTTTCTGGATTCCACCGGGGAGAAGAGTGAGAGGACGAAGATACGAACGTATCTTGGGTCGCTGAAGTACACGGCAGACGAGATGGATCACCCCATCCGCGAACTGTCCGGCGGCCAGAAGGCAAAAGTATTGCTTCTGAAAATGAGCCTTGGCAATGCCAATGTGCTGATTCTGGATGAACCAACCCGAAACTTTTCACCCTTATCGGGACCGGTCATAAGAAAAATGCTCCGCGAATTTCCAGGCGCCATCATCAGCATTTCGCATGACAGGAAGTATATCGGAGAGGTGTGCGGGAAGGAGTATCTGCTGGAAAAAGACGGACTCAGACTGATCAGAGAAGAAAAATAAAAATATTCGATAACGAAAAATACGACGGTGGCTGGCCGTCGTATTTTTCCGTGGAGAGATTATGTTTGTCTTAAGAGAAGGTTTCACAGCAGATTCTGTTCCGGTGAAGTCGGGAAAAATGTTAATTTTATATTGAATTAGGTCGGGAAAAATGTTAAATTAGAGTAAGAATAACCAGGGAAAAATGTGAAATAATAAAAAAGAGAAATGGAGGAAGGTCAGCATGCGTCGATTTGCAATGGATAAACTATTAGACTGGAAGAAAAAAAGTAACAGAAAACCACTGATTTTAATGGGAGCCCGGCAGGTTGGTAAAACGTGGTTAATGAAAGAATTTGGTAAGACATATTATGAAAAAACCGCCTACATTTCTTTTTACAATAATCAGAGAATGCAGGCGGTTTTCGATACGGATTTCGATATAAAACGTATTATTATGAACCTCAATATTGAATCAGGCGTAACGATCACCCCAGAGAATACATTGATTGTTCTGGATGAAATTCAAAATGCACCGAAAGCGTTGGAATCTTTGAAATATTTTTGCGAAGAAGCACCGGAATATCATGTAATAGCAGCAGGTTCACTTCTTGGCGTGGCGCTTCATGAGGGAATATCCTATCCGGTGGGAAAAGTAGATTTACTGGATTTATATCCATTCAATTTTAGAGAATTCCTGTGCGCTATGGACGAAGAAGGGCTGGAAAGTGCATTGGAAACAAAGGATTACAATTTAATTGACAATTTTGCGGATAAATATTTGTTCTGGCTGAAAAATTATTATTATACAGGCGGCATGCCAGCAGTTGTAGATGCATTTCGCTTGAATAAAGATTATGCAGAAGTACGACAGATACAGAGTGATATTGTACGGCAGTATGAGGGTGATTTTGGAAAGCATATTGAAGCAAAAGTTCTCCCAAGAATACGAATGGTATGGGATTCTATTCCGATGCAGCTGGCGAAGGAGAATAAAAAATTTTTCTTTGGACAGATAAAGAAAGGAGCCAGAAGCAGCGAATTTGAAATAGCAATTCAGTGGCTTCTGGATTGTGGATTAGTATATAAAGTCAACCGGGTAAATGAGCCTCATATGCCGCTGAAGGCGTATAAAAATATGAATGCATATAAATTATTCGTACTGGATGTAGGACTGCTCGGAGCAATGAGTGAACTGCCAGCAGAATCCATATTGGAGGGTAACGATATTTTTGTTGAATTTAAAGGCGCGCTTACAGAACAGTACGTTCTGCAGCAGTTGATTTCAGATACCCCTTATACGCCATATTATTATGGAAATGAAAAAGCAACTTTCGAGCAGGATTTTCTGATTCAGAAGGCAAAGAGTATTGTGCCGATTGAAGTAAAGGCGGAACAGAACATTCGATCCCATAGTCTTAAAACATATTGCGAAAAATTCCAGCCGGAAGAAGCAGTTCGATTTTCAACATTGAAGTATAAAGAGCAGGAGCGGATGGTAAATATACCATTATACGCTGTTTGCAACTTATAAATTAAAACAGCTATAAATCCCACGAAAGAAGGTGATCCCCATGCCATTTAAAATCATCCGAAACGACATCACAAAAGTTCATGCCGATGCGATCGTCAACACAGCCAACCCTTAGCCAATTTACGTGAAAACGTATCAGAGGGGCGGTTACTTTAATCAAAGCCAGACGTTCCACCCGTTTTACCAGCCGGAGAAGATCAAAAAGGAAGAACTGGACAAAATTCTCGAAGCCGACAGCATCGCTGATGACAGCACAATCCAGAATGCTTTTTACGATGCCCCGACAGTTGTCTATCTGTTTGCACCGTATACCTACCCAAACGACGCACAGGACTGCTGCGTTGCAAAATCATTTACGATCAGGCAGAATAAACCGAAAAATCCCGGGGAAATATGTGAACTTCCGGGGTTCATTTTGGATGGAAATATTCTTGCAATTTTACAGCGCAGTTATTATAATAAAGACAAGTTCTGCGGTAAACTCATTTTTCGCAGAAAACGCCAGAAGCGGAGGCTGACGTTCAAAAAACAAAAAAGGAGCGTAAGAGAAATGGCAAAAATTTTAATTAGCCCTTCTAAATATTTACAGGGCGCAGGGGAAATGAAAAACATCGGAACATATGCGGCAAAATGCGGAAAGAAAGCACTGGTTCTGATCAGCCAGGGAGGCTACAGACGGATCGGAGCAATGATCGAAGAAAGCTTTGCGGGAAGCGACTGCGACGTTGTTTTTGATTATTTCAACGGCGAGTGCTGTGAGAGTGAGATCAACCGTCTGGTTGCTATCGTGAAAGAAAAAGGCTGTGATCTGGTTATCGGTGTCGGCGGAGGCAAAATTTTTGATACCGCAAAAGCAGTTGCCTACTACGCAGAAACACCAGTATTCATCTGCCCGACCATTGCATCGACCGATGCACCGTGCAGCGCACTGTCTGTTGTATACACAGAAGAGGGTGTATTCGAGAAATACCTCTTCCTTCCGGCAAACCCGAACCTGGTTCTGATGGACACCGACATCATCGTAAAATCTCCAGTCCGCCTGACCGTAGCCGGAATGGGTGATGCACTTGCCACCTATTTTGAAGCAAGAGCCTGCCAGAGAAGCGGAGCTACTTCCTGCGCCGGTGGAAAAACAACCGAGGCAGCGATGGCACTCGCGAAACTCTGCTTTGACACTCTGATGGAAGAAGGTGTAAAAGCCAAAATCGCTCTTGAAGCCGGCGTATGCACCCCGGCAGTCGAGAAAGTCATCGAGGCCAACACCCTCCTTTCCGGAATCGGTTTTGAAAGCGCAGGCCTCGCAGGAGCCCACGCCATCCACAACGGCTTCACCGTACTCGAAGAGTGCCATCACATGTACCACGGTGAAAAAGTAGCCTTCGGAACCCTGACTCAGCTCGTCCTGGAAAACGTACCGCTCGATGAACTCGAAGACATCATCTTATGGTGCATCGAAGTCGGTCTCCCAGTCACCTTGGCTGAACTCGGTGCCGGAAACGTAACCGACGACCAGCTCATGGAAGTAGCCAAAACCGCATGCGCAGAGACCGACACCCTCCACAACATGCCATTCGAAGTAACCCCGGAGACCGTCTTCGCCGCCATTAAAGCAGCCGACGCCTACGGTAGATACTATCTCGACGAAGAAGAATAACCCGTATGAAAAAAGATCTCCTGCCAACCCCAGGAGATCTTTTTTCATACCCAAATTTAATCAATACAAAAAATAGAAGTTTCCAACTCCCTTTCTATATGTTAAAATAAACTCACCCCATTTCACAGAAAAAACATAAACCCATGTTAAAGTAAAATGGTAAAAATATCAAACATAAAAACACAACGAGATTAGGAAAAAGCACGAGCGGGCGGGCAGCCGTTTTTTTTTCCGTCCGTCAAATAAAGGAGACTTTCAATCATGGACAAATTAAAAATCCTAGTAGTAGACGACGAAAGCCGTATGCGCAAACTTGTCAAAGATTTTTTAGTAAAAGCCGGATACGACGTCATCGAAGCCGGTGACGGCGAACAGGCCGTAGACACCTTCTACGCCCAGAAAGACATCGCCCTCATCATCCTCGACGTCATGATGCCCAAAATGGACGGCTGGCAGGTCTGCCGCGAAATCCGCCAGAACTCCAAAGTCCCGATCATCATGCTCACCGCCAAAAGCGAAGAACGCGATGAACTCCTCGGCTTTGACCTCGGCGTAGACGAATACATCTCAAAACCATTCTCCCCGAAAATCCTCGTCGCCCGCGTCGAAGCCATCCTGCGCCGCAGCGGCAAAACCGGCGAAGACGACGTATTAGAAGCCGGCGGCATCCGCATCGACAAAGCCGCCCACATGGCATCCATTGACGGAAAACCAATGGAGTTAAGCTATAAAGAATTCGAACTCCTCACCTACTTCCTCGAAAACCAGGGAATCGCCCTCTCCAGAGAAAAAATCCTGAACAACGTCTGGAACTACGACTACTACGGCGATGCCCGCACCATCGACACCCACGTCAAAAAACTTCGCAGCAAAATGGGCGACAAAGGCGATTTAATCAAGACCATCTGGGGCATGGGCTATAAATTCGAGGCGGACGAATCATGAACGGAACAGAAAAACAAAATGAGACTTCCATGGAGATACCTGCAGAAGATTCTCGTGTGACAATGGGAAACCAGACGGAGAAAAAGCACCGGTTTCACTTGAAAATGCCACAAAAGGGAAGAAAACACTCCGTCAAAAAACGAATTGCCTACACTTTTATTGCGACCATGGCGGCTACCCTGCTTATCATCGGCCTGATCAATTACTTCTTTCTCGGGTCCTTTTATATCCGGGATAAAGAACACATTCTGGCAGAGAGCTTTCAGAAACTGAATGCGACAGGCGGAGACAGCGACGATATCCCTGATACCTTCGAGCAGTTCTGCGTTACCAACAACCTGAAAGTCATTATCACCGGACCGGAGCTCAGCAGCTTCGTCTATTCCAACGCAACCGACCGCCAGAGCCTCCAGACCCTGATCTTCGGCCTGATCAGCGGAAACGAGCAGGCAAATACCAAAGTCGTTGACAGCAAAGACAACTATCAGATCCAGAAATTCTACGACAGCCACGCCGATGCCGAGTATCTGCAGATCATCGGCTGGTTTGACAATGGAAACTGCTACTTTGCAAGATGCCCGCTGGAGAGCATCACGGATGCGGTCGGCCTTTCCAACCAGTTTTACCTCTTTATCGGCATTCCGATCATCATCATCGGTGCCATTGTGATCTGGATCATCACCCGCCAGATCGTCCGTCCGGTGCAGGAGCTGACCGAAATTTCGAAAAAAATGGCAGCCCTTGACTTCGATGCCCGCTACGTGAGCGGCGGAAAAGACGAGATCGGCGAGCTTGGAAACAACTTCAATGTCATGTCCGAACAGCTTGAGCAGGCGATTTCCGAGCTGAAAAGTGCGAACGTTGAGCTGCAGAAAGATATTGACAAAAAAACGCAGATTGATGAAATGCGCCGCGAGTTTCTCGCAAATGTCACACATGAGCTGAAAACCCCGATCGCTCTGATTCAGGGTTATGCGGAAGGCCTGAAAGACAACATCAACGACGACGAGGAAAGCCGCGAGTTCTACTGCGATGTCATCATCGACGAGGCGGCAAAGATGAACGAGATGGTCAAAAAACTCCTGAACCTGAACCAACTCGAGTTCGGTGAGGATCAGGTCAATATGGAACGGTTCGATCTGAACGCCGTGATTAAAGGCGTGCTGCAGTCCTCCGACATCCTGATCCGCCAGAAAGAGGCAAAAGTGCTCTTTACCGGCGGCGACCCGCTCTATGTCTGGGGCGATGAATTCAAAGTCGAGGAGGTTATCACCAACTATCTGACGAATGCCCTCAACCATCTGGACTACGACCACACGATTGAGATCAGCTGCAAAAAAGAAGGGAATGTCGTAAAGACAACCGTTTTCAATACCGGGGACCCGATCCCGGAGGAGGATCTCGACAAGGTATGGGTGAAATTCTTCAAGGTGGACAAAGCGAGAACAAGGGAATACGGCGGAAGCGGCATCGGCCTTTCCATCGTAAAAGCCATTATGGATTCCTTCCAGCAGCAGTGCGGCTGCCAGAATTACGACAACGGTGTGGCATTCTGGTTCACACTGGAGGCAGATGGAAAAACGGAAGAAGCATGATTGCAAAAAGCGTGCCAGAAAAAGGAAATACAGCCTTTTCCTGGTGCGCTTTTCTTGCATAAAGGAAAAAGATGGTGTAGAATAATAGCACAAACGGTCGAAAAGAGAGGGAGAGAAGAGATGGCGGATTCCAACAGTACAAAGAGTGCGCTTGCAGATGCAATGAAAAAATTGATGGTATGCAAGTCTTTTGCGAAAATCAGTATTTCAGATCTCTGCGAGGAATGCGGTCTGAACCGGAAAAGCTTTTATTATCATTTTAAAGATAAATACGATCTGGTAAACTGGATCTTTTATGTGGACTTTCTGACAAACATGGGCGGAAAGAACTTTGAGAATGAATGGGATGTGCTGGTGGCGGTCTGCAATATTTTCTATCAGAATAAAGCATTTTACCAGAGTGCCCTGAGGATCGAAGGGCAGAACAGTTTTAAGGATTACTTTTACGAGATGCTCGAGCCGGTCATGGCGTTTTTTGTACAGGATCTCTTTCAGGTACAGAATCAGAAACTGTTTGTAACGTTCTTCTGTGATGCCTTCCTGACCGCGGTTCTGCGCTGGTTTTCCATGGAAAGCGAGCTGGAACCGGAAACGTTTGTCGAAGAACTGAAAGAAGTGATATGCAGATCATCAGAAAAAATAGCAGCCAAAGCGGAACCAAAGAAATAAAATTCCGCTTTGGCTGTACTTTTATGCATCTGCGAGCAGTTCACGGTAAAATATATTCCGAAGAGACAACTCTTCAAAGGAAACGGTGGGCGTATCGAGTGTGCGGGCCATGTGATCCGGCAGAAGCAGCAGATACGCCGGATTGGCGGTGATAATCTGCTCAATTTTGCGGGAGTCTTCCTGCACTTCGATCGGGAAGAATGGCTGTATGGGGGTGAAGCGGTACTGTTGAACAACATCGGAAACAGCCCGGATACTTTCTTTTGAGCACGAATCATCTGCGACCAGAAAGAAAAAGACACTCTGTTCCATCTGGGAATACAGGTGGTCAAAAGAGAGCAGATAAGCGGCAGCATCTGCATCCTGATAGACTTTGTGCATACCGAACAGCGTTTTCTGACGGCGCAGGGCTTTTGCCATGGAAGCCGTTGAGGGGGCATCAATTGGAAGAGAAACCATCAGGTTCGGGCAGGATAAAAGCAGTTTCTGCTGTTTTTCGGTAAGCGGCGTATCGGAAAGAAACCAGAGAAACGCGCATTCCGGATGCGACTGGATAACGGCAAGGTAGGATTCCATATCCTCATGATGATCCATGGAGCGGAGCTGATAAGAGTAGATGCCGTATGTCAGACCGGTTCTGACCACGGATGCAAAAAACGAGGAATCGTAAGTGTCCGGGATGCGGCTGTCGAGACGGAGCTTGACAACCCAGGGAACAGCAAAGGAAAGTTCTTTCTGCTTCTGGCGCAGAATCTGCGCACCGTAGGTAAAACTGTTGTAGCCGATGTTGATGCCGAACTGACGAAGCGCTTCCGGATCGTTGCTGCGCAGCAGAAAGTCGATCGCCTGATAATACGGGCTTTCATCGTTGCGCAGAAGATCCTGAAAAATGGCAAAAATCTGATTCTGAAAGCGGCCGCGGGAAAATTGGCGGCCAAGATCGCAGAGCTTGCGGACGCTGCGTTTCGGATCTGCGTCCATCTCCACCATCGCGCGTGCAACTGTTGTGTCGATCAGTGCGCGGGTGATGTCCTGTGAATTCATAATGTGTTCCTCCGATCAAGTAAAATAAGCTGTTTTTATCATAGCAAAAAGAACACGGTAAAAACAGGGACAAAGAACAGGAATTGTCTAAAAACTCCATTCTTTAAGGAAAATTTACCAGATCTTCAGAAGAAATTTCTTTTTCTTTTGTGGAAAAAGTGGTAAAATAAAGTTAGATGGTACAAACTATCGATTCTGCCGCGCCAAAAACGCGGCGGAACCATCCGAAACGATTCCAGAAAAATAGGAAAAACGAAATGGTTTTCGAACATGGAAGATAAAAGGAGGCGTTTTGCATGAAATTTGATATGCACTGCCACACAAAAGAGGGTTCGATGGATGGAAAAGTCATGATTGAGGAGTACATCCGAACACTGAAACGAAAAGGATTTGGAGGAATGTTGGTATCCGACCACGATTCCTATGACGGATACCGCGAGTGGAAGAATGCCATCAAGGGAAGAGCACACCAGGATTTTGTGGTATTAAAAGGTGTTGAGTACGATACGTGCGACTGCGGCCACATTCTTGTGATTATGCCGTTCGGCGTAAAATTAAAAATTCTGGAGCTGCGCGGCCTGCCGGGATCGATCCTTGTCAAGATCGTCCATGCGTACGGCGGAATTTTAGGACCGGCGCATCCGTACGGCGAAAAATTTATGAGCATGATCAGCACGAATGAACGGAAGAAAAAGTATCAGCAGCGGATTGCCCAGCTTCTCCCGCAGTTCGATTTTGTTGAAATTTTCAATGCGTGTGAAAGCGCGGAGACGAACGCAAAAGCGAAACGGCTGGCGGAGAAATTCAATAAGCCCGGCTTTGGTGGAAGCGATGCGCACCGGCTGGACTGCATCGGAAAAGCGTACACCGAGCTGCCGGATACCATCAGAAGTGAGGATGATCTGATCGCCTACGTAAAAACGTGCCCGCAGATCGAATGCGGCGGCGAACATTACAACGGAACGACGAAAGACCGGATCGGCCGCCTGAACATGGTGCTTGTGGATTCGTTCTATTTCTACAACAAACTTGCAAATGGCTGGCGCTGGCGGAAGCGGAGACGTGAGCTGTTTGATATCATAGAGAAAAAACTCTGATGAATGCCTGGCAAAAAGCGTGCCGGAAACGTTTCGTTCGGCACGCTTTTTCCTGCCCTGTATTTGAATCGAAAAAGAGAGGAAACATACGTATGCTTGCAATATTTCTTGCGCCGGTCTACATACTGGCAAATGTATTTACCGCCTACTGGCTGCTGCGGTGGATGAAGGAGGTGCATCCTCTGTTCCGCCATCCGGCCGTGCTGGGTGTCATTTTGGTGCTGTATGCATTTTTTGCACTTTCCCTGCTGACGAGCTTTCTGATCAAAAGAGATCCCGTTCACCGGATTTTAAAGGTCATCAGCAACTGCTGGCTCGGCATGTATCTGTATTTTCTTGGCTTCACCGCGATTCTGGTGCTGCTGCGCTTCATTTTTGCGCATACGGTACTGACGAAAACTTGGCTGTATTCTCCGATGGGATTGAAAGCGGTCGGCCTTGGCGCGATCCTTTTTGTGACGGGAATGTGCATCTATGGAATGGTGCATGCAGTCCATATTTACACGACACGATATGAGGTTCCATCGAAAAAGGATGCACATCTGAAAATTGCGCTCGTCGCAGATCTTCATCTGGGGTACAGCATCGGCAGTCATCAGATGGAAGAGATGGTGGAAAAAATCAACGCTGAGGAGCCGGATGTCGTTGTGATTGCCGGGGATATTTTTGATAATGAGTACGATGCCATCTATGAGCCGGACCGCGTGGCGGATCTTCTGGCGGGCTTAAAGAGCCGGTACGGCACGTACGCCTGCTACGGCAACCACGATCTCGATGAGAAGATTCTCGCGGGCTTTACGTTTGAGACGAAGGAGGAGCGCATCGCCGACCGCCGGTTCGGTGAGTTTCTGGACCGCGCGAAGATTCATCTGCTGGAGGATGATGTGGTCTGTATCGATGATGCCTTTTATCTGGCGGGCCGAAAAGATCCCGACCGGATCCGCAAAACGCAGGAGACACGCGACACGCCGTCCGAACTGCTTACCGGACTGGACCAGTCGCTTCCAGTTTTTGTGATTGACCACCAGCCGTCGGAGCTGACCGAGCTGGCAGAGGCAGGCGCAGACCTTGATCTTGGCGGCCATACGCATGACGGACAGCTCTTCCCAGGAAATATCCTTACCGGCCTGATGTGGGAGAATGCCTGCGGGATGAAGAAAGTCGGAGACATGTACAGCATCGTCACATCCGGCGTGGGTCTCTGGGGACCGCCGATGCGGATCGGGACGAAAGCGGAAGTGGTGATCATCAATTACGGAAAATAAGGGTTGACAAAACCGGAACGCAGAATTATAATACAACAAAACTACGAAACAGAGGTTATCAACGATGAACGAGATGCACAGCGTACAGATGCACAGGGACGACGATTGATAGCGCTTGTATCAAAGTGAAGACTACTATACTTCACAGGTACAGGCGCTGATTGTGTTGTACCTGTGTGGAAGATAAGGCAAAGGGAAACCACACTGGGAGAAAAAGAAATACCCCGTGTGGTTTTTCTTTGCCATTTTTTATCCATGCGGGAATGACTTGAAATTTACATCAGAGAAGGGTTGTGATCGTATGGGACATACAGATTATGTCCATATGGATTTTCTGCTGATTTTGCGGCGATAAAGAAAAATCAGAACAGAAAGGCAGAAAAGACTATGAAGACAGAAATGAATACCGTAAAAGTAAGAAAAACAGAGGAACTCGAAGCAGAGCAGTTAGGAGCACACATCGGCGAAATCGTGCGGCTGCATGGAAGCATTTACAAAATCCGAAAAATGAGCTCATTTGCATTTGTGCTGCTTCGGACGAAACGGCAGATGGTACAGTGCGTGTACGAGCCGGCGTATGCCCGGTTTGCATTGGAGGAATTAAAAGAAGAGGCGTGTGTCCGGTTTACCGCGGAGGTGATCCGTGAAGAGCGTTCCAGAAGCGGGTATGACCTGCATCTGTTAGACGTGGAAATCCTCTCCGAGCCGGAAGAAGTACCGCCGGTTGTCATCAACCAGAAGCGGGTCAACACTTCCATCGAGAACCTGCTGGACTATCGCCCAATTACGCTGCGCAACGAAAAAGAGCGCGCGATTTTCCAGATCCAGGCAAAGATCTGTCAGGCGTTCCGCGAATTTCTGGATGGACAGCACTTCACCGAAATCCACACACCGAAGCTCGTAGCGGCGGGAGCCGAGGGCGGAGCTAATATCTTCTCTTTGTCGTATTTCGGCGAACAGGCATATCTGGCGCAGAGCCCGCAGTTTTACAAGCAGATGATGGTCGGCGTCTTCGAGCGTGTCTACGAGATCGCACCGGTCTTCCGGGCGGAGAAGCACGACACGGCGCGTCATCTGAACGAATATACAAGCGTGGACTTTGAGATGGGCTATATCGAGAATTTTGAGGACATCATGGCGATGGAGCAGGAAATGCTGCGGTACACATTTGGACGGCTGCAGGAGACATGCGGAGCGGAGCTTTCGCTTTTAAAAGCAGAGGTGCCGGTGATCACGGAGATTCCGAGAATCCGTTTTTCCGAGGCGAAAGAGCTGGTGAGCCGCGTATACAAAAGAGCCTTTTCGGAGAAACTGGACTTTGAACCGGAGGAGGAAAAACTGCTGTGCGAATACGTGAAGAAAACGACAGGCAGTGACTTCGTATTTGTGACACATTATCCAAGCGCCAAGCGCCCGTTCTACGCGATGGACAGCAGAGAAAACCCGGCAGAGACGGAAAGCTTTGACCTTCTGTTCCGCGGCCTTGAAGTGACGACCGGCGGCCAGCGCATCCACAATTACCGGGAGCAGGTGGAAAAGATCGAAAGCCGCGGCATGCATGTGGAAGCGTTTGAGAGCTATCTAATGATGCACCGCTGCGGCATGCCTCCGCACGGCGGTCTCGGTCTTGGGCTGGAGCGGTTTACGGCACGGCTTCTCGGATTTGAAAATGTGCGGAACGCATCCCTGTTTCCAAGAGACATTCACCGTCTGATTCCGTAAACCAGAAGAGTGTAAAAAACTCCGGCGAAGCTGTGGCGCAGATCCACGGGCTTAGCCGGAGTTTCATAAGATTTCCCTCCCTTTTGAAAGATAGCGTAACCGTTTGGATATTTCTATTATACACCAGGGGAGTGAAAATGACAAATTGTTTATTGCAGATAGGATTGCTGTATAAAAGTCAGAATTTTTGCAGAAATGAGCCTTGTAAAGCGTCCGAAAATAGGCTATACTAAACAAGGTTTGGCTGCCGGCAGAATCTGGCAGTATCGGCAAATATTGGAAAAAAGAAAGACGGGAGTTTCCCGGTTTGAGGATAGGAAAATATGAAATTATATGACATTTCCGGAGAGCAGTTTTCCGCAATGGACGCGCCGCGTCATCTGATGACGGAGGAAGGAACGGCGCAGACGACGCTCGATCGGTCACTTGGCATCTGTCAGGTGGCGGAGCTTGAGGGAAAAGTGACAAGAGAAGTGCTCGAGGAGGTCATGGAAGAGGACTGTGAACGTCTTCTGATCCGCGGCGATGCGCAGATTACACGCGATGGGGCAGATTACCTGGCAGAGAAAAAATTGGTGCTGCTCGGTGTGGAGCAGGAAACTGTCGGAAATGAGACATCGGGGAATGATGTTCATCAGCAGCTGCTGAAAAAAGGTACGGTGATTGTCGAAAATCTGAATCTGGAGAAAGTGACCTCGGGTCATTATTTTCTTGTGGCTGCTCCGGTCAAAAAGAAACACCAGTACGGCGGACCGATCCGCGCGGTTCTGATCGAAAATTAGAAAATGCTTTGTGTGAATCTGAAAATGCAATGTAAAATATAACGGAAAGAGAAAAACAGGAAAAAGTGTTCCCTTGTGGGACACTTTTTTTGATGTGTCCAAAACGAGGGAATTTTGGGTTGTATTTTCCAAATATGGAGAATATAATGGGAAAAAGCCAGGATGTGGTATTCAAAACCAGATCAATTCCGGGCGAAAATATTAAACTATTACAAAGGAGATCGTGAACAATGGATGCAAAAATGAAAGTAGAAAGAGCCGCTGCAGGCGCTGCGATCGATGGTGTTTTAAAATATGTGAATCACGGAGACGACAGAACAAAAGCGCTGTTGAATCTGACGGATTTTGTACAGAAATTTACCGGAAATATGTTTGCGGAGAAAACCTTCGACAACATCCGCACCATGCTGCAGAATCCGGACAACAAATGGGTACAGTATGTCAACCGCGGACTGGACGAGCTGGATCCGCAGGTGATCAAAATGACTGCTTTGAACCTGGGATTCCAGGCAGCTTTCGTCGGAACGAAACAGATCCGTATGAACCGTGAAAAATACAACTGCAACATCCCATGGACGATGCTGATGGACCCGACAAGTGCCTGTAACCTGCACTGCACCGGATGCTGGGCAGCAGAATACGGCCACAAGCTGAATCTTTCCTATGAGAAACTTTCTGATATCATAAGCCAGGGAAAAGAGCTGGGAACCTACTTCTACATGTTCACCGGCGGCGAACCGCTTGTGCGCAAAAAAGACATCCTGCGTCTGGCAGAAGAGCATCATGACTGTGAATTCCACTGCTTCACCAATGGAACCCTGATCGACGAGGAGTTCTGTGAGGCGGTTCAGAAGCTCGGCAATATCTCCTTCTCCCTGTCTCTGGAAGGACTTCGAGGAGGTCAACGACGGACGCCGCGGCGAGGGTATTTTCGAATAAAGTTCTGGCAGCCATGGATCTGATGAAAAAACACGGTCTGCTTTTTGGTACTTCCATCTGCTACACAAGAGCAAACCTCGAGACCGTTACAAGTGACGAGTTCCTGGATCTTTTGATCGAGCACGGATGCCGTTACAGCTGGTATTTCCACTTCATGCCGGTCGGCATGGACGCTGCACCGGAGCTGATGCCGACGGTTGAGCAGAGAAAATATATCTATCACAGACTGCGTGAGATCCGTTCCGATAAGAGCGACAAACAGATCTTTGTTATGGACTTCCAGAACGACGGCGAGTTTGTCGGAGGCTGTATCGCAGGAGGAAGAAACTACTGCCATATCAATGCAAACGGCGATGTGGAGCCGTGTGTTTTCATCCATTACTCCGGCGCCAACATCAACGAAGTTTCCCTGATCGAAGCACTGCAGCAGCCGCTGTTCCAGGCATACCGCGATGGACAGCCGTTCAACCGCAACCACCTGCGCCCATGTCCGATGCTCGAAAATCCGGAACTGCTGCGTGAGATGGTAGAGAAGACCGGCGCGAAGTCAACCGACCTGCAGTCTCCGGAGAGCGCAGAGCATCTGTGCGGAAAATGTGACCTGTATGCTGCTGAGTGGAAAAAAGCCGCAGACGAGCTGTGGGCAGAGAATCCGCATCACAAACAGAGATATGAGAACTATAAGAAAGAGAACCTGGACGAGGAGGCAAAAGCTTCCACAGAGGAAATTCTTTCCGGAATCCGCGGATAATGCGATGCATGAACTGAATCAATGACAGAAATAAGACGCCGGGAAACGGGATAAAGCCTGTTTTCCGGTGTCTTTATGTTTCAATTCAATTCAATCTATAGCAAGACCCGAAAATAATGCAAAAAAGGCAGTGCTGCAGAGCGCGAATTTTTTGCATTATTTTCGGGGATTACTATAAGTCCGACAGGTCTTGCAGAAAAAAGGCAGATCCCGTATACTGGTAGAAGCAAAAAGATATTTTAACGACAGAGAGGATTAAAAAATAGAAGATGAACGATTCATTTTTACAGGAACAGGGCGTGAGCGGGGCGTTAATTGAGAGCGTGCGGAGATTCCGCGAGAGCTATCCGGTGGCGGAGGGCTTAGAGAACCGCATGAGTACGCCGGAAATCCCGTTTTTTTGGAAAAGAGATTCTGGAGATGGCAATTGCCGCGCTGCTGCAGGGCGAAAATCTGCTGCTGACCGGCGAGAAGGCAACGGGAAAAAACGTGCTGGCAGAGACACTGGCGTATGTTTTCGGAAGACCGACGTACAACGTTTCCTTCCATGTAAACACAGGAAGTGCCGAGCTGATCGGAACCGATACGTTCCAGAACCAGGAGGTCACACTCCGGAAGGGCAGCATTTACCGCTGTGCAGAGGAAGGCGGTTTTGGCATTCTCGATGAGATCAACATGGCGAAAAACGATGCAGTCAGTGTTCTTCACGCCGCGCTCGACTACCGCCGCATTATCGATGTGCCGGGCTACGATAAAATTCCGCTTCACCCGGCGGCGCGGATGATCGGAACGATGAACTACGGCTATGCGGGAACGAGAGAGCTGAACGAGGCGCTGGTGTCCCGCTTTCTGGTGATTGACATGCCGTCGCTTACGGAAGAGACACTGTTTTATCTGATGCAGTCAAAATTCCCGGATCTGAAACCGGCGGCACGCGATGCGCTGGCCGGTCTTTACCTCGATCTGCAGAAAAAGGCAAAACAGGCGGAAATCACCACGCGTGCGCTCGACCTCCGCGGCCTGTTCGGAGCGATCGGTACGATGCGCCAGGGGCTGTCCCCGTATCTTGCGGTGCAGATCGGCATTGTCAATAAATGCTTTGACCTGTTTGAAAAAGAGATCGTGCGGGATGTTGTGCGCACGCGGATTCCGGAAGAGTGGACGCCGCAGGATATTTTTTAGAGGAAATACGTATGGTGACAGAGGAAACATTAAAAACGCATGAGATGGAGCTGGAGAGCCGGATCCGCAATCTCGTCTGGACCGTCAGCGGCGACTACACGCTGAAGCTGAACCCGGACGTGGAGCGGTATGCGAAAGAGCCGGATACGGTGCTGTACGATACGATCCGCCAGGGTGCCTTTTCGTGTTACTTTGATCGGGAAGCCTACAGCCTGTATCTGGTGAAGAAGGTTTACAGCGGCGCAGCGGAGGGAGAACTGATGATGCTCGCCCAGCTGGTGACGGAGGAGGCCGTATCGAAGCGGCTCGAAAGCGAGCGCCCCGGTGTCAAGGGCTTTCGAAGGAGAGCAGCGGAGGAAATACTGGACCACTCGTTTGAATCTTTATCCAAAAATGAGACAGGGCGCCTGAAACTGGAGTATCTGCGCGGAAGAAGAGAGGAGGACGAGGAAAAAAGCCCTTCATACTCGGGGAAAACGCGGGAGTGGATGGAGCTGCTGAAGCACGCATCCGAAACAGCGGATACAATGGAACTGATCCGGGTGACGGACGAGCTGTACAATAAGGTCGTCGATCCCGCATTTGTGAAAAAGCACGGTGATCTTGCCTCGGTTCTTGCGGTAACGATCGAGGAGCTCACCGAGTATTCCTGGAAGGATTTCATTTCGGAGGAACTGTACGAGGACGGGCTCGAGACATATCTGGAGCGAGTTTCGCTTGATATGACAAATTTCACATCAAAAGAGGCGGAAGAGAAGAAAGAAAAAACAGCGGGAAGCGATACCAAAAAGGTCGTTGTCGTTGATGAGAAAGCGCTGGCACGGATGTATCAGTACATTCAGCGCAATTACGGAAAAACGTGGCTCTCGGAGAGTGAGGAGAAAAGCCGGAATTACCAGCTCTGCCGCGGCATCCACAGCGACTGCAGCCTCTATTACACGGAGGGTGTGCTGAAAAATCCGGTCGGAAAGTATTATCAGCTCTCCTACGCGCAGAAGCAGAAGGATAAAAACCTTCATGCCTATTACGACCAGCACCGCGCGGTGCGGCAGAACATTTCGCTGCTGTATCAGGAACTGAAAAAAGCGATGCTGCTGCAGGAGGACCAGTCGTTTGCAGATGCAGACCACGGAATTTTACAGCCCGCGCGGATGTGGAAGGTGGGACGGAGTCAGAATGCGGATCTGTTCCGGCTGGAGCAGCGGCGGAATTCGCTGGATTTTGTCGTGGATATTCTCGTGGATGCGAGCGGTTCCCAGCGGCCGCGCCAGGAGAATGTGACACTGCAGACGTACATTCTGGCGGAGACCTTAAGCCGCCTGCACATCCCGTTCCGCGTGATGAGCTTCTGTACGTTCTGGGATTACACGATTCTGCACCGGATGCGCGATTACGACGATCCGCGGGAGAAGAACAGCAATATTTTTGAGTATATTACATCATCAAACAACCGCGACGGGCTTGCTGTCAAGGCGGCGGGGATGGATCTTTTAAAACGCCAGGAGGACCGGAAGCTGCTGATCCTCTTAAGCGACGGAAAGCCGTACGATGTGCTGGTGAACCGGCCGAATGCGAGAAATCCAAAGCCGTACCGGGATGACTATGCGCTGCATGACACGGCAACTGAGGTGCGGCGCCTTAGGCAGCAGGGTGTCTCGGTGCTTGGGGTCTTTGTAGGCGAGGAGACGGAGCTTATGGCGGAGCAGAAGATTTTCGGCAAGGATTTCGCATATGCGCGCGACATCCGCAACTTTTCCCATATGGTGGGAAGCTATTTAAGAAGAAAAATCGAAGAATAAACGAGCGGAATGCTCCGGGCGGAAAGTGGAAAACTTTTATCCGGAGCATTTTTTTCAAATTTTTTTACGCAAACAGGTTGACATTTCCCACAAAACCTCCTAGAATGTTCTATAGCGAACTGTTTAATATGAAACAGTTATCTATAGAACAGTTGCTTATAGAACAGTCCTTGTTCAAACAGTTTTATAAAGAACAGATGGGGACGGCAGCAAAGGGGAAAGGAGGAAAAAAGCAGCGTGTGTTGTAAAAAAAGAAAAATCGGCCACGAACTGCGGACGCTGGACAATATGATGTCACGGAACCTGATGGCAGCCGCCAGAGAGCGGGGGGTCGATGAACTGACCGCCATGCACGGATGGATTTTAGGGTATCTGTGCCGGAACGAAGACAAAGATATTTTCCAGAAGGATATCGAGGCGGAGTTTAAGATCTGTCGGTCCACCGTGACGAATATTTTAAAGCTCATGGAGAAAAAGGGCTACATCCGACGGGAGTCCGTTCCCTATGATGCACGTCTGAAGAAACTGGTGCTGACCGATACCGGAAGAGAGCTTCACGAGAAGACGAAAGATATGATCGATATTCTGGAAGAACAGACAATTGAAGGAATTGCAAAAGAAGATCTCGATACCTTCTACCGTGTCATCGACCAGCTCAAAAGCAATGTAAAAAATATGTTAGGAGAGACATCATGTTAAAAACACTTGGAGCACAGGTAAAAGAGTTTAAAAAAGCCTCCATTGCCACTCCGCTTTTCATGATTCTGGAAGTTATCATGGAGATGATCATTCCTCTTATGATGGCATCCATTATCGATGATGGTGTAGAAAAAGGCGATCTCCATCACATCTACGTGGTGGGAGCGTTCATGGTGGCAGCAGCAGCCATCGGTCTGTTTGCCGGTATCATGGGCGGAAAATATGGAGCAAAAGCGTCTGCCGGATTTGCAAGAAATCTGCGTCAGGCCATGTTTGAAAACATTCAGGAATATTCATTTTCGAATATCGACAAATTCAGCACCGCAGGTCTTGTCACCCGCCTGACGACAGACGTCACCAACCTGCAGAATGCCTATCAGATGATTCTTCGTATGTGCATGCGTGCACCGTCGAGCATGATTATCGCGATGATTATGTCGTTTTATATCAATGCACGTCTTGCAAGCGTTTATCTGGTAGCCATTCTTATCCTCGGAACGTGTCTGTTTTTGATCATGCGTTCCGCGATGAAATATTTCGATCAGGCATTTCCGAAGTACGATGAGCTGAATGCGAGCGTACAGGAAAACGTATCCGCCATCCGCGTAGTAAAAGCGTATGTGCGTGAGGATCATGAAACAAGTAAGTTCCACAAAGCAGCAGAGAACATCTACAAAATTTTCTGTAAAGCAGAGGAAAACCTTTCCTTCAACGCGCCGCTGATGCAGCTTACCGTTTACAGCTGTATTCTTCTGATCAGCTGGCTCGGTGCGAAGATGATCGTCGGAAGCAGCCTGACAACAGGAGAGCTGATGAGCCTTCTGACCTACTGCATGAACATTTTGATGAGCCTCATGATGCTTTCGATGGTATTCGTTATGATCACGATGAGCCTTGCGAGTGCGCGCCGTATTACCGAGGTTCTGAATGAGAAGAGCGATCTCGACAATCCGGAGAATCCGGACTTTGATATTCCGGACGGAAGCATTACCTTCGATCACGTCTACTTCAACTACAAAAAGGGAGCAGGCGAGCCGGTTCTTTCGGATATCAACCTTTCGATCAAATCCGGTGAGACCATCGGTATCATCGGCGGAACCGGAAGTGCGAAGACGAGTCTTGTCAACCTGATCAGCCGTCTGTACGATGTCACGGAAGGCTCCATCAAAGTCGGCGGAAAGGATGTCCGTTCCTACGATATGGAAACTCTGCGAAATGAAGTAGCCGTTGTTTTACAGAAAAATGTGCTGTTTTCCGGTACCATTCTCGACAATCTTCGCTGGGGTGATAAAAATGCTTCGGAAGAAGAGTGCAAGCGTGTCTGCCGTCTTGCCTGCGCTGATGAATTTATCGACCGGATGCCGGAGGGCTACAACACCTACATCGAGCAGGGCGGATCCAACGTATCCGGCGGCCAGAAACAGCGCCTCTGTATCGCACGAGCGCTGCTGAAAAAACCAAAGGTGCTGATTCTGGATGACAGTACAAGTGCTGTCGATACCGCAACCGATGCAAAAATCCGGAAGGCATTCCTGACCGAGATTCCTGAAACGACAAAGCTGATCATTGCACAGCGTATTTCCAGTGTGCAGGACGCAGACCGTATCATTGTCATGGAGAACGGAAAAGTAAATGGTTTTGGAAGCCATGAGGAATTACTGAAAACCAATGAAATTTACCGGGAAGTATATGAGTCTCAGACCGGTGGCGGCGGAGACTTTGACGAAAAGAGAGGTGAGTAAGGAATGGCAGAGAGAGTACAGCAGGTAAAGGGGCCGGGCGCAAGACCTCCAAGAGGGGTGAAACCGCAGGTCAAGAATCCGATGAAGATCTTTACCAGAATTATGAAATATGCATTAAAGGATTATACCGTACATTGCATCGCTGTTGTCATTGCGATTTTTGTCAACGTCCTGGCAAACGTACAGGGAACGATGTTTATGAAAACGCTGATTGACGGCTATATCACGCCGATGCTGACCCAGCCGGATCCGGATTTTGGCCCGCTGCTCCACGCAATTTTGCGGGTGGCCGGATTTTACGGGATCGGTATTGTGGCTGCGTTCATTCAGAACCGTACCATGATTTATGTGTCCCAGGGAACCCTGCGGAATCTGAGAAATGATCTGTTCGGCAATATGGAAAAGCTGCCAATCAAATATTTTGATACGCATGCGCACGGCGATATTATGTCGATTTATACAAATGATATTGATACTCTGCGCCAGATGATCAGTCAGAGTATCCCGCAGATCATCAACAGTGCAATCACGATTGTCAGTGTCTTTGTCAGTATGCTGATTCTGAACATCCCGCTGACGATTACAACGCTGGTTATGGTATCTATCATGCTGGGAGTGACAAAAAAGGTGGCCGGATTTTCCGGAAATTTCTTTGTAAAACAGCAGAGGGATCTTGGTAAAGTCAACGGCTTTATCGAAGAGATGATGGATGGCCAGAAGGTTGTCAAGGTATTCTGTCATGAAGAGGAGAATATCGAAAAATTCAAAGAAATTAATAACAATCTGTATGAGAGTGCTTACAATGCCAATGCGTTTGCGAATGTCATCGGACCGATCAATGCACAGCTTGGAAATATGAGCTATGTTGTCTGTGCGATTGTCGGCGGTGCACTTGCCCTTGGCAATGTCGGTGGCTTTACGCTCGGTGGTCTGGCAAGCTTTCTGACCTTCAACAAGAGTTTTAACATGCCGATCAACCAGGTCAGCCAGCAGTTGAACGCAATCGTTATGGCACTTGCAGGAGCCGAACGTATTTTCCGCCTGATGGATGAAGAGCCGGAGCTGGACGAGGGGTATGTAACGCTTGTCAATGCGAAGGAAGAAAACGGAAAACTCACCGAGACGAAAGAGCGTACCGGAAAATGGGCATGGAAGCATACGCACCAGGCAGATGGATCTGTGGATTACCGCGAGCTGCAGGGCCGTGTGGTATTCGAACATGTTGATTTCGGCTATAACCCGGATAAAATCGTTCTGCACGATGTATCACTGTTTGCGGAGCCGGGTCAGAAGATCGCGTTTGTCGGTTCCACCGGAGCCGGAAAAACAACCATTACCAATCTGATCAACCGTTTTTATGATATTCAGAAAGGTAAGATCCGTTACGATGAGATCAATATTGGAAAGATCAAAAAAGACGATCTGAGAAGATCGCTTGGCATTGTTTTGCAGGATACACATCTGTTTACGGGAACGGTAAGAGAAAATATTGCCTTCGGAAAGCTCGATGCGACGGAGGATGAGGTTGTAGCAGCAGCAAAACTGGCGAATGCGCACGGGTTCATTATGCGTCTGCCGCAGGGCTATGACACAATGCTGACCGGAGACGGTGCGAATCTGTCCCAGGGTCAGCGGCAGCTTCTTGCGATCGCGCGTGCAGCCATTGCGGATCCGCCGGTACTGATTCTCGATGAGGCGACAAGCTCCATTGATACCCGTACCGAGCGCATTGTTCAGGATGGTATGGATAAGCTGATGAGCGGAAGAACAACCTTTGTTATCGCACATCGTCTGTCTACCGTACGAAACGCCGATTGTATCATGGTTCTTGAGCAGGGACAAATTATTGAGCGCGGTACCCATGATCAGCTGATGGAACAGAAAGGAAAATATTATCAGTTGTATACCGGAAATCAGGTTTCTGCATAGCAGAAAAAACGGAAAAAGTAAGTCCCGCACGACAGAAAATAAAAATCTGTCTGTGCGGGATTTTTTTGTGAAGCAGCGGCTGGTTTTATGTGCGAGTAGCGAAGCGGATTGCGAATATCCGATTCGAAACGATGATTGCGAGTGATACAGTAAGTTCCCACAGGTTTTTGGGTCTTGAAAAAGACAGCGGGATTTTATAAAATAGAAGAAGCGTTTGAATATATGCAAAGGAGAAAAACTATGGAATACCTGAATACAGCGCAGGAGCTGCTCGATTTTATCATGCGGTGCAAAAGCCCGTTTCATGTGGTAAAAGAAGCCAGTGATCTGCTGAACGAAAATGGATATACAAAACTGGAGGAGACAAAAGAATGGAGTCTCGTTCCGGGCGGAAAATATTATGTGACGAGAAATGAATCCTCGGTGATTGCGTTCCAGATCCCGGAGAGCGCATTTTCCAGCTACCAGATCATCGCAAGCCACAGCGACTGTCCGACGTTTAAAGTAAAGGGAGAGGACCCATTCGTGACGGATGGTCATTATACCCGCCTGAACGTGGAGGGCTACGGCGGAATGATCCGTTCCCCATGGTTTGACCGTCCGCTTTCCCTGGCGGGCCGCATGGTGGTACGTGACGGAAACAGCGTGAAATCCGTGCTGGTTGATGCCGGACGAGATCTGGTGACGATCCCGAATTTGCCGATTCATCTGAACCGCGACATCAACAACGGAATCAAATACAGTGTGCAGACCGACATGCTCCCGATTCTCGGTGATGAGACAGCGAAAGATCATTTCTATGAGCTGTTTCTGCCGGATACGGCAAAAGAGGACATCCTCTCGATGGAACTTTATCTGTACAACCGCGTGGAGGGCTCTATCTGGGGCGCCAGCAAAGAATTTCTGTCCAGCGGCCGCCTCGACGATCTGCAGAGCGCATTCGGTTCCTTAAAAGGATTCCTTGCCGCAAAAGCGACAGGTCAGGTTAATGTCTGCGCAATCTTTGACAACGAGGAAGTCGGAAGCCTTACCAAACAGGGCGCAGATTCGTCGTTCCTGACTGAGACCCTGCAGCACATCAACGCAGCGTGCGGAAAAGATACGATCGCTTACCACAGAGATCTTGCGGGAAGCTTTATGGTTTCTGCCGATAATGCACATGCGTTCCATCCGGCGCATGCGGAGAAATACGATCCGAAGAGCCGCGTCTACATGAACGGCGGCGTTGTCATCAAACAGAGTGCAAACCAGAAATACACGACCGATGCTGTTTCGGAAGCCGTAACAAAGATGATTTGCGAGAAGGCCGGCGTACCGTGCCAGGTATTCGCAAACCACGCCGACATTCCGGGCGGAAGCACGCTCGGCGCAATTCTGAACTCTCTTGTCTCGGTGACAAGCGTGGATATCGGAATGGCTCAGCTTGCGATGCATTCCCCGTATGAGACGGCAGGCGCCAAAGATACTGCTTATCTGGTGCAGTTCGCAAAGACCTTCTATGAGACGACACTGGTGCGGACAGAGCATGGATTTTTTCTGGAAGAAAAATAAAAGTTTAAGATAGAAAAAAGCGGCCGGCGGGACTTTTGAAAAGCCTCTGCCGGCCGCTTTTTGCGTACTTGCAAAGTGTGTTTTAAGGATCAGATTATTCTGTCCGGAGTGCCGTAACCGGATCGCTTTTTGCCGCTTTCTTCGACGGAATCAGACCGCCGATCAGGGTCAGAACGACGCTGAGTGCAATCAGAACAAGCGCCGGGACGAGCGGAAGAGAAGCACTGACCTTCGTCGTATCCGCCAGATGGTGGATCAGAAGGTTGCCCGGAATCATCAGAAGCAGCGAGAGCCCGATGCCGATCAGTCCTGCACAGAGTCCGATGATGAAGGTTTCGGCATTGAAGACCTGCGAAATATTGCGTTTCGAAGCACCGATCGCGCGCAGGATACCGATCTCTTTCTTGCGTTCCAGAACACTGATATAGGTGATGACGCCGATCATAATCGAGGAAACCACAAGGGAAATGCCGACAAAAGCGATCAGCACGTAGCTGATGATGTTGACGATATCCGTGACGGAGGACATCAGAGTGCCGACCATATCGGTGTACGAGATTACCTGCTCGTTTTTGCCTTCTTTTTCCATCGTGTCATTGTAACCGTCGAGGATGGAGACAACGTGTTCCTTGCTCTCAAAGTTTTTCGGGTAAATGCTGATCGAAGAAGGTTCGTCAAAATCAGCGTAGCCCAGTTTCTGCAGATTGCCCTCATAGGTGGAAGAGCCGGAAGAACTAAGAGAAGCGAAGAGCTCTTTCATATCATCCTCAGTCATATTCATCTGGAAGGCACTTGCAAAGGCATCGGTGTCAATCTTCATGGCATCGCCCATCGAATCCTGAAGAGAATTACCGACCTGCGTCATGGCGCGCTCCATCTCGGACTGAATTGCAGAGGCCATCTGCGTCATCATCTGTTCCATCGCGGAAGTGATCTGTGTCTGCAGAACCGAGGCGACAGAAGCGGAGTAGCTTCCCATAACGCCTGCCATGTAGTTTGTGAGCGCAGAAGAAACCTGGGACTGCAGTCCGTCGAGATCGACGATTTTTGTGATACCGCTGTTCAGCCGCTGCTGGCCGTCCGCCGTGTTCAGATAGGCGATAAAGTGCTGGCCCATCTCCGTCGGATCCGGCAGGCCGTTCTCCTTCACGTAAGCGAGATAACCGTTGGAAAGCTCCGTCGCAAGCGCAGTGAGCTGGTCGGATGTAATTTCGATATTGCCGTTGTTCTGCATCACCTCGGAAATCCAGTCGTTGATGATCTGAACAGCTTCTTCGGTCTGCAGATACTCCGCAAGATAAGCATCAAACTGTTCCGGGTCGGTGTAGCCCATCTTGATCAGGTATGCCTGATACCCTTTGAAGATCCGCTGAATGAGTTCCTGGATCTGTTCCTGTGTAATGGAAACACCGCCGCCTGCAATGATGGTCTGGATGTGGCGCCGCAGGATTTCCTGTGCTTCCGTGGAATTGATGTAGGAGACGAAATCCTCCTGTAAATGGGAATAATCCGCCTCCGGGTGCTCCGAGGCGTAGCCCTGATAGCCCTCCATGAGGCTGGAAGCCAGTTCCTGCATGCCGTCTTCACTGACATTGAGAGTAAGCCCGGATAAAATCTGGCCAAGATCAAGCTGCGGCAGTCCGTCGAAATTAAGAGAGATCTGACTGAGGTCAATCGCACCCGCGAGATCCATGCTGCTTCCGGCGTCCGCAAAGGCACTGGAAAAATCAAGGTTCATGGAATCACCGGAAAAAGCACCGGAGAGTGCGGAATCGTCGAACTGGAAAGCGTTCTGCAGCTTGTCCTCATCGACAGTGATAAAGGAATCCATATCAAGACCGCTGTTCTGATCCACGGTGCCGAATTCCTGATTCGTAAAGACATCGATGGAGGAGTCCGCCATCTGCTGTTTCACAATCTCGAATTTCTTTGCTTCCTCCACAACGTGGCGGGTCAGCGATGCCGGGTAATTGATGCCGGCGGTCAGGGCAGAGGCGGCAGAGTCAGGGGACGGCTGGACAATACCGGTGATTGTGAGCTTTTCGCCGTTGGCAACGAGCTTTTTCATATAGTCTTCGTTGTCGCTTTTATCTTTCCAGACCTGATACTGACTGTCGTATTCGTAGCAGTCGGCGCTGTTCACAAGACGGAACGTGGTGCCGAGGATATCATCGTAGGAATACGTGCCGATGGAGGAAGGGGTCTCGACGGTTTCTTCATTTAAAAACTGGCGGACCATCTCATCCAGCTCGAGTGCATCGCGGAGCCCCAGGGTGTAGAGCAGAAAATCACTCATTCCGCCGTCGGAAGTGAGGACAAGCACACATTCGTTATAGTTTTCCGGCCAGTGTCCGGCTTTTAAGTCGTACTGGTTCTCGTACAGGGAAGCGGTGTCCGGCATCTCGTAAAAGACGTTGGTGCTCATCATGGATGACATGATGCTGTTGGAGCTTGCGCCAAGGCCGAGCGAGCGGAACGACTGGTCCGGGTGCACCTGGCGGATGGAATCGCCGTTTTCGCGGTAGATCTGCGGCGTGACGGAGTAGGAATATTCGATGGCATTTGTGTAGTCGGAAATGCCGTCCGCACCGCCGTCAAGGTACTTTTTCAGGGAAGCGAGATCGTTGGAGTTCATGGTGGAGAACATGTTGGTCACGACTTCCTGGACTTTGATTTCATTCTTTTTGCCGGAATCTTTTGAGTCTTTGCCGGCATTCTGTGAGCCGACCATCATCGAAGTGAGGTCAAAGCCGGTGCTCTGGATCTGAAGAGGATATTCGGAGAGAGTTTCCTCTTCCATATTCTGAATATACTCGTTGACACCAGAGGAGAGTGCCAGAATCAGTGCAATGCCGATGATGCCGATTGAGCCGGCAAACGAGGTGAGCAAGGTCCGCGCTTTCTTGGTGCGCAGGTTATTAAAACTTAAGGAGAGCGCCGTCAGAAAGGACATCGACGATTTGCCCATGTTTTTGTGTTTGGGCGGAAGCAGGGTTTCGGAATCCGGCTCAAACGGGTTCGTGTCGGAGCAGATCACACCGTCACGCAGGGTGACGATCCGGTTGGCGTAAAGCTCGGCGAGCTCCGGATTGTGTGTGACCATGACGACAAGGCGTTCTTTGGCAACTTCCTGCAGCAGGTCCATGACCTGAATACTGGTGTCGGAATCGAGCGCGCCGGTCGGCTCATCGGCAAGCAGAATTTCCGGATCATTGACAAGAGCGCGGGCGATGGCGACACGCTGCATCTGACCGCCGGACATCTGGCTCGGCCGCTTGTGGAGCTGTTTTCCAAGACCGACCTTTTCAAGTGCCGCGATTGCTTTTTTGCGCCGCACCTCTTTGGAAACACCGGAAATGGTAAGCGCCAGCTCTACGTTTGCAAGGATGGTCTGGTGCGGGATCAGGTTGTAGCTCTGGAAGACAAAGCCGATCGTGTGGTTCCGGTAGGAATCCCAGTCGCGGTCCTTATACTTTTTCGTGGAAATGCCGTTGATGATCAGATCGCCGCTGTCGTAGCGGTCGAGGCCGCCGATGATATTCAGAAGCGTCGTCTTTCCGGAACCGCTCGGCCCTAAAATAGCGACAAACTCGTTGTCGCGCAAATTTAAGGACACATCGTCGAGCGCTTTCTGTACCAGCGTCCCGGTCCGGTATTCTTTTTTGATATGCTGAATCTGTAGCATGAAAGGGTAACTCCTTCTGTGATTAATATGTGAACAGTTGTCCTTTATTCTACAACGAAATACGGGAAAAGTCCCGGGCTTTAGAAAAATTTAAGAAAAGTTTATCGACAGAAAAAAAGTTCCGCCTCTGTTTTAGAAAAACAAAAAACGGAACTTTCTTTATCTGTGATACTTATGATGCCGGAAAAGTCAGACTTCCATCAGAAGACCTTTCATATAAGCTTTTAAGATTTTCTTTTTCTCCAGCGAAAGATTATTGTAAAGCGTAATGATTTCCTGCTGTCCTTCGGTAAGCTGCAGGGCATCCGGCTCGTCGAGAAAGAAATCGGCAAGTGTGATGCCGAAAGCGTCGCAGAGCTTCTGCAGGGTAGGGATGGTTGGAATATTGGTGCGGTTTACCATATTATTTAAGGTAGAATAGGGAATGTCCGCCTCTTTTGCAAGACGGTAATAAGTCCAGGAACGCTCTTTGCATAAATCCTGAATGTGCTGTATCACATCTTTATCTCTCATAAAAAGATACCTCGTATTCCTATGTAATGTAGCGGCATGAAAATTGCTACTCACATATATTATACGTCTGTAAAAGAATAGAAACAGATCTTAAAGAGAGATGCAGAAAAGCTGTACAAATAAGAAATAATGGGAATTTGAGAGAAAAAGAGAGAAAAACCCGGCAGGAAAATAAGGTCTCCGCCGGGTTCTGCAATACGTTTCAAAGTCTGTGATTCTTACTCTTCGGTGGAATTTTCTTCCATCTCGTTGAACTGCTCGGTATCCATCAGCTCGTCGAATGCGTCTGCTGCAATTTCGTACTCTTCATCGGAATCGATGTTGTCGAGGTTCGGCTGGCCGTTCTCTTCGTAGTAACGATACAGATAAACTTCGCCGTCTTCGTTCTCGCCGTTTTCATCGAGCGGCAGAAGAGCGATGTACTCTTTCTGGTTCGGAGCTGGGAAAATGGTCAGTACGGCACATTTTACTTCGGTATCGTCGTCCAGTGTCAGGGTAACAGTCGGCTGATCCAGATCCTGGCAGTCGCTGCCGCAGTCTGCGCAGTCTCCGCTGCAGGATGCGCTGTTGAATAATTCTTCACTCATTTGTATTACCTTCCTTTTTCGTGTTCAAGTCTTATCAGGTTCTTGTCTGCCATTCTAACAGATAATAGAAAAAAACACAATGGCTGTGCCGGGAAAGCAGAAAAAATGCGGCTGATACAGGAAAATACGGAAAAGATACAATAAATAAGAACGAAAAAATGAAAAATTAGTCGTATTTTCTATTGACTGTTTTCGGGTACAGTTTTATACTATCACTATTGAATCTAAATATACAGGCAGCTGAACAAACTTATCCTCAACTGCCGGGGAGGCAAAAAATGGATATCAGATTTGAAAAAAGAGAACATTTACAGGAAAAACCGGATCAGAAAAATCTTGGATTCGGAAAACACTTTACAGACTATATGTTTGTCATGGACTGGGACAAAGAGCAGGGATGGCATGATGCAGCAATCGTACCGTACGGCGGAATCCCGATGGATCCTGCAACCATGGTACTTCACTATGCACAGGAAACGTTCGAGGGACTGAAAGCCTACAGAACAGCAGAAGGAAAGATCCAGCTGTTCCGTCCGGAAATGAACGCACGCCGTATGATTAAATCCAACGAGAGACTCTGCATGCCGGGCGTACCGGAGGAGATGTTTGTAGAGGCTGTCAAAGCACTGGTTAAAGCACAGGAAGACTGGGTACCGTCTGAGCCAGGTACATCTCTTTACATCCGTCCGTTCATGTTCGCTACTGAGGCAAGCCTTGGCGTACATATGGCAAAATCCTACAAATTCGTTATCATCACCACTCCGGTTGGAGCATACTATGCAGAGGGCATCAACCCGGTTAAGATCCTGGTTGAGGATGAATATGTTCGTGCAGTCAAAGGTGGCACAGGATTTACAAAATGCGGCGGTAACTATGCAAGTTCCATCGCAGGCCAGGTAAAAGCAGAGAAGATGGGATGCACCCAGGTTCTGTGGCTGGACGGCGTACATCGTAAATATGTAGAGGAAGTTGGAACCATGAACATCATGTTCAAGATTGCCGGCGAAATCTACACCGCACCGCTGGAAGGAACTGTTCTTCCGGGCGTAACCCGTGATTCCCTGATCCATATCTTAAGAGACTGGGGATATAAAGTAAACGAAACACATCTGTCGGTTGACGATCTGATGAAAGCAGGTCATGACGGCACACTGGAAGAAGCATTTGGTACTGGTACAGCAGCAGTTGTATCTCCGGTTGGTGAATTTGTATACAAGGACGATTCTGTTGTTGTAAATGACTTCAAGATCGGTGAGCTGACCCAGAAACTGTACGATACCCTGACCGGTATCCAGTGGGGTAAACTGGAAGATAAATATGGCTGGACTACTCCGGTAGAATAAACCATATAAAACAGAAAAATGCAGATAAGGGGGTCCTTCCCGCACAGCGGTGCGGGGAGGATTCTTTCGCTTCAGAAAAAGATTCAGAAATCGTTTGAAAGGAAACAAAGCAGAATGGATCAGAATCGAATGCCTCTTGTGGAGGCGTTACAACAGTTCCGGGAGGAAGCACCGGCCTATTTCCGTATTCCGGGACACCGGTTTGAGCGCGGGCTGGATGAGACGTTAAACGGAGCGTCGCTTGCGGCGTATGACCTCTCGGAGGCAGAAGGGCTTGACGATCTGCATCACGCGGAGGGCGTGATTGCAGAGGCGCAGAAACTGGCGGCGGAAACGTGGAAGGCAAAAAAAACTTTTTTTCTTGTCAACGGCACAACATGCGGCAACGAGGCGATGGTGCTTTCGTCTGTGAAAGAGGGCGAAAAAATCATTGTTCCGCGAAACGTGCACAAATCGGTGCTGATGGGCCTGATTTTAAGCGGAGCCACACCGGTTTATGTGATGCCGGAGTACAGCACGAAATGGCAGATGTGGGGCGGCGTAACGCCGGAGACGATCGAAAAAGCCTTCGCGGAAACGCCGGATGCGAAAGCCGTACTTCTGGTCAGCCCGACGTACTACGGTCTTTGCAGTGATCTGCAGGCGATCGCAGAAATCTGTCACTGCCACAACGCAGCGCTTCTTGTCGATGAAGCACATGGATCGCACCTCTATTTTTCCGAACAGCTTCCTCTCGGCGCACTGGAAAGTGGTGCGGATGCCTGCGCGCAGAGTATCCACAAAACGGCGGGTTCCTTTACACAGAGCTCCTTCTTATCACTCGGTTCTGGCCGTCTCGATGAGGCAAGAGTGGCCGCCAATCTGCAGATGGTACAGAGTACATCGCCGTCCTACCTTCTGATGGCATCCCTCGATGCGGCGCGGCGCGGGATGGCGCTGCACGGAAAAGAGCGAATGGAACGCGCGCTGGAACTCGGCCAGAGGGCGCGGCAGGAGCTTGCAAAGATCAAAGGAATCGAAGTTCTTGGGACCGAGATGGAAGGAACGTGCGGCGTATGGAAGATCGACCTGACGCGTCTTGTATTCTCGGCAAGAGAACTTGGTATTTCCGGCTACGATCTGCAGGTGCGTCTGTACGAGGAATACCGCGTCAGTACAGAGCTTGCCGACGAGGAGAACGTGGTCTGCGTTATTACCTGGGCAAACAGCGAGGAAGATATCACACGGCTGATCGATGCGCTGGCAGGAATTTCGGCAGCAGAGAGCGGGAAAACGACGGGGCGGACGAAGTTTACAGAAAAGCAGTGGCTGTTCCGCAGCCTGCCGGAGATGGTAAAGACACCGCGCGAGGCATATTTTGCGGAGAAGGAAGCCGTTCCGTTTGCAGAAGCGGAAGGACGAATTGCAGCCGAGATGGCAGCCCCATATCCGCCGGGAATCCCGCTCATCTGCCCGGGCGAGCGGTACAGCAGAGAAATGTTGGAACTGATGCGCCAGTATAAAGCAGACGGCTGCGAATTTCACGGACCGTCGGATGCGTCGCTGGAAGTGCTGTATGTTCTGAAAGAGGAATAAAAGAAAACGGAAGTCGGTTCCCAGCGCTTTGCAACAGAAACCGCAGAGAACAGACTGTCAGGAAAAGGAGATGAATTGCGTATGAAAAAAATGATATCCTGGAACGTAAATGGACTGAGAGCCTGTATGAAGAAAGGCTTTCAGGAATACTTTGAGGCGGCAGATGCCGATATTTTCTGCCTGCAGGAGACAAAGCTGCAGGAAGGACAGATCGACCTTGAGCTGCCCGGCTATCATCAGTATTGGAATTATGCGGAAAAGAAAGGATATTCCGGCACGGCCCTGTTTACCAAAGAGGAGCCGATTTCCGTTCGCTATGGTATCGGAATCGAAGAACATGATATGGAAGGCCGTGTGATTACGGCAGAGTTTCCGGAATACTTTGTTGTAACCGTCTACACACCGAATTCGCAGGATGAATTAAAACGCCTTGCCTACCGGATGGAGTGGGAGGATGCGTTTCTTTCTTATTTAAAAGGACTGGAGCAGGAAAAACCGGTGATTTTCTGCGGAGATCTGAACGTCGCAGCGACCGAGATGGATATCAAAAATGCAAAGGCAAATGAGAAAAACGCCGGCTTTACGAAAGAGGAGCGCGAAAAATTTGCTGTGATCAAAGAAAAAGGCTTTGTTGATTCCTTCCGTATGCTGTATCCGGACACCGTGACGTATTCCTGGTGGTCATACCGCTTTCAGGCACGCCAGCGGAATGCAGGATGGCGGCTTGATTACTTTATGATATCAGAGTCCTTAAAAGATGCAGTTGCAGATGCCAAAATCCATACCGAAATTCTCGGTTCCGACCATTGCCCGGTGGAACTGGATTTAGAGGTATAACAATTGGTAACATTGGTCAATTGACAATTTTATTCAAATGATTTACATTAATAGTATGACAATTGCAACAAATTATAAAAAATAAGGGCGGAAATTATGATACAGACAAAAAACAGAGGAAAATATCGAATTTTACCGGGAAATCCGGAGAAAATGGGCGCATCGGCGACGAAAGACGGATACAATTTTGCCGTAGAAGTATCAGATGGAAAAAAAGCAGAGCTTCTGCTGTACCGGAAAGGTCACCAGAAACCGTTTCTTACCGTGCCGCTTCCGGAAGAGGAGCGCACTGGCGTGATCAGTTCCGTGGAAATCACAGGCCTGACGGTAGGAAAGTTTTCGTATGCCTACCGGATGGACGAAGCTTTCTGCTTGGATCCGTATGCGGGAGCAGTAGAAGGAAGAGAAACCTTCGGTGCACCGATGGAAAAAGAAGAGGGCGCCTGCTGCTGCCTTCTCCCGGAGTACCCGGTAATGCGCACCACCTCACTGCACCGGCCGTATGAGGAGACGATTCTGTATAAGCTCCATGTGCGCGGTTTCACCAAAGACGGAAGCTCCCGTGTAAAGAACAAGGGAACGTTCCGCGGCGTGATCGAAAAAATTCCATACTTAAAAGAACTCGGTATCAATGCAGTAGAACTGATGCCGTCCTACGAGTTTTTTGAGTGGACCTCCCTTACGGAGCCGGCCTATGTATATCCGGCGCCGGCGGAAGAGAAGCGCGTGAATTATTGGGGATACGGCACAAAGGCCCTGTATTTTGCTCCGAAAGCTTCGTATGCTGCATCCGCAGATGCCGTCGCAGAGTTCGCAGAGATGGTCGATGCCCTGCATGAGAATGGTATCGAATGCCTGATGGAATTCTGTTTTGCCCCGGGAACGCCTTCTGGTTTTGCCCTGCAGGTTCTGCACCACTGGCAGCTCCGCTACCAGATCGACGGTTTCCATCTGGTCGGCGATGCATCGCTGGCAGAAGAAGCGTCCAAAGATGCACTCCTTCGGAAGACGAAACTGATTTTCCTCGGTTTTGACGGCGCACGGATCTATCAGGGAAAACGCCCGTGGTTCCGGAATTTAGGGGAACACAATCAGGGCTACCAGTACCATATCCGCCGCTTCTTAAAAGGCGATGAGGGCAGCCTTTCCGACTTCACCTATTATCTGAGAAGAAGCCCGGAGACACACGGTGTGATCAATTATCTTGCGGATCACGACGGTTTTACCCTGTATGACAGCGTTTCCTACGAACAGAAACACAATCTGGACAATGGCGAAGACAATATGGATGGTTCCAACGAAAACCTGACCTGGAACTGCGGCGCAGAAGGCGTGACCCGGAAACCGGCTGTGCGCGCGCTGCGTCTCCGCCAGCTGAAAAATGCCGTTCTCATGCTGATGACAAGCCAGGGAACACCGCTGATTTACGGCGGTGATGAATTCGGCAACAGCCAGAAGGGCAACAACAACGCCTGGTGCCAGGACAACAAAACCGGCTGGATCGACTGGAAAGCAGCCGCCCGGAATCCGGAGTTTGCCGCCTTTGTAAAAGCAGCAATCGCCTTCCGGAAAGCGCATCCGGCGCTGCACGGCGAACGCGAGCCGCGCCTCATCGACTACAAATCCTACGGCTGCCCGGATATGTCCTTCCACAGCCAGAGAGCCTGGTTCTCCCAGATGGAAAATACGTGCCGTTTTATCGGCGTCATGTACTGCGGAAGCTATTTCCAGGATAAAGACGGCAACAAGGACGACGATCTTTATATTGCCTACAACATGCACTGGAATCCGCATGAGCTGGCACTGCCGTCCCTCCCGGAACAGAAGGTCTGGTATCTGACGGCCGACACCAACACACCGGAAGTCTTCCTGACAGAAGAAAATCAGAAAAAAGTCAGCGCAAAAACGGTCATCGTGCCGCCGCGCAGTATCATAATTTTAACAGGAAAGCAGGAGAAGAGGCAGAATGATGAAAGCATGGCAGCACTTTAAAACCATTACCACACACAAAATGTGGGTCATGCGGTACTGCTTCAAAATAGGACTGTACTGGCAGGGACTGACCCACGACCTCTCGAAATATTCGCCGACGGAATTTCTGGTCGGCATGAAATACTATCAGGGCGACCGGAGTCCCAATAACGCCGAGCGCGAAGACACCGGCATGTCAAAATCCTGGATGCACCATAAAGGGCGCAACAAACATCATTTTGAATACTGGATTGATTACGGTATCAATTGTGACACCATCATCAAAGGCGTCCCAATGCCGCGCCGTTACGTCGCCGAGATGATTATGGACCGCATCAGCGCGTCCCGCGTCTACCTCGGAGACGCTTATACCGATCAGGCGCCGTACCAGTATCTCAAAAAAGGAATCGGCCACCTCTGGTTCGTCCATCCCGAGACACTCTCGCAGCTCGAATTTCTGCTGCGCATGCTCTCGGAACGCGGCGAAGACGATACCCTCTATTACATCCGCTACCACTTCCTAAAAGGTGACCCCGTCCCGCGAATGCACTGTCCTCAAGAATGCACCGTCTACGAAGAGGCCATCCGCAAGAAAGTGTCCCCGTCCACTCATTAAGGTATTGGACCCACCCGCCCTCCCGATACTCCTGAGCGTCCCTTTCTCACAACAAAAATACAACTTGTCACGACAACCGTACAAGTTGTATTATAAATTCCAGAAAGGGGAATCACCAATCACATGGAACCAACCACCGGCAAAGCCAAATACTACACCCTGATGGAAGCCCTAAAAGAGCAGATTCTCTCCGGAACCATAAAACCCGGCCAGAAGCTTCCCTCCGAAAACGAACTGACCCGGGAATACGCCCTATCACGCCACACTGTCCGAAAGGCCCTCGCTCTTCTCGAAAATGAAGGCTACATTACCGCCCAGCACGGCAAAGGAACCTTCTGCTCCGAGCGCGTAATCCAGCGTCATAATTCAAAAAACATCGCCGTCACCACCACCTACCTGTCCGACTACATCTTCCCCCGCCTCATCCAGGGAATGGATCGAGTGCTGAGCGAAAACGGCTACAGCATTATCTTAAAGAACACCTGCAACAGCCGCTCCAAAGAAGAAAAAGTCTTAAAAGAACTCCTCGACAAGCCCATCGACGGCCTCATCATCGAGCCGAGCAAAAGCCAGATCCTCTGCCGCCACATCAACTTGTACGAAATGCTGGACAAGTACCAGATCCCGTATGTCTTCATCCAGGGCTGCTACCCCCAAATGGCAGACAAGCCCTGCATTCTGATGGATGACTGCAAAGGCGGCTATCTGCTGACCCGGCACCTTTTAGAGACCGGCCGACGAAACATCATCGGCATCTTCAAGGCCGACGACAGCCAGGGCGCCCAGCGCCATAAAGGCTACGTGCAGGCGCTGCAGGAAAGCGGAATCCCGTATGATCCCGAAAACGTCATCTGGTTTCACACCGAGGACCGGAAAACCAAACCGTCCCTGATGCTTTCCATGCTGCTCGACAGCAAAAAGTCCGTCGATGCCGCCGTCTGCTACAACGACCAGATCGCGCTCGCCGTCATCTCCATGCTGGAAGAAAAGGGAATCTCCGTGCCGGAAGACATCGCCGTCACCGGATACGACAACTCGCTGATCGGCCAGAGCAGTCCGATCGGGATCACGACCATTGCCCATCCGCAGGAAAAACTCGGTGAGATGGCAGCAGAGCTCATTCTCGAAAAAATCAGAAAAGTCCCGGAAGAAGAAAGCAGCGTCAAACGCCTGATTTCCCCGGAACTCATCGTAAGAGAATCCACCGCAGGAAAAAATCTGTCAACAGAGACGAAAAAATAGAAAAGAACCCAAGGGAGGAAAAAACAATGGGAATGGATGCAAAAACAGCAATCCTCGAACAGAAAACAGCACTTGGTATTGAGCTCGGCTCAACCAGAATCAAAGCCGTCCTGATCGGCGCAGACAACGCCCCGATCGCATCCGGAGATCACGAGTGGGAAAACCGCTACGACAACGGCGTGTGGACCTACACCCTCGAGGACATCTGGACGGGCCTGCAGGATGCCTATACCAAAATGGCAGCTGATGTTAAAGAAAAATACGACATCACCCTGACCCGCGTCGGAGCCATCGGCTTCAGTGCCATGATGCACGGCTATATGGCATTTGACAAAGCAGGAAACCTCCTCGTGCCGTTCCGCACCTGGAGAAACAATATCACAGAAGAAGCAAGCGAGAAGCTGACCGATCTTTTCGGATTCCACATCCCGCAGAGATGGACTATCGCCCATCTGTATCAGGCAATCTTAAACGGTGAGCCGCATGTGGCAGATATCGACTACGTGACAACCCTTGCCGGATACATTCAGTGGAAAATGACCGGCGAGCGTGTCGTTGGTGTCGGCGAGGCATCTGGAATCTTTCCAATCGATTCTGAAACCAACACTTACTTTGCCGACATGATCGCCAAATTTGACGAGGCAGTCGCAGACAAAGCATATTCATGGAAAGCACTCGATGTTCTGCCGCACGTTCTGACCGCAGGTGACAATGCCGGTGTTCTGACAAAAGAAGGTGCCGCACTTCTCGACATGTCCGGAAATCTGGAAGCAGGCATTCCGCTCTGCCCGCCGGAGGGAGATGCCGGAACAGGTATGGCAGCAACAAACAGCGTCCGCGTCAGAACCGGAAACGTGTCTGCCGGAACTTCCGTTTTTGCTATGATCGTTCTGGAGAAGAACCTTTCCAAAGTATACCCGGAGATCGATATGGTAACAACCCCGTCCGGTCATCCGGTTGCCATGGTGCACTGCCAGAACTGTACTTCTGATCTGAATGCATGGGTCAATCTCTTCCGTGAATTTGCGCAGACCTTCGGCATGGAAATCAGCACGAATGATCTGTTCGGCAAGCTGTACAACAAAGCCCTGGAGGGCGACGCAGACTGCGGCGGACTCCTTGCCTACAACTACTTCTCCGGCGAGCACGTAACCGGCTTCAACGAGGGCCGTCCTGTCTTCGCACGTACTCCGGATGCGAAATTCAATCTGGCAAACTTTATGAGAGTCAACCTGTTTACTTCCCTTGGCGCCTTGAAAGTCGGCCTTGATATCCTGATGAAAGAGGAGCATGTGCAGGTCGACCAGATTCTCGGCCACGGCGGTCTCTTCAAGACAAAAGGTGTCGGCCAGAAGATCCTCGCAGGTGCCATCGACGCACCGGTTTCCGTCATGGAGACAGCAGGAGAGGGCGGAGCCTGGGGCATCGCACTGCTGGCTTCTTATATGATCAACAAAGAAGAGAATGAAACACTCGAGGATTACCTCGATGCAAAAGTCTTCGCAGGAAATGCCGGAACCAAGATGGATCCGGACCCGGCAGACGTCGCTGGATTTGAAGTATTCACCGAGCGCTACAAAAAAGGCCTGCCGATTGAGCGTGCAGCAGTAGAGAGCTTAAAATGAACCATCGTTTGGGAAAGACAGAAAGGACAACACAATGTTAGAAGAACTGAAAAAAAGAGTATACGAAGCCAACATGCTTCTTCCAAAATACGGACTGGTTACCTTTACCTGGGGAAATGTCAGCGAGATTGACCGGGAAAGCGGTCTGTTCGTCATCAAACCAAGCGGCGTGGATTACGACCTGCTGACACCGGACGATATGGTTGTCATGGATCTGAACGGAAACAAAGTAGAAGGACGCTACCGTCCGTCTTCTGACACCCCGACCCATCTGGAGCTGTACAAAGCATTTCCGGAGATCGGCGGCATTGTTCACACCCATTCCTCCTATGCGACAAGCTGGGCACAGGCGGGAAGAAGCATTCCGTGCTACGGAACAACCCATGCAGACTACATCTACGGTGAAGTACCGTGCCTGCGCTGCCTGACAAAAGAAGAGATTGACGAGGCATACGAGGAAAACACCGGCCATCTGATCGTCAATGAGTTCAAACGGATGGGAAAAGATGTAAAAGCCGTTCCGGCCGTTCTTTGCAAGAACCACGGACCGTTCACCTGGGGCAAAGATGCGCATGAGGCTGTTCACAATGCTGTTGTCCTCGAAGAGGTTGCCAAAATGGCATACCGTGCCGAGACCATCAACCCGAGAATCCAGCCGGCACCGCAGGAGCTGCAGGATAAACACTATTACCGTAAGCATGGTGCAAATGCTTATTACGGACAGAACTAAAAAAGAGTAAGAAGATAAGAAAAGTGTCATCCACAAGCTGCAGGGCACACAGCCCGCAGGTGGATGACACTTTTTTGATAAAAACATTTTTATGATAGAAATCTGCTTTTAAAATCAAGTGGTCGTCTGACGCCGGATCAGAAGCGGCGGAACGGTCTTGTGAACCGGCTCGGCAAGCGGCACCGGGTGGCGTTTTTTCCGTTCCTGCATCTGGGAGACCAGAAGGGAAACAGCCTCGTCTGCAATCTGGTCAATCTGCTGGCCGACAGTGCTGATCGGATAGATAGCCTGCTCGGAAATCGGCGCACCGTCGAAGCCGATGAGTTCGTAATCGTTCGGCAGGGTATGGTACTTGCGGATCAGAAGATTTAAAAGAATATTGGCATGATCATCGTTGGAGAGGAAGATGCCCTTTTTCTGACCGGCATATTTTTGTTCGATGTTGTCAAAGATTTCCTGCAGCGGTGCTGCGGCTTCCTGATAGGAGAGTCCAAAATCCCGAATGATAACCTTGTGCGGTACACCGGCCTTTATACAGGCATCCTGGAAACCGGCGAGACGGCGGTAGGCAGGAACATTTTCTTTGGTCGGTGAGTTCAGATGAATCAGGACATCACAGTGGTTATGAATCAGAAGCGAAGTCGCTTCGTACGCGCCGAGGTAGTTGTCTGTATTGACACTGCTGACGAACTGGTCTTCGCGCTCAATTGCAACGACCGGGATCTGCAGATCGGAGAGTTCGCGGGAGGAGAGTGTATGGGAGAGGACGATGAGGCCCTCGATTTTGTACGACATCAGCTCCTGAATGTAGCGGTGCTCCGTCTCGTCGTGGCCGTTTCCGGCGAAGACGAGGAATTTATAGCCATATTTCTCATAAGAAGCAAGAATCTGATTCAGCATCTCGGAATAGTAGTTCATGGAGAGACTCGGGATCAGGACGCCGACAAATTCGGTCTGTCCGTTCGCGAGAATTTTTGCCACTTTGTTTTCTTTATAGTTCAGTTTATCCAGTGCATCGGAAATGATCTGCTGATTTTCCGGTGTCAGGGAATCCGGGTTGTTGAAATACCGGGAAATGGTTGTTTTGGAAAAATGCGTGTACTGTGCAATATCATTAAAGGTTACATTTTTTTTTCGTGCCATAAGTTCAAGTGTCCTTCCCTTCAAAAGTGTTGCGTGAATCATGTAAGCTTTCAGAAAAAAACAAATAATATATGAAGATAGTATAACATTTCTCGCCCGCCGGAACAAGCGGGAATCGGTTAAGTAACCGGTTTTGTAAAAGTTCCACAAAAGCCAAAAACAAAATTATGGAAAATCACGAAAAGTAAAGAAAATATTGACGAAACCCACTGTCAATGCTATGATAAAGACAATGAAAGTAACCGGTTACTTGACCGGTTACACAAAACGAAGGACAGGACCAGCTGTCCAGAGATAACAGGAGGAATTGTGATGAGAAAGAAATTTAGTGCCAGGGCGGCAGCTCTTGGAATGTCTGGCGTGCTTCTTACTTCTGCACTGACCGGATGCACCTTCGGCTTCGCAAGCGATCCGGATGACCCGAACGCAGTAAAAGAAGAAGTGCCGATCGACATGACCACCGATACCTTCCAGTACGATACGTCGCTTTCCGGAACGAGTATCGTCATCATGAACACAAAAGCAGAAATCCAGACAGCACTGGAAGAGATTGCAAAAGTGTTCGAGGAGAAAGCAGGCGTACATATTGAGATCATGCCGGTAACGGACGGCGATTCTCCTTATACCAAAGTAGTCAGCCTCTACAACTCCGGAAACCCGCCGACACTTTCCATTCTGGATACGACCGATGTCATTGCACTGGCAGAAGAAAAAGCAGCCGACTTAAGCAATGAAGCATGGACCGGCGAGGCAGAAGAGTACCTGACCAAAATCAACGGAAAGGTTTACAGCTTCCCGCTTTGTATCGAGGGCCGCGGTATTATCTACAACAAGAGCGTGATTGAAGATACCTTAGGTACCGAGTTCGATCCATCCGATATCAAAACCCAGGACGATTTCGCAGCACTTCTCCAGAGCCTGCGGGACAACGGGATGAAGAATCCGATCTCCATGGCAAAAGAAGACTGGTCCCTTGGAGCACACCAGCTGCAGTACATCTACGAGACATACAACGGAACCTCCGACGGTGCAGCAGAAGTCATCAACGAGCTGAAGGACGGAACCTTATATCTGCCGGACTACACCCGCATGAACGAGTTCCTGAATACCTTTGACCTGTTAAAAGAGTACAACGTAGCAAAGGGCGATCCACTCGGCGCAGATTACGATGAGATGGCAATTGACCTGGCAGACGGAAAAACCGCTTTCTGGTTCAACGGAAACTGGGCATGGCCGAACCTTGAGGAGGCAGGAGCCGAGACGACCGACGAGTACGGTTTCCTTCCATACTTCCTGAACAATGATCCGGACGACTTCGTCAACAGCAAAATCCAGGCATCCCCGTCCAAACAGATCATGCTGGATGATATCGTGGCTACCGACGAGCAGAAAGCAGCAGCAAAAGAGTTCCTGAACTGGCTGGTTTACAGTGAGATCGGACAGCAGATGGTTGTAAAGACCTGCAGCCTGATCCCTCCGTTTAAAAACAACCCGAACGAGCCAAGCGATCCGTTAAGCCGCGACATTTACGAAAAAGTACAGAACGGCGGAGCATTCAACGCATCTGCGATCGTGCCGAACGATCACTGGTCTGTCCTTGGTGCGGCAATGCAGAAATATCTGGCCGGAAGAAGTGACCGCGAGGAACTGATAGATTCCATCCAGGCATACTGGGATGAGCAGTAAGCCGGAGGATATGAAGGAGGAACGAAAATGAAATCAAGCAACAAGGGAAAAGATTTCTGTGTATTTGCGCTGCCGGGCCTGTTCTGCTTCCTGGCAGTCGTCATGGTACCGTTTATCTACGGTATTTACCTGACCTTAACCGACTGGAACGGTGTTTCCAGCGTGAAAAACTTTGTAGGACTTTTCAACTTCGCAGCCGTTATGCGCGACGCGCAGTTCTGGAAATCCCTGCTGTTAACCTTTAAATATGTCATTGCGGTTGTTGTTCTCGTCAATGTGATCGCCTTTTTACTGGCTTATATTCTGACCCGCGGCATCAAAGGTCAGAACTTCTTCCGCGCCGGATTTTTCACCCCGAACCTGATCGGCGGTATCGTACTTGGATACATCTGGCAGTTCGTATTCTCCCGTGTTTTCGTCAGCATCGGTGAGACCACAGGATGGAGCCTGTTTGAAATTTCCTGGCTTTCTACCCCGAACAAAGCATTTGCAGCGCTGGTGCTCGTTTCAGTATGGCAGCTGGCAGGCTATATGATCCTGATCTACGTCGCCGGCTTTATGGGACTTTCCGAGGACGTGCTCGAGGCGGCAAGCATCGACGGTGCATCCGGCTGGGTAAAAATGAAAAACATTATCCTTCCGCTGATGATGTCCTCCGTTACTATCTGCCTCTTCCTGACCCTGTCCCGTGCGTTCATGGTATACGATGTCAACCTGTCCTTAACCGGCGGTGCTCCGTACGGAACCACCGAGATGGCAGCCATGCACGTATATGAGAAAGCATTCACATCGAGACAGTTCGGTGTCGGCCAGGCAGAAGCCTTTATCCTGTTTATCATTGTAGCCTGCATCAGCGGTATTCAGGTATACACCACCAAGAAGAGGGAGGTTGAAGCATAATGAATCAGAAGAAAATTGGCGGAACAAAGAAAAAAGTAACTGACGCGCTGGCTATGCTCCTTATGATCATCGTTTTCTGTGCGTTCATGTTCCCGTTTGTCATGGTTATCATCAACTCCTTAAAACAGAAACGTGATATCATCAAGAGCCCGTTCTCCTGGCTGTTTACGATCAAAGGTCTTTCGTTTGACAACTTTGTAAAAGCATTCAATCAGATGAACTTCCTGAATGCCTTCAAGAACTCTCTGGTTGTAACCGTAACAGCAACCGTACTGGTTACGGTACTCGCAGCTATGCTGGCTTACTACATCGTGCGTAATGTCAACGTATTTTCCAATATCATCTTTGCACTGATGGTTGCATCCATGATCATTCCATTCCAGGCAATCATGATCCCGCTTGTCAGTGTATACGGCGGAACCTTAAACATTCTGAACCACAGACTGACCCTGATCTTCATGCACACCGGATTTTCCATGGCGATGTCCGTGTTCATGTTCCACGGATTCATCCGCGGAAGTATCCCGCTGGCGCTGGAGGAGGCCGCTTACATCGACGGCTGTACCCACACCCAGACCTTCTTCCGCATCGTGTTCCCGCTGTTAAAGCCGATCATTTCCACCATGGTAATCATGAATGCGATGGCATTCTGGAATGACTTCCTGCTGCCGTCCCTGGTGCTGACCGACAAAAAGCTGCTGACTCTGCCGCTTTCCACCTACAGCTTCTACGGAACTTACTCCGCAGATTACGGAACCATCATGGCAGGTCTTCTGCTCTGCGTCATCCCGATCCTGATTCTGTACGTGGCACTGCAGAACAGATCATCAACGGTGTCGTAGCCGGAGCAGTCAAATAAGTAAATCATAGAAATCAAGAACAAGCCGGGCAAAGGAGGGCGGAATTAAAAATGCTTCTTTTTCCGGCTTTTCTTATCAGAGACAACAAGAAAGAGACAGAAAGGAAATCAAACACATGAAAAACAGATTACACGTAAAAGCGCCGGGCAACTGGGTGAATGACCCGAACGGCATGATTTATTATAAGGGACAGTATCATCTTTTTTATCAGCATTTTCCGTACGCGCCGCGCTGGGGCACCATGCACTGGGGCCATGCGGTGAGTCCGGATCTGATTCACTGGGAGCATGTCGGCGTTGCCCTGTTCCCGAGTCTTTCCGAGGACCAGAACGGCTGCTTTTCCGGAAGCGCAGTAGAAGAGAACGGCGTGATGCATCTCTTTTACACGGGTGTTCACTATAATCAGGTAAATCCGAAGGATATTCATCAGTGCCTTGATCAGGATTTTACCTCGGCGCAGCTTCACCTTACTTCGAAGGACGGTATGCATTTTGATGTCTTCGGGGATAAGGAGGTTGTTATCCCGGCACTCACCGATCCGGAAATCGGCGACAATACGCACACGCGTGACCCGAAAGTCTGGAAGGGAAGCGACGCATGGTATATGGTGCTTGGAAGCACGACGAAGGATCACAAGGGCGAGGCATTATTCTATAAGAGTGAGGATCTTTCCCACTGGCATCTGGCCGGACAGGCGACGACGAAACAGAAGCTCGGCTGGATGTGGGAGTGCCCGGATCTCTTTAACGTAAACGGACGCAGCGTCTTTGTATTCTCCCCGATGGAACTGATCGAGGACCCCGACGGCTATGCGGATCGGGCGATCTGTATGCTGCCTGAGTTTGATGAAAAAACCTGCACAATGAAATTTCCGGAGAACTGGCAGCTTCTGGACTGCGGCGGTGACCTCTATGCACCGCAGACCATGACGGATGCGGACGGAAACCGGATTTCCATCGCATGGCTTCGGATGCCGGAACCGGTAGATGGTATATGGCAAGGCATGTTCTGCCTGCCGCGTGTGGTGGATGTACAGAACGATCATATTTACTTCCGTGTTCTGCCTGCCATCCGCGACGGATTCTGCAAAAAGACGGATTCCCTCGTTTCGGCATGCGGAGAGTGTGCCATGATCCGCGCCGAATTAAAAGAGGGTGAGAGCCTGGAAATCGGCGGCTATAAGATCTGGCGGCAGAGCGGAAAAGTCTGCGCAGACCGCACGGATGTCTATCCATCCGGTGCAAAAGGATGGCTTCATGCCGAGACGCCGCAGTTAAAAGAGGGCGATCTTCTTGAGATTTTCGTGGATCCGAATATGATCGAAATCTATGCAAACAACGGCGAGTACGTATTAAGCCAGGCAGTTTACGGGCTTGGAGAGACATTCTCCTATGAAATGGAGAAAAAACCGGAAATTTATCTGTGGAATGAATAAATCAGCCCAAAAAGTTCTTGACGCATACGGGATTTTGTTCTAATCTAGTACGTAACAGCTTTCTAACGTTAAAGTGACGGGCTGAAAAACGAGATTTCGAAAGATATCCGAAAAGAACGCAAGGAGAGATTATTATGAAGAAAGTAGTAAAATTCGGCGGCAGTTCCCTCGCGAGCGCAGAGCAGTTTAAGAAGGTCGGAGACATCATCCGCGCAGATGAGGGAAGAAGATACGTGGTACCTTCCGCTCCTGGAAAACGAAATTCTGCTGATACGAAAGTAACCGATATGCTGTATGACTGCTATCGCACTGCAGTTGCTGGAAGAGATTTCAAGAAGAAACTGCAGAACATCAAAGCGAGATATCAGGAGATCATCGACGGTCTGAACCTCAGCCTGGATCTTTCCCCGGAATTTGAAAAAATCGCAGAAAACTTTGCCGCAGCAGCCGGAGAGGACTACGCCGCATCCCGCGGAGAGTACCTGAACGGTATCGTGATGGCAAATTATCTGGGATATACGTATATTGATTCTGCAGAAGTGATCTGCTTCGATGAGAACGGAAACTTCCTTGCAGACAAGACTGACGAAGTGCTCTCCGAGCGTTTAAAAGATCTGGATAACGCAGTCGTTCCTGGATTCTACGGCGCAAAACCGGACGGAAGCGTAAAAACCTTCTCCCGCGGCGGATCCGATATCACTGGTTCCATCGTGGCAAAGGCCGTACACGCTGACATCTACGAGAACTGGACCGATGTTTCCGGTTTCCTGGTAACCGATCCGCGTATCGTCAAGGATCCGGAAGTCATTTCCACCATTACCTACCGTGAGCTGCGTGAGCTTTCCTACATGGGAGCTACCGTCCTTCATGAGGACTCCATCTTCCCACTCCGTCAGGAGGGAATCCCGATCCACGTGCTGAACACCAACGCACCGCAGGATCCGGGAACCATGATCGTGGAGAATACCTGCAGCAAACCGAAATTCACCATCACCGGTATCGCCGGAAAGAAAGGCTTTGCATCCATCACGGTTGAGAAGAGCATGATGAATACCGAGATCGGCTTTGGCAGAAAAGTGCTCGGTGTTTTTGAGGACAACAATCTTTCCTTTGAGCATATGCCGTCCGGCATCGATACCATGACGGTATTTGTTCATCAGAGTGAGTTTGCAGCAAAAGAACAGCAGGTTATCGCAGGACTGCATCGTGCCGTACAGCCGGATTCTATTGATCTTGAATCCGATCTGGCGCTGATCGCTGTTGTAGGCCGCGGCATGAGAAGAACGAGAGGCACAGCCGGAAGGATTTTCTCTGCACTGGCGCATGCACACGTCAACGTTAAGATGATCGATCAGGGTTCCAGCGAGCTCAACATCATCATTGGCGTTGAAAACCGCGACTTTGAAACAGCAATCAAAGCAATTTATGATATCTTTGTCGTAGCGCAGATCTAAAATGAATCTATAAAAAATCTCTGTCAGGAGTCTGAACTTCCGACAGAGATTTTTTTATGGTTTTTATGCCGCCGTATCGCGGAATCCTTTTCGAATGGTGAATGTAAAAATACAGATTACCACACAACAGATGATCCAGGTCGTCGGTTCGCAGAAGCAGCCGGCGCGGTATCCGATCGACGGGACGAGAAACAGGGCGAAGAGTATAAATGCACATCAAAGAGATGATGTCCTGGGTGGAAAACCATCTGACGGAGCCGCTCACTTTAAAAGAAATCGCCGCAAGCGTTCACCTCTCTCCACGGGAATGTCAGCGGATTTTCAAAGCGTATCTGCACCGGACGCCGACGGAATATCTGCAGTGGAGACGGATTCTCGCAGCGGCAGACAATCTGCGGAACACAAACGAATTTTGCCCTTGTCGTTTTTGGGAACAGATGGTATAATCATTTCATAAATGCAAGACATTTGTGAAAAAATATCATAAAGGAACGAGGATGCAAGATGAAACGACGAGTATTACTGAAATTGAGCGGAGAAGCTCTTGCAGGAGAGAAACACACCGGTTTTGACGAGCCGACCGTCACAAAAGTGGCAAAACAGGTAAAAACTCTGGTAGACCAGGGGATTGAAGTCGGCATCGTAATCGGAGGAGGAAACTTCTGGAGAGGACGCAGTTCCGAAAATATCGACCGTACCAAAGCAGACCAGATCGGTATGCTGGCAACCGTTATGAACTGTATCTATGTATCAGAAATCTTCCGTTCCCAGGGAATGATGACCGCAGTTCTGACTCCATTTCCATGCGGAGAGTTCACAAAAGGATTTTCCAAAGACCGTGCAAACAAATATTTCCAGCACAACATGGTTGTATTCTTTGCCGGCGGTACAGGCCATCCATATTTCTCAACCGATACGGCAACCGTACTTCGCGCGATTGAGATCGAGGCAGACGAGATTCTGCTTGCAAAAGCAGTAGACGGTGTCTACGACAGCGATCCGAAAACAAACCCGGATGCAAAGAAATTTGACGAGATTTCCATTCAGGAAGTCATTGAAAAGGATCTGAAAGTGGTAGATATGACCGCATCCATCCTTTGCAAGGAAAACAAAATGCCGATGCTGGTATTTGGTTTAAATGAAGAGAACAGCATTGTAAATGCTGCAAACGGAAAAATTAACGGCACAAGAGTAACGGTATAATTAATAAAAATTCAGCAGTAAAACACTTGCTGTTTTACTGCGTAAGAAAATGATTCAGGTGTGAGCAGCTCTCCTTTTGCGAAGCAAAACTTTAAATGAGAGCTGCGAATGTCACAGTTCGCAGAACTGTGACCGTATAAGAGATAGCAGGAGGACAAATTTAATATGGCAAATCAGATCGACGAGAGAGTAAAACCGTTTGAGGTAAAAATGGGCAAATCCATTGCAAGCCTCGATTCCGAATTCGGAACCATCCGCGCAGGCCGTGCAAACCCGCACGTACTGGACCGCATTACTGTAGATTACTATGGAACACCGACTCCGCTGCAGCAGGTGGCAAACATCTCTGTTCCGGAAGCACGTATGATCCAGATCCAGCCGTGGGAAGCATCCCTGGTAAAAGAGATCGAGAAAGCGATCATGATGTCTGACCTTGGCATCAACCCGTCCGATGACGGAAGAGTCATCCGTCTGGTATTCCCGGAGCTTACCGAGGACCGTCGTAAAGAGCTGGTAAAAGAGGTAAAGAAAAAAGCAGAGGGCGCAAAGGTAGCCATCCGCAACATCCGCCGCGATGCCAATGATGCGTTCAAGAAACTTGCCAAAGAGGACGTTTCCGAGGACGAAATCAAAGAGCTCGAGGAGCAGACCCAGAAATTAACAGACAAATATATCAAAGAAGTAGATCAGATGGTGGACGTAAAATCCAAAGAAATTATGACCGTGTAATACAAAGAAAACGAGGGGCTGCCTGTCATTTGCAGGCAGCCTGTTATCGTTTACGGAGGAAAAAAGTATGGATAATGAATTAAAAGTGCCGAATCACATCGCCATCATCCTGGACGGAAACGGCAGATGGGCGAAAAAACGCAATATGCCGCGCGGCTACGGCCATATCGTCGGATGCGACAATCTGGAAAAAATGTGTGACGTGATTAAAGACATGGGTGTCAAATATCTGACCGTCTATGCGTTCTCAACCGAGAACTGGAAACGCTCCCGCGCCGAGGTGGAGGGCCTCTTAAAGCTGTTCCGCCAGTATCTGAAACGATGCATCAAAAAAGCACATAAAAATCAGATGCGCGTCAAAATCATCGGAGATCCGAGCGCATTCCCGCAGGATATTCAGGACAGCATTCATGAACTGGAGGAGTGCTCCAAAGATTACGATCACATGTACTTCCAGATCGCAATGAACTACGGTTCCCGCGATGAGATTCTGCGCGGCATGACCCGCATGATCGAGGATGTGAAAAACGGAACTCTCGCAGAGAATGCGTTTGATGAGAACGGAAAACTGACGGAGCAGTGTTTTGAGAGCTACCTCGACACCGCCGGAATCCCGGATCCAGATCTTCTGATCCGTACAAGCGGCGAGCAGCGCCTTTCCAACTACCTGATGTGGCAGCTGGCCTACACGGAATTTTACTTTACCGAGGTTCCGTGGCCGGATTTCCACGAAGAGGAATTGAGAAAAGCCATCGAACAATATAATAACAGAGACCGGCGTTACGGCGGCGTGAAGGAGGAATAAAAAAGATGTTTAAGACAAGACTGTTAAGCGGCATCGTGCTCGTCCTTGTGGCGCTGCTTACGATCTGCAGCGGCGGAACTGTGCTCTATATGACGGTTCTGTGCCTGTCGTTGATCGGCGCAGGAGAGCTGTTCCGCGTGATGAAGGTAAGAGAAGATAAATGGAATCTGTTGGAAATTACGGGCTATGCGGGCGTTGTGATTTTCTATCTGTCCCTGCTGCTTCATGACCCGATGTACCAGATGCTCGCGCTGATCCTGGATCTCGTGCTTCTGATGGCAGTATACGTATTTACTTATCCGAAATACAACGCCAATCAGGTGATGCCGGCGTTCTTTGCGATTGTCTATGTCGGCGTAATGCTTTCCTATGTATATCAGACCCGTATGCTGGACGGCGGAAAATTCCATGTATGGCTGATTTTCCTGTGCTCCTGGGGCTGCGATACGTGTGCATACTGTGTCGGCGTACTCTTTGGAAAACATAAAATGGCGCCGGTTTTAAGCCCGAAAAAATCCGTAGAAGGAGCTGTCGGCGGTGTCGTCGGAGCGATTCTGCTCGGCATCATCTATGCGGCTGCGACAAAGGGCGGCATGGTGGAATACGCCATCATCTGCGGTGTCGGCGCGCTGATCTCCATGGTCGGAGACCTTGCGGCATCCGCAATCAAACGAAATCAGGGCATCAAGGATTACGGAAAGCTGATTCCGGGCCACGGCGGTATTCTTGACCGCTTCGACAGCGTGATCTTTACCGCACCGATCATCTATTTCCTGTCGGTGCTTCTGATTCATTAAAAAAGCTTCCCCTACAGCATAAACGGGAAGCAGATGGGAGAAACTGGAATATGAAGAAAATAGCAATTCTTGGTTCAACCGGTTCGATCGGAACCCAGACCCTCGATGTCGTGCGTGCCAACGGCGATCTTGAGGTGGTCGGCATCAGCGCCGGAAGTAATATTACACTGCTCGAGCAGCAGATCCGGGAATTTCATCCGAAGTTTGCGGCAGTCGGCGATGAGGCGAAAGCGGCAGAACTCCGTGACAGAGTGAAGGATCTTCCTGTAAAAATCGGCAGCGGCATGGACGGCATGATCGAGCTTGCCACGATGCCGGAGAGCGAAATCCTTGTGACAGCGATCGTCGGCATGATCGGCATCCGCCCGACGGTTGCGGCGATGAAGGCAGGAAAAGACATTGCACTGGCAAACAAAGAGACACTGGTAACGGCGGGACACATTATTATGCCGCTGGCAGAGGAATGCGGTGTGCAGATCCTTCCGGTGGACAGTGAGCACTCGGCGATTTTTCAGTGTCTGCACGGGGAAAACAGAAAAGAAATTGAAAAACTTCTGATTACTGCATCCGGCGGTCCGTTCCGCGGAAAAACAAGAGCGGAGCTCGAAAACGTAACGGTAGAGCAGGCGCTCCGTCATCCGAACTGGTCGATGGGGCACAAGATCACGATTGATTCCGCGACACTCGTTAACAAAGGACTGGAAGTCATGGAAGCAAAATGGCTGTTCGGTGTTGATCTCGACCACATCCAGGTTGTGGTACAGCCAAAGAGCATTATCCATTCCATGGTAGAATTTAAAGACGGCGCTGTCATGGCACAGCTTGGCACACCGGATATGAAACTGCCGATCCAGTACGCACTGTATTACCCGGAGCGCCGCTTCCTTGCAGGCGACCGCCTCGACTTTGCGGCGCTGACACAGATCACGTTTGAAAAACCGGATATGGATACCTTCCTCGGCCTTCCGATGGCAATGCAGGCGTCCCGGACGGGCGGCTCCATGCCGACGGTCTTCAATGCGGCAAATGAACGCGCCGTTGCACTGTTCCTCGCGAAGAAGATCCGTTTCCTCGAGATTTACGACGTGATCGCCGGTGCAATGGAAGCACACAAAACGATTGCCGATCCGACGCTGGAGCAGATTCTCGCGGCGGAGCAGGAGACGTATGAATGGATTGCGAACAGATATAAGATGGGAGAATAAGACAGCATGATTGTAAAAATCCTGATAGCCGTACTCATTTTCGGAATCACCGTCATTATCCATGAGCTGGGGCATTTTCTTTTGGCGAAAGCGAATGGTATTACCGTGACGGAATTTTCGATCGGCTTTGGCCCGACGGTGGTAAAGACAGAAAAAGGAGGAACGGTCTATTCCTTAAAACTTCTGCCTTTCGGCGGTGCGTGCCAGATGCTCGGCGAGGACGGTGAAGAGGAGGGGGAAGGAACCTTTAACAGCAAATCCGTGTGGGCAAGAATTTCCGTCGTTGCGGCGGGACCGGTGTTCAACATGATTCTGGCATTTTTCTGCGCAATCTTTGTGATCAGTTACGCGGGAAGTTCCCCGGCGCGCGTCACAGAAGTGGCAGACGGTTCGCCGGAGGCAGAGGCAGGCCTGGAAGCGGGAGATATCATCACTTCCTATGAAGGAAGACATATTTCCATCGGAAAAGAGCTGAACTCTGTGATGACGGTACGGGGTGTGCCGACGGATGAGATTACGCTGGAGGTTAAAAAGGCCGACGGGGAAAAGAAAACGATCACATATGAACCGACGGTGACAACGCGGTATATGATGGGCTTTAACTACGATGACTGTGACCGCGGCATGGAATTCACGTATGTGCAGCAGAATATGCCGCTTGCCGCTGCGGGTGTTGTCGCGGGCGACCTGCTCGTATCGATCAACGGAGCGCCGATCACCTGTGTGGCAGATTTTACTGCTTACCAGACAGAGCATCCTTTCGATGGAAGCGCTGTGACGCTGGAGTATGAGCACAGCGGAAAGACGAAAGAGATTACGGTGACACCGGTTGAAAATACGTATGCGAATGTACAGTTTTCGTATCAGCTCCGGGAGAAACAGTCCCCGATCGGCGTGCTGAAATACAGCGTGCTGGAGATCAAATACTGGGTGCGCACCGTCATTGACAGCGTCAGTATGCTGATCACCGGACAGTATTCTGTGAACGATCTTTCCGGCCCGGTCGGCGTGGTGGATGCGATCGGAACCGCCTATGATGATGTAAAATCGCAGGGCGTTCTGGTTACGGTGATGACGATGCTGAACATGGTGATTCTGCTGTCATCAAACCTTGGCGTCATGAACCTGCTGCCGCTCCCGGCACTCGACGGCGGACGGCTTGTCTTTCTGATCATAGAAGCCATCCGCAGAAAACCAATCCGGCGAGACCTGGAGGGTATGGTTCACTTCGCGGGCCTGGTGCTTCTGATGGCGTTGATGGTCTACGTCATGATCCACGACGTCCAGCGGATCCTGTAAATCGAAAAATGAAAAGCAACAAAGCCTCATATTCTGCATACCATAAAAGGAGTGCAGGATATGGGGCTTTTTTATGAAAAATTTGCGTATGCAGCAGGAAATGACTGACCGCGGGCGGCTGGAAATCCGGGTAAATACAAGAATCCAGGCGCGGCCTGTTTCCGGGGCGCGGGTGACGGTTTCGTATACGGGAGATCCGCAGAATGTGATCGAGGAGCTGATTACCGACGGGGACGGCAGAACGGAGACGCTGGATCTGGCGACGCCGCCGCTCGAGTACAGTCTGGAACCGAATGTGAATCAGCCGTATTCCGAATATACGGTGAAAGTGGAGGCGGAAGGGTATGAACTGGTTGAAGTGACGGGCTCCGAGCTTCTTTCAGGAGAACAGTCCGTCCAGCAGGTGGACCTCAAACTGGCAGAGGGCGCAGCGTTTGCGGATGTGACGATCCCGGACCATACGTTGTTCGGCGAATATCCGGCGAAAATTCCGGAAAGTGAGATCAAGCCGACGAGGGAGAGCGGTGAGATTGTGCTGTCCCGTGTCGTGATCCCGGAGTATATCATCGTCCACGACGGAGCGCCGACCGACAGCACGGCACGCGACTATTATGTGCGGTACCGCGACTACATCAAAAACGTGGCGTGCTCGGAAATCTATGCAACATGGCCGGATGCGGCGATCCGGGCGAATATCCTCGCAATCATGTCATTTACGCTGAACCGTGTCTATACAGAATGGTACCGCAACAAGGGATACGATTTTACGATCACTTCGTCGACGGCCTACGATCACAAATGGATTTACGGCAGGAATATTTTCGACAGCATTTCCCTTGTGGTCGATGAGATTTTTGCTGATTACCTGTCGCGCCCGAATGTGAAACAGCCGATTCTGACGCAGTACTGTGACGGAAACCGTGTGAGCTGCCCGAACTGGATGAGCCAGTGGGGGTCCAAAAACCTGGCGGACCAAGGGTATTCAACGATTCAGATTCTCCGCAATTATTATGGAGACAATATGTATATCAACACGGCGGAGGAGATTTCCGGCATCCCGTCCTCCTGGCCGGGGTATGACCTCACCATCGGCTCGTCCGGGAACAAGGTACTGCAGATGCAGGAGCAGCTGAACGTGATTGCGGAGGTGTATTCATCGATTCCGACGGTCTATGAAAATGGCTATTTCGATGAAGAGACGCAGGACGCCGTCGAAGCGTTCCAGCGGCTGTTCGGCCTGCCGGTTTCCGGCATTGTGGATTATCCGACATGGTACAAAATTCAGTCGATTTATGTGGCTGTGACGAGGATTGCGGAGCTGCAGTAGGTATACAAAAGTCTTTATAAGGGGCGTGTTTTCTGCGAAAAAACGCGGAAAATGCGCCCTTTCTGCGGCTTTTGAAACGGATCAGAAAAATTTTAAAACTGTCAAGAAAAAATACTTGACACCCTGCGCCTTTTCGTGTATGATAACCAAGGTGATCGCAATGGAAAAAATATTGGAACAGACATTACTGTATGATTTTTACGGCGAACTTCTGACTGAACATCAGCGTCAGGTATATGAGGACGTGGTGCTCAACGATTTTTCCCTGAGCGAGGTTGCGGCAGCGCGGGGCATTTCCCGCCAGGGAGTTCACGATCTGGTCAGACGCTGCAACAAGACACTGGAAGAGTATGAAGAAAAGCTTCATCTGGTACAACGCTTTGTGCAGATCCGGGAGAATGTAAACGAGATCCGAAAGCTGACAGACCCATCCGGTGATACCCCGAAAGAAGATGTGATGCAGCGGATTGCAGCAATTGCATCGGATATATTAGAGGAGCTTTGAGCATGGCATTTGAAAGTTTAACCGAGAAACTCCAGAATGTTTTCAAAAATCTCAGAAGCAAGGGCCGCCTGACCGAGGCGGATGTAAAGACTGCGCTGAAGGAAGTAAAAATGGCACTTCTCGAGGCGGATGTCAGCTTCAAAGTAGTAAAACAGTTTATCAAATCCGTACAGGAGCAGGCAGTCGGACAGGACGTCATGAACGGACTGAATCCGGGTCAGATGGTCATTAAAATCGTAAATGACGAGCTGGTCAAGCTGATGGGTTCCGAGACAACGGAAATCGCACTGCGCCCGGCGAGTGAAGTTACCATTATTATGATGGCAGGTCTTCAGGGAGCCGGTAAAACAACCACAACCGCAAAAATTGCAGGAAAGTTAAAAGCCAAGGGAAGAAAACCTCTCCTTGCCGCCTGTGACGTCTATCGCCCGGCAGCGATCAAACAGCTGCAGGTCAACGGAGAAAAGCAGGGTGTGGAAGTGTTCGCTATGGGAGATAAAAACCGTCCGGTGGATATCGCAAAGGCAGCGCTGGTGCATGCAAAGACAAACGGCTTTAACGTATTGATTCTGGATACGGCAGGCCGTCTGCACATCGACGAAGAGATGATGCAGGAATTACAGGATATCAAAGCGGCTGTTCCTGTGGATCAGACCCTTTTGGTAGTAGATGCTATGACCGGACAGGACGCAGTCAATGTGGCCGAGATGTTCAGCAATAAAGTCGGCATCGACGGTGTAGTACTTACAAAATTAGATGGTGACACCAGAGGCGGTGCGGCACTTTCAATCCGTGCAGTTTCCGGCAAACCAATTCTCTATGTCGGCATGGGCGAAAAGCTTTCGGATCTGGAGCAGTTTTATCCGGACCGTATGGCGTCCCGTATCCTCGGCATGGGCGATGTGATGAGCCTGATTGAAAAAGCGCAGGCAAACATCGACGAAGAAAAAGCAAAAGCCATGGAACAGAAGATGAAGAAGGCGCAGTTCGACTTCAACGATTATCTGGATTCCATGGAGCAGATGCGCAATATGGGCGGCATCTCCAGCATCCTGAATATGCTTCCGGGCGTCGGCGCGAAAATGAAGGGCCAGGATCTTGAGAGCATGGTGGATGAAAAAGACATGGCAAGAAAGGAAGCTATTGTACTTTCTATGACGCCAAAGGAAAGAGAAAACCCGGATCTCATCAATCCGTCGAGAAAGCAGAGAATTGCAAAAGGCGCCGGTGTTGACATCGCGGAGGTAAACCGTTTCATCAAACAGTTTGAACAGTCAAGAAAAATGATGAAACAGATGACCGGAATGGTCGGTAAGGGTGGTAAAAGAGGAGGATTCAAACTTCCCTTTTAGCATAAAAGAAAAAATATAAATAAATACATGAATTTACAATGGAGGTAAAGAAAAATGGCAGTAAAAATGAGATTAAGAAGAATGGGACAGAAGAAAGCTCCTTTTTATAGAATCGTTGTAGCAGATTCCAGATCCCCAAGAGACGGACGTTTCATCGAGGAGATCGGAACTTACGATCCGAACCGCGAGCCGAGCGCAATCAGCTTCAACGAGGAGGCTGCTAAAAAATGGCTGGCTAACGGCGCACAGCCGACCGAAATCGTTGCCAAACTCTTAAAACAGGCTGGTATCGAGAAATAATTCATACGGGGGTATCTTGTAATGAAAGAACTTATCGAAGTAATTGCAAAATCTCTGGTTGATCATCCATCTGAGGTAGTTGTGACAGAAACCGTCAGCGGTGATGACCTTCTGCTGGAACTCAAAGTAGATCCGTCAGATATGGGAAAAGTCATCGGACGTCAGGGACGCATTGCGAAAGCAATCCGTACGGTTGTAAAAGCAGCTTCCTCAAAGAGCGACAGAAAAGTTGTCGTAGAAATTTTACAGTAAGTAAAAGATAGGAAAAGGAACCGACAGTTGTTGCCGGTTCCTTTCTTTACGCGGGCAACGAGACAAAGTCCGTGCTTGCACGGGACCTTGGCGACTGCCGCGATAACTTGAGAAACTCGCAAAGCGTGTTTCTCAAGTCGCAATACACAGTAGAACTGGTTGGAAAGGGTTTTTGAATGGAAGAATATTTGCAGATTGGCGTAATTACCACAACCCACGGCGTACGCGGTGAGGTAAAGGTATACCCGACGACAGATCCGGAGCGTTTTCTTTCTCTGGACCGCGTTTTTCTCGATACAGGAAAAGAAAAAAAAGGAACTCCATGATACTGGCGTGCGTTTTTTCAAACAGCTTGCCATTGTAAAATTCAAAGGAATTGACAACATCAACGATATCGAACGGTATAAAGGCTGCAGCCTCTATGTGACGAGAGAGGATGCCATTCCGCTGGAAGAGGACGAATACTATATCGCAGACCTGCAGGGAATGCAGATGTACACCGAGGACGGCGAACTGTTCGGCACGCTCCGCGATGTGATGGAGACCGGTGCGAACGACGTCTATATTGTAGATTCGAAAGAGCACGGAGAGGTTCTGATTCCGGCGATCCATGACTGCATTCTGGATGTGGACCTGGATGAACAGAAGATGACGATTCACCTTCTTCCGGGCCTGATTGACTGATAAAGAGAGTAAAGAACGATGAAATATCATATTCTGACGCTGTTTCCGGAGATGATCGAGCAGGGGCTGCACACCAGCATCCTCGGAAGAGCCATCAACAACGGCTATATTTCCCTCGAGACGACGAATATCCGGGATTTTTCAGCAAATAAATTCAACCGCGTGGACGATTACCCGTACGGCGGCGGTGCGGGCATGGTCATGGAGGCGGAGCCGGTGTTCCGCGCCTACCAGTCGGTAGCCGAAAAGATCGGGAAAAAGCCGCGCACGGTCTATCTGACACCGCAGGGAAAAGTACTGAACCAGACGATGGTGGAAGAGCTGGCGCTTGAGGACGATCTTGTGCTGCTCTGCGGCCACTATGAGGGCATCGATGACCGCGTACTGCAGGAAGTGGTAACGGACTATATCTCGATCGGGGATTATGTTTTAACAGGCGGAGAACTCGGTGCAATGGTGCTGGTGGATGCGGTATCGCGGTTTGTGCCGGGTGTCTTAAGCAACGAGGAATCTTCGCAGTTTGAGTCGCTGCAGGACAATCTGCTTGAGTATCCGCATTACACAAGACCGGAGACATGGCACGAGAAAAAAGTTCCGGAGGTGCTTCTTTCCGGTGACCACAAAAAGATCGAAGCGTGGCGTCATGAGGCATCCCTGGTGCGGACAGCCGAGCGGCGGCCGGACCTTCTGGAAAATGCATTCCAGATTTCCTGCGCATGCAATGAAAAAGAGGAATCGTCTGCCTGGGCGCACGATCTTTTGGCAGGCATGACACGCTATGGTGTAAGCCTTGATCTCGGACGAAAGAAGATCCGGAAACAGAAAAATCTGTTTGATGACCATGATCTGCTGATTCTGCAGCTTCCGGGAACGCTTGAGGAGGGTATGAAAGCAAAGAGCGAGTATATCCGCAGCTTTGCCGGAAAAGAAACACCGCTGGTGTTTTTGTGCCCGGACGGATTCTCAGAAGAGGAAGAAAAACTCGAAGAGCAGCTGGAAAAAAACGGTTTCCGTCTGGTCGCACGGCTTACCGGCATACCGTCCGCGGACGGCCTGCAGCGGTTTTCTTTCGCGCTTCGCAGTCTGCTGTACAGCGGCGAATGGAAAGTGAAAAAAATACTTGCATCTGCGGATGCATTATAGTATAATATATCTTGTTGTGAGTAAAGAGATGGTCCGCTGTTGCAAAAAGGCATTAAGAACATCCAGGGTAAAAAAAGGAGATAAAGAAATGAACGACATTATTAAGAAAATCGAAGATGCACAGTTAAAAGCAGAAGCACCGGAGTTCCGCGTTGGTGATACCGTTAAAGTTTACGGTAAAATCAAAGAGGGTAACCGCGAGCGTATCCAGGTATTCGAAGGCGTTGTCCTGAAAAGACAGGGCGGCGGAAGCAAAGAGACCTTCACTGTTCGTAAGAGCTCTAACGGCGTAGGCGTTGAGAAAACATGGCCGGTACACTCTCCGAACGTTGAAAAAGTAGAAGTTATCAGACGTGGTAAAGTAAGACGTGCGAAACTGAACTACTTAAGAGACCGTGTTGGTAAAGCAGCGAAAGTGAAAGAGCTGGTAAAATAATAAGTCGTTAAAAGGATGGCCGGAGGAACATGAGCAATTGTGTTTCTCCGGTTTTGTCTTACGGAGAATTACACTATGGGTATGAATACCAGATATGTAAAAGAATATTTCTACAAGAAAAAGATCCGTTCCATGTTTGTATGGAATCTGGAAATCATCGCAGTGATTCTTCTTGCGGCGGCATTTTCCTGGTTTTTCTGCAGAAGTGTCGTGGTGCAGGAGGGCTCGATGGAGCCGACTCTCGTGCCGGGGGAGCGTGTGCTGATGGACTCCGCCTGGTACCGCTTAAGTTCTCCGAAACGCGGGGATATCATCGCGTTCCGGACGAGTGAGGACAAGAAGGCGAGCATCCACATCAAGCGTGTGATTGCGTTGCCGGGCGAGACGGTACAGATCAAAGACGGACAGATCCTCATCAACGGGGAAGTCTATAATGAAAAAGATGAATTTCCGGCCATCACAAACGCGGGACTTGCCTCCGAGCCGATCACGGTCGGGAAGGGACAGTACTTTGTGCTCGGCGACAACCGGAACAACAGCGAGGACAGCCGCCACAACGGCATGGGACTCGTGGATTCGGACCGCATTGTCGGAAAGCTCTGGTTTACGATTTCGCCGTGGAAGAAAATCGGTTTCGTGTAAACGCAGCATAGAAGGAGAAGAAACATGAATTATCAGTGGTACCCGGGTCATATGACGAAGGCCCGCAGACAGATGCAGGAAGACTTAAAGCTCATCGACCTGATGATTGAGCTGGTCGATGCGAGAGTTCCTGCAGCGAGCCGCAACCCGGATATAGATGAACTTGGAAAGAACAAAGCACGGCTGATCCTGCTGAACAAATCGGACCTTGCCGATGAGCGCGGAAACGATGCCTGGATGGAATATTTCAAGGGAAAGGGATATTCTGTTGTGAAGGTCAATTCCCGTTCCGGAGCCGGCATGAAAGCGATTAACAGCGCCGTACAGGAGGCCTGCAAAGAGAAAATCGAGCGCGACCGCAAACGCGGCATCCTGAACCGTCCGGTCCGCGCGATGGTTGTCGGTATTCCGAACGTCGGAAAATCGACATTTATCAATGCGTATGCGGGCAGAGCCTGTGCGAAAACCGGAAACAAACCGGGCGTCACGAAGGGAAAACAATGGATCCGTCTGAGCAAACAGCTGGAGCTTCTGGACACACCTGGTATCCTGTGGCCGAAGTTTGAGGACCAGCAGGTGGGACTGCATCTTGCGATGATCGGTTCCATCAACGATGAGATCCTGAACGTGGAGGAGCTGGCGCTGTCCGTCATCGATTATCTGACGGCAGAGTATCCGGGAACGCTGGAGAAACGCTTTGGCTTTGAAGGCATGACGGATCGTGTGGAAATCCTGGGTGAGATTGCGCGTGTGCGCGGCTGCCTGAAAAAGGGAAATGAGCTCGATTACGAAAAAGCAGCACGGCTTCTGATGGATGATTTCCGGAGCGGAAAGCTCGGCAGAATCACGCTGGAAAAACCGGAATAAATGGATTTATCAAAATAAAAAAATGCGGAGAAACAACGATGACAGAGAAAAAAACAATCGATATCCGCCATACGGGAAATTTTTGCGGCAGCTTCGGAGACGGAGCTGCCCGCCCTTTATCTGGAATATGAAGAGGATTCCCGTGCCGGCGTACAAAATCTGATTCAAAAATACCAGAAACAGGAAGAGGCCTTAAAAAAAAGAGCGCGAGCGCACGGAACAGATGAAGATCTAACGAGCACAAATATGAGGATCTTGGCTGGATCTGCGGCATCGACGAGGTCGGAAGAGGCCCTCTGGCGGGCCCTGTGGTCGCAGGTGCGGTCATTCTGCCGCGCGACAGTAAAATCCTGTATCTGAACGATTCCAAGCAGCTGACGGCCAAAAAACGCGACGAGCTGTACGATGTGATCATGCGCGAGGCAGTGGCCGTCGGCATCGGCTATGCCTCCCCGGCGCGGATCGACGAGATCAATATTTTACAGGCAACGTACGAGGCGATGCGGGAGGCGATCAGCAAGCTTTCCGTGAAGCCGGATGTGCTCTTAAACGATGCGGTGAAAATCCCGCAGGTGGACATCCGCCAGGTGCCGATCATCAAGGGAGATGCCAAGAGTGTTTCGATTGCGGCGGCAAGTATTGTTGCGAAGGTGACAAGGGACCGCCTGATGGAAGAGTACGACAAGGTGCTTCCGGGCTACGGTTTTGCATCGAACAAGGGCTACGGTTCGGCAGAGCATATCGCTGCTTTAAAAGAAATCGGCCCGTCACCGATCCACCGGCAGTCGTTTATCGGCCATTTCGTGTAAAGGCACCGCATCAAAAAAGGAGAGGGTATCGCATTTGAATCAGCGGGAAGTAGGAACGAGACAAGAGAGACGTGCGGCAGAATATCTGGAAAGCCTGGGATATCACATCCTGGTGCGGAATTTCCGGTGCCGCTTCGGTGAGATCGACCTGATCGCAAAACAGGACGACACATACATTTTTATCGAAGTAAAATACCGCACCGGCCGGACAGCCGGAGACCCGACAAGCGCCGTGGATGGAAAGAAACAGAAGAAAATTTCAAAAACAGCAGATTACTACCGCATGCTCCACCAGATCCCGATGGATGTGCCCTGCCGCTTCGACGTCGTGGCAGAGACACCGGAGGAGATCCGCGTCTATGCGAACGCGTTTTATTATCAGGGGAGCGGCTGGTAGGAAAGGAGTTTTTATGATACCAATTCAATGGAAACAAAACGATAAAAAAACGATGCATGTCAACGAGGCGGAAAACGGCGTGGTCTATCTGACCTGGCCGGCGATTGAGAAAATTGAGGGCATCCGCCATGCATTTTCCACACGGATCGGCGGGGTGAGTAAGGAACATCTTTCCAGCATGAATCTCAGCTTTTCGCGCGGCGACGATCCGGCGAATGTGCGGGAGAATTACAGAAGATTCTGTGAGGCGGCGGGGTTTGAAGTGGAAAACATTGTTACCTCCGATCAGGCACACACAACGAAGGTCCGTTATGTGACGAAAGCAGACTGCGGCAGCGGCGTGACAAGAGACCGCGATTCTCATGATATTGACGGTATGATCACTGACGAGCCGGGCGTCGTACTTGCGACATTCTATGCGGACTGCGTGCCGCTCTACTTTGTCGACCCGGTGCACCGTGCAATTGGACTTTCACATTCCGGCTGGCGTGGAACGGTCCACAAGATGGGACAGGCAACGCTCGATGCGATGCACGAACGGTTTGGAACAGAAGCAAAAGATGTGATCGCAGCCGTCGGCCCGTCGATCTGCCAGGAATGCTACGAGGTGAGCGGTGACGTGATCGAAGAGTTCCGGGCAGCATTCCCGGAAACACTGCATGAGAAACTGTTCTGCGGAAAACCAGATGGAAAATACCAGTTAAATCTTTGGGAGGCGAATCATCAGATCCTTCTTGCGGCAGGAGTGCCGGAGAAGCAGATTCATCTGCCGAACCTCTGCACCTGCTGCAACCCGGATTTCCTGTATTCCCACCGTGCATCGAAGGGAAAAAGAGGAAACCTCGCGGCATTCCTTTCCCTGGTCTGAAAACAGAATAGAAAGCATCAAAAAACGGACCTGGAAAAAACAGATCCGTTTTTTTGCTGTATGCATCCGGCGGACACAAAATCGATTATCTGTGTTTTGCCAGCAGCTTATTGATTTTCTCTGTCGTAGACTGTACTTTTGCAACGGATACGTCGTGGTTAAGCGTATCGATGATGCTTGCCATATATTTGCTCATCTCAGCCGGCTCATACCAAGGACGGGAAACGAGTTCCGGTGTACGGTAGGTCAGGTCGGTGGTGATGACTTTGCTGATATAGCCTTTCTCATAGTAAGCATCGAATTTCTCCAGACCATCGGTGAAGAGGCCGAAGGTGGTGCAGACAAAGACGTGGTCAGCGCCGCGCTCTTTGACCTGTTTTGCAACGTCGAGCATACTCTCACCGGAGGAGATCATATCGTCGATGATGACAACATCTTTTCCTGCTACGGAATCGCCGAGAAACTCATGTGCCACGATCGGGTTCTTTCCGTTTACGATGGTGGAGTAATCTCTTCTCTTATAGAACATACCCATATCGACGCCGAGCACGTTGGAGAAGTATACGGCACGCGCCATCGCTCCCTCGTCCGGGCTGATGATCATCAGATGATCGTTGTCGATCGTCAGATCTGGAACGGAACGAAGAAGGGCTTTTAAAAACTGGTAGGTTGGCATGAAGTTGTCAAAGCCGCCGAGCGGAATTGCGTTCATGACACGAGGATCGTGTGCGTCGAAGGTGATAAAGTTGGAAACACCCATGTTCATCAGCTCCTGCAGAGCAAGTGCGCAGTCGAGAGACTCACGTTTGGTGCGCTTATGCTGTCTTCCTTCATAAATGAAAGGCATGATTACGTTGATCCGGTGTGCTTTTCCTGTTGCAGCAGCGATGATACGTTTCAGATCCTGATAATGGTCATCCGGTGACATGTGGTTCTCGTAGCCGCAGACCTTGTAAGTGATGCTGTAGTTGCAGACATCAACCAGGGTGTAAAGATCGGCACCGCGGACGGATTCGTTGATCTTTCCTTTTGCTTCGCCGGAACCGAAACGCGGGCACTCGCAGTCAATCAGAAAAGAATCCTCGGAATATCCGGAAAAGGAAACCCCGTTGCGGCGCTCGGCGAGCTCTTTACGGAACTGAACCAGATACGAATCGACTTTTTTTGCCATTTCCATACTGCCCGGCAGAGCTGCGAGCTTTAACGGAGCAACCGGAATGGAATTTTCAAGTAAATCTAAATTAGCCATACAAACCTCCAGTAATCGACATTTTTTACAAACCATTTACTTCCTATTTATATCATCTTGGGAAAGGGCGCGTCAAGCAAAAAACGAAAGAATCCTTGCTTTTTGTGCAGGTTGTTGTTATTATAATGGATGAATGTCCGGAAGGTATGCAAAAAAAGCACGCTTTTTACTGGGCAAAGAGAAGTTATAAAGAAGTAAATGGAAAGGCCAAAACGTAAGATCTGTGAAAAACAAGACGAAACACATTATTAAGACAATAGAACCGGGCAGTATTGCCGAAGAACTGGAACTCGAACCGGGAGATGAACTGCTCCGCGTGAACGGGGAAATCATCGAGGACGTCTTCGATTACCACTTCCAGACCAACGACACGTATCTGGAACTCACGATCCGGAAAAAGGACGGCGAGGAATGGGACCTGGAAATCGAAAAAGAGTATGACGAGGAAATCGGCATCACATTCGAGAACGAGTTCATGGATCAGTACCGTTCCTGCAGCAACAACTGCATTTTCTGCTTCATCGATCAGATGCCGCCGGGAATGCGTCCCACCTTGTATTTTAAGGATGACGATTCGCGTCTGTCCTTCCTGCAGGGAAACTATATTACACTGACCAACATGAGCGACCACGATATCGACCGGATTATCCGCTACCATCTGGCACCGATCAATATTTCGTTCCAGACAACGAACCCGGAGCTCCGCTGCAAAATGCTGCACAACCGTTTTGCGGGCAATATCTTTCCGAAGGTCCAGCGCCTTTACGAGGCGGGAATCGAGATGAATGGACAGATTGTGCTCTGCAAGGGATACAACGACGGCGCAGAGCTGGAGCGCAGTATTTCGGATCTGTCAAAATATCTGCCGCATCTGAAAAGTGTTTCGGTTGTCCCGGTCGGACTTTCGAAATACCGCGACGGACTGGCGCCTCTGGAACCGTTTACCAGGGAGGATGCAAAAGAAGTTCTTGCCACGATTCACAAATGGCAGAAAAAGCTGTATGAACAGTGGGGACTTCACTTTATCCATGCTGGTGATGAATGGTATCTGCTGGCGGGAGAGCCGATCCCGGAGGAGGAAAATTACGATGGCTATATCCAGCTGGAAAACGGAGTGGGAATGCTCCGGCTTCTGGAGGACGAGGTTGCGGAAGAACTTTCGAAACGAGAAGGGGACGACCGTCACCGCCATGTAACGATTGCGACCGGAAAAGCTGCGGCGCCGTCGTTGGAAAAACACATGCAGAAAATTCGTGAAAAATATCCGAATGTACAGGCGGAGGTTATCACGATTATCAACTATTTCTTTGGAGAATCCATTACCGTATCCGGTCTGATTACCGGAAAGGATCTGATGGAGCAGTTAGAGGGAAGAGATCTTGGCGACTGCCTGCTGCTTCCGTGCAACATGCTCCGTTCGGGAAAAAACGTCTTTCTCGACGATGTGACGGTGGAAGAGGTGGAAGAGCGCCTGAAAACACCGGTACAGATTATCGATGAGCCGGGCAGCGACCTGGTGAAAGCCGTTGTGGAGGAAAACCAGGAGACGATACACAGAAGGAGAACAATGTATGAGCAAGCCGATTGTAGCAATTGTGGGCCGGCCGAACGTGGGTAAATCCACCCTGTTTAATGTATTAGCCGGAGACAATATTTCGATTGTAAAAGACACACCGGGTGTAACCCGTGACCGTATTTATGCCGACGTGGAGTGGCTGAACCACAAATTTACGCTGGTAGACACCGGCGGTATTGAGCCGGAATCCAAAGATATCATTCTCTCCCAGATGAGAGACCAGGCGCAGATCGCCATTGATACCGCAAATGTCATCATCTTCATCACTGACGTCCGTCAGGGCCTTGTAGATGCCGATGCAAAAGTAGCTGATATGCTCAGAAGAAGCCGCAAGCCGGTTGTGCTGGTGGTCAACAAAGTCGACAACTTCGACCGTCAGATGATGGATGTTTATGAATTCTATAACCTCGGCATCGGAGAGCCGCACGCCATTTCCGCATCCGGAAAGCTCGGCATCGGCGATATGCTCGATGAGGTGACAGGATACTTTGATCCGGAGATGGAAAACGAGGAGGAGAGCGAGATTCCGCGCATCGCCATTGTCGGAAAACCGAACGTCGGAAAATCCTCCCTGGTCAACAAACTGCTGGGCTCGAACCGTGTCATCGTATCCGATATCGCCGGAACGACGCGCGATGCGATCGATACCACGATCATGCACAATGGAAATGAATATATTTTCATCGATACCGCAGGTCTTCGAAAGAAAAACAAGATCAAAGAGGAGCTGGAGCGGTACAGCATCATCCGTACAGTATCTGCCGTAGAGCGCGCAGATGTCGTCGTTCTTCTGATCAATGCAACCGAGGGTGTCACCGAGCAGGATGCCAAAATTGCCGGTATCGCCCATGAGCGTGGAAAAGGTATGATCATTGCGGTAAATAAATGGGATGCCTTGGAAAAAGATGACAAGACGATCTACCGCTTTACCGAAAAAGTAAGAAATACATTGGCTTACATGCCGTACGCAGAGCTTCTTTTCATCTCTGCGAAGACAGGACAGCGTCTTCCGAAGCTGTTCGAGACGATCGACATGGTTCTGCAGTACCAGAACCTGCGCGTACAGACCGGTGTCCTGAACGAGATTCTGACCGAGGCAATGGCAATGCAGCAGCCGCCGTCAGACCGTGGAAAACGACTGAAAATCTACTACATGACACAGGTTTCGGTCAAACCGCCGACATTTGTTATTTTCGTCAACGACAAAGAACTGATGCATTTCTCCTATGTTCGATATCTGGAGAATAAAATCAGAGAGTCGTTCGGCTTCCGCGGCACACCGCTGAAATTCATCATCAGAGAACGAAAAGAGAAGGAGCAGTAAAGAGTTATGGTACGGATCATATGCCTTTTGATCGGATACGCATTTGGCCTTTTTCAGACCTCATATATTTATGGAAGGACGAAGGGAATTGATATCCGGGAACACGGCAGCGGAAACGCAGGAACGACCAACGCGCTCCGGACTTTAGGGAAAAAAGCAGGCGCCATCACGCTTGCCGGCGACTGCATCAAATGCATTCTGGCGGTCCTGACGGTACGGCTGATCTTCGGTGCATCGCACCCGGAAATGCTGAAACTGCTGACGGTGTATGCTGCGGCCGGAACGATTCTCGGCCACAACTTCCCGCTTTACTTAGGCTTCCGCGGCGGAAAAGGAATCGCTGCGACCGCGGGTCTGATTATCTCGTTTGACTGGAGAATCACGCTGGTCTGTGCAGCGCTGTTTTTCCTGAATCTTGCAGTAACACACTATGTTTCCCTCGGTTCCATGATGGTTTACGTTGTCTTTTTTGCAATGGCCGTTATCATGGGACAGGCGGGCTGCTTTGCGCTGGAACCGCCGTATCTCTATGAGATGTACGTGGTGATCGCACTTCTTGCCGTGCTTGCCTTCTGGGAGCACCGTGCAAACATCAAGCGTCTCATCGCGGGAACAGAGCGGAAAACGTATTTATCCAAAAAGTCGGAGAAATAAAATATGGCAAAGATTAGCATCATCGGAGCAGGAAGCTGGGGAACCGCCCTCGGCCTCCTGCTCTGCAACAACGGGCATGACGTGACGATCTGCTCGGAAAATGAAAAGGAAATTGAGAGCTTAAAGGAACACAGAGAGCATCTGACGAAGCTTCCGGGCGTAAAACTGCCGGATGAAATGAAGTTCACCTGCGATGTGCGCGGCTCCCTTTCCGGACAGGACATCCTTGTGATGGCAAAAGCATCCCCGTACGTGCGAACCACATGTAAAAAGTATGCGGCGGATATTCCGGACGGCCAGCTCATCGTCAATGTGGCAAAAGGCGTGGAAGCCGATACCCTGATGACGATGTCTCAGATCATCGAGGAGGAAGTGCCGGGAGCGAATGTCGTTGTTCTCTCCGGACCGAGCCACGCAGAGGAAGTCGGCCGCGGCCTGCCGACCACGATCGTTGTCGGCGCGCATGACCGCGAGAGTGCACTGTATGTGCAGAATGTGTTCATGAGTCCGGTCTTCCGCGTTTACACAAGCCCGGACATCACGGGAATTGAACTTGGCGGAGCTCTGAAAAATGTCATCGCACTGGCAGCCGGAACGGCAGATGGTCTTGGCTACGGCGACAATACGAAAGCGGCTCTGATTACCCGCGGGATCGCGGAAATTGCACGGCTCGGCACGGCGATGGGTGCCCATGCGGAAACCTTCTACGGTCTTTCCGGTATCGGCGACCTGATTGTAACGTGTGCTTCCGTTCACAGCCGGAACCGGAAAGCCGGATACCTGATCGGCCAGGGCAGAACGATGCAGCAGGCGATGGATGAAGTTCAGATGATCGTCGAGGGCGTCTATTCCGCAAAAGCGGGTCTTACCCTGTCGAAAAAATTCGGAATCGAAACGCCGATCATTCAGGCAGTCAATCAGGTTCTGTTTGAAAACAAAAACCCGAAACAGGCTGTGGATGAACTGATGCAGCGTATGAAAAAAGACGAACTCGCCCCGGATCTCTGGGAGCGGTAAAAATAAGAAACCTGTCACTTCTGTGAAATGATACAGAGACGGCAGGTTCTTTTTTGTGCAGACCGAAATTTTTCAGCAAAAATACGGGAAAAAGATGACAATACTTTCGAAATCAAGTATAGTAATAGAAAGCGGAATAATTTTAACTGAAAAGATGCGGAGGAAAATACAGCAGGAGGAAGAAAGAATGAGAGGAGTAGAAACAAGAATTCAGGAAATCCGCCATGCCATTTTTACGGAAGTTGCAAAAATGGCGTATGACGTGGACTCCCCGGTGGAAAAGACGATCGAGGAAATTCCTTACCGTGTAATTCCCGGCGAGGTCGGAAATTTTAGAAATGATGTGTTTCTGGAGCGGGCGATTGTAGGAGAGCGGCTTCGCCTTGCAATGGGACTTCCGTGCAGAAGCGCGGCAGAGCACGCCCCGATCTCGGACAATATCAAACTGGCGGACCAGGCGGAGACGTATTATACACCGCCGCTCATTAATGTCATCAAATTTGCATGCAACGCCTGTCATGAAAAACGGGTTCTGATCACGGATGGATGTCAGGGGTGTCTTGCACATCCGTGCGTGGAAGTCTGTCCGAAAAAGGCCATTACGCTGGACCGCACCAATGGACGATCCTATATTGATCAGGATAAATGCGTCAAATGTGGTCAGTGTGCCAAGGTATGCGGATACCAGGCTATTATCATTCAGGAGCGTCCGTGTGCGAGAGCCTGCGGAATGGATGCCATCGGTTCGGATGAGAACGGAAAAGCGGATATCGATTACGAGAAATGTGTATCCTGCGGCCAGTGTCTCGTCAACTGCCCGTTCGGCGCTATTTCGGACAAATCCCAGATCTTCCAGGTAATCCGTGCGATCCAGTCGGGAGAGCGCGTCTATGCAGCGCTGGCACCGGCGTTTGTCGGCCAGTTCGGACCGAAAGTAACGCCTGGAAAACTGCGTGCGGCGATGAAAAAGCTCGGTTTTGCGGATGTCTTTGAAGTTGCGATCGGAGCGGATCTCTGTGCGGCACAGGAGGCAGAGGATTTTGTGAACGAAGTTCCGGAGAAACTGCCGTTTATGGCGACATCCTGTTGTCCGGCCTGGTCTGTAATGGCGAAGAAACTGTTCCCGGATTACGCAAGCTGTATCTCGATGGCACTGACCCCGATGACGCTGACGGCGCGTCTGATCAAGAAACACAATCCGAATGCGAAGGTTGTCTTTGTCGGACCGTGTGCGGCGAAAAAACTGGAGGCCATGCGCCGGTCTGTCCGCAGTGAGGTGGACTTCGTTCTGACGTTTGAAGAGATGTCGGGCATTTTCGATGCGCGCCAGGTAGATGTGAGTGCACTTGAGGAAGATCCGGACGGCGTCAGCGATGCATCGGTGGACGGAAGAAACTTTGCTGTCTCCGGCGGCGTTGCAAAATCTGTGGAAAATGTAATCCGTGAAAAATACCCGGACCGCGAAAATCAAGATGGCAAATGCAGAAGGTCTGAAGGAATGCCGGAAACTGCTGACAATGGCAAAGGCCGGAAAGTACAACGGTTATCTTCTCGAAGGCATGGCCTGTCCGGGCGGATGCGTGGCAGGAGCCGGCACGATGCAGTCAATCAAAAAGGTCGCAGGCGGCAGTCAACAAATATGCGGCGCAGGCAAAACACAAGATTTCCAGTCAGACAGAATATGTAAAAGAACTGGACAAGCTGGTAGACTAAAAGAACAGCAAGGTGGAGACAAAAGTGAAAAGAAAGAAAGATGGGCTTTGCGGCAGCGATTCTTGCAATGGTACTTCTGTTTGCAGGATGCGGCCAGACAGAGACAAAGACGGAGAGCAGAGGGACAAAAAGCACAGGATCAGAAAGTACAGTATCAGAAAATACGCAGACAGAGAGCAGCACAGCGGCATCGGAAACAGAAGATGAGACACCGGTCCATGTGCTTGCATTAAAAGGACCGACCAGCATGGGAATGGTAAAAATGATGAGCGATAACGCCAGCAAAGAGTCACCTGCGGACACGTTTGAACTTGCCGCTGCCCCGGATGAGGTCAGCGCAAAACTGGTACAGGGAGAGGTGGATATCGCCGCGGTTCCGGCGAACCTTGCAAGCGTACTCTACAACAAGACAAACGGCGGCGTGCAGGTGCTCGCAGTCAATACGCTCGGTGTCCTTTATATCGTCGAGGACGGTGATACCGTACATTCCATTGCGGATCTGAAAGGCAGAACCATTTATGCGAGCGGCAAAGGTGCAACTCCGGAGTATGCTTTGAATTATATCCTCGAAAAGAACGGTCTCGTACCGGGTGAGGACGTAACGATCGAGTGGAAGAGCGAACACGCCGAGTGCGTGGCAGCACTTGCAGAAGATGCCGATGGAATCGCCATGCTGCCGCAGCCGTTTGTAACGACGGCACAGACGAAAAAAGAAACGCTGCGCACCGCACTTGACCTGACCGAAGAATGGAACAAAATCCAGGAGTCCGAAGGAACGGCGAGTACACTGGTGACAGGTGTTACCGTTGTGCGCACTGCCTTTGCCAAGGAGCATCCGGAAGCAGTTGCAGACTTCATGGAAGATTACCAGGCATCCGTATCCTACGTAACCGAAAACACGGATGAGGCGGCAAAACTGATCGGGGATTATGACATTGTTCCGGAGGCAGTCGCAAAGAAAGCGCTTCCGGCATGCAACATTGTCTGCATCACCGGTGATGAGATGAAAGAGAAGCTTTCCGGTTATCTCGGTGTACTCAAAGACCAGAACCCGGAGGCAGTCGGAGGAGAACTTCCAGGAGATGACTTCTATTATTCCGAATAAAAACAAAAAAGAGAAACAGAGAAAAACGAAGCTCTGGCCGATCGTGTTCTGGCTTATGATCTGGCAGGCGGTAAGCGTTTTTGTCGGGCAGGAGATCCTTCTGGCATCTCCTGCCGCTGTTTTGAAACGCCTTTTTACGCTTGTAACAGAACCGGTCTTCTGGCAGTCCCTGCTGTTTTCCGGAGCACGCATCGGAGCCGGATTCCTTCTTGGTGCGGTGGCGGGAATTGCAGGAGCTGCACTTGCCGGTCGGTTTTCCATTGCAGAAGAACTCCTGACGCCGCTGGTTGCAGCAGTGAAAGCAGTGCCGGTCGCTTCTTTTGTGATTCTGATCCTGATCTGGGTTTCTTCGAAGAATCTTTCGGTTGTGATTTCGTTTCTGATGGTATTTCCGATCCTGTATACAAACACGCGGAACGGCCTACGGGAACTGGACACAGCGCTTTTGGAGATGACAGACGTTTTTCAGGTTCCGCGGCCGGTGCGGCTGCGCTGGGTGATCCTGCCGCAGCTGTACCCATATATCCGGACGGGATGTTCACTTTCCCTCGGCCTTTGCTGGAAGGCCGGAACGGCAGCAGAAGTAATCGGCATTCCGAACCGATCCATCGGAGAGCATCTGTATCAGGCAAAAATATATCTCGACACACCGGGACTCTTTGCCTGGACGGCAGCGATCGTGTACGTCAGCTTCTGTCTCGAAAAAGCTGTTTTAAAAGGAATGGATCTTGCAGAAAAAAGGATGCTGGTGATGAAATGAGAGAAGATACGATTGAAATCTGCCATCTGAAAAAAGCGTATGGAGAACACGTTATTTTTTCGAATCTTACGATGGAACTGAAAAAAGGAGCAGTGACCTGTCTGATGGCTCCTTCCGGGGCGGGAAAGACAACCCTGCTGCGGATTCTGGCAGGCCTGGAGCAGGCGGACGGCGGAAAAATCGGGGGACTGGAAGCCTTAAGAAAAAGTATGGTTTTTCAGGAACCGCGGCTGGCAGAAGAACTGACAGCTGCAGCCAATATCCAGCTCGCGGTAAGGCGCCGCATGTTTGGAAAAGAAAAAAGAAGCTCCCGTCATCTTGTGGAGGAGATGGAGGAACTCGGCCTTTCGGGCTGTGAAAACCAGGCTGTATCGGAACTGTCGGGCGGCATGCGCCAGCGGGTGGCGGTTCTGCGGGCCATGCGCATGGACGCAGATTTCCTCCTTTTGGATGAGCCGTTCCGGGGACTGGATGCGGGGACGGAAAAAGAAAACGATGAACTATATCCGCAGAAAAGGAAAAGCAAAAAAACGATGCTTCTGGTCACGCATGATTTAGAAGAAGCCGAAGCAATGGGGGACTGGATCTGCACCTGCAGCAGACTGGATGGTATCCTCGAAATAAAGAGAAACAGAAAAAGCAGCACAGAAATCTGAAATGGAAAGAAACGGATTTTCTGTGCTGCTTTTGCTGTGAATCCGCAGTTACAGCAGGTCATCCGGTATGGAAGCAGAGCGGAGCTGTTCGTCCATCGTGTCGATGAGCGCCATGTCGGCTTCAGAAAGTTCGAAGTCGAAGACATCCGCGTTGGTAAAAATGCGGTCTGGATGTGTCGATTTCGGGATGACACTGATGCCCTGCTGGACGAGGTAGCGGAGACCGATCTGCGCTTCAGTGCGTACATACTTTTCTGCCAGCTGCTGCATAATCTCACGGTTCAGATAAAGACCTCTTGCGAGTGGCGCATACGCTTGAACGGCGATTCCATGTGAACGGCAGAAAGCGATGAGCGGTTTCCGGTTCCAGAGCGGATGACATTCGATCTGGTTGACGGCCGGGATGACGCCGGAAAATTCAAAGAGGGCGGTAAGGTGCGGCTCCTCGAAGTTGCTGACGCCGATCGATTTTGCACGCCCGGATTCGCGGATTTTTTCGAGTGCGCGCCACGTCTCCGGGTAGCAGCCCGGCACCGGCCAGTGAATCAGGTAAAGATCAACGTAGTCGAGACGGAGACGGTCGAGGCTGCGGTTGAAGGCACCTTCGATATCACCGACCCGCTGCGCGGTATTCCATACCTTTGTGGTAATAAAAAAGTTTTCCCGCGGAATCCCGCTTGCGCGGATCCCGCGGCCGATGCTGTCCTCATTTTTATAGGAGGAGGCGGTATCGATCAGACGGTAGCCGTATTTTGCCGCGGTGACAATTGCTTTTTCTGCCTCTTTTTCTGTCGATTTGTAAGTGCCAAGCCCCAGAAGCGGCATCGCTCTGCCGTCGTTCAATGTAATGGTTGGAATAGAAAGTGCCATAAAAACCCTCCGTATCTTGAATCAAAAAAAGATTCTGCCGTATTTCTCTCATAATTATGTTTAGTATAACATGAAAATTTAAAGAAATCAGACCAAATATATTAAAAAAGTTTAACACAATCGGGAAATGAAAAAAAATAACAAGCCATGCAAGAAAAAAGAAGGATGCCAGGACGGCCTGTACGGCGAATTGTACAGAAATTTTGTGGAGGCCGTATTGATTTTGTGCATGAAATAGAGTATAATAAATTTGAATTGATATTTATTTATCATTCCCTGTACAATCTGCAGGACGTTTCAGGAAAACAAAAGCGGACGAAACGGACGGCAGAGCAGAAAAACGGGGACAGAGGAGGCCATATTATGCATTTATTATATGACGAGAATGGAAATCCCATTCCGCACGGAGCTCACGACGAGCACCATCATCACCATGACCATCATCACGAGGGAGAAGACTGCGGACATGCCTGCAATGCATGCGGTTCCGAAGAAAAATGCAAGGACGAGAATCTTGCCCTTTTAACCTATATGCTGCAGCACAATGAACATCACGCAGCAGAACTCGACGAGATGGCCGACAAACTGGAAAAAGCCGGATGGCGGACGCCGCAAAACAGATCAGGGAGGGAGTATCCGATTTCCAGAAAGGCAATATGCGCCTGTCCCTTGCACTGACACTTGTAAAAGAGCATTTGAAAGAAGTTAAGTAGAGGAGGCGTAAGCTATGTGCCTTGCAACGGTATACAAAAATCCGGAAAACACAGTTGTCTGTAAAAATGTGAGCCGCATCGATGTCGATGGAGAATACGTTCTCATCCGCGACATCCTGGGCGAAGAGATCAGACTGCAGGGTAAGATCAAAATGGTAGATCTTGCAAACAGCATCGTAGAGCTGGACTGTGAATGATAATTGGTTGACGGAACCAGTTATTCTATAAAAGCGGTTTTAGGCCCCCGGGCTCTGCAAATCGGAACAAACAGAACAAGCGAACCGGGACTTAGAATAGGAATATATTATATTAAAGCGGAGGTAAATTGAATTATGAAACTTTCAGAAGAGATGAAAAACAAGACCCTTCTGTCTTTTGAGCTGTTCCCGCCAAAGACAGAGAAGGGACTGCAGAATCTGCCGGGTACCATCGACCACCTGATGAAATATAACCCGTCTTACATTTCCTGTACATACGGAGCAGGCGGCGGCAACGTCGGAGCAAACCGTGAAGTATGTCAGATGATCAAAAATGCCGGAACCACACCGGTTACCCATTTCACCGTTATCAAAAACACAAAAGAAGGAATCAAAGAGCAGCTGGATCAGTATCTGGTTGATGGCGTAGACCATATGCTGGCACTGCGCGGAGATATTCCGCTTGGTGAGACTACAACCTGTGGTGACTTTGACTATGCTACCGATCTTGTAAAATTCGTACGTGATACCTACGGCGACAAATTTGAAATCGCTGTTGCAGGTTCACCGGAAGGCCACATCTCCTGCAGAAGTCTGGAGTCTGATATCGCAGTTCTGAAACAGAAACAGGACAACGGAGCAGACTACATCATGACACAGCTCTGCTGGGATATGGAGCAGTTCAAATACTGGCTGGATGCAATCCGTAAAGCAGGAATCACCATGCCGGTAGACGTTGGAGTAATGCCGATTCTGGATCAGGCTGCTACTATTAACATGGCACTTTCCAGAAACGGCTGTGTGATGGACAGAGAGCTTTCCAGAATGATCTCCAGACACTGGCTGTTCCCGAACCCATTTGCAGCAAAAGATGCAGAAGGAAAACCGTTCGACGTATTCTACGACAAGAAAGTTGCAGAGTTCAAAGAAGAGGGTATCGAATATACCGTAAAACAGATTGATGCATACCGTGCACTCGGTGTCAACGGAATTCATCTGTATGCACTGAATAAATGGAAAGACGTATCTGAAATCATCGACAGATCCGGCCTTTGCACACTGGTTTAATGAATTAATTACTTGAATTTGGGAGGCATCCGATTTTTATGGCACATGTAATAGCTGTCGCCGGAAAAGGCGGCGTTGGAAAAACAACATTATGCGGCTTGCTGATCCAGTATCTCTGTGAGACGGGAAAAGGACCTGTTCTGGCAGTCGATGCGGACGCAAACTCAAACCTGAATGAGGTACTTGGCGTAGAGGTAGAAGCTACGCTGGGAGATATCCGGGAAGAAATTGCCCGCGCGGAGATGGCGTCGAAAAGCCCGATTCCGGCAGGAATGAGCAAGGCAGATTATGCAGAATTCAAATTTGCCGGCGCAATCACCGAGGAAGACGATTTCGATCTTCTCGTTATGGGAAGAACACAGGGAAAAGGCTGCTACTGTTTCGTCAATGGACTTCTGCAGAACCAGCTTGCAAAACTGTATCCGAATTATCCTTTCATGGTAGTTGACAACGAAGCCGGTATGGAACATATCAGCCGCGGTATTCTTCCGGGAATGGATACAGCTATTCTGGTCAGTGACTGCTCGAGAAGAGGAGTACAGGCCGCAGCTAGAATTGCGGAGCTGATCAAAGAATGCGATATGAAGCCGAAGCAGGTAGGACTGATCGTAAATCGCGCGCCGAATGGCGTGTTAAATGAGGGAACCCGTGAGGAAATTGAAAAACAGGGATTAACTCTCCTTGGCGTTGTTCCACACGATGATCAGGTTTATGAATATGACTGTGACGGAAAACCAACCGTACGTCTGCCGGAAGATTCTCCGGTACGTGCGGCATTAAAGAAAATCGTAGAAAACCTTGGCTTATAAAAACAGATGATCTGCCCTCCGCTCTGTACGCGCTGCAGACGGGGGGATATTTCAAAAGTAAAATATCCCCCACGGGAGGATATTTTTACCATAAAAATATTAAAATACAATCTTGAGGAGGACAAGATGAGCGAATTCAAATTAACAAGCGTAGAAGAATTCGAACAGGCCACGAATGAGCTCCTGGAAAATGGTGCAAAAGTTGGCGCTGACGCATGGCAGTTTCGTGTAAAAAACCAGACCCCGCACTGTAAATTCGGTGAGCAGGGAACCTGCTGCCGTATCTGTACGATGGGACCTTGCCGTATTACACCAAAGGCACCGAGAGGAATCTGCGGATGCGATGTACACGGTATTGTAGGACGTAACTTCCTGCGCTTTACAGCAGGCGGTTCCGCAACACATTCCGATCATGGCCGTGAGATCTGCCACACACTGCATGAGGCTGATCCAAACGGAAACTACAAAGTAAAAGATCCGGAGAAACTGATCCGTATCGCAAAAGAGTGGGGCGTAGAGACAGAAGGAAAAGATATTTACGATCTGGCACATGAGATGTCCGAGCTGGCTCTTTTAGAGTATGGTAAACCGTTCGGAACACAGAGATTCCTGAAACGTGCTCCGCAGCATACACAGGATATCTGGGAGAGAGAAGAAATCGCACCGCGTGCGATTGACCGTGAGGTTGCATGTTCTCTTCATATGACTCATATGGGATGTTCTTCCCTTCCGGAAGCACTCGTTCGCCAGTCCCTTCGTTCCGGACTTTCCGATGGATGGGGCGGCTCCATGATGGGTACCGAGTTCTCTGACGTACTGTTCGGAACTCCAAAGCCGATCGAAACCGAGGCAAACCTTGGTGTTATGAAAGAAGATGAAGTAAATATCATCGTTCATGGCCATGATCCGTCACTTTCCGAGATGATCTGCGAATACGCAGACGATCCGGAGATGATCGCATATGCAAAAGAAATGGGAGCAAAGGGAATCAACGTGGCAGGTGTCTGCTGTACTTCCAATGAAGTAGCAATGCGCCGCGGCGTGCCGATGGCAGGTAACTTCCTGCAGCAGGAAAACGTGGTACTGACCGGTGCCTGCGAGGCCATCGTTGTTGACGTACAGTGTATTTTCCCGGCCCTTGGACCTTTAAGCAAATGTTTCCATACTAAATTCGTTACCACCAGCCCGATTGCGCAGATGCCGGATGCAGAATACATTCGTTTCAACGCAAAAACAGCAGGTGAGAATGCAAAAGCCATCGTAAAAATGGCAATTGAAAACTTTAAAAACCGGAAACCGGAGCTGGTACATATCCCGCATATGAAGCAGAAAGCAACCGTTGGATACTCTTTTGAGTCCATCATCAAGACTCTGGATAAAGTAACCAATTCCCAGGTTGACCAGACCGGAACTCTGATGCCGCTGTGGCAGTGTGTGGCATCCGGCGTTATCCGCGGTGCAGTTGCCATGGTAGGATGCAACAACCCGAAAGTCCGTCCGGACACCGCTCACATCGAGCTGATGAAGAAGCTGATCGCGCACGACGTTATCATCGTTGCTTCCGGATGCTCTGCACAGGCAGCAGCAAGAGCAGGTCTGATGGACAAACGTGCTAAAGATCTCTGCGGTGCAGGTCTGAAACGTGTCTGCGAGCTGGCTGATATCCCGCCGGTACTCCACATGGGATCCTGTGTTGATATCTCCCGTATGATGGTTCTTGTAGCAGAACTTGCTAAAATCGGTAATGTCAATATTTCCCAGCTTCCGGTTGTCGGATGTGCTCCGGAGTGGATGTCTGAGAAAGCAGTTTCCATCGGAAACTATGTTGTAGCAACCGGTATCGATACTTACCTTGGCGTAGAGCCGTATGTATCCGGATCCACTGAGGTAACAGGACTCCTGACCAACGGTGTCCGCGACTGGGTTGAGGCAGCTTACACAGTAGAAAAAGACATCGACAAGCTGGGCGATGCAATGCTCGCACGAATCGAAGAGAAACGTGCCGCACTCGGCGTATAAAAAAGGACAGGGCGGTCCCTGACGTAAAAAAGAGACCGCCCTTTTTGAAGTGAAAAGGTGTAAAATGAAAATAGCAGTAACTGGAAAGGGTGGCGTAGGAAAAACAACCATCGCAGCGACCCTTGCAAGACTTTATGCAGAAGAAGGCCATCCGGTTCTGGCTGCAGATGTCGATCCGGATGCCAATCTGGGCCTTGCGCTTGGATTTCCGGAAGAAATCCTCGATTCGATCGTTCCGATTACCAAAATGAGAAAACTGATCGAAGAGCGCACCGAGGCAAGTGCAGACAACCGGTTTTACAAGATAAATCCGAGAGTAAGTGATATCCCCGATAAATACAGCAAAGAGTACAATGGAGTCAAACTCCTGACGCTTGGCACCGTGGAGACGGCCGGAAGCGGCTGTGTCTGCCCGGAGCATGTGATGCTGCGGAGAATCATCAACAGCCTGGTCCTTCACAGAGGGGATGTTGTCATCCTCGACATGGAAGCAGGCCTTGAGCATCTGGGAAGAGGAACGACTGAGGGCATGGATATGTTCATCGTAGTCATCGAGCCGGGTGCAAGAAGTATTCAGACCTATAAGAATGTCAAACGTCTGGCCGAAGAGCTTGGCGTTCATCAGGTTCATGTCGTGGCAAACAAAGTACGCGACGAAAAAGATGAGGCATTCATACAGGACCGTATCCCCCCGGAGGATCTTCTGGGCATGGTCCACTACAACCCGGAAATTATGGAAGCGGACAGGGAAGGTTCGTCTCCATATGATTACAGCGCGGCTGCAGTAGAAGAGATACGGAAAATAAAACAAAAATCGATAAGTCAAACATGCCTGGCATGGAAAAAGTGTGATAGGAGGAAAAACACATGACATTATTCGAGAGAGTATTTGGCGGAAATGATGCAGTATACGGTCTTACCGAAGCTGCCGTTGACGCCGCAATCGCAGCAAACGGAGAGGAAAAAGCAGTCAGCTTCCCGGACACTGCTTACGCACTTCCGTGTTACTATGCTGTAACAGGAGTAAAGGTTACCAACTTAAAAGAGATGAAAGAGGCTCTTGGCGTGGTAAAATCTCTGATGACAAGAGAAAATCAGCTGAACGATGTATTTATGTCCGGTGTTGCAACTGCACTCTGCGCAGAGTTCATCGAGGCAATTAAATACATCGACGGTGCAAAACCATATGATGAGCCGTGCTACGGCCATTTAAGCGATGCCATCATCCGTGAGCTTGGTGTGCCGCTTGTAACAGGCGATATCCCGGGCGTAGCTGTTATCCTTGGAAGCGCTCCGACCGCACAGGAAGGCGTGGATCTGGTTAAGAGCTATCAGGCACAGGGTATTCTTGTAACACTGGTTGGCGGAATCATTGATCAGTGTCAGGAATTAGGATACAAGACCGGCGCAAACGTACGTGTCATCCCGCTTGGAAAAGACGTAACATCTGTAATCCACGTTGTATCCGTAGCAATCCGTGCAGCCCTGATCTTCGGTAACGTAACTGCAGGCGATGCAGGCGCACTGATGACCTACACCAAAGACCGTGTACCGGCATTCGTAAATGCTTTTGCTCCTCTGGATGATGTGATCGTTGCATGCGGCGCTGGTGCGATTGCACTTGGTTTCCCGGTTATCACAAACGATGACAAAGACGTTCCGGCTATTCCGAAGAGTCTCATTATCCAGAAGGACGTTTCCAAATTCAACGCAACTTCTCTGGAAGCCCGCGACATCAAGATTAAAATTACAAACATCGATATCCCGGTTGCATTCGCATCTGCATTTGAGGGCGAAATCATCCGCCGCGGTGATATGCAGGTTGAGTTTGACGGTTCCCGTGTAGACTGTTGCGAGCTGGTTCAGACAAAAGATGCTTCCGAAGTAGAAGATCACAAGATCGAGCTGATCGGACCGGACATTGACGAGTTCGAGGTAGGTTCCAAGCACAGCATTGCATACGTTGTTGAGGTTGCCGGAAAGAACATGCAGCCGGATTTCGAGCCTGTATTTGAGCGTAAATTCCACAGCTACCTGAACTGCATCGAAGGTGTGATGCATACCGGACAGCGTGATATGATCCGTATCCGTGTCAGCAAAGAAGCTTTCAACGCAGGCTTCCGTGCAAAACACTTCGGAGAAGTTCTGTACGCACAGGTGAAGAACGAGTTCGAGGCTGTTGTTGACAAATGTCAGGTTAAGATCTACACCAATCCGGAAGACTGTACCAAGATCCGTCACGAAATTGCAATTCCAGTATTCGACAAACGTGATGAGCGTCTGTCTACCATGACAGATGAATCCGTACCGGTATACTACAGCTGTATCATGTGCCAGGCATTCTCCCCGAGCCATGTATGTGTTGTTACACCAGAGCGTCTCGGACTTTGCGGTGCTGTTTCATGGCTGGATGCAAAAGCTACCAACGAGCTGGATCCGAACGGACCTTGCCAGGTTATCACAAAAGAAAAAGTAATCGATGAGAGAATCGGTGAGTATGAGGATGTTAACGAGGCTGTTCGTAAGCTTTCCCAGGGTGCTCTTGATGACGTATCCCTGTACTCCATCATGGAAAAACCAATGACATCCTGCGGATGCTTCGAGTGTATCTGTGGTATCGAACCATTCTCCAACGGTGTCTGCATCGCAAACCGTGAGTACGCAGGCATGACTCCTCTGGGAATGACCTTCTCCGAGCTGGCTTCCATGACAGGCGGCGGTGTTCAGACTCCTGGATTCATGGGACACGGCAAACACTTTATCGCTTCCAAGAAGTTTATGAAAGCAGAAGGCGGTGTTGCCCGTATCGTATGGATGCCGAAAGAGCTGAAAGAGCAGGTTGCAGAGAAACTGAATGAGACAGCAAAAGAGCTGTACGGTATCGACAACTTTACCGATATGATCGGTGACGAGACCATCGCAGAAGATCCGGAGACACTGGTTGCATTCCTGACCGAGAAAGGTCATCCGGCACTTGGCATGGATCCAATGATGTAATTCGTATTTTACAGGCTTATCCTGTGAAAGAATAAGCAGACCGGCATGGCTTGGGAGGGGATTCCAAAGCGGAGGAGGAAGCCCTTTCCGGCACATGCCGGCAGCTGTAAAGTGATTTTCTGGAAAAAAAAACGGCTGACGAAGAGAAAACGGATACTTTTTGTCAGAAAATCTTGGAAAATATCCTGGTAAATCTTGCATTCTCCGGGAAAAAACGTTAAAATAATAACAGGTGTGTCCATGAAGCGGAATCATGGAGATATGCCTGTATGGAATTTATTTTTAAGGAGGCTTTTTTTATGCCGTTTAATCGCAAACCACAAAAGTTTAATGCAGCAATTAAATCCGTTGTAATCGGCAGCGGAGACAAAACCGTAACTCTTGGCGGAGAAAACGTATTACCATTCTATGCTTTCGACGGTGAAATCAAAAACGGACCGAAGGTTGGCGTTGAAATCACAGACCTTGGTATGGAAGGAGAACCGGAAAGCGTAAAAGCATACTATGAAGGTGCAGCTACCATGGGCGAGATTGCAAAAAAAGCAGCAGCTATGGAAGGTGCAGATTTCCTCTGCCTTCGTCTGGCAGGCGGAGACCCGAACGGTCTGAACAAATCGGTAGAAGAACTCATTGAGACAGTCAAAGAGGTTGCTGATGCCGTTGACGTGCCGCTTGTTGTAGAAGGATGTAAAAACGTTGAGAAGGATTCCGAACTGCTCACAAAAGTAGCAGAGGTCCTTCAGGGAAGAAACGTTCTTGTTATGTCCGCAAGAGAAGAAGATTACAAGGCAGTTGGTGCAGCCGCAGGTCTGGCATACAGCCAGAAAGTCGGCGCTGAGTCCGCTGTAGATATCAACCTTGCAAAACAGCTGAATGTTGTTATGACCCAGCTTGGTGTCAGCGCGGACAGCATTGTTATGAACGTAGGTTCTGCAGCAGTCGGATACGGATATGAGTACGTAGTATCTACACTGGACCGTATCAAAGCAGCAGCATTATCCCAGGACGATAAAATGCTGCAGATGCCAATTATTACTCCAATCGCTTCTGAGACATGGAATGTAAAAGAGGCAATGGCAACAGAAGAGGAATCTCCGGAATGGGGAAATCAGGAAGTACGAGGAATCTCTATGGAGATTCAGACAGCAGCCGCATCTCTGGCTTCTGGTTCTGATGCAGTTATCCTCAAACATCCACAGTCTGTTGCAACCATTTCCAAAATGATTCAGGAACTGATGTAATCAGTACGTAAGGAAGAGATTAGGAGGATAAAGAATTATGGCATTATCAGGTATTCAGATTTTTAAAATGACCCCAAAGAAAAACTGTAAAGAGTGCGGATGTCCGACCTGTATGGCATTCTCCATGAAGGTTGCACAGGGCGCTATGGATATTTCAGCGTGCCCATATATGTCTGACGACGCTATGGCACAGCTTTCCGAAGCTACCGCACCGCCAATGAAGACGATCAAAGTCGGAACCGGCGACAGTGAGTACACTCTTGGCGGAGAGACGGTCCTCTATCGTCATGAGAAAACATTTGTAAGCAAAACCCGTTATGCGGTATCTCTCTGCAGCTGCATGTCTGACGAAGAGATCGACGCAAAACTGGAAGAAGACAAAAAAGTTGATTACGACCGTATCGGTGAGCGTATGTGCGCAGAGATGCTGTATGTAAACTATGCCGGAAATGGCGTAGACAAATACGTATCTCTTGTAACGAAAGCAGCAGCAACCGGAAAAGTTCTGGTACTTGGCTGTGAGGACGCAGAAGCTGCAAAAGCTGCTCTGGAAGTATGCAAAGCAGGCAAACCGATCCTGAATGGTGCAAATGCATCCAATTATGAAGAGATGAGCAAACTTGCCACAGAGGCAGGCGTTGTTCTCGGCGTAAGTGGCGCAAACATTGATGAGCTTCACGACACCGTAGAAGCAATCGAGAAACTCGGCAACAAGAACCTTGTTCTTGATACCACAGAAGCGACCATCAAAGAGACCTTTGCTACTACCGTACAGGTAAGACGTGCATCCTTAAAGGATACAGACCGTACCTTTGGTTATCCGTCTATTGTAAATCTGGCAAAAATTGCACAGGGCGACAGATATATGCAGCAGGCACTGCTTTCCCTGTTCACCATGAAATACGGTTCCATTATTGTTCTTGAGGAAATGGGATACGCAGAGGCACTTCCGGTATTCGGACTTCGCCAGAACGTATTTACCGATCCGCAGAAACCGATGAAAGTAGAGCCGGGCATCTACCCGCTGAACGGCGCAGATGAAAATTCGATCTGCCTGACCACAGTAGACTTTGCTCTGACCTATTTCCTGGTATCCGGAGAGCTCGAGAGATCCGGAGTTCCGGTAAACCTTGTAATCAACGACGCCGGCGGACTTTCTGTACTGACATCCTGGGCGGCAGGTAAATTCTCCGGTAACTCTATCTCCAAATTCTTCAAAGAGAATGTAGAAGATAAAGTAAAATCCAGAAAAGTTATCATTCCTGGTAAAGTAGCCGTATTAAAGGGCGACATTGAGTCCAAACTTCCTGGATGGGAAGTAATCGTTGCTCCGCTTGAGGCAGTTCAGCTTGTGAAATTCATGAAAGATCTGCAGGCAAACGGAGAACTGTAATACATAAAAATTCCGGGAGGAACTCCAGACAAGCGGAGTTCCTTCCGTGAAAAAAAATAATTATGGGGGATTCCCAAAAAGAAAAGGAGAAGAGATATGGCAAAATTTGTAACCATCGGCGAAAGACTTTCTGTTACAGCTCCTACTGTAAACAAAGCATTCGCAGCAAGAGATGAAGAGCCAATTTTAAAGAGAGCAAAACAGCAGCTGGATGCTGGTGCCGTTTACCTTGATGTAAACATCGGACCGGCTGAGAATGATGGAGAGGACATCATGAAATGGGCTGTTGAGCTGCTGCAGAGCAATTTTGACAATGTTCCGCTGGCTCTGGATACATCCAACAAAAAAGCAATTGAGGCTGGTATCTCTGTATACAACCGTTCCAAAGGAAAACCGATCGTAAACTCTGCAGATGCTGCAGGAAGAATCGAGTACGTTGACCTTGCAGCTGCAAACGATGCAATCGTTATTGCACTTTGCAACGGTGAAGGAATTGCAAAAGATAACGACGAGCGTATGATGTACTGCCAGACCCTTCTGGAAAGAGGTATGGAGCATGGCATGGAGCCGACAGATCTGTGGTTTGACCCGCTGTTCCTGGTTGTAAAAGGAATGCAGGACAAACAGATGGAAGTTCTTGAGTGCATCAAGATGTTCAGTGATATGGGACTGAATTCTACCGGCGGACTTTCCAACAACTCCAACGGTATGCCGAAAAACATCCGTCCGATCATGGATTCCGCACTTGTAGCTATGGCTATGATGCAGGGTCTGACCAGCGCCATCGTTAACCCGAATGACCTGAGACTGATGGAGACCATTAAATCCTGTGACGTATTCAAAGGCAACACTCTGTATGCAGATTCTTATCTGGAGCTTTAATCTTTAAATCTCGCAGGTTTTCCCCTGATGGTGCCGCAGCGTTTGCGAAAACCTGAGGCACCATCAGGGGTTTTTCTATCTAAAAGCGGAAAAAAACAGCGGAGAATATATACGACTGGGGGATTTACAGATTATGGCAAAAGTAACCTTTCGATTTGAAGAAGGAGAACCGGTAGTCACCTACGCAACCGAGGGCGAGCGCCTTCTTGAAGTAGCGCAGAAGAGCAATGTGCCGATCGATGCACCGTGTTCCGGAAACGCATCGTGCGGTAAATGCCGCGTTCGTCTTGTGAGCGGTGAGCTGGATTCCAAAATAACCCGCCATATTTCTGAGGAAGAATATCAGAATGGCTGGAGACTGGCGTGTGTCAGCACCATCAGGGGCGATGTTGAAGTGGAAGTGCCGGACATTGCATCCGCTTACCGGAGCCGCATGAAAGTGGCAGACCTTAGTTCACCGAGTGAAATTGCAATTTTTGAAGATACGAAAAAGAAAATTACAGACGCCGGCCTGGAGCTGAAAAACAGCATGCAGGTGATCAAAATCTCAATGGAAGAGCCTACTCTGGATGATACGATGCCGGATAACGAGAGAGTAACCTGGGCTGTACAGGCAGCGACGGGGCTTGACCGGGTACGGATTCCGTACTCTGTACTGAAAAAAAATGCCGGATGTCCTTCGGGAATCCCATTTTCAGGCACAGTGTGTCGTCCGGGTTACGCCAAATGACGTCTTTTTATACGATATGCTTCCAATGGAAGCAAAAGCAGTTGTCGGCGGTCTCGTTGTCGACATTGGAACAACGACAGTTTCTGCACTGATCGTGGATATGCTGAGCGGAGAAATCCTGGCAAAAGCCTCTTCCGGAAACGGACAGATCCGGTATGGTGCGGATGTTATCAACCGTATCATTGAATCCCAGAAACCGGGAGGCCATGAAAGACTGCAGAATGCAATCATCAAAGAAACCTTAAACCCGATGATTTCCAACATGTGCCGCGCAGCGAAAATCAGCAGTCAGCAGATTTACCGTGCGGCGATTGCCGGAAACACTACCATGGAGCATCTGATGATGGGCATCAATGCAGATCCGCTTCGGATGGAGCCGTATATTCCGGCCTTCTTTAAGACAAACTCACTGTTTGCATCGGATGTCAATCTTGCAATTCATCCGGACGCCCATATCATTCTGGCACCGAATATCGGAAGCTATGTGGGCGGAGATATTACTGCCGGCGCGTTGGTCAGCATGATCTGGAACCGGCCGGAGATGAGTCTTTTTATTGACCTTGGTACCAATGGCGAGCTTGCATTTGGAAACTCTGACTTTATGGTAAGCTGTGCCTGCTCGGCCGGACCGGCCTTTGAGGGCGGCGATATCAGCTGTGGCATGCGTGCGACCGACGGTGCGATTGAAAAATGTACGATCGATCCGGAGACGATGGAACCTTCGTACCATGTTATCGGAGATGAGGGAACGAAACCGATCGGCCTTTGCGGTTCCGGTATCATTGATGTGATTGCGGCGCTGTTCCGCGCGAAGATGGTCAATCCGAAGGGTAAATTTATCCGTGAGGGAAAACGGATCCGCCACGACAAATATGGCATGGGAAGCTATGTCATTGCGTTTGAGGAGGAGGCTGGAAGTGTCCGCGATGTTGAGATTACCGAGGTCGATATCGACAACTTTATCCGCGCCAAAGGCGCGATTTTCTCAGCGATCCGTACGATGCTGAACTATCTGGATATGGATGTTTCCATGATCGAGGAGGTTTACGTAGCGGGCGGTATCGGAAGCGGCATCAACATGAAAAATGCCGTTACCATCGGTATGTTCCCGGACATCCCGCTGGAAAAATTCCATTACATCGGCAACTCTTCCCTGACCGGCGCGTATTCGATGCTCTTATCGACAGCGGCAGAGAAGAAGACGTACGAGGTTGCCCGGAACATGACGTATCTGGAGCTCTCGACCGTACCGACGTATATGGATGAATTTGTAGCGGCCTGCTTCCTGCCGCACACGGACACAGCGATGTTCCCGTCTGTAGAAGTATAAAAACGGAAGTGAGAACCTTTTTTTGAGAGGAATTGGATTCACATGGCAGTAGACTTGAATTACGAAAAAGACAGCAAAGAACGGATTCCCTATGAACATTACCTGGAAGTATACCAGAACGCGGATCCGGCGGAGATTTCCAGCCGGTGTAATGTACCGTATGACGCCGAAAAACACGAGTTTACGGTATCCCTGATGGGTGTTTCCTACCGGATTTCCTGGCCGGAGTACCGCGTGCAGCATCTTGGAGATGACGGCACAGACGGTCCGGTGATCGGCTGGTATCCGCTCGAGGAGAAGCCGAATGCAAAAATTCTGGTGCTGCGCTATCTGACCGAGGGCGGAGCTGCCCCATCCACCGGAAAATTCCTGACATACCGGGAGATTCCGTGGGGAGAGGTTTATTTTAAGCAGTTCCAGGGAAGATGCCTGTTCCGTCTGGCCTTTGGCTTTGGCGGAAAGCTGGATGCATTCCGTGAGATCATGGAACGTGTCGGCGCTCAGGCGATTTCATCCGGTGATGTCGGATATGAGCTGGAGTTTATGAAAGGGCTTTTTGTACGACTGATTTTATGGGCAGGAGATGATGAGTTTCCGCCGTCCGCGCAGATCCTCTTTTCGGACAATTTCCCGGCTGCATTTACGCAGGGAGAGGATATGGCGGTTGTGGGAGATGTCACAATTGATATGCTGAAGGCTCTGGCTGCAAAATAGTTATGGTTTGAGGCCATCAGGATGGCTTCTGGATCGAAAAAAATAAGCGGAGGAAAATAACATGGGATTTTCAACAGTACCTTGCAATGAGTTTGTAGAAGTGCTCGGTTCCAAAGCACCGGTTCCGGGCGGTGGCGGAGCTTCTGCACTGGTTGGCGCTGTCGGCACAGCGCTTGGCAACATGGTTGGTGCGCTGACAGTAGGTAAAAAGAAATACGCGGATGTCGAAGAGGAAATGAAAGAGCTGATGGCGAAAGCAACCACGCTTCAGGACGAACTGCTTCACCTGATCGAGCGCGATGCGGAAGTATTTGAGCCGCTCTCCAAAGCATACGGCATGCCGCGTGAGACAGAAGAGGAGAAGGCAGAAAAAGCAAGAGTTATGGAAATCGTGCTGAAGGACGCCTGCTCCGTGCCGATGGAAATCATGGAAAAATGCTGTGAAGCGATCGATCTGATCGTGGAATTTGCAGCAAAAGGTTCCGCACTCGCAATCAGCGATGCGGGCGTTGGCGCAGCGTTCTGCAAGGCTGCCTTAGAGGGCGCTTCCCTGAACGTATACATCAACACCAAATCCATGAAAAACCGGGAATACGCAGAAGAGCTGAACAAAAAATGCGATGAGATGCTTGCGGTTTATACCGTAAAAGCAGACGAAATTTTCCAGAACGTACTGGGAAGACTGAAAGCCTGAAAACAAACGGCCAGAGAAGCTTCCCGGCAGCAAGCGGGTTGCAAAAGGAGTTCTCTTTGACCGAAAAGAAAAGCGGAGGATAAAAAAATGGCAAAACAGTTATTAGGAAAAGAAGTAACAGCAGCATTAAATGAGAAGATCAAAGCAAATGTAGCAGAGCTGGAAGCAAAAGGAGTAAAACCGACTCTCGGAATCATCCGTGTCGGAGAGAGAGAGGATGACCTTTCCTACGAAAGAGGAGCAACCAAACGCTGTGAGACCTTAGGCGTTGCATACGAGAAATTCCTTCTCCCGGCAGACGTTACCCAGGAAGAGCTGATGGCTACCATCGATAAAGTAAACAAAGACGATTCCATCCACGGCGTTCTGATTTTCCGTCCGCTTCCGAAACATCTCGATGAGGCAGCAGTCATCAAAGCACTCTCCCCGGAGAAGGACGTAGACGGTATCACAGACGGTTCCATGGTAGGCGTATTCGCCGGAACAAAACAGGGCTTCCCGCCATGTACTCCGCAGGCCTGCATGGAGATCCTCGACCACTACGGCATCGACTGCACCGGTAAAAAAGCCGTTGTCGTAGGCCGCAGCCTCGTTGTAGGAAAACCGGCAGCCATGATGCTGTTAAAGAAAAACGCAACCGTAACCATCTGCCATACCAGAACGAAAGACATGCCGTCTGTAGTTAAAGAGGCAGATATCGTGATCGTAGCAGCAGGCCGTGCAGGTGTTGTAGATGATACTTACCTGCGTGCAGGCCAGACCGTTATTGATGTCGGAATCAACGTAAACGAAGAAGGAAAACTCTGCGGAGACGTTGCATACGCAAAAGCTGAGCCGATCGTTGAGGCAATCACACCGGTTCCAGGCGGTGTAGGATCCGTTACCACATCTGTTCTGGTCGGCCATGTGGTAGAGGCTGCCATGAGAAAAAACAGCTGATCATAGGCTGAAGATAAGAATATGACAGAAAAAAGGCACTGTGCGTCCGAAAAAAGGGCGGCGGTGCCTTTTTTGCATGCGCGGCAGTGCAGTTTTGGTGATAGGAGAGGGGGCCGGCTCATAGAATATAACAGTACATAGCAACAAAGATGCAAAAGGGGACAACAGCGCATGGATGCATATTCAGTATACCGCGATATTCAGAAACGAACGAAGGGCCAGTTCCTGATCGGAGTGGTGGGGCCTGTACGGACGGGAAAGTCCACCCTGATCCGCCGTTTCCTGGAGGTGCTGGCACTGCCGTATCTTCGGAAAAGGAACAGGCGGAGGTACGGGATGCCCTGCCTTTAAGCGGGGAGGGAAAGACGATCACAACGGTGGAGCCGAAATTTGTGCCGAAAGATGCCGTGGAGCTGCAGCTTGGGGAGGGCGATCCGATCCGGCTGCGACTGATCGACTGCGTCGGCTTTCTGGTGCCGGACGCGGCGGGAAATCTGGAAAATGAGAAGGAGCGGATGGTGAAAACACCGTGGTCCGAGCAGGCGATTCCGTTCCGGGAGGCGGCGGAGATCGGTACGAAGAAGGTGATCGCAGAACATTCCACGATCGGTCTTATGGTGACGTGCGACGGATCGTTCGGCGAGCTGCCGCGGGAGAATTTTCTGCAGGCGGAGGAACGGACCGTTGCGGAGCTCAAAAAGCAGGGAAAGCCCTTCCTGATTCTTGTGAATGCGAAAAAACCGTACCGGGAGGAGACACAGCGGCAGGTAAAGGAGCTTGAAACAAAATTCGGCGTGGCAGCGATGGCGGTGAACTGCGACCAGCTCCGCAAAGAAGATATTCTGCATATGCTCGAAAAGGTGCTGTATGAGTTTCCGCTTCAGCAGATGGAATTTTATATTCCCAAATGGGTGGAGCTTCTTGCCGATGACCATCCGCTGAAGGCAGAGCTGCTGCAGAAGATCCGTGAGATGTGCAGGGAAAAGACGCGTCTGAAGGATGCAGTGGGCGGAAAAACAGCGATTGCCAGTCAGTATGTCAGCCAGACACTGCTGCAGTCGATGGATCTTGCGAGCGGTACGGTGAAGGTGCGGATTGAGGTGAAAGAGCAGTATTATTATGAAATGCTGAGTGTACTTGCCGGCGTGGAGATCAAAGGCGAGTATGATCTGGTGCAGACGATCCGCGAGCTGTCGGCACAGCGGGAAGAGTACCGCAAGGTAGAGGACGCGATTCATGCGGTGCGCGGATGCGGCTACGGCGTCGTGATTCCGGGGAGGGAGGAGATTCAGCTGGAGGAGCCAGCCGTGATCCATCAGGGAAACAAATACGGCGTGAAAATTAAATCGGTGAGCCCGTCGATTCATATGATCAAGGCCAACATCGAGACGGAGATTGCGCCGATCGTCGGAAGTGAGCAGCAGGCGGAGGATCTGATCGCCTATATCAAAGAGAGCGCAAAGAGCCCGGAGGGAATCTGGAATACCAACATTTTCGGCAAATCCGTCGAGCAGCTCGTTGACGACGGCATCCGCAGCAAAATCGCCCAGATCACCGAGGACGGCCAGGCAAAGCTCCAGGATTCCATGCAGAAAATTGTCAACGACAGCCGGGGCGGAATGGTGTGTATTATCATTTAATACAAAAGCTGTTCGAATATTTTTGAGTAATTGTGCAATAATACTTGAAAAGCGAACCAAAATAGCGTATAATCCGAATTGTGAAAAGAAAAGAAGAAAAATGTAACTTCCTGGAATGTTCGATGATCTCATTATTTTGAACCTACATTTACTTTAAACGGGAGGCTTATTATTGTCATGTGGATGTCAGGCCACCCTGGAAACAGACGTCAGTGGAAGGCAGAAATGATGACTGCGGCTACCCACCTAGCTTGCGTTGCTAGGAGTCAAAGTATGGGAAACGGCATTCCGGGGTTACAAAAGAGAAAAAAGAGAATCATGAAAATGGTTCTCTTTTATACGTTACATACAACCAAAAGGAGAAGGAACATGAAAAAACAGGGTTTTGGAACAACAAAAGACGGAAAAGAAGCATTGCTCTACACGCTCTCCAATAAAAACGGAATGGAAATCAGCGTAACCGATTACGGCGCACATCTGGTATCGGTTCTCGTTCCGGATAAGGATGGAAAGAAGAGAGACGTTGTCCTTGGATTTGACTCCGTAACCGGCTATGAGACCGACGGAAGCCATTTTGGAGCCACCATCGGAAGAAACGGAAACCGTATCGCGGGAGCAGCATTTGAACTGCACGGAAAAACATACCAGCTGGCAAAAAATGAGAACAACAACAACCTGCACAGCGGCCCGGACGGATACGATTACCGCCTCTGGGACGTAGAAGAGGCGGATGACAGCGCCGTTACCTTCGTTCTGATGAGCCCGGACGGAGACCAGGGATTCCCGGGAAACTTTGAAGTGTCCGTTACGTATACCCTGACCGATGAGAACGCCGTAGAAATCCACTATGAGGGAAGCTGCGATCAGGATACCGTTGTCAACATGACAAACCACAGCTACTTCAACCTGGCAGGCCACGATGCCGGATCTATTGAGAACCAGACACTTGTCTTAAAAGCGGAGCAGTTCAGCCCGGTGATCGATTCTGCATCTATCCCGACCGGCGAGCATGCACCGGTACAGGGAACCCCGATGGATTTCACCAGCGAGAAAGCAATCGGAGCAGAGATCGAAGCAGATTTCGAACAGCTCAAACTGACCGGCGGCTACGACCACAACTTTATCCTGGACAAGGCTGTCGAGGGAAGCATTGAGCTGATGGCAGTCGCATCCTGCAAAGAGAGCGGCATCACCATGGAAGCCTTCACGGATCTGCCATGCGTTCAGTTCTACGCCGGAAATTTCATTGCTCCGGTTACCGGAAAGAATGGGGTATTCTATGACAAACGCAACGGCTTCTGCCTGGAATCTCAGTATGTGCCGAATGCCATCAACCAGGAGGGTGAGGAGAAACCGATCCTCGAGGCAGGCGATACTTACGACACCACAACCGTATACAAATTCATTTTCTAAGATCCTATTTTATAGCAATCCTCGAAAATAATGCAAAAAATTCAGCACCGCAGAGCGTGAATTACTGCGTCACAGATTTTCGTCGTACCCCGGTACGCCTTCAAATCTGTTCCTTGCAATTCGCGCTCTGCAGCACTGCCTTTTTTGCAT
>ENA-OQDL01000005-OQDL01000005.1-human-gut-metagenome-genome-assembly--contig:-NODE-5-length-115769-cov-19.703983_pt1 | contig 115769 bp, 126 predicted proteins | sample MGYA00242782_ERZ504609 | MGnify/ENA primary metagenome ERZ504609 (study PRJEB26092, sample SAMD00036320) | human gut metagenome | host: Homo sapiens | study: EMG produced TPA metagenomics assembly of... | reverse complement strand
ACAAAAGAAGGAGACGCGAAGCGCGAGACGCAGACTCAGAAACATCGGCAACAGAGAAAACCGTTGGATGCGGGACGTGAACCATCAGGTCTCGAAGGCACTCGTCAACCGACAATCTAAGCCTACGCTCTTCGCGTTGGAAAACCTCGAAGGCATTCGTCACGCCACGGAAAAAGTTCGCAGACAAGACCGGTATACGCAAGTCAGCTGGGCCTTCCACCAGCTTCGCCAGATGATTGAATACAAGGCTTTGAAAGCCGGGCATTCCACCATTGCGGTTGACCCGCATTACACGAGTCAGACCTGTCCGAAATGCGGCATGATACGCAAGGCGAACAGGAACAAACGGTTGCACGAATACCAATGCTCGAACTGCGGCTACATGTCCAATGACGACCGTGTGGCCGCTATGAACATTCAACGGCTCGGATATCAGAGTCTAGTTGAATCCCATTCGGACAAGCTCTGAATTGGGAGGGGTGCAGTCAACCATCCCATGATGTTCCGCCAGTCCACAAGGATGATAAAAGCGGGAGGAGTTGAAGATACTAATCGACTCCACCATCACCGCCGGGCAGGGACAAGCCGCGATGCTCGCCATCGCGGTAGTTGACCTCACTGGTTATCGCAATGGTTCTTATGTGTTGCGCCGTAAAACCTTCGACTTTAGTCGGGGGAGAAGTCAAGGTTTTGCGGGATTTTGCTTCCTTCTCACGACGTGATATAGTGGAATCGTTCACACAAACAAGCTAGGAGCGAAAATGAGCGACAAGCAGGAAACCATCGAAATCCTCGTCATCAAGCAGGACGAGAAACCCATTCGCAAAACCATTCCCAACACCCTCGAAGCGAAACAGCATGAGGTAGACGGCTACATCGAACCATTCGGACTCAAAAACGGGGCGACCATCTACTGCAACGAAGAAGGCAAACTCGGCAGGTGGACACTCAACCGCGCAATCCGCGCCTACGACCTCGAAGACGGGGCTGATTCGCAAATCGTGGAAATGATGGCGGGCACGTTCTTCATCTCAGGGTTCGACCCTGAAAGCGGAGAGGACACCAGTCTTACGGAGGAACAGTTCGACCACTGGGCCAAGCGGTTCCACTCGCCGGAAATCCTCGTGCAGAACGCCAATAATGAGCTGTTGGCCGTTCCCGTTCCCATCAAGTAGTTCGTAATTCTAGGGAATAGGAGCCAATCCCATCCCCTTAACTTTTTCAAGGAAAAGACAATGACCAAATACTTTACTTCTGACACTCACTTCGCCCACCCGTTTGTGGCCGCATTACGGGGATATGCGAAGCCCGGGTTCACGTCGGACAACACCATCAAGCAACAGGCCAACGAAGCGCACATGCAGGTCAAGGATTGCGTCAACTGGTACCAGCATGACATTGACGTGACCAACCACATCAACGAAATGGTAGGAGAGAACGACGAACTCTACATTCTGGGAGACCTATACAGCGGAAGCGCGTGGAGTCTTCAACAGGCGCTTATGCATGTCAAAAGCTTGCGCTGTCCTCGCAATAACCGGCACCTGATTCTCGGCAACCATGACGACGTGCTGTACGGGAAGAGCAAGGGCTTCAAGGAGCTGACCGAGGCGTTCGGTGAAATCGGGCGTATCGGCATGAGGGACATTACGGACGGCGAAACCGTCATGCCCGTGTTTCTCTGCCACTTCCAATGGCGTGAGGACTTCGACCTTCCCGCTTTGGATGGGGTGGCGACTAATTGGGCTAAGCCGGAGCTTAGACAGTATGCCATTCCGCAAGTGGGGGAGAACATGCGATTGCTGCACGGTCACACCCATGCGGGCATGCCGCACGAGTTCGAGAATCGTAACGAAATCAACGTGGGATTGGATGCTTGGGGTATGAGTCCAGTATCCGAGGTTGAACTGGTCCGCATGTTCCGGGAGGGATGAGCCTAAGTGTTTTCGAGACGCCCGTTTTTTCGTCGTATGGATTGGCGGGCGTTTTTGTGTGCGTTACGTTTTGCTTTTTGTCCAAACATTAGCTATACTGGAACTGTTCACACAAACACGTCTTGGATTAAAGGAGAAAAATGAACAGCTACCAGAAACAATACGCAGACGCTTTACGTATGGCGATTAAACGCAAGACGAAAAAGGATGCCGACGAATGGCTCGACCAACAGAAGGTGCCCGACGGAAAGACGCGAATCGCTATGAAAATAGCGTACATCGAAGGCTGTCTCTCCAATCTGACAGACGAATCCATAGTCTCCCTCTACGAGATTATGGATAGCATCTACATGTCAGACCGGACGGAATACCGTGGGGAAGAATCCACCGAGGAAATACTGGAAAAACTGTACGACGTTCAGGTTAAATAACTCAGACAGACAGAACGAAAGAAAAAAATACAATGACCACTCTGACCATTCTTAGAGGATTGCCCGGCTCAGGAAAGAGCACTTGGGCGCGGAAGCATGTCAATTCGAATACGGTAATCGTCAGCTTGGACGGTTTGCGTGAAATGATGGCGGGAGGCCGTCAGGCATGGCATGAAACCATGAATCCACAGTTGAACAGGATTCTCGTCCGTCAGGCGCATGCCATCATCAGCGACCTGCTCGCCAAAGGTGTGAATGTCATCAGCGACTCGCAGCATGTCAACCCGCGTTTCTGCGTGGACGAGGTGCAGATTGCCGTCCGCCACAAGGCGCATGTTGAGACTTTCACATTCAACACGCCGTTGGACGTTCTGCTGGAACGCAACCAGACCCGTCCGGAAAACGACCGTGTGCCGGAGGAATATCTGCGCACCCAGTATGAGACTTGGCATGAAAACCTTGACCATGAAAGCCGTTGGGTCAACATCCATGTAAGGAAGGTTGACGGAACCTACCATATGAATCCGTCCGGAGACCTCGCACTGGTAGACGTGGGATTGCTGTGGAACGACAAGACCCGTGTTCCCGACAATGCCGAGTTTGGTTATACCGCCGTACCGGCAAAGGGGCGTGATTTGACCGGTGTCATCCAGTTGGATATGCCGCCGCTCAAAGACGGTAGGAAGTGGACTCTCGACCGTTACTCGAAGTGGTTGGAACAGGGCGCACATAAGACCAATGACGGGTTTGCCGACTTCTCCACGGATGGGAGGAACCTGCTCGAACTCATGCGAGATTCCGATAACGTAAACGTCCGCCCGGTCAAGGGCGAGAACGACGTATACGCTTGCAATTTCAGCCGTGACGCGTTTAGGAACCAGCGTTGGGATGAATATTCCAGCAAGGCACGCGGCCTGTTCCTCGACGGGAACGGCAATGTCGTGGCACGCGGCTTCGAGAAGTTCTTCAACCTCGGGGAGAACGAGCAGACCACCCGCGAGAACATCGACAAGCGTCTCAAGTTCCCAGTGCGCGTGGAACGCAAGGAGAACGGGTTCCTCGGCTTGGTGTCCGCACGCGGAGGCGGTTCGTGGCGTTTCTGGTCGAAGAGCGGACAGACCGACTACTCGTATCTCATCCAACGGCTCTTCAAGGAGACGTTGGACATCGGTCAGGAACAGGCGTTGTGGAACATCGCCCATGATGCCAACGTCACCTTGGCTTTCGAGGTAATCGACCAAGAGTCCGACCGTCACATCATCAAGTATGATACGTCGCAGCTCGTGTTCCTGCACGCCATCAAAAACACGGTGGACTTCCATATCGACCATGACGCCGACAAGCTGATTGACATGGACGGGTTCTTCGACCGACCGGAAGTATTGGCTGTCTTCCACTCCGACAAGGAGCGGGAGGAACTGTGGAGCATGTTGGACGAGGAACGCCGCTGGTCTGACCGTGAGGGCGTTGTGGTGTATGACGCCGACGGGTACATGTTCAAATTGAAGTCGGACTATTATCTTGAGGTCAAGAGTCTTCGCAACCTGTTGGAACGTGCCATCCTGCACGATAGGCCGATTCCCGCCGACGACCATTCAGAACGTGCGGAACTGGCACGTTGGGTGCTGTTCCATGCGAACATGAATCGTCTTGTCTACACTCGTAAGGCGTTCAATGAGCGTGGAGTGGACATGGAGTATGTCGGTGACTTGCTGAGTCGGGGATGTATGCTGTAGCCCCCGCCGATTCGGAGGACTTAACAAGATTGTTTAAAGGACAAAATCTATGACACCGAAAGAAGCTAAAAACTATGTTGCCGGAACATTGGAACGCGACCAGCCATATGAGAGACTGTTACGACAAGTCGTACTGGAAGGCGAGCTGACTCACGACCGTACCGGAGTGGGCACATTATCCACGTTCGGCACGCGTATGGAATTCAACCTGCAAGACGGTTTCCCACTCGTAACCACGAAAAAAGTGTTCCTGCGTGGCATCATCGCGGAACTGTTGTGGTTCATCGCCGGAGACAACAAGGTCAACACTCTGCAAAAGCAGAACGTCCACATTTGGGATGAATGGGTGTTGCCGGACGGAACAATTGGCAAAGGGTATCCCATCCAATGGCGTTCATGGCCTAAAACCGACGGCACCACGGTAGACCAATTGTCGAACGCGCTCGACCTTATCCGACATAACCCGTCCAGCCGTCGAATCATCGTATCCGCATGGAACGCGGGAGAATTGGACGAAATGGCATTACCGCCATGCCACGCCCTGTTCCAATTCCACGTGCGCGGCAACAAGTTTTTGGACTGCCAACTGTATCAGCGTTCGGCGGACATGTTCTTGGGCGTGCCGTTCAACATCGCGTCCTACTCGTTGCTGACCATGATGATGTCCCAACAGGCCGGATTGGAGCCGGGACGGTTCATCTGGGTCGGCGGCGACACGCACGTGTATCTGAACCATCTGGAACAGGTGTGCGAACAATTGTCGCGCGAGCCACGCCCGTGGCCGTATATGGAAATCGACAAGGCGGATAGCCTGTTCGACTACAAGCCGGACATGTTCCATCTCATCGGCTACACCCCGTGGCCGTCAATCAAAGCTCCCGTAGCCGTCTGACGCGCGTCTCCGGCGTTTTCGACGCCGTGGATGGGATTTTCAGCTGATTTTGCCGAGGGTTCCCCGCCTCTATCGGACGGGGGAGAATGCCGCACCACTGCATTCGGGTCTAAAGCCGGAGGCAATCCGTTTTTCGCACATCGACCGGCTTGGAGGAAGCTAATCCGAGGCTGGATTTCTCGGCATGTCTACAACCACGGCGCACCCGTCCGACTGCATGAACCCGTACACGCGGTCTTCCGTCCACAGGTGGAGCTGTTCGGAATGGAACGCCACGTTCGGGTCGTCGAACCGGCATTTCCACTGTTCCACGGTTCCAGTCACTTGGACGATGTCTTTTGGCTTGTTGCCGTTGCCTCGCAGTGCCGCTTTCATGTCACCTGCGAGAGTGCATTCCGTACCGTAGCGGATTGTTTTCACCACATCCTCGTTGCGTGGGTTCGGTTCCGGCTCGTCTTCGGCGGGAATGTATGCGACGTAGAGGAGAAAATTACCGTCATCGTCCTGACGGATTTCAGTTGAGAACTCGCCTTCCGGGTATTCTTCCGAATCGACCAGTGAGCGGACGCGGAACGAGGAGTATTGATGATTGCCGTTCTGCGTGTCGATACGACGCATGATGTTACGGATTGTCCGTTGACTATCGGACTTGGCAATGAGCGTGTATTTGCGGGGATTGCGTTGGCAGGTTTCTGACTGAGTCCAATATTTCACCGCATATTTTGGTCTTCGGATTTCCCTATGCCCGGGCAGATGTTCCAAATCATATACGGGGTGTGTTTCAATATCAGCCATGTTCGCTCCTTCGTTGGATGATTGCATTGAGTTTGCAACTGATTTTGTTCAAGGTTGTTTAGTTTTATGTTAGAGGTTGAGAACGGGGTTGTTGCGAGGTTTGCGGGAAGTTGGTAAAAAGTTCCGAAAAAGAATGGGGGCGGTTGGACACTGAAAAGTGCCTAGCCACCCCATCCTCCTAGAGAGTGTTTAGCTCTTTAGCAGATTGTTCTTTTTCTCGTTCTATTCCTTCTGCCTAAGTGTTTCCCGTCCAGTGTTTGTTTCCTTTTCTTTCGGGCTAATAAGCGGGGCGGGGTTTCCATCCTTGTCGAATAATGGGAATCGTTTGCCGCTCGGATTGTTCTCCCAAGGTATGAGTGACAGGCTTCCGTCTGGATTGCGGTAGACATCGCCTTCGGTTTGTTCACCATCTCGAATGCATGTGATGTACGGCGTTTCGGAAGGCACTTCAACAGTTACAATTAACTCTTTGCCGTCTAGACCTTTCCTATGGGACTTGTATCTGATTGTCTGATAGCCGTAGTCGAAATCGTCCAACGGGATGACCTCGTCCATGTGGCCGTCCATGAGAACGTTCGACGGCTTGCAAGGGTGGAAATCATACGTCTCGTACACCCTCTTCCACTTACGATGCCGTTTTGACAATCTATGGCCTATTCGGGCGAACCAGGCGATAATGTTCGGCAAGTACGCGGTACGGTTTGGATTATCTTTTGACTTGACGGCCCACTCACTGCACCATGGGCAATACCATGCGCTCCTATGGAACAGGTCAACGAGAAGACAGTAGTCTAGCCAGAGGAATGGTATGGTCAGCACTCCAAGAACGTATATGAGGATTGCGGGCATGGTTTTTCCTTAGTTTGGAAGCTGCGAGTGCCGATATTTACGGGCGTCCGGCATGGGAAGAAAGTGTGGGTCGGCTTCCTGAATCACACGTTTACGACGGTATTCCTTCGACGTCGGGATACCATAGGCTATTGCCATGGCGTCCCGTGCTTTTTTCTTGACGGCGGTTCGGTAGACTTCTGATACTGCCGGGTAGATGTGTGCGATTTTCATTTTGGCTCCTTTTGTCGGGTGGGTTCCAGCCCTTGTTTTGTGTAGACAATTCCAGTATGCATTAATGGGTGGACAAAAAGAAAAACAGAATCCTACTTCTGGTATCTTTTGACCTCTGCCCATTGGCTTCTATCATCGCATACAGCATTTCACTCGCCGGACGGTGACGATAACTGGCACTCCCGTTATTGGACAGGTCATACAGTTCTTGCAACCTATCACCCTTGGGAGTAGGCACAAGAACTTGATTGATATTCCGAGGAAGACGCAACATCTCATGCAACTGTTCCGCCAGTTCACGCGTCGTAACCAAAAAATTCTCGTCCCCATAGAAAGTCAGCCCGTTGCCCGACTCAAAATCCGCCAAACACGATTTGACTTCATAGCATGAGAAAATACCAAGCTCCACACTAACCGGCTCCACCGCATAATTCGGCGTATACGGCTTAAACCCGACATAATCTATACGACGCCAATTGGGGGTACCTCGGTCGAAGCTAACCTCCCGCGCCCAATATGAGGTACGGGAGTCCAAACGCTTCTCCACCAATGCAGACAACATGGCGGTGGTCTCAACGCGGTTCACTTTACTTCCCTCATCCCGACGGGAGTCGGATTGCATCCGAGTGGATAATACTCGAAGCTCACATGTTGACCTTGACTAATTTTGAACGGATACATGGCGTTTCCGGTAAAAACTCTTATTCCGGTCAATCGGATACCTCCGGCTCTTCTTTCATAGTCGGCATGGTCAGTATTAGCGCCTCATGCAGTACCGCGTACGCTCTTTTAAGAAACTGTTCCCGAATGCAGGGCATCTGCTGTTCCCACAAGTCGAGTACTTCACGTTTCGTCGGATTGCTTTCAGCCCAGTTCGTATCCGTTCGAAATAATGCGAGCGCGCATTTTTCGACAAGTTTGTTGGGGAGTGGGTTGTCGGGTGTGGCTTTTTCCAATACGTTGAGAATGGTGGGGATGCATGGTTCGTATATTGGGTACATGTATCCTTCGCCCCAAGTGTGCCAGTCTTTTGGCGTATTGTCGGGTAGATGGTATGAGCCGGCCGGAATGGGGTTGCGCATGGTGTCGAGGTGGCTTGTGCAGAAGTGTCTGACGCTGACCATTCTCCCGTGTACGCCGTATTTGACGAGGGTTAGCCATTGGTCGTTCCACCAGTCGTCGCACGGTTTGCCGCAACCGGGGTAGTCGCATTTGATTCGGTGTGATAGGAAATTTTCGTAGCTCATGATGTTTCACTTATCTTTGTTTGGGTGTTCGAGCAGGTCGAGTATCGTCTGTTCGCATTCCGGTCGGGGGATTGGGATTCCGTCGGTTTCGTAGTATGTGTTCAGTTTTGGATTGACTGGTTGGAATGCGGGGTTGTCGAAGTCGCAGCCGAGCGTGTATCCGCGTTTGTTCAGCCGTAGGTGTTTCGGACAGAAGAACAGGACGTTCCCGTTCCAGTCGGTCATGGCGAGCCACATGTCGAGGCTTGTCGCGTCTTCGGCGGCAAGGTCGGGTGTCTCCCAGTATTCGTATTCGTCTCCCTCGTATTTGGCTTCGCAACCGAGGTAGTCGCATTGCGCCCGATAGTAGGTTCGACCGTTTTCATTCATGGTGTCGTAGGTCACTTCGTGTCCTCCTGTTTGTTTTCAACGACGGTTGGTGTGATTGCCCTGCGGGCGGTTTTGAGCATGCCTTTCGCTGTCGCGCGAAGCCTGTAGGAGGATATTTCCTTGAGCCCGAAATTACCAGCCGAATCCTTCAGATATTGGACTACGGCCTGTATCTCCTCCTCGCAGGGTTTAGCCAGACGCCCGTGCGCGTATGCGTCCGCGAGCGCGTCTTGTATGCTCTCGTATTTGTGCGTGTTGGTGTTGGCCGCGTATTTGATGGATTCCTGTATGAGTGTGTTCATTTTGTTTCCGTTTCTGTTTTGCTTGCGTGCTCCCAGTCGCAGGATAGTCCTCCTTTGTAGAGGGTTTCTACAGTGAGGCAGTTGATGTGGCGTCCGTCGGGGAGTTGGATTTCGCATTCGCTGAGGTTGGAGTTGGGAAGGTCATCGCATTTGCCAATGGTTTCCGTGTTGCTTTTTGAGGACGTAGTGGTTTCGGGCGTGACGGTGTTGGGGTTTGTTTCGTCGCATCCGGCGCACATCAGGCATGCGGGAATCAGTAGCATCGCCAGTAGTCTTCTCAAGTTCGTTTCCTGTCTCTTGAACATCATTTCTCCTTGACGTCGAAGATGCGGCGGAAGGCTGCTTCGGCTTGGTCGAAGCCGTCCGTGAGTCCTTCTTGGTACTCGGACGGCTTCGGAATCTACCGCGTCCAGTGCGTTTCTGAACTGGTTGTCCAGCCAAGCTAGATACTCATTGATACGCTTGGCCATCCGCATGTTGTCTGTATCGGCCAATGTTCTAATCCTTTCTGTTCGCCGCCAACGCCTTGCCGTCTGCCTTGTACAGGCCGACCTTGTCTCCCTTGATGTGGACGGTCAGTTCGGTGCGTTGACTGTCGGTGTAGATGACGCACTTCCAGTCGCCGTCCTCAAGACTGGACTTAGGGAGTTTTAGACTATCCGTCAGCCCGTGGCCCATGTTTTCACAATCGTCCAACTCGTCCAGATTCCATGTCCTCTCGATTTGCTCGGTCAATGTGGGTGGTTCGGATACGTGGGCGTCGTTGTGGGATGGCAGGAAGAGTGATGCGAGCAGCAATGCGATGCCCAGAAGGCTCGCCAGAAGCATCGCCACCAGTTTGTCCGACTCCGAGACCAAGAAGGCTCCGATAATACCGCCTATCACCATTATCAAGCCGATGTTGAAGCACATGGCGGCGGGAGTGCCGGGGTGGGGTCGCCGGGATTGGATTCGGCGTATGCGTCCCACATGGCCGCCCATTTCGTGAAGTCCTTCAATGCACTATTCCTTTCCTGTTGTTTTCAGCGCCTTGCCGTTCGTGTCGTACAGGCCGAGCTTGGTTCCGTCCTTCGATACACGGATTTCGACCAATTCCTTATGTCCTTTTCCGTTGGTCACATAGCATTTCATGTTCTTGGTCGGCAGGTCGTGGTCGGGCAGGTCGCATTCGGACGAGACCTCCTGCAATCCCCAGATTTGCTTGATTTCCGATTCAAGATTTGGAGAGGACAATCCCTCGGACAGGCAGAGGCATCCGACCGCGAGCAAAAGAGGAGTAACAGATTCATTTATAAAAGCGGCAATCGCGCAGAAAAGCGCTCCGAAGACAAGGAACACGCACACCTTTTCATCCATCCCGCCCGCCGACTGGAGCCATTGCGAGAAATCATGCATCGTCCTATTCCTTTCCTTCGTGCCGTCGTTCCCGTTCGAGCATGAGTCGGCAGTAGGTCGCCGCCCACCCGAAGGCGTCTGACCGGCCGTCGTTGTACGTGTAGTCGCGACCCTCGTCCTTGGCCTGTTCGGCCTTGCGGAGCTGTCGGTCGAACGTGTCGGCCAAATGCTTCAACAGGGCGATTTCCGCGTGTTTCCCACTCGAAGCCTTCTCCTCGACAATCATGTCCTGACAGTGCTGGATTGCCCGCGTGTAGGCGTCGAACCCGCCGTATCCGTCGCTCAGGCCGTCTTTGGCGCGCTCCCATTCCCTGTCCGCCTCGTCTCCAAGCCAGTCGATGACCTCGGCCAGTGTTTCGCTTCGCACGCTCACTTGTCGTCCTCGTTTCGCCGCTGTTGTCTGACTGTCTTGCGTTCCACCCATTCGCCTAGTCCCTCGTCCGTGATGCCGTTTTCTTTTTCGAGCAGCATCATCCAGCGTCGCACGTCCTCCACCGCGTCGGCAAGCCCATCCAGACGCTCCTTTTCGGTGCCGTAGCGCAGGATTTTGCTGACCGCTTTGATGAGCGATGCGCACGCTCCGACCGGAGACGGGTGGCGAGTGCGGTTGTCACGTCCTTTGATGTCGTACATGTGTTCGAGCAGCCATAGGCAGATGAGCACGTCCGCCATCTCCTCGACCATGTGGGAGCGTGTCCCCTCCGTCAATCCGTCACGCCGTCGGACATCGTATGCTTCGATAAGCTCGGCGCACTCCTCCATGCAGACGACGCTCTGCTTGGTGACACCGTAATATTCAATGCTTTCTGACCACACTGCGTCAAAATATTCAGGACGTTTATAGACTTCCTCAATGGTCGGTTGCTTGTTCATTGGTTATCTTTTCCTTTCGATTCTTCGGGTTCTACGAAGCCGTTGCGCCAGTACGGTCGCCGCATGTGCTTCGGTCTGATGCCGTTGGCGCGGCGAACATACGGGTCGGTTACTATTTGTCCGCCTTTTCAATCCACCAAATCGCATCTTCGAGCTTCCAGTACATGTCCGCATGATGGTCGTGTAGGAACCGCAGGTCGTCAGCGTGCTGTTCGACCCATTCCGGGTGCGGGCGGGTGTCGTTCGTGCCTTGGACGGTCGGATAGGCGATTTTGTATGCGCGCATCCAGTAGGGAGGTTGCAGTCCGTCCTTGGGTTTCCAGTCGGACGGTTCCGAATACCGTTCCTCTAACGTCAGGTAATTGGACACCCATGCGGGCGATAGTCGAGGCCACACCTGCTCAAACAACAGCACGCCCAGTGCGATGCCCAGTAGCAGTCCGACACCATTACCTGTCGAAGGCTGGTCCGCAAGCTTGCATGCAGCCCACAGGCCGACGACCGGTAGCAGGAGGCTCACGGTCAGGTAGGGGACGCACTTCCGTGATTCACGCGAATCCTTCGCATGGTCGAACATGGTGAGCGCCACGAGAAGAAATACGGACATCCCCACGCTGAAGAGCAGCCCACACCACAGCGTGCGTATCACATCCTTCAGGAACGCTATCACGGCTGGCGTCAGCAGTATTCGCCAACCGCCCGTCAAGACAATGAGCAACACGAGGGCTGGCAATGCGGACAAGAATATCAGCAATCTCTTGCGGAAACCGCTCAACGTTCCTGCCCCGCAATCCGCTCGAAACCCAATCTGGACGCAAGCCGTTTCTTTTCCTCATCCGATAGGAATTCGACGGCCGACCGCCGTCGGTTGGCGAGCCAACTCAGGCAATGCCAGCAGTCGATACGTTCCGAATCCGCGTCGCGGAGCCATTCAGCCAACCCGTCGTATGGCTCGAACGTTTCCGGCACGTCGGACAACCATTGGCGAATGATGGTCTTCCAATCCCAACCGTCCGTCCAATGGTGGTGCCAAGGACGGGTGACGGTAATGGTCGTATCGTCCGTTTTCCGAACGGTCATACGGCATTCGTAGTCGCCGCCGCCAATGGCCGTGACGCGCAGCCAATCGTTCATCACAGCGGCCTCCCCGTTTCTACCTGTTCCAGCATGTCGAAGCATTCGTCACGCTCCGTCCGGGTGGCGGAACGCAATAGGTCCGCCAGTCCGGTCGGCTCGTCCTCATAGACGTTCTGCCGTATAAGGCCGATGGCCTCCCAATCCTCGAAGATTTCCGGTGACGGGTCCGCCATGCCGTTCAGCCAGTCCACGACCCGCATGCCGGTCTCGTCCAACCGACCGTAGTCCACATGTTCGGGCAGCTGTTCCAACACGCTCAACCACCCGTATTGGCATCGGTCATCGCATTCGGCGGAATCAACCAGCAGATAGTCGGATGTGAGCGGCAGTGGCACGCTGACCGTACCGTCATCGTCTTGAAGCACGTCCACGATGAGACGCATGTTCGGCCTGTCCGCCGTCCAACCGGATACGCGCACGAACGCCCGCTCAGGCTTACGGTTGCGTGCGGCCATGAGACGGCATACGTGCGACAGGCGCATCCAATCCAAGCCTGACAGGTTCAACCCGTCCAAGCCGTGCAATGTATGTTCGGCGGGACGCGCGTCGTGCGCGCCGTCGAACTGGTATTCGATATCCACGCCGTTGACGTTCAACATGGTTCTTCCGTTCCGTTGAGTGTGGCTTCGAGCATGAGCCGCGCCCATTCCCGCCACTTCTCCTTGGACGCTTGCTTCACCTTGCCCCATGGTTTCAGGTTTCCGTAGGAGAAGTAGGAGCGGGCGGAAAGGAAGTATCCGGCTTCGGCGGCGCGTTCCACCTGCTCGTCCGTCGGCTCATGTTCGAGGGGCCATATCCAATGTTCTTTGAGAATCAGATTGCCCTCGCAGTCGGTGTGTTGCATCGCCCTCAACAATGCGAGTGGACTGTTCGCATGCTCGACCAACCGTAAGGCGACCGGAGTGAACCGTGGCTTCTCGCCTTCCTCCAACGGTTCGTTGTCGAATCTCACCAGCTCTCGGTCGAATCTCGCCAGATAGTCGGGGTTGTCTTCCGAATACCCCAGTCCGCCACGTTGGAGAATGCGATAGGCTTCACTGGCCGACCAGAGGAGGGACTTGAGCAGGATGGTCGTGTCCATCCACTTCACGTTCCGTTCGCGGGCGGTCTTGTCCGCGTACCGGACGATGTCGCTGATTGTCGTATTGGTCACTTCCGAACCTCCTTGTCTTCTTCTTCGCAACGGTCGATGATTGTCTGGTAGGCGAACCTTCTCGAATCGGCGCAGGTTATCGCATCGTCCCCGTATGGGTTTGATTCCAACAGTCGTTGCAGACTCTTCTCCGCCTCCCTCTTACGAATCCCGCACCATTCGGCCAGATGCCGCACCGTGCATTCGTCCGTGCCGCGCAGGGCTGTCATGTGTGAGCGGGCGTTTCGGTAGGCTTGCAGGTATTCACGGTCGGCAAGCCATGAAAAATCGTCCTCACCGGCGGACATGGTCTTTTCCGTCCTGTCTATCCGCTCGTCCAACCATGCGATGATTGAGACCACTGCGTCCGTCTCCCCGTTTTTCATCTCAGTGTTTTCCATAGGTATTCCTTTCGGCTGGTTTCGTTCAGTTCAACGCGGCTTCGAGCATGAGCCGAGTGTAGGAGAGATAATCCACACCGACCTGACGTCCACGGTTGGGGCTGACGGTCTGGGCTAGGTTGACGCCGGTTCTTGACGCCGCCTCGACCTGCTCCCGAGTGGGTTGACGTTCGGGCAGTTCGATGCCGTGGGCGCGGAGCAGGAGTTCGACATGACTATCACGTTGCACGTGGCGCAACACTTCCACCGCGTCGTGGGCGTCGTGCAGTATGCGACGGCTGGAAGCGGACAATACCGGGTCTTCTCCCGTTTTCAACGGACGGTTCGGAATATCGGACATGAGGAGCCGGATTTCCGAGGATTCCAACCCGTGTCCCCGAAGCATCGAGCCTACGAGTCCATCGTTCCGGTAAAGCGCATACAGCAGGTGGGCTTCTCCGGCCTGACTTTGATGGCGCGACTCGGCGGCGGATAGCGCGGTGTCGGCCAGCGAGTCCATCAAAGCCTGTATCTGCTCCTTCAAGGCGGTGGACGTGTCCATGGTTTATTTCCTTCTTTGCCTGAAAACTCTTTATGTGTGAACACATCCACTATAGCATAGTTTGCGTCTAGTAGTCCAGAAAAGCCTCCAACACCGGAAGGACACGATTCGTATACTCGTCGCGCTCATCCCCGGACATCCCATTCCACCGCAACAGGAGTCCACGGTCGTCGGGCTTGCCGTCGGGACAATCGTTCTCGCATCGGTACAAGACCTTGGCGGCTCGCATATCGGATTGTCCGGCCCGTTCGCATTGGGTTCCGTTCCACGGCAGACGGCGATGAGTTTTCCCCGTGTCTCGGCCAGTCGAATCACAGTAATCCCTCCTCGACTTTCTTTCGCGCGATTTCCAGAAGCTCCTTGGCTAGAGTCAGATATCCGTCGCGTGTACCGACCGTTTCGCCCCGCTTCCAGAAGAAATCCTCATCGGGAGCCTCGCCGTAGGTCTTCTCCCATCGCGGGATTTCGTCAGCCCACATGAGATGTTTCGCCACGGCCTCCACCTCCTCCCCGCAAGCGGGGTGGAGACGCCCGTTCATATAGGCTTCCTGCAAATCGTCACTGTCGGCCTCGAACGTTTTCTTGATGTCGGAACCATCCCAGTATTGGACGGGATACGCTTCCTCGGCCTCCCTCTCTACGATGCTGACCAACTCGACCTCCTCCGGTTCGGTATCGTGGCTCACTGCAACGAATCCTTGTCCAAGATTTGGAAATTCGCCCGATGAATGTACAGCGTTTTACCATCGACCATGAGCCTTGTTGTTTTAGGCAGATTATCGTCTATATCCCATTTGATGGTGTCACCGTCGAACACCTCAATCGGCGTTCCCATCTGGCTTTTGATGACCACGACATGCTTCTTGGCAAACGAATCCTTATACCGGTTCAACAATTGCGACGTTGAACCAGTACCGGTCGTCCTCTCCGTATCCTGAGATTTGAGAGCGTCGGCGGCGAAATCCTTGACCGGCTCCAACCCATCCTCGGAGAAGATGAGCGTATCCCCACAGGAATCCAACTCCCTGCCATCGAGAGTCACGGTAATGACCGAAGACAGGGAATCGGTCGAGCCGGAGGAAACCGAACCATTGGTGCCGATGCCGTAGTAACGGGAGTCGGTGGTCACATTGCCGTCCAACCCGATTTTCTCGGCATGACTCGTCAAAGTCAGCTCACCGGTGTTGCTATACGCGCGCATGGTGAACGCTCTGCCCTCCAACCAACCCGACTCACTATCCGAACATCCACCAAGCGAACACATCAGAACCGCCACAACCAATACGGCCACCGGACGGAAACCCTTTTTAAGACAATTCCTCAACACAAAAATCCTCTCAATCCAACTAACGGGACACCACGTGAGCCTCACCCTTATACGGGTCAAGCGTCAAATACTGGTCAAGACAAACGGACGGAAAACCATCCCCATCCGACAGAAACGGACGATGACGCCAATCATACGAACTCCAACCCGCCTCCACACGAGCATTCAACCCATCCAACATCACCGAACGAAAACCCGGCCTACCATCCCGCTCCAACCAGCAGATATCATACTCACGCCCACACAGGCGCTCGCTGACCACGCGCGGAGTGGTGGTACCATCCGAACGGAGTTGCAGATACCTCAAATGCGAATCCAACGGAGTCCAATCCGCCAAGCCGAAACGGTGACGGCCACGCTTATCCGTATACGCGCACAATCCGGCGTCCACACGCAACGTGTCACCCAACCGAATCGTCATCAGCCGGTCGGCGGAACCATTATGAGGCTCGATACGGTCGGGACGGATAACAGTGTTCTTCACGAACGTGGCAAGCCAAATATGCGAGTCGATAAGCGTCTGAGAACCATCCGAATTCACCACATGCGGGAACATCAGACACAGGCGGGACACATACCCGTTCGATACACTCGTCTCCTCACAGTCAGCCACCACGCCTTCCACCGTGTAACGGTACGCGCCGTCCACGGTCCTATGCTCCAAACCCAACAGGTTACGACGCTCGCTTCTGTCGGTTCGTTCCACGTAGCTTTCGAAGAAACGACGGTAGTCCAAACGGAGTTCGTCGGCCTCCTCCTTGGTCTGGATACGGTAACGCAAGCCGATAAGGGAACGCCATCCGGTGTTGCGCCCCGCGCTCTGACGGCGAAGAACCTTCCTCCCATCAGGCGCGGTGGTCATGCCGATAAACATGTCGGAACGTTCATCCGCCTCCTCGATGAGCGCGTCCTTCAACGCGTCCATGGTCTCAGGGGAGGGAATGAACGGATTCTCCCTCCCATACACGGCCGTCTTGTCGAACTTGGACATTTCAGTTCAAGTCCCTCCAACCGGTCACATACGCGTACTGAATACGCAGATTCCCCTCGATATTGGCGGACTTGCAAGCGTCAAGCACGTTCTTCAGATACACCAACCCATCAGCCCCGTCCGACATCTGACCAGGCAACGGCAGGACACCACCGTCCACATCACACACCAGACGATAACGGATTCGGGAACCGGAATCCACACAACCACTGTCATGTCCGCGTATCTGCTTGAGGATGACACGGATTGCCTCGACGGAAGGAATAGCATCTGACAACGCCCGACTGGAATCCCACACGGTCAACGCACCGATTTCATCCAACCGTTCACTCAACTTGTCCAATTCCCGCAACGCCTCACCGACGGCAATCTTCACCGACTGCTCCCGCACGATATTGGAGTCATGCGCTCGCAGTGATTCATGGAACCGTTTTTTCGACTCGTCGTCCATGTTGGATTTGTCGATAAGCTCCTCGATTGGCGTGGGTCCTAAGTTTCGAAGCGCGTCCAGCAGATACTCTTCATCCGGATTCTCTTCAGCTTTGTTCTGACCGCTCATTTGACAGCCTTCCCGGACGGCTTTACGGTCGGCTTGACCGAAGTCTTGACGGTCTTGCCAATCTTCTCAAGATAAGCTTCCAAAGCCTTGACAGCCGCCTGTTTCGCCAACACCATGGCGACATCCTTGTCGGACGCCGTGGCATGCCAACGCATGTAGTTTTCCGGCTTGTCGCCGTCGGACAACAGATAGGTGGCGCTGACCTTCGGCTTGCTTTCCTGCAAGTTCGTCTGGGTTTCCGAAGCAGTGACCTTCACGCACTTGTTGGGAGTGTTTTTGCCGGTCTTGACCTTATCCCAGTCGATGAGTGCTTCGGCACGCCATGTGATGTTTTTGGCGCTGACCAAGGTGACGGTGGTACCGACATGCCACGGTTCCCCACCATTGTGCTTGTTGTGCTCTTTGACGATGGCTTCAGCCACGTTGCGGGCGCTGCACTCGTATTTGATTTCGCCTTTCGCGTTGACGACGTGGATGGCGTACTTGTCCTGTTCGTAGATTTCGATGCCCAATGTTGGACGTTCCTTCCGGTTGTGGGTTCGGGCAGGGTTGGATACGGCATGCGTTCCGACCCGGCCCAAGTATGTGGACAAGCCCAGTATAACAGGCAGAAAAGTCCGAGTCAACCAAATGGGGAGTCCGGCATGCGGACGCATCGGAACGCGGGACAATACGAATCGGGAAAGGAGAACGCCCTTGGAAGAACGCATCCACGAAAACCCGTCCGACAAGAGGACTGCGGCACCAGCGACGTCACCCATCGCCGCATTCGAAGGAGACGAAGCCGCTGACGTGATGTCCCGGCTCATGAGGGGTGAAGACGCTACCGCAGTGTTCGGTGGACTGGTATGAAATTTCAGATATACCGGAACAGCTGCTCCGGCGTCAACCCCCTCAAATCAGGCTTTTCCTCGTCCAGCAGTTTCCTGAAATCCTCGAACGTGTATTCGACCCCATCCTTGCAAGCGTTCAGCATGCAGTACTCCATGTCGTTCACGAAGGTCGGGTTCTCCTCACGGAAGCGGCGAACACGGCTCTTGACCGAAGCGATTTCCCGCTTCCTGCTTTTCGGCATGCTTTTGTACCCGTATGCGCGGTGCGCACCTGCGGCTGTCCTGTATCCGTAACCTTGCGCGTCGTCCACGATTTCCCCGGTGGCTACGTCCACCAGACGGTATCGGGTTTCGGAATATCCGAAATCGTATTCGTCCTCCGGCTCATGCCGCACTTCGTAAGGCATGGCCTTGACGATTCGTTCTTGATTCCGGTCAGGCATTTTCAGATTCCCTTTCAATGCAAACGAATCCACTATAGCATCGGAACGTATATTTTAGAAGTCGTCGTCGAAATCCACTTCACCGTTCGCATAGCATTCGATATCGTTCAACTCATCCTGCATGTCCACCAGTTGCGTCAACTGTCCAACAGCCGAATGGCAACGATTACAGGAGTCGCGAATATACCCGCGAACACGCGGATACTGTCGGAAATGCAATCGAGGATTCACAGTCAGTTCGTCATCGTCCAACACGTCCAACAAGTCGTTATACACATCCAACAGGTGAAAGAGCGTCTGAGTCATGGAATCGGTCATATCCTCATCCTTGTTCACGTATTCGCCAATCTCGTGAACAGTACCCTCCACCATGGTCGCACACTGGTCGAGCATATACGCGTCACGTTTGAATCTACGGAACGGAAGCATTCAGCCGTCTTTCCTTTCTCGATTTCTTTCCAACCGGTATTCGGCAATCCACAATGCCGACACCACAATCCACAATACGCATGACAGTCCGTCAAGGAAACCCCATTTGCCGACGAACAGGCAGATATTCAGCAGGGTGACCATGAGGGAGCATGCTATCGTACCCAACCGCATCCAACGGGGCGTGCATCCCTTGCCGGGATTCTTACGTGCCCGCCGTCTGCCCATAGTCCAAAAGGCAGCGCCTACGGCGAACAGGAAGAACGCTGCCACATACAGGACGGTCAGTACATCGAACAAGACCTGACCCCTCACCTCGCCCCTCCGTTCACATCGGGACCATCTTCGGAATGGTGAATCCACATCCATATGACTGCGGCGGACATCCACATCATCCCGCACAGCATGGGGACGATGCCGCCGGTTGTGAAGAGTCGGGTGAACTCCGCCAAAGCCGTCAGCATGGAGAGGCACGCGCACCAGAGGCTCAATCCCTTGGCTTTGCCGACGCCCAAGAAGCGGGGATGCTCCACGCATGTGAAGTATGCCAACGACGACGCCAGAACCACCATTGAGAAAACGGCGGCGACTTCGAGCAGCATGTCCGCTTTCACTTCTCGACCGCTTTCATATCGTCGTTGAAACGTTCCTCGGCCTTACGGAATGTTCCCTTCGTGCTCTTATGCCACAAAGAGTCATCCCAGCTTTCCACCGGCATGGAAAGATATGCTTTGTCGTCTTCGATAAACATGTCCACGTATGGCGTATACGTGTATGAGCTGACGATGCCCGGCAGAGGGTCGGGACGCCATTCGAATTGGCGGAGCATCCTCCATACTTCAACATTGTTCTTGCATGGCTTGTATATGCCGTTCATGGGCATGAGCCAGTAGCCTTTCAAATCGCCTTTGCCTTGGATGGTCAGGGTCTCCTTGGACATGACGGCTTCAACTCCTTCGACGGTTCGCTTGCCATCCGCGTCCTCCTTCCACGCCAGACGGACATGGTGGATGTTTTCGAACCATTCCTCCAGTTCGCGTTGACGCGCGTATTCACGGCAGTCCTTGCGCAGTCGGTTCACCACGGTCGGATTGTCGCTGGTCAGATATGTTTGCCGCATGACGGCTACCTCCTAGTTTTTGCGGAAAATATGTTTCAGGGAATGGGTCAGAACGTGACGTTCGGCAATCCCACCGATTGCAGGAACGGGAACCAACTGTCGAAATGCGGGCTGACAGACCACCAGAACAGCAGAACCAAACCACCCCAGAACAACAGCATGTTCAACAGGCGCAACGGCAGGACGCCCTGTTGCAGACGCCAAGACAATACGAGCACGTTCCAAGACACCGGCTTGCGTTCCCGCTCCCCACGCCACAACAGCCAGCACAGTCCGTTCATGACCATCCACGCGACAAGCAGAATCACGGCGAACATCATGCTCGCGGGAGCGTAGGCGCTGACGGTTCGGACGGTCTTCTGCCACTTGTATGCGGTCTTCTGGACGACGTTCCCGTTGGCGGTGCTCAACTCAGCCGGAATACCGTCGGAAACGTTCGCCCAATAGGAGAATTGCGCTCGGACGATATACCTGTGTTTGATGCTCTGGTCTGCCCATACGCTCATAGGATGGCAGGTCGTCAACGTCAATTCGCGGGAGTCCGGGTTCGCGCCGTCATTGTTCAACACGCTCACGTCGGTCGGAGTAGTGACCCAACCTTCGGTCATCTTGTACACGTACCAGTGTTCGGCAGTTTGGATGACGATGGCGTCACCCGTCTGCAACCGGTCGATGTAACCCAAGTCGCCGCCGGTGCGATGCCCGGCATAGGCGCTGTTGCCTACGGCACCGGGCATGACGGTCTGCTCGTAATGGCCTATGCCCTGATTGTCCAACACGATTTGGTCGGTTCCCTGTTGGATTGCACGCTTCCAACCGGATTCGATTTTAGGAATGTACATCCATCCGATTACCTGCATGTGGGTGGGCGTGCCATCTACCGGCACTTCGCCCGACTGTGGTTTGGCTATGCGGGTCGTATCCAAGTCGATGTTCTGGTTCAGGCTGACCCTTTTCGAGTTTGCGACCTGAGTGTGGATGGAATCCAAGTCATGTCCGAAGAACATCCAACCGATTTGGGCGATGAGGATTATGACGACGGTGAATATGATTCCGATGGAGCATTGGAGGACATGTTCGCCAGTGGACGTTGTGTTGGCTGGTTGGCTTCCGTGTCGGGCGTGGCTTCCTTTGCTGTGTCTGCCTACATGGTTGGGACCATTGTCGGGTTTTGGGGGTTTCCCGTCGATGATTTCAGTCCAGTCGGGCAGCCTGTTTGGGGAGCCGTTTTCCATGCTTTCGTTCCTTTGACAGTTTTGGTTCGTTGCGGACATATCCAGTTTAGCTGGTTTTTTGGGGTGAGGACTTTGAGCGAAACCGTTTTTTATGGTTTGGCGAAAAGCTCTTTTTCTTGTGTAAACTATTCCACTATAGCATACGAAGTATCTGGTTTCGAAAGCATTGAGACGCGTCGGAGAAAAATCGTAAAAAATCATTCCATGTTTTTTGAATCAAACGATTTTTCGTTTTTTAGAGCATTTAGAAATTCGGTACCACAAATACTTATGTATACTATTGTATCTATTGTATACTATTGCCAGTGCTCTTAGACCTACTCCCACAAGGGATTAGAGCATCCAAGTGCCTGAGAATGTAAGACTTCTGCCTGAGAATGTAAGACTTCTGCCCGAGAATGTAAGACTCTTGACTGAGAATGTGAACAGAAAAATCTGATTTATAAAAAAATATTCCAAAAACCCATTAGGATAAAAATAAAAACCTCATCCCGTATGTACCGAGATGAGGTTAGTATCAGTCAACAGTAAAGGAATCCCGATAACATGAACAAGGATATCATCAACCCCAGCAAGAAGACAATAACCTATGCGGCCACCCTCTCATCAGTGGTCTCCCTGCTTCCAGTGGAGGAGCCTGATGTACCTTATCTGAACCGGAGCAACGGAATCGTGTCCATAACGACGACCCCGAGGAAAGGGCAGTGGGCTTACGGAAAAATCCCCCGTCTATTCCTTCTGTATGCCCAAACCCTCATAAAAGAGGTGTCCCCGATGGTTGATTTCGAAAACAGGACAATCCATTTGGACGAAACATTTAATTCGTTCTGCAAGAACACGGGAATCGCGGCCAATGGACAACGGGAGCAGGTGACCCGCATGTTGGAGAATCTGGGGAGCACTGTCTTTCAAGTGACCAATTGGTTCAAGGACGAACAGGGCAGAACTGTCCATGATGCCATCAATGTTCTGGTGGCCGACCGCACTCACATCTGCTTCGACAGAAATTCCGACGAATACAAGGAAGGTTCGTATATTCGATTCTCCGAACTTATGTGGGGAATCCTCAACGAGAATCCCGTTCCTTTAAACCGAGAGATAGTGATGAATCTCGGGAAATCATCCAGAGCGTTGGACATCTACCAGTGGCTCGCCCGCAGAACATATTACATCTCTAAACCGGTTCTCATACCTTGGAACGGATTGCAAATACAGTTCGACGCGTCGAACACTCCACTCCGCAGATTCAAGGAACGTTTCAAGAAAGCGTTGGAAATGGTTCGGCAGAATTGGCCGGAACTGCATGTAGAGGCCGTCGATGAGGGGCTGAAGGTGTATCCGTGCCGGAAGTCGTTGGAATCGAAGCAACGCGCTATTGGCGGGGTTCCGATGCTGGAGTCCCCGACTCAGCCGACCAAGACCAGCGGCAAGCCGGACGGCAACCCGTTCTGACCGATTTTAGTTAAACGAAGACCCCGCACAGTGGCGGGGCCTTCGAATGTCCACACATAAAAAGCCAGACCAAAAGGAGAAAAAGACCAAAAGTCTTTTTGAACTTAGTCGCCAAATTATGAGGCGTTCAACCCACCGGCTGAACGCAACATCAAGTATACGGGATACGGCTGTTTGGTCAAACCTGTATGCGTGTCGAAACCGTTGGAATCATTGGGGTTTCACGCTATCAACCTTCGTTTTTCAGGCTTGTTGTGGGCTGATGTTCTCACTCCTTGAACAGGCGTTCAGTATATTCGTGGATGATAGGCAATACCATATCCTGCAATTCCGTATCGCTTACAGGCTGGGGGAGCCGGGTGTGTTCGGCGGCTTCCTCGAACCGGGACTTGGCGTCCAGAAGCTTCAAATCGTACTGTTTGGGGTCGAAGTCACCGTGCCGGATAGCCAATAGTTCCTCTTGTTGACTTCCTCACGGGGTTGAAATCCCGTGATTCCTGTTGCCGGTTGGACGTGTCTTTCTTAATGTTTTTGAGGGAAGAGATTCCGACCGGTATTGCAGGGGTTTGAGTTTCATCGACGTTGCTTCCCACTGGTTTTCACCAGTGTGGAAGCTTGTTGTCTCCACTCTTCGGCATCGTCCATGCCGTTCGTTCCTAACGCGCGGTCGAGAATGTTCTTGGACGCGTTCACGTCGGCGTTCGTCTCATGTCCGCAATTGTGGCAGTGGAACACCGCTTGGCTTTCACGGTTGTTCTTGTCGCAGTATCCGCAGACGTTGCAAATGCGTGACGTGTCATAGGCGGGTACCTGAACGAGTCGGGTTCCCGCAAGCTTGGTTTTGTATTCGAGACAATGCAGGATGTCAGTCCAACGGTTGGCGAGGATGCTACGGTTCAAACCGCTTTTCCTCTTCCGCCCGTTGTGCAGATAATGTCCCGGATTGTCGGGGTCTGGTTTCGGTCGGACGCTTCGGCTCATGGCTTTCACGTTCAACCGTTCCATGGCGATGAAATCGTATTCCCGGACGAGCATGGTGGTCGTCTTGGCTATCCAATCGTCCTTGCGATTGTCTATCCGACGTTGAATGCTCCGTATGGCTTGGAGAGTGCGCTTGCGGTTTTTGGACGTGAATTTGGCGTTCCTGCCGCCACGCTTCTCGTTCGTCCTGTCCTGTCGGGCAAGCTTGCGTTGCAGACGCTTATACTCGTCCATCTCTTTGACGGACGGTTGGGGAATGTCGAGGAAAATGTTATCGGAGGTGGCGAGGGTATGCACGCAACCCCTATCCAAGCCGACCATCATGCCCGTATCGGTTCGGCTGATGGGGAGTGGACTATTGGTGAACACGAGTGTCCTGTTAGTCCAGTTCACCGCCACACTCGTATATTCACGAATGGGTTGACTCACCCGCACATGAATGGCGATACGCCAACGAGCCTCGTTCTCACCCTCACGACGATACTGTCTCGGCACACTGCCAGTGATGACGACCACACCGGTACGCTTGCCCGTCCGACGATACAAGGCGTTACCGGTCTTCGACTGGTTACGCCAGCACACGAAATACTGAGGAGCCTTATGACGGGAACGGAACCCCGGAACCCGACCACCATTGGTCTTCTTACGTTTCAATCCGGCGAACCAACCCGTGTTCTCGACACGTTCACATGAGGAGAGGATAGGCGAGGGAATGCACGCCAGCCAAAGACAATCCAATCGCGCCTGACTGTCCTTGACGGCGGGCTTCACATCCGCGCCACCCAAAGGCACATCCACCCAAATACGCTCACGGGTTTCAACATCCTCCACAAGCCTACGCTGGGGACGATGCGCCCGATGCTGGTTGTACCGGCTTCTCCACCCGTCGCACAGCCAGTCCATGATACGTTCCGGATTACGAGTCCACATACGATTCCCGTAAGAGTCCAAGCCGAGGAACACGCTGCACCCCGTATGCCGGACTTTCAGGATTCGTACTTTCTGACTCATGCCTATAATGATACCATATTATTGAGTAATCAACAATATGAGAAGGCGTGCAGACCCGGCATTGAAATACCGGGCTTACACGCCAAAAATCAGTCAAAGTAACTGACTATGACTATATGCCCTTCTGTCAAGCCGTTTGTGAAACCTGCGGTGATGACCCGGAAATGATGACCATTATATATGAGACCAAAGGTGGGAAACAATACGGGCAATCATACGACTATTTCGGCTTGCCTAACCTGTTGGAAACCTTGGACAAATGGGACGAAGAACATAGTTGATATATGAGTAGTCCCACCATCCGAAAGTGAATGGCGGGACTACTTGTGTTACGGCTGTTCTAGAAGAATTGTTTTAGGAGTCCGTTGAATAGGTTTTTGACCCAGTTCTTCTTAGTTGTGGTGGTGTGGTGTTTGTTCGTTGTATGCGAATTGTTCTTACTGTTGGTGGAACCGTTATATTGGCTGTTCTGACTGTTGCCACCGGTCGTATTATTGTTAGCGGTGCCTGTATTGTTCCCCTCTGATGTCCCACTGGTTAACCGTTGTTTCACTTGACTGGTCGAAATAATGGTTTCAGCCGGACAGGAAGCCAACACTTGCGCCAGCTTATCATGTTCCTTCTGGTCTACCATCAGCCCATATTTGGCTTTGATGCCGATTTGCAGGCTCGCGTAATCGCATTGGAACGTTTGGTTGGAAGGTTCCCATTCGGCTATGGTGCCGTCCTTTTTCACATTGTTGGCTTCCGCTTGGGATGCGAGCAGTACGTCGGGGTCGTTGTAGTAGGCGTCTCGCTGGGCGAAGTCGAGCTTGTCCAAGCCGGAACGATACGCTTCCGCATAGGCGACCACATGGTCGATTTGGATGCCGCCGTCACGGTTGGACGCGCTTCCACCCTCGGTCTTGTTCGACGTGCCGCGTTGGAAGTGGATGGTCTTGCCCGTGTATGGTTCCAATAGGATGCCGGTGTTCACGTTGCCTCGACTCGTGTAGGTCACGTTATCCATGTCGCGTTCCAACACCAAATCGCGGGTCGTGTAATTGCCGGTTTTGCCAACGACCTTGTTCCACTGGTGGGACTTGCGGTCGGAAGACGCATTGGATTTCACTCCGACGGTGAGCGTGTCCAACACTTGTGTGGCTGACTGTCCGACGGGGATGCTTCCTGTGGCCGGATTCGCGGATGCGGGCGTGCCGACGGTCAGAAGCGACAATACGAGGATGCTGGGGATGGCCAGTCGGATGCCTTGTCCGATGTTTTTCCGCAAGCAGGACATGCTTAATCCTTCCCCATGGGAATGGAATCCTCTGTACTGTCGGCGTGGGTGTCGATGATACGCTTGTTGTCGGATTGCTTCGAAATTACGCACATGCTCATGACAGTCATGCCGATGAACACTCCGACTAAAAGTCCAATGATGAATGATGCCATCGTTTTTCTTTCTGCTTATGTGGACAAATCCAGTTTAGTATGTATCAGCCTCGCGCGTTGTAGTCGGCGCACAGGTCGTTCATGGCGTGCAGAAGCTTGTACGTGTAAATGAATGGGCCGACGATGATGAGAGAGCCGAGAATGTTCCACAGCCAGTAGGTTGCGGCAGTGACCGTGACCGGCAGTCCACGAGCGGCCTGTTCTGTGCCGATACGGGAGCTGAGCTTGTGATACCAGACAAGCCAGCCGATGCCAAGGGTCAGCCAGCCGAGCAGGAAGAACATGAGACAATAATGCATGGTGCGTTTGCCGTCACGTCGCGTGGCGATGAGATTCAACGTGGTGCCGACTTCGCTCATTTGCCAAATGTCGTAAATGCCGAAGGTGACGAGTCCAAGCAGAAGATATTTAAGCAGTCCACGTTTGGTTCGGAGACTGTTCTGCCGAATTGGGTTTTGGGGTTGAGCCATAGGCTGTTGCGGTATGGACGGTTGATTAATGTTCACGTTGACTTGAGGCTGTTGTGGCATGGTCATTTTTTCTCCTTGAGTTTGTTAACCACGGGAGTGTCAAATTTCTTCCGGGGCGGTACCACTCATCTTCGGGGTATTCGTTTTCCTATTTTAGGGGACATGACGGTCTTTTATACTTAAAACAAGGTTTTTATAAAAAGTCCCCTGCCGGGGGTGGAAAACCCACTCCAGCAAAGGGACGTTGCATTATTGCAATAAGATGTCAGGTCAGTAGACAGTGGCACTTCCAACCGCAAGAGCGAATATGAACACGATAATCCACAAAACCACGCTGACGATGACTGAGACGAGCGCTCCCATTCCGGCCTGTTTCGCACTGACCGGCTTTTCGGTCTTCCAGATGAGGAAGAGGATGAGTCCGACGATAGGGAAGAAGAATCCCAATACCGCCCATCCGAACGACCCCGTGTCGGCGGGTTGCGGATTCGCATACGGTTGTTGACCATATTGGTATTGAGCATACTGGGGTTGCTGATATTGGGGTTGACCGTATTGAGGGGTCTGAGCATACTGTTGGCCGGTCGCATGTGGAGGGAAATTAGGGTCGCTCATGTCGGAAAGCCTTTCATTTTTGGAGGGTTTTTGTTTTCCAGCTTAAGGTATTCTTTCGTCGGAACAATAGGAAAACCAAAAAATACGATAGGGAGGAATTTTTCAGACGATTCGTCTGATTGCGTACCCGCCGTACATGACCATGCTGACCGGTGCGACTCCAGTGCCTTGGCTTGGACTCATGGCGTTCATGACCATGCCGTTGCCGATGTAGATGGCGGCGTGCGAACCGTTGGCGAGAATATCGCCCGGTTGGGCTTCTGCCAATGATGCCACGGGCGAACCGACGCTCATTTGACTGCCTGACTGGTGGGGGAGACTGACACCGAATTGCGCGAACACGTATTGGACGAATCCGGAACAATCCCAGCCTGATGGCTGGTTGCCGCCGTACACGTATGGGTATCCGCTGAACTGCATAGCATATTCTGCCACGGCTTGTCCGGTTTTGGATGCTGGGGGAGTGATGGCGGTTCGTTCCGCACTTCTATTGACTTCTTCCTTTTGGGCGGCTCGCGTTTGGGCTTGTCTTACCGCCTGTTCCTGTGCCTGTTTGCGGGTCTCCTCTTCCTGTTGGGCTTTCGCTTCGGCGTCTTTCTCGGCTTGGGATTTCGTCTGCGGGACAATTAGGTTTTCGATACCACCCCAATCGCTGTCCGACTGCACGTCGGTGCTGACGCTTTCGCGAGTCAGGTCTCGGCGCGTGGTCGTGGTAGCGGGGAATGAACGCACGGAGTATACGGTGTTGTTTGATGGAGGGTATGCCATCGCAGTGGCGGGCAATGCCATCAGACAGTCCGCGCACAGTGAAAGCACGAGCATGAGGGAGTGAATGCTGTTCCTATTGCTCAACTTCAAAGTCCCATGCTCCTTAGTTCAGAGGCCAATCGTTGGGCTTCGGAACGGCTTAAATGCCATTCGCTCCAGAATTCGTCGCCACGGCGGACGAGATAGGTGGGGTCGGCGGGACTGCCCAATTGGGTTACGGTGATGTCGGTTCCCATATTCGGCTCCTTTCTTTTAATTTCTACCGGTATTCCACGAGTCGCAAGGGCACGTAGTTGCGGTAGCTGACTTGGGTTTCGTCCTTCGGGTCGGATAGTCGGCTGATGAGTTCCGCGCATTCCGCGTCCGTATACGTGCCGTCCTTGCTCGCCCCGCCACCCAGATAGGTGCATGCGCCGCGAACGTTACGCTTCCGGTCGATGATGGTGTACATCAATTGTCCTTTCTTGTGGAACGGCCACTGGTGGGTACATATGATGAAACGGCTATCCCAACTGCGGGCGCGAACATCCCACCACATTTTCGCTTCGCTTTCGGGAATGCTGAATCGGACTTGTTTCGCATCCTCGGGCAGTACTTTGATGGTGAGTGGAATTTCAGACAGATAGTGTATTCCGGTGATTTCCGACAAGGCGAACAGAAGTTTCTGCGTGCTCGGCTCGACCTCAAATAGAACGTATTTGTAGTCTTCTGGAATGTCTTCAATCTCATCCCGGAACTGTTGCCATGCCTTGATGGTGTCCTTCGGCCAATCCGGCCAATAATCCTCTCCACTTTCATCGTGGACGAATTTCCTATCAAGTTCCATATTGGCAACAGCTTCGTAGGCTTCCTCATCGAACATGGGCGGCATGTGACGAACGTCCGTCTCAGCCTTCCCGTCATGCACGCTCACCGTGCAGATTACCGGATGGTCGGAGGACACGGTTCCGTCCCGTTCAAACCACCTCGCGTTGCCGGGTTCCTTTGACTTGCTCGTCTCCGTGATGGGGTCACTACCTTCGGTACCGTAGGACGCGTAATACCTGTCTTTGCCGGTGAAGATGGTTACGGTGCCACCTTCAATGCCGACTATCGTCCAATCGATTTTCTCAACGCACAGTTCGCTTATTTCCTGCGCTGTTTTCTTATCCAACATGGTTTGCATCTTTCCCTTCTGGCGGCTTTCTGTGCCGCAAATCATTGCTTCGATGGGCTTTTGCTGTTCTTTCCGTCTTCTTGGAATGGGTCGAAGATTCCATCCCCGCCGGTGTCGAGCCGGTAGGGTGTGCCACCTCTGGCTTTCACGAACTCGTCAAACTCATGGCCTGTTATCGTGCCTTGGGGAGTCATAATGCTTCGGCGCGAGCGGTTTGAAAGCGGTTTCACCATTCTTGTGTTCTTTCCGGTCAGTAGTGGATGAATTGCAGTTGGGACGCCTGTTCCGCAGTGAAAGTGCGGCTGAACGGTTTGCCATTGTATGCGCTACCGCATTCGGACGTGGTGATTGAACCATCCGCGACAACGTTTTCGACAATCCCCACATGACCATACGTGGGGTCTGAATCGTATTGTCCACGTTGGAAGCAAATCACATCACCGACACGGGGAGTGTTGTCAACCCAATATCCGAGTTTACGGGCCGTGTTCGCCCAGTCGGCACCATTGCCCATGTGGGAGCCAGCGGGCAATCCCAACTGGTGGCGGCGCACGTAAGCCCACCAAGTGCATTGCGAAAACTCGTAGGCGTTACCCGTGTCTCCGGTCGCATGATTCGGATTGAAACCGTCAGGAGTCTGCCCCTCGTCACGACCGTTAATCAACGATTTAACCACCGGATTATCCGCACTGATAGCAGTCAGTTTGCCGGTCACACCATCGGAGTCGGACATGCTCCAACTTCCATCATTACTGGTGGCCTTATAATCCTTCAACTCTTCACGGGACGCGCTACGGGATGCCGCACTGGTTTCAGTCAACGTGCTTCGAGTAGTAGCGGTACTCGTATCAAACGGCTTAGCCTCAGCGTAAGCGCTGGGAGTTGGCTTCAACACAAGCATAGACGTACCGGCGGCGGCGAACATTCCAGCCAACAAACAAACCGCGATACGCCGTTGGAACAGCCTACGCCGACGTTGCATGACTCTAGTTGGAGCCGCTTTATGTGCAGGTGAACCCAATTTAACACTCCGCTTCTTCCTGCGCGGAGAAGAACTGCGGTCCACCAATGCACTTGTCGAACTGGTAGGTGTCCGGAGCGCCCATCATACGGCGAAGTAGAGGAGCATGCTTGGTCACAATCTTGTTCTTAAACAAGCCGCCGACAGCCTCCCAAGTCACATTGATGGTTCGGCCGGACTTATTCTCCAAAGTGGCTTTCTGAACCTGTTCCTCGCGTCCGGGCGCGGTATGCTCACCGGCTGGAAGATAGTAGAAGCTTATATGTTGGCCTTTATATATTTCTACCGGATATATCGTGTTTCCCATGAATACTTTTATCGACGCCACTTGTTTTTCCTTTGATGTTGGGGGTTGCTGTTCCAATTCAATGGTACTGGCTTATCCAAGTGGCTGAACAGGAAAGCGCGCCATTCGTAGGCATTTTTCGGTTGGGGGACGGGATTTGGATTGTAATTTTGCACGCGCATTTAGTATCCTCTTATCTGCTTGGATTTTTTATGGACGGGGACTGCCCATATTTCTTTTCTGACATAATCGCTGCTATCGGCGTCAACTAAAGAACCATACATAAAATGTTTCCAATCTTTGATTAAAACTTATGTAAAACATACTCACCCTCAAAACGCCAAACGCAATTATCCGGTTCGTAGCCTTTACGATATGAAATTCTCGTTAACTTTTTATCCTTCGAATACCCATTGGCTAAAGACCATTCCTTAAAAGACGCCCATACAGACCAGTCTTTGCAAACGGGAATAAATTCCCGTTCCTCATATGATTCAATCCGACGCTGGTGAATCATATCGTCCCAAACCCTATACAACCGATAATATGGAGAGCTTTTAATACTATCCCCGTGTTTTGTCCTAGCTTTGGATATGAGCTGTTTTCTCATGCACCCACAGCTTTTGACACTACCATTCCTTAGATTGGAAACCAGAACATTTTTCTCCCTGCCACACACGCAACGACAAAGATAGACGACATGACCGTACCTGTCTTTCCCATTGGGTCGAAGTACGGTTAAATACCCGATTTTCATTCCGTCGGAAATCTTTGTGATTTTTTTCTTTTCCACGTTGTCGTCCTTTTCTTCTAATAGTTGAGGTGGGTTCTCCAATATATTTGGGGAGAACATTCCTTTTGCTTCTTCTAAAGAAATTCCCTTTATTCTCGCCCAATCATACAATGAAATACGTTTGTCACCATATACGACTCGTATGCTTTTCCTTTTATTATTAGACTGCGTCTTGGCATCCGTCCACCTGCAATTATCCGGTTCATAGTTTCCGTCAACATCTATTCTGTCAAGGGATAATCCAGCGTTCGCTTTCCACCCATTGTCAATAGCCCATTTTTTGAAGATTTCCCATTCCTTCCATTCATCGCAGACCTGAACACCTCTTTTCCCGTAATGAGAATAAGAAACGTTACGGGGATTGCTACAACGGTCAAGCATCAGTTTCCACGAGTGAAAAAGCTTAACATACGGAGAATTTTCAGAAGCGTCACCATGTTTAAGTCGGGTTTCCCGAGTCCTTTGAACTTCAAAACACCCGCAACTTCTAGTGTTCCCCGTAGTTAGAGCATTTCTAACTACTGAGACTGTTTTCCCGCAAGAGCACCGGCATAAGTAGACGGAGTGATGGTTCTTATTGACACCTTGAAAACTTAATACGGTCAAACGTCCGAATTGTTTTCCGCACAACTCATCCGCTCTCCGGCGTCTCCCCTCAGAAGTGGACGAAAGCTCGTTACGTTTTTCTCGTGGCCGTTCCCCGTAAGGTTTTCCTTTTTTAGAAAGACACCCACAGCTTTTTGTATTGCCTTTTTTCAGATTACCTAAAGATACAACGACGCTATTGCCGCAATCGCAAGAACATAACCAATAGGAACCTTTTTTAGTATTGGGAACATACTTTTCCGCCGTGAGTTTCCCGAAACGTTGCCCGGCAATATCCATTGGTTTGCGACCGGGTTTGCCCATTATTTTATCTCCTATGATTAAAACAAAAAGAACGCGGGGTCTAATACTGGAACGCATGACCCCGTGCTTTTAGAGACTAGAATTCCGGCTCGTCGTTCTGCGACACCGGTGCCGGATTGCCTATCGGAGCACCCCACGGGTCGTTGGATGCGGCTGGCTGGAAATTGTCGGCACCGTAATTGTTTGGGTTTTGGAACACTGGCGGATTGTTCGGGTTCTGGAACATTTGACCATTGTTCTGCTGGGTGTTGGTACGGTTGCCGCCGTCGTATCCGCCGTTGCGTTTCGGATTCGGCATGACCTGCGCGGTCGCGTGACGGAGTCCGACACCGATGTTGGTGACTGTGAATTCCACCATCGAACGTTTCTGTCCGGTCTGCTGGTCTGTCCAACTGTTCTGCTTCACGTCGGCCAATGCCACCACGTCCATGCCTTTACGGAGTGTGTTCATGATGTTGTTGCCGAGCGTTGCATCCCATACTTTGCATCGTGCGAATAGCGTGGAACCGTCCTTCCATTCGCCGGTCTGTTTGTCCTGATAGCGAGTGCCTTCCGCAATGGTGAACTCGACCAGATTGGGGTTGCGTTGGTTGCGTTGTGGGTCGTCGGTGAGTCGGCCTTCGAGGGTTGTGCTTGGGATTGGCATGTGTTTAAACCTTCCATTGAATTTGTGAACTATCCCAGTATAGCAGATATTGGTTGGGATGGAACAAGAATTCCCTTTCCAGTTGAAACGAATCTATTCTCTCTTTTCCCCAGCTCCTTTAACAGTTCTTCCGTTTCTCTGAGTTGACTTCCTCCCCTGACTGAAGTCGGGGGATTCCTCCCCTCGCGGGGAGGAGTTTCCTGTGGGTTTAGACGATTCACGCTCTTGTGTTCACCGGAGTGTCGCTTCGATGAGGCGTGAATCCCCGCAGGCTCGAACCGCCAGTCCGGCGGATAGTATGTTTACGGCGGCGTTCAGGTCGCGGTCTTGCATGGTATGGCAGTATGGGCATTCCCATGTTCTGACGTCCAATGTCTTCCTGCCGGTGTTCTTGCCGCACGTGTGGCAGATTTGACTGCTGGGATACCATTGGTCGATGACCGTGAGTTGGCGTCCGTACCATTCGGCCTTGTATTCAAGCATGGTGCGGAATTGTCTCCAACCCGCGTCCAGAATGCTTTTGTTCAGACTGCTTTTCGCCTTCTGCCCGTTGTGAAGATACCGTCCCGGATTGTCCGGGTCGGTTTTCGGCTTGCAGCGTCGGCTCATGTTCTTGACAGCCAAGTCCTCGATGACAACCGTTTGGTTTTCACGGATGATTCTGGTCGAGAGCTTGTGCAGGAAGTCGGTACGACAATCCTTGACCTTCGCGTATGCCTTCGCCACTTTCAAACGGGCCTTGCGATAATTGTTGCCTCCTTTCTTCTTCCGGGCGAGTTTTCGTTGCGCCAGCCCGAGTTTCCTCAAGTGTTTTCTCAAGTATCGTGGATTGTCGATTTTCTCACCATTGCTGAGGATGGCGAAGTGTTCCAATCCCATGTCGATGCCGACCATGTTCCCGTTCTTGGCTGGTTGGAGGATGACATCTTCGACCAGTATGCTGACGTGCCAACGTCCAGCCGCGTCCAAACTGACAGTCACGCTGGACGGTCGGCTTTTGCGTGGCAGGGTGCGCGACCATCGGACAGGCAATGGGTCATGCATTTTAGCCAACGTCAACGCCCTGCGCTCCCAATCCCATGTGAACGCGGAGACGGTGTAGGTGGCGGAACCGCCCTCGTGTTTCGCTTTGAACCTCGGATAGGAGCCGGTCTTGTCGAAGAACCTCTTGAACGCGGACTGCAAATGCCGTAGCGATTGTTGCAACGGGACGGACGACACTTCCGTCAGATAGGAGTGTTCCTCCGTCTTCTTCCAAGCGGTGAGCATCCTGCTCGTCTCCGCATAGCCGACGTTCTCTTTGCGGAGCGTCCACGCGGTCGAGCGTGCGTCCAAGGCCATGTTGTACACCTTGCGGCAGCATCCCAGAGTACGACGGAGCATGTTCTCCTGTTCCGTCGTGGGATAGAAGCGGAACCGGTATGCCCGCTTTACTGTCTTGGTGTTCATGTTTCCAGTATAGCACACTCTTTTACATATGTGAGCTAGAATAGTAAAAAAGAAAGCGCCTTATATCCCCCGGCTAAAGCCGGAGGTTTTACGACGCAACACATAAAAAGGAAGCTCCTCAATCTAAAAGACCGAGGAGCTTCCTTCTTTAGACTAGGCGTTAGTCGTCTCGACTACGTAGCCGGGCGAGCAGTATTCCAATGCCGCCGAGTCCGGCGATGATGGCCGCGATGACCATTCCGTAGATTGGAGCGCCGGTGCTGGCTAGAGGATTCTGGGAGTCAAAATTCTGCTCGCCATTACCAACCGTCCCATTGGTGGATGCGTCGGCAATCTCCTTGTCCTTGTCAGAGGAGACGCCGTTGGCCTTCTTCCACACGCAGGTCAATGTCAGGTCTTTGACCACGGGCTTGCTCATGTCGTAGACGTTGCCGTCCTTGTCAATGAAACCGTCGAACACGTATCCGTCACGGGTTGGATTGGATGGAAGCGTCAGCTTCTCGCCATCCTTGACCTCATAACGTTCGTTCTTGCCGTCATACAAGGTCACTGTCACGGTATGCTTCTTGACGGTCGGGGGCAGGTTATTGGCTTCCCACACTGCGGTCAAAGTCATATCCTTGGATACCGCAGTGTTGAAATCGTAGTCCTTGCCATCCAACTGCCATCCGACGAACTTGTAACCGTTCAAGGTCGGGTCTGCGGGCTTCTTGACCTTTCCTCCCTGTTGGATGGTTTGCAGGTCAATCTTCGAACCGTTGCCGGTATCGAATTTGACGGTGTAGAAGACCGGTTTTGGAGTTTCGTTCTTCTGCCATGTGGCGGTCAGAATGATATCCGTGGTGATTGGGGTGTTCCAGTCGTAGTCCTTGCCGTTCAACTGCCATCCGGTGAAAGTGTATCCGGTACGCTTCGGGTCGGTCGGACGTGCGGCCTTATCACCTTCCTTGACTTTTTGAGATGGGATGTTGGAAGCGCCGCCCGTATTGAACGCGACCGTGAATATGGTCGGGGCTTTCTCAGTCCACGATGCGGTGAGGGTGATGTCGCCGGTGATTGGAGTGTTCCAATCATAGGTTTGTCCGTTCAGCAACCAGCCTTGGAAGTCGTATCCTTCACGGGTTGGGTTTGCGGGTTGGATGGCTTTCTCCCCCTCATCGACGGTCTGCTGGCCGATTTCAGACCCTCCGGTCGTGTCGAATGTGACCGTATGGCGTTTCGGCTGGGGCTTCTGGTTTTCAACCCATGTGGCTTTCAAGGTGATGTCGGCTGTGACGGGAAGGTTGAAATCGTATGGTTCGCCGTTCAGCGTCCACCCTGAGAACGTGTATCCGTTCTTGGTTGGCGTATCCGGTACCGTGACGGTCTCACCGTCGTTCACGGTCTGCTGTGCGACCATGCTTCCACCATCGGTGTAGAAGCTGACCGTATGGGTGACGGGCTTCGGCTCCTCATGCTTCTTCCACGATGCGGTCAGAGTCATGTCGCCGGTGATTGGAGTGTTCCAATCATAATCCTTGCCGTCCAACAGCCATCCTTGGAAGTCGTAACCGTCCATGCTCGGGTCTGCCGGACGGATGACGGTCTTGCCTTCAATGATGGTCTGCGGGTCAACCTTGCTTCCCTCACCGGTGTCGAAACGCACGGTGTACGTGTTCGGCTGTGGTATCGGTTTGCGATGGTAGATTGCGGTCAGCGTGATGTCACCGGTGACTGGCTTGTTGAAATCATACTGGTCGTTGTCAAGATACCATCCGTCGAACACATAATCGTTCTTCACCGGGTCTGCCGGACGGCGGACGGTCAACCCGTCCTGAACCGTCTGCGGGTCAATGCTCGTGCCTCCGTTCGAGTTGAACGTGACGGTGTGCATGACCGGCTTCGGGTCTTCATGCTTCTTCCACTTGGCGCTCACCAGAGTGTCAGAGGTAATCGGCTGTTCGAAATCGAATTCGGAACCGTCGATACCAACCCATCCTTGGAAGTCGTAGCCGTCTCGCACCGGATTTTCCGGCGGGGTGACGGTGTTCCCCTCGGACACTGTGCGAGCATCGGACGGACTACCGTTCTGATAGTCGAACGTGACCGTGTAGGTCTTCGGCTGGGGTTGCTCATTCTTCTGCCAGTGCGCGGTCAGAATGAGGTTGCCTGTGACCGGAGTATCCCAATCGTATGCGGCGTCTCCCGCATACCATCCGAAGAATGTGTAGCCTTCACGGGTCGGGTCGTCAGGTTTGACGGCGGTCTTGCCTTGTTCGACCGTCTGGGACGCCACCTCACTTCCGTCCGCTGAATCGAACGCCACCGTGTAGGATTCAACTTTCGTCTTCTCCCACTTGGCTTTCAATGTCACATCCTTGGTGACGGGCGTGGTGAAATCATACGGTTTCCCATCCAACAGCCAACCCTTGAACTCGTAACCGGTCTTGGTTGGGACGGTAGGTTCGGTCGCCGTTCCCTTGTCCTTCACCGTCTGGGAGGGGACTACGGTTCCTCCATCGGTGTCGAACGTGATGGTGTAGGTCTTCGGCTTGACGGGAGTCCATACGGCTGTCAGAACGAGGTCGGCTTTCACCGGAGCGGTGAAATCGTAGTCAACGCCGTTCAGAGTCCATCCCTTGAACTCGTAGCCCTCACGGGTCGGGTCGTCCGGCTTGGAAACCTTGCCGCCATCCTTGATGGTCTGCGGGTCGATGCTGGTGCCGTTCGCAGTGTCGAATGTTACGGTATACTTCTTGACCTCGTTGCGCTTCCATTGCGCCGTCAATGTCATGTTGGATGTGACGGTGTTCAGGAAGTTCCAGTCGGAATCCTCATACTGCCATCCCATGAACGTGTAGCCTTCACGGGTTGGATTGTCTGGCCGGTCGATGGTGGAGCCTTCCTTGACCTTCTGGTCTGCTATATCGCCGTCTCCCCCGTTCAAATCGAACTTCACGGTGTACGTGCTCTTGTTCTTCGTCCAAGAGGCCGTCAACGTCAAATCCTGCATGACGGGAGTGGTGAAATCATAAGGGTCTCCGCCCAACAGCCAACCGTTGAACGTGTAGCCTTCACGGGTTGGATTGTCCGGTTTGGACACGGGGTCGCCTTCCTTGACGGTTTGGCTATCGACCTTGCTTCCCTTGCCACTGTCGAATGTGACCGTATGTTTCTTGGCTACTGGCGTGTTCTTAGACCATAGTGCCTTCAACGTGATGCTGGAGGTGACTGGAGTGTTGAAGTCATACGGGTCGCCGTCAAGAGTCCAACCTTGGAACGTGTAGCCGTCCAATGTCGGATTGTCCGGCTGGGACGCCGTATCCTTGTATTCCACTTGCTGGGAGTCCACGTCGCTTCCGCCATTGGAGTCGAAGCTGACCGTGTACGTGTTCTTCGTCCAATGGGCTTCCATAGTCAAATCATCCGTGACGGGCGTGGTGAAATCGTACAGGGAGTCTCCGGAATACCATCCGGCGAACGTGTAGCCTTTCTTGGGGGGAACCGTTGGAACGGTGGCCGAGGAACCATCCGCCACGGTTTGGGTGAAATCATCGCCCGCACCGGTGAAAGTCACCGTATGCGTCTTCACCTGCGCGGTCTTCCAAGACGCGGTCAAGGTCATGTCGGCGGTGACAGGAGTGTCGAACGAGTATGCCTTGCCATCCAACAGCCATCCGTCGAAATCGTAACCGTCCAAAGTCGGGTCAACCGGCTTGACGACCTTATCGCCATATGCGATGGTCTGCATAGGATACCAGTCGTCACTGGCTCCGGCGTCGAAATACACTTCGTAAGTGTTTACCGTCCACTTGGCTGTGATTACCGCATCATCATAGACAGGTTGTGTGAAATCGTATGGGACTCCATCCTTGTACCAGCCTTTGAAACGGTAGCCGGTCTTGGACGGATAATCGTCGGGTGGTGTGATAGTTTCCCCATCCTCGACGGTTTGGGATTCGACAGTGGTTCCTCCATCGGTGTCGAAGACTACCGTATGGCCGTTCTTCGCATGGAACTTATAGGAGACGGCCACTTCCCCGTCACTGCTGGTTAGCGTGTAGGACAGTCCATTGTTCTTGGTGAGGTTCCACCCGTTCGGAATATGGCCGATGGTCACGTTCTTGGTTCCCATCGGTACGGTGAATTCACCACCGGAGACCGGGTCGAAGCCGTTGAGGTAGTCTCCGTTGGGGAGTTTTGCGGTGACGTTCTTCAATTCGGAGGAGGAATACTGGTGCTTCGCATGTTTGAACGTGTAGACGACTTTGATTTTCCCGTCGGGACTGGTCACTGTGTAGGTCATGTCATTGTCGGACAATTCGGCATCCCAACCGTCGGGCACGCCGGTAATCCACACGGTAGCGTGCTCTCCAATGGTGTAGGTGCCGGACTCCATCGGCTTGAAGTCCTGAATCACGCCGTCGTCGGTAGAGGCTGACACTTTGGCGAGCTCGTCCACCGAATAGGTTTTCACATGCTTGTTGAAACGGTAGGATACCGAAAGGTCTCCACTGGTCAACGTATACACCTTGTATCCGTCACCGTCGGTTGTGGTCTGAGTCCACCCGGACGGCACGTTGACGATGGCGATTCCTTGACCGTCTTCGTATTCGTAGATACCGGACTGTTTCGGGTTGAATCCGGAAACATAGTTGCCGCCTACGATGGCTTTCACATTCGCCAGTTCGTCCAGACTCGACTGATGTTTGGCGATGTTGAACACGTAGGTGACAGAGACGGAATTGTTCGGACTGGATACCACGTAGGTGATGGTGTTGCCATTAACGGTACGTTGAGTGTTCCAATCGTCGGGCACGTTGGCGATTTCGACGTTCTTGGTGGTTTCAGGGAAGCTCCATGCGCCTCCCCTGTAGTCGAATCCGTCCACCAGTTCCCCGTCAGCGAATGCTCGGACGTATTGGAGCTGGTCGATGTAATAGTAGCCTTCGTAATCTGAGGTTGGATGGAAGATGTAGGTGAACGTGTCCCCGCAGGGGCCGGTCAGCGTGTATACGCGGTTTAGTTTCCCGGTGGAAGGATTGTTGTAGTCAACTTTCCAACCGTCGGGCACGCCTTCCAAACGCACGTCGGTGTTCATTGGAATAGCGAGGGGGTCGGTGTTGGCGAGCGTGTAGTCGAATCCTTTCACCGCACTGCCATCAACAGTCAGATACGCTTTCAGATTCCTCAACGAGTTGATGCTGTCATGGGGCCGGGTATCGTCGTACAAAAACGTATATTGAACACTTGGCGTGTCCGAATCCTCCGGATGGGCCGTATACGTGTAATGGTCATCCTCGGAATCACCATCCAACACCCAGCCGTATGGCGCGTTCTCATAGCCTTTCATATCCCCGGCGGTCACATCGTGGACGGTGAATCCTTGGGTAATGTCGCCGTCCACAGCCTGACCGTTCAGAGTGATTGTCATGCCATGAAGCTCCTCGACGGTATGAACCGCGCCGTCAGCCCCATCGAACCAGTAACGGTATGTGGTGGAACCGTTGGACAGGATATACATGATGGAGTTCTTGTTGGTGATTTCGTTGAACGCGCTACGCCATTGCACAGTCCAATCGTCGGGAACTCCGGACAGTCTGACCGTTCTACCGGTCGCATCGTATACTTCTCCGCTTCCTGACGGGTCGAAACTCGCCAACCGAGTTCCATCTAGATAGGCTTTCACACCCTCCGGATAGTCGCTTACGGTACTATTGGCGGACGCGGCATAAGCCTCCGATACGGGTGTCAGCACGCCCCAATAGCGGCATGAGCGTCATCGAACCCGCCACAAGCAGGGCGATAGGTTTACGCATGTTCCTCTTTCCGTGTTTTTCTTTCTATGTTAAAGACCTTCAAAGAAAAGTTTGGGGAGGCGGGGAGTCATGCTCTCCCGCCTCCCCAAACTAGGCGGTGTAGGGAAGGAACCCTATCGGACCCTCCCCTACTGTTTCAGTCCGTCACTTTGTGGAGCCGGACAGATGAGCGCCGTTCGAGAGGGAAGCGATGCGACGCTTTCCTTCGGAAACGACCGCCAATCCCAGTCCAAGCACTGCAAGCATTCCGATGAGCGGAATGATGAAGCCGCTTGCGATACCGGTCTTGGCGAGTTCGCCCACGATTACGGTCTCGCCCGGAACACGGGCATCACCGTAGTGGACGAGCCGCTTGGTGGACTTCTCCACCAGCTTCTCACGCCAGTAGTAGGTTCCGGCGTCGGACGGGGTGACTTCCGGCGAATCGACCGTGGTCGCGTTCTGCGGGACGTTCACGGCGTCGGTGGTGGCGACCTTCTTGTCGCCCTTCACATCGTTGCCGTTCTGCTTCCACAGCTCGAACACCAGCTCGTAGTCGTCGTTAGGAATCTTGCCTTCGATGAGGGCGGTATCCTTGACTGGCTTGGTGGCGGTGCCGTTGGTCTGGGCCTTGGTCGTGACCTTCACCACGTCGGTGGTTTCACCCGGCGTGCGCGGCTTCTCGGTGTGAACCGGAGTGTCACACGGATGGTCTTCGTCGGTGTTGCCGGTCGGCGGGATGCACGGCGGAATGTCGGTGTCCTCGACCGGATTGTAGATGCTTTCACGCCAGTAGTAGGTTCCGGTCTCCTTGACCTCGTAGGTCGGGGAGTCGGCTTCCTTCTGACCGGCCTTGAGCATCACCTTGTCGCTGGTGAACACCTTCTCGTCCTTGCTGGAGTCGTCGCCATCAGACTGCTTCCACAGGGTGAAGATGATGTAGGAGCCGTCAACGACGTCGCCTTCAATCTTCGCCTTGTCTTGAAGCTTGGTGCCGGATTCTTCCAGACGGTGGGTGGTGGTGGTCACGTTGACCACGTTGACGGTCTCGTTGCTTACGCGAGGCTTTCCGGTGATGGTCGGGGTCTTCTCGACTTCCACCTTCTTGTCGTGGTCGGCCGAAGTGGTGTGCTTGGTCGGCACGTATACGTGCTCACGCCAGTAGTACACGCCAACCTTGTCAACGGTCACATCCTCCAAGTCCGCGAACGCCTGACCTTCGGAGAGCGTAGTGCGCTTCGTGGTCAGAACCTCCTCATCCTTGCTGGAATCATCGCCGTCCACCTGACGGTAGAGGGTGGCGTCCGCCTGAGAGCCTTCCGGCACGCGTCCTTGAAGGAGCACGGTGTCATGGAACTTCTCCCCGACGTGTCCCAGCGGTTTGGTCTTGGTGGTCGCGTCGATAATCTGGACGGTCTCATCGGCCACATGGGCGCGGTCGGTGAAGAAGTCCTCGGACTCCAGATGGCTGGTGTCCTTATCGTTCTGCGGCTTGTTCGGCTGTCCGTCACCGGCGAGGTTCTTCGTCGGACTGGTCAGACTGAACACCCAGTAGTATTCGCCAACCTTGGTCGGAGTGTACTCGGGGCTTTCCACTGTCACCTTGCCGTTCTTCAACGCTTCGGCGGCTTCCTCGGCGGTGATGAGGTGAGCGCCATCAGCCGGGGTCTGATAGCTTGCGACGAGCATGCTGTCGGAGGCTTCGCCGTTATCGGATTGAGGTTCGGCATCGGCGTCAGTATCGTCGGAGCCTTCGCTCTCGCCCTGCTGCTGCTCGGTCTTGTCAATCAGATAATCGTCGTCGTCGGCAGTATTGGTCTTGTACAGGTTCCAAGAAACCAGAGTACCCTCCGCCGGATGTCCGGTGATGGTCACGGTGTCCTTGGTCGGCTTGTTGACCTGCTGTGCCACCTGAGCTTCGGAGGAAGCCTCAACGATGCGGAACGATTCACGCGGGTCGCGCTGGGTTCCCAGCTTGACGACCTTGTGGTTCGTGCTCGGGTCGCTGATTTCGATGACCCAGTAGTAGTCGCCCACCTCGTCCATCTTGTGTTCGGGGCCGTAGGCTTCGGTCTGTCCGCTGGTCAGATGTACGTAGTCGCCGGTGAAAATCTTCTTATCGGTCTTCGCATCGCCGTCTCCCTGCTTGTACAGGAACCAACGTGCGTCCAATCCTTGGGTCAAATCGTCGCGGATGTCGCCGGACTGCTTCCACTTCACGTTGGTCAGGTCGGCGTGGTCCTTGACCACAGTGCCCACGTAACGTTCGGTGGCGATATCGGTCTGCGCTTCGATGGAGCGGAAGGACTCGTTCTTGACCTTTTCCTTGCCGGTGTGCAACGGAGTGTTCTGGTCATCCTTCGGCAGGTTCAGAACCTCAACCCAGTAGTAGTCGATTGCGTCCGGAACCTTGAGGCTCGGGCTGGTCAACTGCTGGTCGATGCTGGACTTGTTGAAGCCCAGTTCCTTGAGGGTGGCGGACTTGGTGGAGGCGACCTTCTTGCCGGTTGCGTAATCATGCATCTCGAAGGTGAGCGTCGCGTTCTCAGGCAGGTGGCCTTCGAGTCGTGCGACATCCTGAACGGTACCGTTCTTGGAAGCCCACTTGTAGGTGCTGGTGGTCACGCGGACTGCGTGGAAGGATTCGTCCTTGATGCGCTTGTCGGAGACTGCCGGGTTGATGTTGTCAGGCTGGAAGGCGGTGCCGTCCGGCTTGGTGAACACCCACTGCCAGTAGTAGTCGGCGGGGTCGGTCAGATGCACGGAAGCGGAGTCGAGGGTCTTCTGAGCTTCGGTCAGGGCAACCGGGTCAAGGGTCTTGACGACGGTGTCCTTGTCTGCGGTCTGATTCTCGGCTTGCTTGTACAGCTTGAACGCGACCTTGTAGTCCTTGAGCATATAACCGGTGATGGTGAGCTTATCGTTCACATCGTTGCCGTTGGTGACATCGACGTAATGCTCGCCTTCGCTGGTGTGGATGTTCGGGGTTCCGGTCACGTTCGTGGTCAGCTTCACGACCTCGAACTTCTCGGATGCGATGTTCTTGCCGTCGAACAGGAGCCAACGGTCGGCGTAGCCGTCACCATTGCCCTTCTGCTTGGCGGTGGCGTTCTGCCAGTAGTCGCCAGCCTGTGTGTCATCGGCCTGAGTGGTCGCCTTTGCGGCGGTCATCCACTCCTTGGTGATGACACCGAACGCCGGGTTCATGCTGGTGTCTCCACCAGTGCCCACGCCGTTGCCATCCTTGTGAGGCATTTCCGGAGTGTAAATCTTCACACGCCAGATGTAGGAGCCGACACCCGGATTCTTCACGCTCTTGGAGCGGAAGGTGACACCATTGAGGTGGGCGCCGATGGCCTTGGATGGAATATCCACGCGACCGGTAGTGGCGACCTTTTCGGAAGCGATGCCATTATGGTCGGAATCATCCTGCTTGGTGGCCGCGTCCTTACGAACGTTGCCATCCTTGCTTGTGCGCCACAATTCGGCCTCGTACTGGGAGCCAGCCGGAATGTTGCCCTTCAACGTGATTTCGTCGGACACGTTCATGCTGTCGAGCCACAACGGTTCGGTGCTCTTGGTGTCCATGTGAATCACATCGAACTCTTCGGACTCGTCATCGCCGCCATACCAGACAACATCACGATTGTTGTCGGCAGGGTCGGTTCCAGCGCCCGGAGTGGTGGACGGGACGGTAATCTTCACACGGTAGTAGTACTTGTTCGCAGACCAGTCGGACGGAATCGGGAACGTGGAGGATTTGACGTTCTGGTAGTTGTCCAGACCATCGGTACCCACATACGGATGGTTCTTGTCCGGGTCTTCGCTCTTGGCGAGTTCACGAACCTTCGGGAGGTCTTCGGCATTGTACTGCTTGACCATCTTGCCAGCGTTCGCGCCGTCCTTGGCCCAGATTTCAAACTGGACTTTGGCACCGTTCGGTGTTTGGGCGGTCTTGCCGGTGGTGTAGGTGTCCCCGTCGATGGATTCGCCGTCGAACTGCTCATACGAGGTTTGGTGGAGCACGTCGTAGATTTGCGTGGTCTTGTCCTCGTAATTGCCGTTCGCGTCGCTCAGCCACTTCTTGGACACGGTGGTGGAGAACTTCTGCACCGGGGTGCGTTCGTAACTCTTGTAACCGGTCTTGTGGTCGGAACCCTTTTCACCGTAGATATGCTGGTCGAGCACGCCGCCCTGCGGGGTCTTCAACGTGGCCTTCCAGTAAATCATGCCAGCCTTGGTGGTCTTGAAGCTCGGGTCAGTGACCTTGAAAGTCAGCTTGCCCGGACGGTTGCCTTCCTGACCGGCCTTGATTGCGGTGAACTTGTTGGTGTCGATGGTGACGGTCTTCTCGGCAATCTTGAACAAGCCTTGGTCGCCGTCATCCTCTTCGGCCTGACGGTACATTTCCACGGTGACGGTGGAGCCTTGCGGAATACGACCAATGACGCCGGTCGGATTGCTGTTGCCTTCACCCTCGTGAACCTGACCATCAGCGGACTCGGCCTCACTGGTCTCATCGTAAACAGTGATTTCATCGTACAGCTGCTCGCCGGTCGCACCCATCTTCTGCGCGTTGGACGTGACGATACCACCCGGATTCACCTGAACGGTTTCGGACGGCAGACCCAAATCGTGGGAAGCCAACTGCTTGCCTTGCGGAGACCACAGGGTAGCAACCCAGTACACGGAACCGGAGTTATCGGTGTGGGTGGTAGGGCTGGTGACAGTGAACTTCTTGGACGCGGAAGCTTCCGCATCGGAGTCCTTGATGTTCACGCGCACGTTGTCCAACAGCTTAGGAGCATTGGCATCCGGGTCGCCGGATACCGCGTCGTAAGCGGTGAACGTGACGTAGGAACCTTTGAGCACCTTACCGGAGATGGTCGCCTTATCAGCGAACTCCTCGCTCGGCTTGACCTTGCCCTTGGTCACTTGGGTGGTGATGGTCGGAGGACGAACCGTGACGGTTTCTTCCGGAAGTCCAAGGTCGTGGGTGGCAAGCTGGCGTCCCTGCTTGTCGTACAGGGTTGCCTTCCAATACACGTTTCCACCGTTCATGGTGTTGACGGTCTTGGACTTGACGGTCACGGTCTTGTCCTGAGCGGAATCCTTGGCCTGAGCCGCAGTGATGTTGACCTTCTGGTCTTTCAGCAGAAGGCTGGCGTTGGTGTCAGGCTTCTCACCGACCGCATCGTAGGCGCGGAACACCACGAAGTCACCCACGTGGACGACACCCTTGATGTCGGCGGTGTCGTAGAAGTCCTCTCCGACGCCCACGCTCGTGGAGGACACGTGCGTGGTGATGGTCGGATACTTGACCTGAACGGTCTCACCGCCAACACCCAAATCGTGGGTGGCGAGCACGGTGCCGTTGGCACGGTGCAGGGTGGCCTTCCAGTACACGTTTCCGCCTTCGGTGGCGTGGGTCTTCGGGCTGGTGACGTTGATGGCCTGTCCGTTCTGGCTTGCGGTGACATCCTTGGCCGGAATGTTCACACGCTCGGAGTCGAGCAGTTTGGCACCTTGGGCGTTCGGAGCGCCGTCAACCGGAGCGTAGGCGTCGAAGGTGACGTAATCGCCGGATTCGATTTCACCGTTGATGGTGGCGGTATCGGTGAACTCCTCGTTGATGGAGACCTGTTCCTTGCTGACCTTGGTGGTGATGGACGGGTTCTTGATAAGAACGCTTTCGCCGGTGGCACCCAGCTCGTGGGTGGCAAGTTCCATTCCGCCCTTGTTGTAGAGCGTCGCCTTCCAGTAGACGATACCGGCCTTGGTGGCGGTCACGTCCGGGGAATCAACGGTGAAGCTCTTGCCAGCGCCGGAAGATGCAATCTTGTCGGCTGGAATGTCCACACGCTTGTTGTCAAGCAGTTTCGCGGCATTCGTATCCGGCTTGCCGGAAACCGCGTCATAGGCGGTGAACGTCAGATACGCGCCAGCATCAATCTTGTTGTTGATGACGGCGGTGTCGTGGAACGGACGACCGACATAGGTCTGCTGTGCGCTGGTCTTGGTGGTGAGGGACGGGCCTACCACTTCGATGGTCTCGTTCTCCAAGCCGATGGCGTGACCCGCGAGAGCCTTTCCTTTGGCATTGTAGAGTTTCGCAACCCAGTAGACCTTACCAATCTTGTTGGTGCTGATTTCCGGGGACTTCACCTCGAACTGGGTGGTGTCGGAATGGTCGGCTTGGTCGTTGGTGACGTTCACGCGAGTGTTGTCCAATAGCTTGTTGGTGGACACGTCCGGCTCGCCGGACACGGCGTCATACGCGGTGAAGGTGACATAGGAGCCACGCGGAACCAGACCGGAGATGGTCGCGGTATCGTAGAACTTCTCACCTTGGGTGACGGTGGTCTTGTTCACGTTGGTGGTCAATGTGACGGGTTGCGCGTCCTGAGTGACGAAGGAACGTTCCCACGGATTGTTGTACGCGCTCTTGAATCCTTCCGCACGGTCGGAGCCGGGGAAGTCGTAGATGAACACGTAGTAGCCGCAATGGGCCTTGTCCGTGACCTTGATGTTTACATCAGTGGCAACGGTCTTGGCGTCGCTGCCATCGCTCGGATAGAGAACGATTTTACCGCCGCCGACCTTGTACTTGCCGTTCATGGCCGGAACCTCCCATTCGCCAACCAGCTTGTGGTTGGCATCCTGAGTAGGCTCCTCTTCGGTGGTCGGAACGTACTTCTCATCCTCATCCTTGTTGCCGGTTCCGGAACCAGCCCACCAGACACGAATCTTGGCCTTCGCATCAGCACCGAAACCATAGTTCGTATCACCGGTGAACTTACCGTAATCGGACGGCAGACGGCTGATGTTGATTTCATCAAGGATGTCCTTGTTCATGCCGGACTCCTGCTCCAACACGGTGGAGTCGTGGTTCGGCGGCAGAACACTCACGGACGTTTCCTGAGTCTTACCAAACTCATCGATGTAATCGCCTTTGATGTAATCCTGCTGGGACTGGTCTGCCTTGACTTCAACCCAAACCCATGTTCCGAACAGTCCAGCGTCCTCGTCGGACACCTGATAATCGTCCAAACCGTTCACACTGTCATAGTCGATGGCACCGGTAGCGGCCTTCGCCTTGACGGTGTTGGTCTGACCGCTCTTGGTGAAGCTGGTGGTTGCTGCGGCAACCTGACGGATGCCATCGGTTTCACGCAGACGCTTCAAATAGTTGGTCGGATTCTCACCATTGTTCTTCTTGATGGTTTGAAGAATATGCTTGGAGTCACCGACGAAATAGTAGCCCTTGAATTTGACGGGAACACCGTCTGCCCACTCGTCGTCGGAGGAAGCGACACCGGAGGTCACACGGTCTTCGACCGGGGAGCCACGGGTCAACTGTTTCTTACTGACGCTGGTACTGACGGTCGGCTGAAAATCACGCGACACAGAGAACTGAACATCAGCAGTCTGATTCTCAGGGTCGGAAGGCCGCATCATATCCTGACCGGGGGAATTTAGAACGGCGGCAGTGGGAACATTAATCGAAACATGGCCTGTTACTTTTCCGTTGCCGGTTGCCGTCCACGGAATATGCATTGCCTGACCGGTGGTCGTACCACTGATTGTATTGGTTCCGGTCTGGTCGAATTTCGCCGGGCCGTTCAACGTCGCAGTGTACTGAATGCCAGCAATGTACTGTCCGCTAGAGTTCTTAACGCCGGGGTCAACAGTTCCGGTACGCTTGCCAGAGGTATAGGCATAGGCGGCATTAAGGTTAGCGGGAAGAGTGTTATATGCATCATTCCAAAGATTCGCCGCATTGGAAGCGACGGCATTGATATCCGCACCTTCCAAACCAGCCGCTACCAGCTGACGGAAATGGCTACTGCCTTGGCTAAGATGCTCATGAATCGCATAAGCAACCGAAGCCTGAGTAAAATCGTTGAAATCACCCTTATGCTTTTCGATTAGCCATGCGCCAACTTTGTGGTTCACGTCTGTAGCCTTATACCAAGTACCGGTATTAGTAACAGGTTCACCGGCCTCAACACAATACACCGGATTACCGTTCTCATAACGTTGCGGACCAAGAGAACTACCGTGAGTACCAACCCACCAACTCCCAGAACGCGTCGCATTGAACCAGTAGCCGGGGCCGTCAGTCGTGGCGGCAAGCGCACTACCGGTCGTTATCACTCCAGAAGCCAAGGTAGCCGTCGCCGCAACCAGTGCGACAGCGGCCTTCCCCACCCGTTTAAGAATGGAGTCCTTGACTTTCCGGGAAGTTTTACTCAATGGATTACCCATAGACTAACTCCTCTAGAGGTTTGTATTGTTGTTTCCACATATATCAGGTTTTCTACAATCAACCTTCGGAAAAACGGAATTTTCTTATAGAAAGAGGATATGTTTTTTCGTTTACCTATCCGCTACCGGTACCATTTAATCCAAGAACACGAAACGAGGCGATGATGTCGAGAACATTCAAGGACAGACCATATGCGCTTATCGAGGACGAGGCCCGTTCACGCGGTTTCAGTCACACTTATGATTGCGGACGGTTTCACTGGGAGTATGTCGAAGTCGCAAAATACGCGTATTCACGGAAGAGGAATCCGCATATTCCGGCACGTCGGTGGGAGGATTGGCGGTGGATTGAGGACGATTGGTATACGGATTACGGGAATAAAACCCGAATCCGTGACTCACTGAGCATCGCCGTTAACACTTACAACAGCGGCATGATGGATGAGGATTGGGATGAACCAAACGTATATCAGCGGCGTAGACGCTGGTATTGCTAGGATTGGAAGACTGCCGTATTGCTACTGTCTCTTGTTTTTGGGCTGTATAGCATATCTTTTGTTGCGACATGCCGATTCTCGTGTTATAGTGGATTTGTCCACATTAAAGAGTAGTGTTCGCCTACCCCACATGGGAGAATCGAACATAAGAACCAAGGAGCAAAACAAAAATGGAAAAGAACCAAAACCTTGAGGAGACGCAGGAAACCACCATCCTCAACCCAAACGAAAACGACGAGGGAAACGCCAAGAAGCCCGCCAAGAAGACGATTATTGTCAGTACTATCGCGGCGGTTGTTGTCCTTGCCGGCGTGGGCGGTGGCTACGCGTATGCGTCCAATACAACATACGATTCCTATGAGTCCCAGCTTGAGTCAGCCAAGGAGGCTGACTCGAAGCTGGTAAAGACACTTGCGGAAGCACGGACGCTCGTCAAGGCCACGAAGGAAACGGACGTGCTTGACAAGACCATGTTGGACTCCTTGACGAAAAGCATCAAGACGGGAGAAGCCCTGAAAGGCGTTCCGACCACATCGCATGCCACTAAGTGGAACCTGTGGAGCGCATCCAAAGCCAAGGCCAGCGTTGTTGACGACATCGCCAAGGCCGATGATTCCATCGACGCCATCAACAAGGCCATGAGAAAGGTGAACAAGTCCAAGACGGACAAGCAGGTCAAGGATGCGAGGTCCACGCTCGACAAGACCATCAGTGATGCGGAAACTCTATACAAGGATTCCGAAGGCAAGGTGCAGGACAACAAGACCCGTGAAAGCTTGAAAACCGCCATCGACACGGCAAAGAAAACCGTTGACGACAAGAAGTCTGACGTGAAAACCCTGAACGCGCAGAAAGACGCCGTGTCCAAGGCTGTCAAAAGCGTAAACGACTCCAAGACTGCGAAAGAACAAGCCGACGCGGAAGCCAAAGCCGAGGAAGCCGCACGCCAAGCCGCACAACAGCAGTCGCAAGCCCAAGCCCAAACCTACTCGAACACGAACTACAATCGTACGAACAGTGGCACCAGCACCTACAGCGCTCCGACGCAACATGCCCAGACCCAACAGTCTGCGCCACAGCAAAGCCAGAACCAGAATAATAGTTCCTCTAATTCTGGATACACCAAGCTCTGCGCGACATTCGATTCTCAGGGCAACAGCACATATTACACCCCCTGCAACTAGAAGTTAAGGATACAGGTCTAACTGAATTCGCGAACATTATTTACGGTATTTTCTGAGACGATGGCGAGCACTTCATGCTCACCATCGTCCGCGTAAGCCGCAAGTATTTTCTCGGGTTCTAGCACTGTCTTCCAGATAGTGCCCTGCCTACCGAATCTGCCCGCGAACTTTTCCGCGACTTCGAGATTGCTCGTCCAGCTTAACCCCATATGCACGCTCTTGTCGATTTCACCCCTGTACACTGTTATAGGCTTGTCGAACGTCTTCTCCAAAGCACCCTCTCCCCCAATGCAGGGCTTGGTCTGCTGGAGTAGCTTGACGAGGTGCCTGTCGAATTGGCGTGATGGGTATTCCTCGTTCTTTCTGACGTTCAATGCCGTCATGCGCTGGTATTGCCTGTCGTTCAGTTCTTTCCATGGGACGAGCTGGTAGATGAGTTCCATTAGGGCTGTTGGCGCCAGTGCGGTGGCGTGGTCTATCTGCTGTTTGGCTTCGTCTGTTCTGCCTTGTTGTATGAGGGTTTTTGTGGGTGTGGTTTCGTTCCATCTGCGAATGTATTGTTCGACCATTTGGAACATGGTGTTGTTCTTGTTTGAGAGGGTGTCGAATATGAGGGGTTGCGCGTTTGCTGTTTCTCCTGTCTCAACGTCCAATAGGACAAGTCCATCTAATCCGGTGGAGAGGTAGAGGTATGGGCGAAGGGTTGGGTGGTCGGTGAGGATTTGTTGGATTTGCTTCCATTCGAGTGGGAAGCTGAATCGTTTGTCTCGATGACTGTCGATGGTTTGCCAGTCTGTCCAAGTGGCTGTGTCGGCTTTTATTAGGCCGTGTTGGGCGAGGATTGTTGTTTGGTTTGGCATTTCCAACCTCCTTTGTGTGAACAATCCCAGTATATCATCGAAAGTGAGAAGACACGCTGAACACAACAAAAACAAAAAAGGCGCGAGAAGAAAACAACCCGCGCCCAAAAACAGCTCAGTGCTTGACATGCCGTTTCAAAGTATCCAACCAGTCCAACGGAAGATTCTGCGTCGAATCCAAGTCAACCGCATTCACGCGTCGCACCAGCTCCTCCGGCGTCACGCAAGGAATATCACCCGGCCACATGACCCCAGTCACATCCGGCGCACCCTTATCGGAAGTCGGCACCATGCAGACAAGCCACTCCACTTCAACCGGCTTGCCGTTGAACATGAAAGCCCACATGTCCCTCTGCCAGTTCATGTTCGCGGAAAGTTTCAAATCCGGACGACCATCCACACCGGTTTCGAACGCACGCTGACTGACGCTAATTCTCAACAGTTGGTCTGGGGTGAGGTTACGGTAGGCAGTGTCCGCATTGCCTTTATAGTTCTTCGCATCCACGAACCACAAATGCGTTTTGCCCTGTTTGTCCTGTCCGGCAATCACGCAGTCGATATCCGCGTCAGTGAACTGGTGTTGCTCGTTCAGACCGTGCAACGACCAGAAGGACACCACGTTGGGACAGTTGCCGGTAATCATGTTGGCGAGGATTTGTTCACCTTTCTGGCCGGATTGAATCTCATTGGTGGTGAAGTTCGACTGTGATAGACCGCCGCCCGGATTGCCATAGAGGCGGTATTGGCTTCTCGCCTGTTGGATGTTGGCTGGGTTCATGGTGTTCCACAATGGGTCTGGTTGACCACCACAATCCTCATTCACTAGCCTGTAACCGTGATAATTCGGACGTCCGGGTTCGGCCTTGAGCAGATTGAAGACTACGCCTATCTGGTCGATGGTCTGATTGAGAGCCTGTTCAACTTCCTTTGCCTCATTCTGCTGACTCTTCCTCCTGTACTCCTCGCCTTCTTTTTCAGATACCGGCTGATAAAGACCATATGCGACACACATGCAAAAAACACCAATGAGGATACGAGGAATGGCGATAAACGCGTTGATTAGGGGAACTTGCGAATGCGGATACCCGTACACGTATTTTCCGGAGAGTGACATGAACATGTCACTCAAACCACCGAGACCATTCTTCAATCCGTAAAAGAATGCGATACCACACACAGCACCTAATACGTTGACCATGGCGATGGACTTTTTTGAGGTTTTAAACTGAGTGGAGAACAGGAACCATCCTCCCACGCCGCATACGAGTAGTAGTAACCATTGCAGGATGGAGGATGGGACGAGTATTAATAGTAGGTATTTCACGGTTAGGTTTCCTTTCGGAGTGTGTTTCTTTTTAGCTAAAACATACTCCGAAAGGGTGTAAAAACCTATTTTTGGATTCGGTGGATGTTTAATATCCAATACCGTTTATGTGGTTCGGCTCCCCATTCGGTACGTCCCTCTCCTTTAGAGAGCGTGCAGATGGCGGTGAAGCTCGGACTTGTATGGGAGTATCCGTTGCGGAATAGTATTGGCTGCTCGTCCAATCCTGTTGGATTATTCGACTCGTCCATGTCGAACAGTCGGCGGAAGCGAGAATCGTAGTAGGGTTTGACTTCTCGGTATTCTTCCGTCTTCTCGCCGGAAAGAATCATGTCAAACCATTTTCGAGTTATTGGTAGGGTTAACACCTTAGCTCCGATTCTGAAACATACATGTCTATAAGTTCTCTTCCTCGTAATTTTTCAATCCACTCTGTAGGAATGCTGTCGAATCCGTAGACGGCTCCGGCTAACGCTCCCGCGACACTGGCTGTGGTGTCCGTGTCTTCTCCAAGGTTTACTGCGGTAATTACGCAATCCCGATAATTGTCGGTATTGGTTAAGCACCAGAGTGCCGCGTTCAATGTGTGGAGTACGAATCCGTCCGATTCTACTTCCGTTCTGGGAATGGTCGGGTCGAACGGGAATCCTGAATCCGTTATCGCCTTATGTGAAGGAACGCAGTTTAACAGTCCTTCGAGGATTCGCACGTACTGTACGCACGCCGTCATACTGATTTCATGCGCGTGGGTGATGGCGCTGACCTGTTTGATTTCCACGTCTGGCAAATTGTAGAAGGCGCATGGTGCGACCCGCATTAGCGAACCATTGCCGTTATCGTTCAAACCATCGCAACCATGCCTTGACCTGATGGCCGTGGCGACGGTGATACCGGAATCATATGTGTTGCCGTCCGGCATGTACATTCCGTATTCCAGCCACATTCTGTAACGTATCATCAGGTCTGTCGCGTCTACTTTGCCATCGCATTTGCTGAGTGAGTCCAAGGTGGTTAGGCTCATTGCCGTGTCGTCGCTCCAAGTTCCGGTTGGCTGATTATGCGTGCCATGCCCGACCATTCCTGTGCAGGTGAATGTGTCTCTTTGCTGGAACTCATAAGGCACTCCCAACGCGTCGCCTATGGCGAGACCGTACACGACGGCTTTGAGCTTGTCCTGTGCGATTGAAAGCGGACTGACTTTGACCGGTTCGCTTTCAGGCTTTCGTCTAGAAAGGAATTGGAATAGTCCCATTATTTTTTAGCCTTTCCTATTTTTTCCGGCTCCCGCAATAGGTCGTTCGCCTCGAACGCGGATTGCGCCTGTTCTTGGGTTGGGAACGAGTTGACGGTTCTCGCACCGCATTTGGGACATCCGACCCGCCACCAGCATTCCCAGCTGGTCTTCCTGTGCGTGTGCGGGTTGACGGCCTTGCGGAATTGGCCTCGACTACCGCATTTGGGGCACATGAGCGTCGTGTCGAACGCCTCATCGGGATTCAGTTCCATACGCCGCAATGCGAGCTGGTTCGCTAGTTCCTCGACGGCGGGCGGGTTGAATCCAAGCTGTTCGACCTGTTCCGTGGTGTGGTCAGCCAACAAGTGGATGACTTCGTTGCGCAATCCGGCCTGTGACCACGTCCACTCCGTCCCGTCCTCCAAGCTGCGGAACGGGTGTGGCCGCACCCACTCTCCCAAACGAAGGCGTCCAATGCGCCCTCCTTCGAATCTCGGGGGAACATGAGCCGGGCGATGCAACGCCTGTTGGAGCAGTGCGCCCAATATGGGCGGAAAAACGGGGATGATTCGGGAATGTCGGTGGAGTCCACGGGCTGAACGGCACCGTTCAGGAACGCGGTCATCGCCCCACCCTCGGCCACACCATAGCCTTTGCCGCACATGGGGCACGGGTATTTCTCCTTGAGTACTTTCCTGTGTTCGCGTTCCACGGCTCGTTCGGCTTCTTCGACTGCCTTGCGTTGGGCGTTCTCACGCAAGATGGGCGGGGCTATCCTGTCGATGGTGCTTTTCGGCAGTCTGGTACGCTCCACCACTTCCTCCGGCGTCAAGCCTAATCGGAGTAGCTGTTTCGCGTTTTCACAGGCTTCACGCCAAGGGTTACGATACGTCATTCTGACTTTCTCTTCCTTTTCCCCTGCCGGACGGGGGTGTAAAAAAAGGGGCGTGCCGCATTGGCACACCCCAGTCAATCTTCTTTAACGGTTGAACTCATGCCTCTTGATTGCGGAGAGGATTACCCCAACCACGGCAAGCACGATGACCGCGATGGAGATGATGCCGACCGTCACGCCTGTGACAGCCAAGCCTTGACCATCCTGTTGGACGGTTTTCTTGCCATCCACGGTCTTATTGCCGTTATCGTTCTTACCGTTGCCGGTCGTCTTATCCCCGGCGGGAGTGTCCACGTCGTTCTTGCCGTCGGTGGGAGTACTTGTATCATTGTCTGACTTGCCATCATCCTTGGATGGGATGTTGGTATCGTCTTTTGGAGTGTCCGGCTTGTTCGGAACGTCCGTATTGTCATCCTTCGGGGTTTCGGTCTTGTTCCCATCATCCTTTGATGGCGTGTCGGTATTGTCGTCACCCTTCGGAGCGTCCGGCTTGCTGTCGTCTTTGGACGGCGTGTCCGTATTATCATCCTTCGGAGTGTCGGAACCGTTTCCGCCATTGTCGGTCTTGTTGTCGTCACCCTTGGATGGGGCGTCCGGTTTAGTCGGGGTCACATCCTGCTTGACCGGAGTCCACTGTGCGACCACGGTCACATCGGAACCATTGTCCTCAACAGTGTTATCGGAATCGACCTTGACGCCATCAATCATCCAACCGTCAAACTCGTAACCGTCTCGGGTTGGAGCCGTGTCGGACACGTCGGCTGGCAAGTCGGAGTCCTCATACTGTCCGTCGCCACCGTTCATGTCATAGCGGAGCACATGCTTCGCCTCCCATTGCGGATACAGGGTGGTGTTCTTCGGAATGATGGTCACGGTGTCGCCCGGCTTGTAAGAGTCGCCGGTACCGTCCGGATTGGTAGTCCAGACGATGAACCGGTAATGGTCTTTAGCGGGCTGGGGCACGACGAACGGCGTGGTTTCGGTCTTGTCCTGACCGTCCAGCTTCACCTCGACGTGGCGGGTGACGGGAACGTTGACGCTGTTGCGGTGGAATTCGCCGCCGATGGTCACGTTCTTGGCGATAATCTGTCCTTCAACGTTCTGGGACGCGTCCACATTGGCTTCTGGGGCGAGAATCACGGAAGAGGATGCGCCAGCGGTGCCGACGTTGCCGTGATATTGTCCGTCCTTGGCTTTGGAGTCGGTCAGATTGTAAATAACACCCTTGTTCGTCCACTTGGCGTATTCGGCGTGATTGATACCGTCCACGTCCAATTGGGGCAGAGTGATATTGTCCGTACCTTCGGCGTCAACGTTCACGATGAGACGGGTATTGTCTCCCAACGTGGCGGTCACACGATTGCCTTGCAGTTCTTTCGCGTCGATGTTGATATGAGCGACATCACCGTTGGCGTCGATGTGACGCTTGTTCATGTCGGAGAAATCATGGGTCGCGTTGGCTTCCGGAGCTTTCGACCACTTGGAGGACAGGCTGGTCATGCTCTTTTCCATGGCCTCCAAGTCAAGGTATTTGACGGTCTTGGAGTCCTTGAGCACTCGTTCGGACTTCGGAAGGCTTCCACCGGTCTGCATTTCCAGCTTGTTGCCGTTCACCGTCCAACTGTTGCCGTTGTCGGTCTGTCCGATGGTGTTGGACTGTCCGAACACGATTTTGGAGTCGGCGGGCAGATTGACGTTGATGTTGCCGTCAACCTCGTCCATGTAGCTGACTTCCGGCTCGTCCACGCCGTTGGCATGATTGCCGAAGGCTGCTCCGATGTAGGCGTGTTCGGTAGCGATGTTGCTGTTCGTATGCGCGTTGAGATGGATGGAGCCGAAGCCGACGAGACCGAAGTTCGCCGCCTCACCCAAGTCGCCGCCCAACAGGTCAACGGTTTCATCAGCCGTGAACATGTTGGTCTTGTCCACGATGATTGGGTTGCCGACCTCTGCGGCCAATGCCACGTTTGCGGAGACGAGCATGGATAGTGCGGCCACTGCCGCGATGAAGGGGATTTTCCCTCGGAGTTTGTTTTCCAAATCTTTTCCTTCTGGTTTCTTACTGTGTGTGTGGATTGGTTTTGTGCTCTTGTGCTACTTCACTCTTCCTCCCTTTCTTCCAAAGGCTTGTAATTGTACTTGTCGAGCAACCTGTGCAGATGCTCGGCGGCACAGTCAAAGTCGTTCAACGCGCACGCAAGCGCTTCCCGAGTGCTTTCAGGAAGAGAATCCACCACGTCGGAAATCATTGAGGCGGAATTGGTGGCATTGTCGGATGCGAGGGCGATGACGTCCAAGTCGTCGGAGGATGGTGTGGAATCCTCCTTGGTTTTGACGGTCTCATACTCGAATCCGGCTGGTGCGATGGGCTGTTCCTCCGGCTGGAATCCGTGGACTTCAAGCCAATGGTTGAACAGTTCCTCGGCTTCCTGCTCGCCTACCTTATCGGGACGATTATGGATGAAAGTGTCATGAATAAGCTTGGTGGTGACGTCGGTCATTGTTTGGTTTCTTCTTTCTTATCGGTTTTCTGAATTAGTGGTTTGTTTTCGGTCGGAACTGGATTGGCTTGTGTGGAGGTTCGTTCTAATCCTGACCGGAAGTCTTTCAGCAGTGCTGAGAATGATGTGACACCATCTTCCTTCCCCACGTTGTCACCGGCTGTGAGCTGTGGATACTGGTCTGGGGTGTTGGAGATGGTCTTCACATCATCACAGTGTCTTTTCGCATACTCGATAGCGCGTTCCGGCGAAGCGCCTTTGGAGATGGCGTAGGTCAGTCCACGTCTGAAACCCCATGCGGTGTTCGCGTCGGTGATGCCATATCCGTCAAGCATGCGGCTGATTTCAGCATTGGATGGCACTCTGCTCAAACGCTTCCTCCTGACCATCTGATTGATGTCGTAGGGAGCAATCCAAGCTTCCCGTGACGAATGTGTCTGGAAGAATTCGATGATGGCTTGACGGGCTTCGTCGGCTTTAATCGTATGGTCGATTTCGTCGACGAAGTTATCCACCTGCGCGTCATCCAACGGCTTGTTGCCGTAATGACTGTTGATTTGAGTCAACAGCGCGATGGCGCACGGGCGTTCGAAGGCGCGGGGATAATGCTGTTTGCCATTACCGGCCTGTGCCGTGGTCAACGTTCCTTGTGTTGGAGCCTGTGCTGTCATCATTCATCCCATCCGGCTTGGGCGAGGGATTCTTTCAACATGTTCATGTTGTGCTCGTATCCTTCCTCACTACGGGTCTTACGTCTGCTCTGACCGTTCCTGTTAAACTTGTCGGCATTGAGAAGCCAATTGTCAAAGGCGCGGTCGAAGTCCAAGTATTTCTTGCCATTGGAATGGCTGTAGTTGTAGAACTTCTCGGCTTCCGTGTTCACGTCGATGTTCAGTTCATTGGCTCGGTCGATGTGCTTCTGGTTCGGTTTCCAATCCTTCGGCACCATCCGCTTGTAGTGGCGGACTTTAGGTACTTCCTCGGCTGGAATCAGTGGGGTCACTTCCTCCTGTTGGGGATTTTCCTGTTCCACTTTGGAGGAAACCAAGTCTTCGGGGTTTCCCCAGATGGGGTCTACGTCGATTGTCGGTTCTTCATCGAGAAACGCTTCCCGTTCGGCTTTTTCCTTGGCTTTGCGTTCGTCTTCCTCGTCCTTTTCCTTACGCCAGTGGAGCAACTGCTGGATGAAAAGTCGGTCAGGCGAAAGCGGAGCGGCCTTGAAACCATTGTCACGTTTCACGTACAAGCGTGAATCGTAGACCTTACGGAACGAGTCAGCCGCTTGCAAAATGGTCATCTTGCTTCCGCCGCCCAGCTCCTTGTACAAGTCGGCGGCTTCCTTGGTTGGAGACCAGTCTTCCGGCAGGGGATGCCAGAACCAAAGCTGTTGAGGGATTTCATTCCACTGCAAATACTTGGGTTTTCCGTCATCGTCCACGTCGATTGGAGCGTCGGAATCGTATTGTGGCAGAACCTCAACCTGTTCCATGGTCATCGGCTCCTCGAACGGAGGCTCCATGGTTCCGTCCATCAGCTCGACCGGTTCGGGTTTGTACTTGCGTGGGCGACCACGACGACGCTTCGGCTTGTCTTCTCCTTCCGGAGGGAGTGGATTCTTGCGTGGGCGTCCACGACGCTTCCCGACGGGCTTGTCTTCCGTTTCGACGGGTTCCACGCTTGAGGTTTCGGTATCGTCCTGCTGAACGGGTTCTTTTTCCTTTTTGGAGGTGGAATTATCCGTCTGGGAGGTGTTTAGGGAATCATCCTCGACGGGTTCCACGCTTGGATGCGGCTCCTCATATTCGTCGGAGTCCGCGTTCGGCTCTCTGCGGATGTCATGAATCTCCTCCCATTCGAACGGGAAATGCTTTCCCTGTCGGAGGGTTCGGTTCAGTTCACTGACTAGGATTCTGCGCAATCTGTGGCTGGCGGTTCCAAGGTATGCGGATTCGATGGTTCCCGAGTCCGCTGTGAGGTCGATGTGGTCGAGGAGGAGTGCTTCTTCGGTGTCCTCGTCTATGACCAGTAGTCCTTCGTTTACGAGTTCCCGGCCCGCCTGTTGGAATAGGGTGGGAGTGTTTCCGTGAGTGTAGGCGTTGATTTTCCCAAACGTCCAATCACATACGCCGAGAGCATTGGTCTTCGGATGCAGTTGGAGCATCATCCATAGGTGCTGGCCTAGGATGTCCAATTTTGTGAAGTGTTTATCCAAGAGGATTTTCTGGTCTATTGTCTTTCTCAAAACATTCCTTTTGGTCTGGCCTGTGTGGAGTCTGGCTTATATTGTGTGGACGTTTTTTATTCTAGTCATACTGGGCGTATTCACAAAATTGGGGGTGTGTTCCTCCAATTTTGAGGCGGGGTGTGTGGGACGGGTTTCTTGGAGGTGTCTACCTGACTGTCCGCAAGGGCGTCCGTGCCTTGTCGTAACTCATATTATGCATTGACTTCCTGTTTCTTCGAGTGAACAAGTGTTTGTAATTACAGACAATAGTATATAAAAGTATGCTGTCAAATCTAAAACCACGCGTTTCATGTTAAAAATCAGTTATCATGGAAAACATGGGAAAAAGAAAAAACCAAACCAGCGAATTCAACAGAAGAATCAACCAACGCATCCTAGCGGAAGCCGGAATCCGACGGCTCTCCGCACGGGACATCGCGCGTCAACTAGGCAAAAGCCCCAGCTACGTCACCACACGATACAACGAAACGGTCGAATGGCTCCCCGCCGACGTGGAAGCGCTCGCCCATGCATGGTACATGGAGCCAGAGGAGCTAATCGCTGGACAAAACGGCTACCAGACAAAACTCTCGACCGTGGAACAACAGTTACAAGACGTACTGCGCAGAATCAACACGGGAGACCTCACCTTGGCCGCGAACCACGACCCGAACAAACAGGCGGAAGCGGAAAGCGAGGACGATTGCTGAACCATCCCCCATTGGACGGCAGAAACGTCTCCCTTGACAGGCGCATGAGCTATGAGGACATGCGACGCGCCGTGGAGCTCACCCGACCGGCACCGCACGTGTTCGAAGAGGAACTGCCTGAGAACATCAACGGCGTATACGACGAGTTGACGCACATCATCGTCATCGACCCGCGTCTGAACGAACGGCAGAAACGATGCACGCTGGCCCACGAGCTGCTCCACTGGACGCATGGGGACGCCCGTTGCCAGAGCCAATACGACGACAAGGCCGAAACGCACGTGCGCAAGGAGACCGCGACACTGCTCATCAATCCGTTCGACTACATACAGTCCGAACGAGTGTACGAGGGCGAAGCGTTCCTCGTGGCCGTCGATTTGAACGTGACGGTCGGAGTGTTGGAGGACTACAGGTCGATTCTGGAGGATGCTCCCACATTGGCGGTCGAACCGAAAGGTTGTCCTCAATCCAGTTTCTCGGCAAGTCCGACGCTTTCAGCAGCCTTGCGCCTGCACTCCTGATAGAGAGGGATGATTGCCGTGGCGGTCGCCTTGAACTTCTCCCAGTCAGGAGCGTCCTCCGTCTTTCGTCCGGCGTCCCCGTCCAACCATGCGGTGATTGAGGTCTCGTACCCATGCTGGCGTTCCCTCAGCTCGATAAGACCATTGTCTTCGGCGGCGGCGAGATAGGCGTCCACGAACGTTTCGACGGTTTCGTTGTCCTCGTTGCTGTGAATCCTCAAACCGAGAGTGTTGGCCAGTCCGTCCACTTCCATACGGAGCGGTTCCGGGATTCTCTGGCATATCCGCTGGTTTCGGCGGCTTTTCGCCAATCGCATCGCACGGCATGCTTCGTCGGCCTTGCTGTCGGAACCGTAGCCCATGACCCAGCGGACTGCTTTGATTTGGGCGTTTTCAAGAATGTTGTAGGCGCGGATTCGGCCTACCTGTTTTCCACCCTCATGGTAGGAGGCGTATGCGCTTTGACGGGTGTGCCAGTCGGCTGGCAGTGGTTCCCCGTCTCCCACTGCGCTGACGATGGCTTCCCTATTTTTATAGGTGTACGTGTACGCGTGGTGGAACCATCCCTTGTCATCGAACCCGTATTCGGTGGTGCAAGATAGTCCGAACCCGGTGGTGTCGATGGTTTTCTTGTACTTGGGAAGTTTTGGTGTGGTGTTTTTGTCGCTCATATTTTCTCCTTAACCATTTTTTGTGAACAATTCCACTATAACATCTGGAGGGAAAAAAGAAAAGCCGCTCCCCAAAAAGGAGCGGCCAAAACTCAAGCGAGTAGAAGGAAGTATAAATACAGCAGTCTTCCAATCCAATCATCGTCTTCGAGTAGGAGGAATAATAATACGGCAGTCTTCCAATTCCAATTCCAATTCCACTCGTTCTTCCGCTAGTTCCCAACGTAAATCATTATCGCAGTAGTAGCCGAAAAGAGTATAGAATTCCTCACCTTGAACCGCGACGAATGTCGAATGGTTTTCGCAAACCCATTTGCCGCAATCCTTGCACCGCCAATGGGATGGCGCACCACAGTCCGCACACAGGTGAGTTTTTCCGTGGCAGCAGTCGGCACAATACCATTCGCCACCACCCACATCATAAGCGTGGTCACTGCAAGCCGGTTGCCCGCAGACCGCGCATGTCGGGTCGTCGGCCTCCACTAGTTCGTTGCAGATGACGCAACGGCGGAGCGGATGGTAATTCACGTTTTCGTTCACTTACCCTCCCAATTGGCGTATTTCTCACGCCAGCTTTGCCTCATGAATTCCGGAAGATTCTCGTCCGACGTATCCCCTTGATGCCAGAACTCCGTCAGACATTGACCGAGTCGTTGGTTCTGATTGTCGCAAACATATTGACCGACTTTCTTGTTCCAATTCCTCATGGCAGAGAGAACGAAAGCCTCATCCGTTCTCAAATGTCCTTTTTCGCAAAGGATAATCCAACGGTCGAGGTTCGTGGAATAACGACAAACCGGGGAGCGTCCACATTCAGGACAAACCGGCATAGTGGAAACGGTTTCCACAATCTCATGCCAATCCTTTTTAAGAACGGCACACACTTCCCCCGCTGACCCCATTCGCAAGCCCCGCTCGAACATTGCGGACAACGGGCAACCACTATCGTCGAAAATACGGACTTTCCAGTATTTTTTGTCCACAATAAGAATCTCGCTGATTCGAATAGCAACCGTTTTTCCGCAAAATGGGCAAGGTTCTTTTGGATAAGTTTCCGTCCAAACTCCTGTTTCTTCGACGCTCAATCGTCTTCCCCTTCCGTAAGGAACAGTCCCAGCTTGTAGGCAATGTCCACGAATTCCTCAGAATCGGTGGTTTCAATCGCCTTGTTCAAGCGGAGGCGAATATTGTCGTTCATGTCTGAATGCGAGTAGCGAGGGTACCAGTTTTTTGAGTCCCCGGTCTCTGCCATGAGATTGACTTCGGAGATGGTGAACCATTTGATTTCCGCAGTCATGCGTTGAATATCCCGACAGTCCTCCCGACTGTGCAGTTCGCTCAAATGTTTTCTAAACTTCTCCGCAAGCATCCTATCCGCAGCAGAAGCCAATGGTACCCACCAGTACCAGACTTCATGCTCCCACGTGTTGCTTTCCCGCCATTGCAGGTAGGGACGGTAGGAGCCGTTGACCGAAATTGGCGGCGCAAGCCCCTCCTTTTAAGGCTGGGGTGAGCTGCTATGGCCTTTTCTGTGGTTGGGGTTTTCGCCCGTTCCTCGTCTATTGGGGTGACAGGCGTCTTGATGTCGCTCATTTTTCTTGCTCCTTCTGAAAACCCTTTTTTGTGAACGTTTCCAGTATAGCACGGAATTTTCAGAGAGACAATCCTAAGAAACCACAACCCCAAGCTTCCGAATACGCGAAACAAAATCGATATCCGGAATATTCAGCCACACATCCCTACGAGAAGCCAATTCGACAATATCATCCCGCATATGCCAAGCATCCGCCAACAGGCTCTCGTCCGTAACCGACTCGAAACCGACACCGTATTCCTTACGACGGAACCAATGAGCGGCAGGGTCATAGTCGGACGAGTTGACGAACTTCTCATACAAGTCGGGAGCAGAATACTCCAATTCGTCCGGCTCAAAAACGTCAGCCCACCACATCTCGTCGTAGCCGTAGCCACCCATGGCACGAGCCATATCCAGTAATATCCAACGGTTTTGTTCAGTATCCTGCATTGGTACCCTCGCACATGTCCTGCACATAGTTAAGCTGTTCGGTTGGGATTACGATACAAGTGCCGTCGAAAGTCATGACACGCATGGCCTCCGGGTTAAGGATGTCACTATTCTCGGACGAAGTGATTACCGTTCCATCCTTCAACACCCAGCGAGATAGTTTCTCGTCGTCCGGAATCGGATAGAACTTGGTTCTATCCTCGATATCGCTGGCGTAGAATCTTCCACAGCCCGCATAATAGTTTCCATCTTCTTCACGCTCGAATAGTGTTTCCTTATATCTGCCGTCCGGACTGTATGAGATTGCGAGGACTCGGCGGGTAGCCCAGTTGTCCGGGGTATTTTTGTATACCATTTGGTTTTCTTCTTTTCTCTCGGATGTTAGACGAGTGGTCTGCCAACCAGTGCCGTTCCAGAAGTTTGACGCGGATTCTCCCCGCTTAACGCCTCATATTGGCTAACATACTTGTCTAGTTGCTTCTTGGTTTCTTCGATTTGCCACAGTAGTTCCTTCTTACTCAAGTCGAGAATGTGTTCTGCGGCACCTTCGACGGTCTTATGAGTTTTGCGCCATTCGAGATAGTCGGGATACTCGTCACAGTTGAATAGTTCGACGGTGAATGGCCCAGACCACATTTTCAGCAGTCCAATTCTTTGAGCGTCCTCCGCGATGAAGTCCGCGCCCCAGTCCTCCCATTCGGGAAGATTGTCGAAATCGGTTGCGTCTAGGATTGGCCGGGCATCGATGATAATGGTTTCGACTTCCATGTAGTTGTCATGTATCCACTGTTCAAGACGGATGGGAATGTTAATGGGAGTGTTCGCGTCCATTTGTACGACCTCTATCTCAATTGAAGAACGCCAATGCCCGATGTTCGACATGCATTGACATGTCGTATCTGTTTTCCAGTTCTTCGATGTTTTCCTCGTCGGAAAGTACCGGGTCGTACATGTTACAAGCGCCATCGCCGGATACAACGACCTTGGCGACTGAAATCGCGCGGAGGTCGGACAACCAGTATTCATCGTTCGGATTGCCGTCCATGATGGGGCGTTCGCGTACTTCCTTGGGTAGGTTCTTTAATTGTTCGATGAGTTCATTGACGGTCATTTGGTTTTCTCCTTTGGGTCTATATGTGTGAACAGTTCCACTATAACTCAGTTTGTCGAAGACGTCAAGAATCTCTGTTCCGCCGCGTGAGAACCACCAGCCAGACGATGACGGCGAACCCCGCTGTCACCATGGGAGCCAACGCGTCGGTTTCCCGATAGCAGACAAGTCGTACCGTCTGACAGACTAGCAGAACGAAGAAGCAGAACGGAACCAGAACGTCCGCCCACTCCAAGCCAAAAGCGTGGGAGACGAGAGCGGCCAGCGTACCCAGAACGGCGAACAGCAGGCCCGCCAATGAAAGCATCGAATCAAGTGACATCATGGCCCTCCTTTTACATCTACTTATGTGAACCATTCCAGTATAACATAGGTAGGCGTAAAAGGATACTCACCCCACGTCAGCGAGCCACGCTCCAAGCCCTCTCCCGCTCATCCTCCAAACGGTCATACTTCCGATTCTCCTCGTCGCACACCTTCCGATGCGTGTCGGCGGCAATGACATCTATAGAACGGTTGAAGGAGTGCAACAGCGCGCTCAAATACTCCAGATGCCGTGCGGGGCCGTACTTGTATCCGTTGCCCAAATCATGTAGTTTCTTATCCACATATGCGAGGGAGCCGAGCATGGTGATGATGGACACCAGTCCGGTCAAAGCCAATAGGTTCTTTAGAAAGCTTTTCAAGTTTCCACCTTTCGAGTTTTTCCTTTCCTAGATTAGTCGGCTGGAACACTGTCCCATACTTGATGCGGGAAACAAAAAAGGGACGGCATTAAGCCGTCCCCGTCAAGGAAAAGTCAGATGACCACTACTGTGAGAACCGCTACGATGGTCAGGATGACCACGGCCCATCTCAGGTTCCTGCGACCGCACAACTCCCCTAGTCTCGTATCACTACCCAACAAGTCTTCCAATGCGGACACGAGGAACATGAGCGCCAATATGATAGCTCCCACAGCCAATGCGATAAGCACATTCTGTTGTGATAATAACGACAGCATTTTTTCCAATCTCCTATACGAACGCGGGCTGATTCAGACGGTCTCGCAGACTCAATTCCAAATATTGTTCGTTTAAATCGACGCCGACATACCTACGCCCCAGCATCGCAGCCGCCAACCCGGTGGTACCGGAACCGTTGAACGGGTCGAGCGTCACGCCGCCCGGCTTGCAACCGGCCTGAATGCATGTGAGGGGAATATCCACCGGGAAAGCCGCAAAATGCGCTCCCGCATACGGACGGGTCGGCAACATCCACACGTCGCGTAGGTTTCGTCTGCCGTCCGATGCCACGTATTCCCTACGGTCTCTCCCCAAATCTTCGCGGACGCCACCATATGCGCTTTTGTTGCCGAACGTATGCCGGTGGGCTAAATCCTCGATGGTTTTCTCCGACTGCCGTTGTCTTACGGACTGGTAGTCGTAATAGTATTTTTCGGTTTTGGAGAATAGGAAAATATGCTCGTAGCTTTTGCTTGGACGGTCTTTCACGCTTTCCGGCATGGGATTGGTTTTCCCCCAAATGATATCCGAGCGCAATATCCAACCGTCATCTTGCAAGGCGAACGCCACTCTCCACGGGATGCCGAGCAGGTTCTTCGCCGGACGGTCTGGACGTTTCCTGCCGTTCGGTTTCTGCACATGCCCATGCAATCCGATGCTGTTCTCCGACCCGTCGCCGCCGTCCCACAGGTTCGGCGTGGAGTACGTGTCTCCCAAGTTCAGCCAGAATGTGCCGTCATCGGCTAGGATTCGTCTGCATTCGCGGAATACTTTGCTGAGGTCTTCCACATAGCCGCCGGGTGTGGGTTCGCGTCCGATTTCCAGTTCGGAATCCGTGTATTGGCGCAACCCGTAGTACGGCGGACTGGTGACGATGCAATCGACTGTCCCGTCGGGCAAATCGGAAAGCACGGACGACGCGTCGCCCAGATAGAGCGTCAGCGTGTCGTCTTGGAACCAAGGCTTCACGCCGTCTGCTCCAGTCGTCCCAATAGTTCCCGTCCCGCAGGGAGCGGAGTCAGAGCGCCTGTTGCAATGTCGAGGTGAACCAGCTTGTCGTTCAGCAGTTCGACGGCGGCGTTTTCGAAACCGGCCTTGTATGCGTTGGCCGTTCCCTGTCCGGCTTGGCGGAGCAATGTTTCGCTGTTGCGCTCGTATAGTCGGATTGGACGGTCTCCCTCGCCTTGGGCAAGCGTGGATACGAGGCGCATGCCATCCTTGGTGAGGGACGGGGTCGATTGTCCGTTACGTCGGATGAGTCCGGCATCCAGCAGTCGTCTGCCGATGTTGCTTTTGAGAATGTCGGCGGTCAACCGTCCTTTTTCGACGCCGTACAGGATTCTGGTCTCACCTTCGCTGATACCGGCCATGAGGATATGGAAACGTTGGGTGGAGGATTGTTCGTCCAATGCTGTTCCTTTCGGAGGTTTAATGTTTTTTCTAAGTCTCAGAGGATGTTGACGGGGGTGTCGTTCAGACAGTCCCAGTATTCGATTCGCGCGACGGGCGATAGTTCCTTGAACGTTTTGACGATGCCTTCATGCATGGTTTTGGCTTGCCAGTATTCCTCACTGGACGATTCGGGATTGTCCATAACCTTGGCGGAGTATTCTTCCATTTCCAACAGGTCGAGCCTACGGAGTCGGACGGAACCGTTCTCGTCCAGTCCGATGTTCTCCGCCAACCACTCGCGGAGCGTCCAACAATCGTTGACGAACAGGAGGATTCGTCCGCTTCTGCCATCCCGTAGCATCTGATAGTTCACAGGACTCCGCCATCCTCGTAGCCGACGGTGTATTCGCCTACGGTTCCGTGCAGTCCGCAGTTAATCTGCAATCCATCCAAGATGACCATGCGGTGTGGGGAGAGCTGCACGTCTTCGCGTAGGTTTTCCAAACGCATGCCTGACGTCAGTTTTATCAACGTTTGCCAGTAGGCTCCGTCCAGTTGGCTCCAATATTTGAGATGTGAGTCTTTCAACTGTCGGAATAGAAGGAGCGCATGAACGTATTGGCCTGTCCAATCCACGTCATGCATGAGCCGTTCCAACCGGTTCAGTTGGACGGTCACGTCTTCCGGATTGTTCGCTTGGAACAGTGGCCCGTACTCATCCAATGCCTCACGTAGTTCCTGCTGTCGCATATCCCGGATTGGTGTTCCTCCGAATTGTGGACTGTTGGCGAGCCATACGGCCAAATCCCATGTTTCAGCCGCGTTCGCGTCGATGTTCGGATACGCGCAGTCACGGACTGTAGTCCAGCTGGCGCTTACCTTGACGAGTCCCCGGATTCCCGCCACGAAATTCAGGATGGACAGGAACAGGAAGATGATTTTCCATCCTCCCGTCAGGGAGTTCGAATATGCGAGGAGACATACCGCCACCAGTAGTCCGAGCGCGTACACCACGGCTTGCGGCAGGACTCCCCTACGGAAGATGGTCTGCAAGACCGCTTCCCGGTCTCCGCTGGAACGTAAAGGGGTTTTGTTCACGGTGTAGTCTTGATTATCCAAAAGTTCAGGCTTTCGACGCTTTGATGTATTTCTTTTTCTTGAATCGTTCATCGACCCGGATGACCCAGCCGGTGTCGCTGGTTCCGGCAATCTGGTAGCGGACTCTTCGTTGGATTTTCAGTGGCCGCAGATATTTGTTGAGTCGGAGTTGCCCGACGGTGGGCGGGTCTCCTAGGATGTGGGGGATTCTTTGTATTCCGTCGTTTGTGTTGAAGTAAAGCAGGATTGGCGTCTCGTCCTTGCAGGAGTCAAGAAACCCTCCTACGGTGTCAAGGTCTTTGCGTGGACGGGAACGTTCTTGAGTTTGACTGTCCGTGATGTCCGTTTCGGTGTTCAAAAAGGAACCTTCCTTGTTTGTGACTGGTTCCACTATAACGTAGTTTTTCGCAAACAAGGAAGGTTGCAGGAAAAATTCTTTCTCAGGCGAGCTTCGAATCGTAATCGTCGATGGGCTGGGTGAGCGTTTTGCCTTCCCTGACCATTTTTTCTATGTCCTCGTAGTCGTCACAAGCCGCCCACAGTCCGAGGTCGGGGTTGAGATGATACATGGTGCCAGATTTCACACCTTCGTCAACATAGAGTCCGTGACTGCAAGTGTTGTTGATGTTGGTGGGCTGTGGGTCTTGCTCGTAGTCATCGATGTTCCACGGGTCGCCTTCGGGCAACAGCACGTAGTCTCCGATGCCGTCGTGAATATCCCGTAGGCGCTGTTCCTGTTCGTCTTGGAGGTCTTGTTCCCTGTCGAGCATGAGGTTGATTTGGTGTTCGATGCTGTTGAAGTAGTTGCTCATGTTTTTCTCCTTGGCTGGCTTTTTCTATTATTGTGTGAACACTTCTAGTATAACATCATTTTCTTCTCGAATCGCCACAATGCCGATTAGGAAAGAAAATGGTTCCGCCACCCAAAAAAGAATCCACACACGGGTGACGGAACCCGAAACACACTCCCCGAGAGGAGCTTTCCACAGAGACCGGGGAAGAAACCAGATGGTGGAAGATATACCACGAAAACCCGGTCTCAACTGTTACAGTAAACGACTTCGAACATTCATCTGGTGAAAAACCGGAAAAACAGGAAAAGTTTTTCTAACAAGGGGCTAGGTCAACAAAATCAGTTGCCGTCGGCCACGCATTGCGTGAGGAACGACTTCGTTTCGGCCTTCTCCCAACTGCTCATGGACAGCTTGTACTTGTCTTTGATGTACACGCGTTTAGCCATATACGAGCATTGGTACGTCTTGTTGGACGGGAGCCAAATGCTGGGCGTTGCGTCCTTCCACTTGGTCGAGGAACCGTTCAACGCCTCGTCCTTAACAAGGTTCACGCCCTGCTGTTTGATGTTGTTCGCTTCTCCTTCGGACGCGACGAGCACTTCCGGGTCGTTCGCATAGGTGATGCGGTCGCCCTTGCGCGAGTCCTTCCACAGTCCGCTGGCCCAAGCGTCGTTGACCGCCACCACATGGTCGATTTGGACGGCCATGCTGTCTCCGCCTGTTTTCTTCTGTTTGCCGTTGACGGTCTCGTAGGTGTCGCGCTGGAATTTGATGGCATTGCCTGTATATGGGTCTTGGAGGGTGCCGGTGAGCACCTTGCAATTCTTGTCCATGGTAACGTCGGTCATATCGCGTTTGAGGATGTAGTCGCGGGTGGTGCCGTAACCGCAGAGCTGGTTGCTGTTCTGCCATGTGCCGAAGTCGGTTTTGCGGCTGTATCCTTTGGTGTGCGGGGTTGCGGTTTCGATGTCAGCGAGTTTGTCGAGTGCCTGTTTCGTGGTGATGGGGCTTAAAGCACCTTCAGGAACGCTTGTGGAGGCTTTTTGTGCTTGACTTGATGAATTATCCCCGTTTTGCGTCTGCGTCGTTTCTGAGGGCGTTTCTGTGGTTTCTGGAGAATTGGTTTGCGAATTGGAGCCGGACGATTTCAAGGAAGGCTCCTTCAACCCCAATTTCACATCCGGCTTCACCTTGGAATCCTCACCCGGCATCAACTGGGACAGACTGTTGATTTCCGGCAATCCGAAAATCTTCGACATGGGAGTCCACAATCCAAGATTCACGATGAGCACCATGGCCGTCAACACGACCAGAATGCCGCCAATCAGGGAACCGGCGGACATTCCGCCTTTCTTCTTAGCCATAGAAAACCTCCAAAAAACTCATCACAGGTTCAAGATGATGCTGATGACGAGACACACGATGAACGCGATGGCGATAATAGCACCGGTCAACGGGCCATTGCTGTTGATGAACTCAGCGAACTTGTCACCCTCACTGGGCTTGTTATGTCCTGTCAATTTAGTTTTCCTTTCGGATTAGTCGTTCGGCCCCTCATTGGGGTCGCCGGTTACGGAACCGTCATCGGAATTCTGGGATGAACTACTGCCGTTGTTGTCGGACGAATCCGAATCGGAGGAGTCGGAATCGTCATTGTCGGAACCGTCATCACCGGAACCGCTATCGGAATCCGATGAACTGGAATCGGAAGAATCATCATCGTCATCACTGCTGGAAGAGCCAATCAGCGAACGGTCGATGGCATTGCTGAACGCCTTCAACGTGGTCAGACTGCCTTCGGCACCCCAGTCAACGATTTTCGCGCTACCACGGGTCGGATTATGGATGAGGACGGTGACGCTCGTCTCCACGTCGCTCGTCGAACCAGTGTCCGCGTTCGGGTCGTTGGCCGTGCTTGCATCAACCTTCTTCTCGTAGGGTTTGAACGAGATGCTGACGCTCGCCGCCGCCCATTCGGGATTGTCGGACTTGTTCTGCTTGTCAACGGTCTTGCCGTCCTTGGTGCATTGCACAAGCCAGTCGAGGGACGAGTTCAGATAAGAACCCAAGCTTGCGGGTTGATACATGTGGTCGCTGTTCGGGTCTCCGACAAGAACCGTCAAAGCGTTGGAGTCTTTGCCGATGTATGCTTTAGACCAAGCGCTGACCACGTTTGTCAGGCTCGTGTTCTGGTCAAGCTGAATGTAATCGTCGGGACGGTACGTGTCCGTATTGCTGTTCGAAGTGACGGTCTTTGGAAGCACGGTCGGCGTTCCCACCGCAGTAGCCACACCATCGGTGACGGCGACAAGCTGGGTGATATCCCTCGTACTTCCATCCGACTTATCGGTGAGGGACATCTGATGACTCCAATACTGGGTGGTGGAACCGCTGGAATCATCCGACGTGGATGTGCTGACCTCGGTGGCACCATTCCACCACAGGTTCGCATACCCGTATTGGAAAGCGCCCTTGTCATCATCCAGCCAACTGTACACGGCTTGCAACGCGACCTGCTTGCCGGGCTTGTCGCCGCTGATTTCCTTGTACTTCTCCGTCAGGTAGGAACCCATTTCGTTCAACGTGTTGATTGCGCGGACGGAAACCATCGGGGCGACCAGACCGGTGCAGATGAACAGGATGATGAGAACCTTCCACTTCTGGGTGTTCTTCAACGCCTTCTTCCACGCGGTGAGTTCTATCTCGTCCTTGCGTTCTTTTTCGTCGGCGAACAGGTCGGTCTCATTGTTCGGGTTCTGCTTCGCCTTCTGCTGTCCCATCGGCTGTTTGCCGTTCTTGTCTTTCTTGCTTCCGAACACAGTCCCGCTCCGAATTCATTTCCGTTTGTCATGCACTGTTTTCAAGTCTACCTTCCGTCCGAGGTTTCCTATATCGGCTTCGGGGTTTTCAGCATGCATTCACCGGTGGTACTGGCTTCTCTGTTTTTCTTTTTTCCGGAACTTTTCTTTTTTTCTCTTCCGTCGAAAGCATTCGGACATGTCTAACGTTCACGTGACCTGATTTTTCTAAAAGCATTGAGGATACCCTTTGAGGGGGGTTTAGACCTGACCAAACGTGGAATCCGAAAAATGGTTTTATTCTGATTTGTGATTTTTGCTTCTTTTTGAAAAAACCTGTTTTTTTTAAAAAGAAGGGAATACAAGGGTTATTAATATATTTTGTAACCTTTTGTATACCTTTTGCAGGTGTCGGAATCCCTTATGGGAGTAGGCGTTTCGGGTCGAAAGCGTGTCGAAAGTGCCAACTTTCCGTGTCGAAAGTGCCAACTTTCCGTGTCGAAAGTGCCAACTTTCCGTGTCGAAAGTGCCAACTTTCCGTGTCGAAAGTGCCAACTTTTTCATGTTCAGTGTGTCACTTTCTCACGCACGCCCGAAAGGTTGAATACAACAGCGGGAAGGTCAGAAGCACCGGTTAGAATCGAAGAAAAAGAAAACCCCGCGCTGGGTCAACAGCCGGGGCGTTGGCAACCATAAAGGAGCTATGGTCACTTGAACCATGATATCGTCCCCGCAGACAACAACAACTCATACCGCTATACGCCGTCCGTGATGTCGAAGCTGAGCTTCCTCCCCCAAACAAAACCAACTACACCCAGCGTGACGAAAACCAACGGATGCTCGTCAATCACAGTTTCGGCATCTAATGGCGAATGGGCTTACGGTGCGGCCCCCAGAATGTTCCTCATCCACATCCGCTCGCTCATCAAGAATGGAAGCGACTGCGTGGACGCGGAGCGTCACACCGTCTACTTGGACGACACGTATAACTCGTTCTGCAAGAATGCCGGAATCCACTATTCGGGGTCCAGCAAGAATAATGTGATGCAGATGGTTAAGAATCTAGCCACCACTTCCATCATCCTCAAAAACTGGTCAGCAGACGGATTCATAGCCCACTCGTTCTTCGTCGCCAACACCGTGGCGCTCAACTACGTGACCGACGAAAACAAGAAGTCGTTCATAGAATTCTCCCCACAGATGTGGGCGCTGCTGACCGAGAACTGCGTGCCACTCAACCCGTACATCGTCCGTCGGCTTCGCAGTGACGCCCTCGCTTTGGACATCTACCAATGGCTCGCGTTCCGCGCGAACGGTGCCCGACGTGAAACCGGCGTAACATGGGAAGCTCTGTTGATGCAGTTCAAGTATGACGGGTATCCGATACGTGAATTCAAACGCAAGTTCAAGAGAGCGTTGGAGAAGATTCAGCTCGCATGGCCGGAGCTGAAAGTCGAAATCACGGAAACTGGCGTCATAGTCCGCCCCAGTCTCCCTTCCATCCAGTCGGCTAACGATGATGCCGACACGGACGCGGGCGTGGCAGACGATAACGAGCCAATGAACCCGTTCGTATCCTGACTGTGTTTTAGAAAAACCAATGGGGCTGTTGCCTGTTACCGAACTGTTTTGTTTTCTTAAGTAATCCTATGTTATAATAAATCCCATGTTGGTAAAGGAATGGGCCAGACTGGAAGGATTGCATCCGCAGACTGTGTGGAAATGGTGCCGTCAGGGCACCATGCCCGTTCCTGTGGAGCAGACGCCCACAGGCATGTGGCTCATCCACGACCCGAAATACGAGACCGCATCGCAGCCGAATCCCGCGGATTCTCGCACCGTCTGTTACGCACGAGTGTCCAGCGGCGACCAAAAGAACGACCTGCAACGTCAGACCGACCGGTTGAAGGCGTTCGCTCTTAGCATGGGCGTCGAAAAGCCCGAGGTGGTCACGGAGACGGGTTCCGGCATGAACGACAAGCGGCGCAAGCTCAACCGGCTATTGTCCGACCCGACCGTCGGCACGATAATCGTGGAGCATCGCGACCGGCTCGCCCGTATGAACGCGGGCTTGGTGGAGAGCGCGTTGAAGGCGCAGGGACGCCGAATCATCGTGGTGGACGACACGGAGCTGGAGGACGATTTGGTGCGCGACATGACCGAGGTGCTGACCTCGTTCTGCGCGAGACTGTACGGACGTCGCGCGGCCAAGCACCGTGCGGAGAAGGCGTTGGAGGCGATGCGCGATGAGCGCGTATGGGGCCGTTAGAATTCGGCTCGACCCAACCCCACGGCAGACACGGCTGTTGGAGTCCCATGCGGGTGGTGCGCGTTTTGCGTACAATCTGATGCTCGCGCACGTCCAGCGCCAAATCTCCTTGGGTGAGAAACCGGACTGGACGTTGTACGCGATGCGCCGCTGGTGGAACGAATGGAAGAACGAAATCGCCCCGTGGTGGCGGGAGAACAGCAAGGAGGCGTACAGCAGCGCGTTTGAATGGCTGTCCCAAGCGTTGAGGAACTGGTCGGACAGCAGGAAGGGCAGGCGCGCGGACCGCAGGGTGGGCTGGCCGAAATACAAGTCGAAACGCTCCAGTGTCCCGCGTTTCGCATATACGACCGGCAGCTTCGGCCTTATCGAAGACGACCCGAAGGCGTTGAAACTGCCACGCATCGGACGCGTACACTGCATGGAGAACGCCACCGAACGCGTCCACGGCAGACGAATCGTGCGCATGACCGTCAGTCGCCATGCGGGCTTCTGGTATGCGGCCCTCACCGTCGAACGTCCCACCGAAAGCGTTCCAGCGAAAAACAGAAAACAGAAGAACCGTAATCGTCAGGTCGGCGTGGATTTGGGCGTCAAGACCCTCGCCACCCTATCGGATGGCACCACGTTCCCCAATCCACGCAACTACGTCCGCACGCAACGGAAACTCCGCCACGCCCAACAGTCGTTAAGCCGCCGCGATAGGGGCATGAACCATGGATGCGGGTCGAAACGGTATAACAGGGCGTTGGAGCGTGTGCGCCGAATCCACGCTCGCATAGCCGCCCAACGAGCCGACAACATCAGCAAGCTCACCACGTGGCTTGCCGACAATTATTCCGACATCAGCATCGAAGACCTCAACGTGCAAGGCATGAGCCATAACAGGAGGCTTGCCAAACACATACTGGACGCGGACTTCCACGAGTTCCGCCGCCAACTGGAATACAAGACCGCACGCACCGGCACGAGGCTCCATGTCATCGACCGCTGGTATCCAAGCTCGAAGACCTGCTCGAACTGCGGGACGGTGAAAGCCAAGCTGTCCCTGTCCGAACGCGTCTACCATTGCAAGGAGTGCGGGCTTGTCATCGACCGCGACCTGAACGCGGCCATCAACATCCAAGTCGCCGGGAGTGCCCCGGAGACGTTAAACGCGCGTGGAGGAAGCGTAAGACAGGCTCACCCCAAAGGTGGGACAATGCGGCATCCGGCGAAACGCGAACCAAGCGGCGGCGAGAGTCGCGTGAGACTTGGAGCTGGCCTTGGCAACGAGGCCATGCAGATGACTTCGCTCTAGCGACAAGCTAAAACAAAATCATCTACAACGGCGTACGCTCTAATATGAGCGCCGCCCCATCTGGAAGACTCTGGGAGTCTTTTTGTTCATCCGAATATCAGTATACCGGAGCCTAATCCTTCTGCTCGTACTTGTCGATGAGCGTCTGGTCGAAGTGCCCCTGCTGGAAGCAGTAATCCATCGCGGCATTCAACAATACAGCCTGCTTCGTCCCGTATTCGATGCTCCTCATCTTCCACGCACGCCAGTTTTCGACGGTGACGTTGCTGCCGATTCTTTTCTCTTTCGGCGGCTGATGCGTTTCGGATGGTGCCGGTGTTTCAGGATGGGTTATGTCGGTGATGAGCCGTGCCCGACGGTCGGCTTCTTCCTCCGTGAGCGTTTGGGCATGCATGTCGGCGGACGTTTGGACCGACTGGTCTGACGGTTCCCGCGTTTCAGGAACGGCCTGTGTCGGTTCCTGCTCCGTGTTCGGTTCGCTAATGTTTTCCGGTGATTCCAATGGGCGCATGTCACGCTTGTCCTGCATTCCGGTTGCGAAAGCGTTGCGTTTGATGTTCTTGACCATGATTGCCTACTTACTCCCCTGCTCCTGTTTTTATTCTTCCACCAGATTGATTTCAGACAGATAGTCGATGAGTTCCTGCACGACGCTGGAATACTCCTTGTTGTCGATTTCCGTCGTGCCGTACATGTTCTTGACGGCTTCACGTTCCGTGATGACGGTTTCGAACCGTGCGATGCCTTCCTCATCCAGTTCGCTGATGCTGTTCCGGGCGAGTTTCGTTCTCGGCTTCACGCGTGTCAACAGGACGATGCCGTTGCGTGCCGCCGCGTATGTGCGTCCCGCGTGGGTCAAATCGGATACGGATGGCTGGCATGGGATTATCACCACGTCGCCCGCGTTTATCGCCGCCTGCACCACTCCCGCGTCGGACGGTGGAGTGTCGATGATGACCCAGCCTGAATATTTTTCGCGGATGAGTTCCGGATTGTTCAATACGGCTTCGTTGGTTTGCACGACGGGGAAGCCGAGCGTGTATGGTTTCGCGTCCGGATTGTCCTGTCTGCGTCTGCGGTTTTCCTGTTCGACGTACATTTCCCACATGGTCGCGCCGCCCGTGTTGTCGGAGTCCAAGACTGTGACATGTTCCCCTCGCTTGTGCAATAGTTCGGCCAATGCCATTGATGTGGTTGTTTTTCCTGAACCGCCTTTGATGATTGCGACGGTGATGATGACCGTATGGTTTTTGACTCTCATGTTCTGGTTTCCTTTTTCTGCTTCCGGTGTGGACGGAATCATGGTGGGGGTATGTTTTTTGTTTCGATGATAACAACGGCGAAAAGTCGGCACGCCGAACTGGAAAACCGTTCGGAGAAACATTCCAGTAAAACAATGGAACGGCGTACAGGTTTACAGGCGGAACAGAAAAACAGAAAGCCGCGTCCGCGATGAAACGGATACGGCTTTCTTTCGTTTTTACTCGGTAGCAGTGAACACCAGTTTGCGAAGGAACTCCATGAACAGTGAACCGATATCAGGCATCTGGGCCGCGATATCCTTCATCCATTCACGCACGGGCAAACCCATGACCTCCAAGACACCGGTGATAATCCACACGAACAACAGGAACGCGCAGATGGTCAACGCGGTCATCAACGCGCGGGTGCTTTTCTGCAAGATGGCGAACACGACACTACCGGCGCAAATAATAATCATCAACAAAGTGAGGATTGCGCCCGTCGGCGTGAACACCCAAGAGAAGAACACAGTGAGCACGTCACCCAACGTTCGTCCCGCAGTGTCAGCGGCTTGGTTTCCTACCTCTTCCATTTTTCTAATCTCCTTGACGTTGGAAGGTTTTTCGAAAGGGAAACCGGCGTCGAATGCTGTGGAAGATGATTAAAACATTCGACGCCGGATGGTCAAACCGACGTCACTTCATGAACGGCGGTTTGGGTGTCGGCTGTCCTCCGGTCGGCGGTTTCTTCATACGAAGATTGCCTACGGAGGGGAAACCTGTCAGGTTTGACGGGTTGGCGTCCACCGGCTGTTTGACGGTCGGGGAAGGTGTGGTTGGCGGTTGCATTCGAACCGACGGCTGTTGTCTTACCTGAGCTTGTGGCTGCGGTTGAGACTGCTGTCGCGGAGCTTGCGCCTGTACCGAACCCTGCTGTTGCGTCTGCCCGGAATCCACCGTGAATTTTCTACTCGGCTGAATTCCATTCGGGTTCATAGCCCGTTCGGCACCCGACGGCATCGTAGACCCCGGCAGTCCGGTCGTCGCGGTCCATTCCTCCTGAGCCATCCGCAAATGCTCCTCCGGAGACTGTTGCACCGGATTCTCGCGCATGTACGCCTGTTGCAGTGAATTGTTCACCGATTCAGGCATCGGAGTCGCATTGTCGGTTGCCTTCTGCCAAGTGGAGGCGGAGGACACGGCGGCGTCCATCGTTCCGGAGGGTAGGGTCTCACCAACAATCTCACCTGTCTCAGTGTTGTACACCGGCTGGTTGGCGTTCGTTTCGGGTTGAGCTGTCGCATTCTCATTAGGAGATTGATTGTTCTGGCGCATGTACGCTTGGACGGAATTATCGACTTCACCGGAGGAGACGGCCTCTTGGAACGCTTGTTCCGCTTCTTCTTGGGACATGTGCTGGTTATCCACGAAGTCGGCCATCATTCCCTCACGAACCTGATTGAACGCGGACTGTTCGGTCAACACCGGAGCCTGTCCTTGAGCGTCGGCTGGAACCGATTCAGTTGGAGTGTCCACCGGAATCGTTTCCGTCTGACCGTCAGTCGGAATCGGCGACGCGCCACCGGCACCACCGGTTTGGGTTGGGACATCCGGATTCGGAGCCGACGGAGAAGGCATAGGACTGTCACCATTGTCGGAACCACCGTCACCGGCGCCGGAGAACGGAGACGACAACGGAGCGTCACCATTAGCCATGTCCAACACGTTGCGACGCCACTGGGCGCGTTCTCTCATACTGCCGGGAGCGGCGTTCTTGATGTCGCGGATTTTATCCATCGCGGCTCCCGCACCCACCGCTATACCATGATGCAGGTTACGGTCGGCGGCCAGCTTTCCAGCGGCAATCAATCCCAACGGTGCGGTAATCGGATTGGAGAACAAAGCTCCGGTGACAGCGGCCTTCGCGGCGACCTTCGCTCCACGTGCGGCAACGTTGCGCAACGGCGCGCTCTTCGCGGCACGTGCGGCGAACGCGAGACCGGCACCCGCCATCGCGGCTCCGGCTCCGGCGACTCTTGCCGCGCCTTGAAGTTTGCGTCCGGCATTGTTCAGATGGTTCATCCTTTGTGCTTTGCGTTGCACATCGTTGAGGGACATGCCCGGGTGACGTTGAGCGATACTATGGGCGAACGCCTCCGTATTGTCCTCGCCATGGAACTTGGAAACGGCTTCGTTCAACCGTCCCTTGAACTTGCCCGTGGAATCCTCAAAATGGAGTTTCGCACCGGCAAGACTTCCTCTCACCGTGCTCTTGTCCATTCGTGCCCAGTTCTTGCTTCCGCGTCCACGCGTCTGAATCGCCTCGAACTCCTTGGCGTTACGATTCATCAGATTCCTATCGCCCTGACTCAACGAATCCTGTTGCGCGCGGCTCATCTTGCTCAGGACAGTCTCGCTTTGACGTGCTCCGTTATGGGCCATGCCAGCGCCGGTACCGTTCGTGGACAAACGTCCGACACCATTGCCGCCACGACGGAATCCGCCACGCATGGCGCGAATCATACGGTACTGTCCAATCATGTGCATTCCCTTGCGAAGACCGGACGCCATTGCGGTTCCACCCGCCATTCCCATGAGAGCGTTGACGCTGAACGGATTACCACACTTCAACACTTTCGAACAGAACATGCCGATTGCGGCGAGAGCCAACACCGGACTCAATCCCGCAATCAACTGGTAGGTGAACGAACCACTGCTGGCAGAGGTGAACTTCAACGTCAGGCCACAAATGAATGTTGCGAGAGCGCCGAGCGCACCGTACAACGCTCCTACCATACTCAACTGGCAGGTGTACGTCGCCCAGTTCTTCAACGCCTTCTTCGGCTTCTCGCCAATCGGGAACGCTTGGACAAGGAACGTGACCACGAGGAACAAAGCCATCATTATCAGCATGAGCTTCGTCAGTATTAGAACAAGGCTCAACAATCCCCAGACCACGAGATTGACGATGCCTCCGATAAGTGTTCCGCAAGCACCCAACGTATCGACGTTGTTGTTGCCATACATGTAGTCGATGGTTTTCTTCGCACCGCCCGTGACCGTGGAATCATCCTGAGCGTCACGAAGATTCGCCTCACTCCAAGTTCCGGAAACGTTCGGCACGTCGAAACGCCATCCGACCGTGGCGGAGTCGCCCCAGTTTGTGTCGTTCTGCTGGTCTTTATAGGTTCCGTCATCCTCCTTGTTGATATCGGTGGAACGGGAGAAGATTACGGAACCCTGTTTGAGAATCGTCTGGCAGACCGAAGTGGTCTGTTGGATGGTTTCGTCTTCACTGCCGTTCTGTTTCGCGTCCATCACGCCTTTGCCACCGTTGGTCGGTTTCACATTGTCCAAGTCGTCAATTTTGACACGTACTTTCGTACTGCCGTTCTTGATGTTCTTGGTTCCCGTGTCACCGAGATTGTTGATGAGTGTCGCCCATCCGGCTCGCGCGTAGATTTCCTGATTGCGTTTCGTGCCACAGGTTTCCCAGAACACGCCCGCACGGCTGAGATATGTCGCGTTCTCCCTTTCCAACGGCTTGTCGGTGAAGTAAGGATTACGCGGGTCTACCCAACCGTCCACGGAGAACAACCATTTGGCTCGCTGGTCGCTGATATGCAACGCCATGGCCTTGTTGGTCAAATCCTTCTGGATGGTCGTGTTCGTGTTGGCTTTCATCTCCAACACGTGGCAGTAACCTTGCCGAGCGTTTTCCGCGATACGGAACGAGGATGTTCCGGTGGTCTGCGGGTTTCCGTACTGCATGGTCACGAACGAGCGAAGAGAGGTCTCCTCCCAAATACGGTTGATGGCCTTGGTGACGTTGCTTGTATCCTGATTGCCGTTGGACTTCGCCTGTTCGTCATACGCCTGATGCATGAAGTACAGGTAATCCTGACAATTGGTTTTCGCACCGTTCGCCGCATGATGGTAGGACATCATGTTTTTATCACTGTCGGCCATACCGTCAAGGTCGAGGTTGACCGAAAGCTTGTTGATGGTGTTGTTGATTGTCTGCACGACCCACCATGGGCTTCCGGTCGCCGGTTCTGTGGCGTTCTTCCCGGTCTTGGCCGCTCCAGCTCCAAGCATCGTGATTGAAGCGAAGCAGAGAACCATGATGACGATTCGTTTGCTCGCCTCTTTGACGGTGCCTATTTGGAATCCAGCCGCGCCAACCCAAGCCACGATGCCGAGCACTGCGATGGTGGCGGGGATACCGCCGTCCATCAGACTCGTCACCATGGTGGACACTGCGGAGTCGATGTTCGCACCAGCCTGTTTCATCGGTTCGAACGAAGCAGCGAACTGGCTGATGGACAATGCGGAAGACCAGCAGACCTGAGTCAACTGCATCAGAATGTTGGGAAGGACGATATGGGTCTGCGAGCTGATGGTCTGCTTGACGTTCGAGAACCAACCGGCGACATCGCTGCCACTGTACGGTTCCGTACGCGAAGTGATTTCCCCAACGTAGTTTCCCCAACGTCCGGAAGGAAGACAACTAGAGATGTCTGATGTAGCACTGTCAGTTCCACCGTTGGCGCATGTTATCGTCGTGGTCGAATCGTTGACCTGTGCGGCGAACACGCTGGACGGCAAGACGAACAATGTCATGACCACGCACAACATCAGAATGACGAGCAGGTTCCTTCTACCCGCCCGTTTCACTGGGTCTCGATATTTTGTATTCAACGGATTTCCATTTCTTGAAGGTCGATAATGTTTTCCGGCTGAGTGGAATTCGGGTAGAAGACCTGCCCTTCAATCTTGCGGCTCTTCATATCCTGCAAGGTTCTCTTCCACCGTGTCTGTTGGGTGCGGTCTCTAATGGTGCCGACTGCGAAGAACGGAGCCAGTATTCCGCCCAACAGTACGAAGAACGAGCTGAACATGTATCCGAGCAACGGGGCGAATATGAGGCAAAGAGCCAAGCCCGCCAATGCGCCGACGATAACGGAGAACACGGTTTTGGAACGGGCCTCAGTGTTCTTGGTTATCTGGAACGTGTTCTTCCGTTCGATTTCCTCCGGGCCGGACACTTCCGTGATGTCGTCCATCGTCAACCTCGGATGCAAGGGACCTTTGTATCCTTCGTCTTCCTCATCGCTCATGATTCAACTCTTTTCGTACGTAAGGTTCTTAAAAGAAAACCGGAGTGGGAACAGAACCGGAAAGGTCCTCTTCGCATATCCACTCCGGTTTTCCTTCTGCGGATGTCAGATTCCCAGATAGGTCTTTCCACTGCCGCCAAACGCGTCAACGAACCAGTCAATCAACTTAAGAATTGCCGGAATGGTGATGGTCGGGCCAGCGAGAATGAATCCGACTGCGAGGACGACGAGAACACGACCGATGGTCGGGCAGAACATCTGCACGAGCTTGTTCTGACGTCCCAACGCCTTGCAAATGCCACCGACGATAAGGCCGAGTGCGAGAAGCACTGCTGCGGCAAGACCGATGTTGGTCAACACGGTTCCCGCGCTACTGCTCAAAATGGTGTCGAACATCTTATGATAGGTGCTCTCAAGGCTGCTTCCAGCCAAGGTAATGGTTCCACCCATTTTTTGAGTTCCCTTTCGTTTTCCAAACGGAACTCTCCTGCATTTTTCATCCTATCAACCTACGCGGTTGTTTCCAGTCATAGCGAGGTTTTTAGGTTAAAAAAATCCGTCCGGAAGTTGAAATTTCCGAACGGATTCTGAAAAGCGATATGATGAACGCTAAAAACTAGTCATCATCATCCATGTCACCATTGCGATAACCGTTATCGAAATCGTTCACATGAACAAGGAACGTCGGTTGCAACTGTTCTTGGGTTCGAGTGCGAACAGCCGCCGCATAACGTGGAAGATTCATCACCGCGCCCGAACGCCAACCATCCTCACCATCATTGTTCGTCAAACGTTTCGCCGTCATATCGGCAATACGCGGAATCGTCGTATTGTATGTGATGAACGTCGAATAGCCGATGAACGAATCCAACATCGCGTCGGACAACTGGGTCGGATACTGGGTGGCGAACACGAGAAGAAGACCGAACGAACGACCCTGCTCACGCAACGCGGGCATGATACCGTCATTGCCGTTAGCCAACAAGCTCAACTCGTCGCACACGAGCATCGTCCACTTGCCAGCCTTGTCCCAATCCTTGCAATGCGCGAACACCGTATTCCAGAAACGGTACATGAGCCAGCCGCCGAGAATCTTATCCATACGTTCCGGCAACGAATAACCATTATGCGGTGCGAGCACAATGTGATAATCGCCAGCATGGTCGAGAATGTTCGTCCAAGTCACCTTGCCGCGACGTGCCGTGAACATGTGTTCGATGGGAAGGAACTGGTTCACCTTGTTCAACGAGGCGTTCGTCTTGGAGAGAATGTCACGGTCGGAACGAACCGTATGACCAGCCGCGTCCGGACGGCCATACAATTGCTCGGCGGCACGGGCGGCATACGTCATCTCCTCGAACATGTAGCCACTCTTCAATTCCATACTCAACGCGCGGCACACATGACCCAACGCTTTCGCGGAACCGGCCTGACCGTCGGAACCGCATAATGCGACGACGGCCCATCCGATTGGACTCAACTGCATCCGCAACTGTTCCGCACCCGGATACGATTGTTCGAGCTGATGGCAACGTTTCACAATCTCGCTTTCCCAATCCTTGTTCGCGGATTCGGGATTATGCTTACGCTCCTCCTGCACGTAACGGTCAACCGCCACGCCGATGGTCAACGCTTGGGTGATGATGTTCTGCGAGTCGTTCAGAATATCACCGTCATCGAACGAGTAACGCATGGTCTTCGCCACGCTCGCCGCAGTCTCCATCGCATTATTCCCGTCCTTCATGCCAAGCATGTCCAAGCACACACTGTTCGGGTCGGCCAAATAGACGACGCGTTGCGGACTGGTGAAACCGTGACGTTTGCGATAACGTTCCAACACGTTAACACCGGTATCATCCTTCATCCAAAAATGGATGATACGGGAGTCGCGCCCCCAGATTTTCGGACTGGTGGTCTCGCGTGCGCTGATTGCCCACTGGCTGATGCCATGAGTGAGCACGGTCTTACCGGAACCGGCCTCGCCGTTGATGGCGATACCGCCGAACAATTGCGACGGGTCGAGATAACAGTTACGTCCCGTATCATCCTTCCCAAGGAAGATGCCATCATGCGACAATACTTCCGGAACGGGATGCAACTCCTGTTTCATCGCCACTCCCTGAGTGACCGGAGTGAACACGGAGCTTACGATAATCGGAGGAAGAATCAACGTGGTACGTTGCGCACCATAAGCCGACACGCGCTCCTTATGAGTTCGCACGCCAAGACGGGTCTGATTATCGGAATCGTTCGCGCCACGGTCGTTCGCAATCGCATAATATCTGCGTGGCGTTTGGAAAATATCATCCCACAACGTCCAATTCTTCCAACGGATGAACGCGAAGACAAGAAGCGGAACGAAAAGAATCGGAATGAATGTCGGAAGCGGAAGCAACCCCAACAGCAGGTAAAGCATGAGCGCCACCGCTCCACCGGCAATCTGAGGTCGCGGAATGTAAACGAACGGAATGCACGACAACAGCATGAGGAACAGGAACACGACCAACGTCACAGCAAGCAACGGAAGCGCGATTCCGAAACCCCAAGCGGAATGGAACAATGGGAAAACCCCATCCATCACGTATCCTCTTGCAAGACCGCACACACTCCAAATCACGGACAACACTTCCAACAGCATGCCGACGAACAGCAAACCGAATTTCGGACGGCTCGCATGACTGGACATGTTGGATATGAGCGGGCAGATGATTTGACCAATCTTCTGCGCAAGCTGTCGGTTACGCGAAGCCTGACGGCAACCGAAACTCACACGGGCGCACATCGTGTTGGTCGAAGCAAGTTCGCTTGAATCCTCGACCGCATTGTATTCGTCGCTAATCCAATTACGAATACGAATCTGCTCGAAGTATCCCTGATTGCGAAGCGTGACGCTCACGTAACTGTCCGGCGGCATGACCTTCTCGATGCTTGTACGAACACCGGAATAGTTCGTCCGCATTTTCTCCATGTTGCTTTTCGAGTTCAACCGGGCACGGAACGGGATGAGAGGATGCGCCGCACTGTTCACACCGTCCGGCAACACCGGCCCGTCGTCGTCTTCGACCAATTTCGCGTCGAATCCAGCCAACTGTCCGGCGTTGATGATTCCCTCGCCGTCGCCGTAAATGTATTCCTTGACCGGCTCCTCGCCCTTCTTGATGAGGAGCAGTGTGCATCCGTCCAGTTCGGCGGGAATGCTCTCCACTTTCGAACGTTGCTCGTCCTCGTCAAGCTGTTGCAATGTTCTGGTTATCTGATACCAGTTCTGTCCGCTCATGCGCTACCTTCTTTCTGTTAGTCGTCTGTGCTTTGCTGATATAACAGCGCATATGGGAAGCCTTCCGGCTTTTGAAAAGTGGAAAGCCTCTCACGTAACGACAATTGGAGAAGCCACGTCGTCATCCGGACGGTTTTCTCCTTCGACTCCAACGCCCAGCCCAAAGTCACGTAACCGTCGTTCACACTCGAATCATCGTTGATGGTTTCACGCATGATGCGGATTGTTTTGTTCGCAATCCGCCGGGAAGTGTTGAACATTATCGAGTCCAATTGCCAGAGTCGTATTTTCCGTAATGCGGGAACACGTTGCATGTTCGCCATCAGAAACGGAATGACCAAATGTCTACGTCCCGTCTCGCATAATGTCTGAACCTGTTGCAAGGCCCGCGCACGTTCCAATCTTGCTACATCCAACGCGTCCTGTGTCTGTTGGAATGATTCCTCAGTGGAGACCATCGCAATCCTTTCCAATGAAACCGTAGAAACCGCCACGGTACGCTTCCGGCATTGTCCAACCGGAAACGTCCCAACCCCAATCCTTTTTGATGATGTTTCGTGTCACGTCCCAACCCCATTCGCTGACTTTGCGAACGTCACGAACTTGCGGAGTGTATTGCGCCCACTCGTCGGAGAAAATGTTGCGTCGTGTTCCACTCATATCCGTATAGTCACCGAACCTGTCGGTCGGCATCCCATGCTCGAACCATTCGTCCCAAACCGCGATTCCCATTCGTTGCGACACGGTCGGATTGCCCACGACCATTTCCGTCATGCCTTGCGTGCGTTGTATCACCGCGTTGAACGATTCGTAACCTTCGTTTGCCTTCGGTATCTGCAACCATACGCAGATGAGTCCGCGACGTTTCATCGGAGAGTAGGCGAGCATCTTAGCCCAGTTCTGCATCTTCTTATCCAATTCGCTGTTCGACGTTTGGATTTCGATACCCGCCAACACATTGTTCCGGCACAACGTCACCACATCGGCAGCGCAAGCCTTGCCGACTTTCGATTCGGCAACAGCCTGTGGGTCAACGCTACGGAATTTCCCCCAACCATCACCGGATGAGAATTTCACACGTGAATCGCGTGCCAACATCAATCCCGCGTGCGCCGCATAAGTGTTATGCCGAACATGGAAACGATTCCCCGCGTAATAGGAAACCGCCATCGTCTCACGCATCCACTTTTCCATCCCGTACAATTTCATCGCACGGTTGATAAGACGTGGACTGTTCGACGGTGAAAGCCAAACATGATTCACGGTCTGACCGTACAATCGTTCCGCCTGACTGAAACCGACGTTGATGATTCCCAAACGGTTCATCGCACCATACAGGTTCGGTTCGTCACGCTCGAAAGCGGGAGCGCCTTTGATGGAAAGTCCCGCACGCAGTTGGTCAACCGTGCATGTCTTCCACGTGAACAATGCTCCGAGGATACTCGAAACGAGTTCGCTGTTCGCTTTCACCATTGTCTCCGCGAACAGTTTGTTCGCAACGAACCACGGGTGGGTTTGCGCGAACAATCCGGGATGCTCCATCTCGAACATGTCGTTGCCTTTATACCAGTCGGCAATGCTTCCGGTCTTCCAAAGATTCTCGTCGTTCGGGTCGAAAAGAAAACGGTCATCGAATGTCACTTACGCCCACGACCTTTCTTTCCTTCACTGTTCTTAACGTTCGGATTGAATCTTCCCGGATTGAAACCACGGTCGGGCAAAGCCCAGTTAAGAATGTTCTCCCTAGCAAAAGCAAGACCGGGGTCATCCCATCTGACATCACCGTTGGCGATATGGTTGCTTGCCTCGACCGTCTGATATTCGGTTCCGAGAAACGTTCCGTATCTCGTATAGTCGAGCCGTCTGTAACCTTGCAATCCGACCGGAACGGTGTCCTTGATGCCGATGAGTTCCTTCGGAAGATGATGTTCCGCCAATGCCGTCAGCAGATTCAACGCGTCTATCTGCGTCTGCCTTCCAGCCTTGACGATAATCAGACAAGGGTCTCCCGATTGAATGTATGGAAGCAGTAAACCGTTGGCGATATTCTCCCTATCATCCAAATCGTCCGCGCTGATTCGGTCAAGGTCGAGCACGACGAAATCCCACAGTCGGCGTGCCGCTTGGATGTACTGACGGTATATCTGCCAGTCCACTCCGATACCGGCTGGAGGTGCGAAACAGATGTCGTATGGAGCCCCAAGGTCACGTCCTCGATTGGCTCCGGCCTGCACCTGCATGCCCGGTCGCCAGTCGGCTATCGTATGCAATGGCTTGTCCTGTCTCGGGTCGAAAAAACTACGTTGGCTGGACTGCCGGATGTTCCCGTCGATGAGTAGAACACGCAATCCGGCTTGCGACGCACGGTCTGCCAACTGTCGGCTGGACGTGGTCTTCCCCACTCCTCCGGTGTTGGATGTGATGGGTAGGAGAACCGCAGTCTCCTTCACTTTGTTTTGGAGGATATCGACTACGAGACGCTTGTCCGCAAGCTGGATTCCCCAATAAGTCCGTGCGAAATCAGCCACGCTCATGCGTAACATCTGTTCGCTCATGCCCATGGCTCCGACCGGTATCTGACCGGTGTTGCACCAGTAGACCATGTATCCGGCGTTGGCTATCGGAAGCCAGTTTCCAGCCCTGTCGGTGAAGATGATTCCTTTGAACCCGGAGGGCACCGGATGTCTTACCAGATAGTCGGCCTGTGCTTGAATATTGTCTGCGGCGGGCACCTGCCAACGCATGTTTCCGGCTCTCGTAAGGGCCTTTTTGATGGTTGTGAGAAGCCCTCCGGAGCCGATTATCAGGGAAATCGTTCGTTTTTCCAATAAGACCGCCTCCTGATGGGTCATGTTCCGTTGTTTTCATCGGAACGTTTACGGTTTTGTCCGAGTTCTGGCATTTATAGTTTTTGATATTTAGTTTTTTGTTGGTTCTGCTGTTGCTTTTTTCATTGCATTGGCTGTTCCTGTATTGATGTTACCTTGTTTTGATTGTCGTTGACCTTGTTAGTGAGACTATTGACCTTTTCGCTGTTGTCGTTTTGTGCTGTGGTTGTTGTGTGCCGTCGTGTTGATACTGGTGTTCGGTTTGTCTTGTGATGGTGTGGCTTGTTGCTTTTCTTGTTTCTTGGGGTGTTTGGGTACTGTTGTTCTTCTGTCCTGTATGTCATATGGGTTGATATGTTGTTCTTTTGGTGGATGGTTGCGTTGCCTCTGTTGTTTTCATACGTTGTATTCCCGATTTAGGGGTAGGCGTTTCTTCTTCTATTGTCCTTTTCTCTGTTGTTCTTTTCCTGATTATGTTGCTGGGTGTTGTCCTGTTCTTCTGTTGCTTCTATTTACTTAGGATGTCTTCTCTTATTTCTCTTATGTTCTTCTTTTCTTTTTTCCTTTCTTTCTGGTTTTCTTGGTTCTTCTTTTTTGATGTGATGGTGTTTGTTTTCTTTTTTCTGATTTTGGTGGGAGTGTTTCTATCTTTTTGTCTTTTTGGTTTTGGTTCTCTTTTCTTTTTTGAGTCCGCTATTCATGTTGACCTACCGGCGCGGACTGGATGGTTTTCATGGTTTTTCTGATAATGGTCGGGTGCTGTTCCTTTTTTCATATTTGTTGGGGACTCTTTTTGGTTCCGCTTTTCTGTTGGAACTACCGGCGCGGGCGGCGCGGGGAATTGTTTTTCCCGTTTTCCTCGTTTGGGGATGCTGTCGGGCGTTACACTCGTGAATTGAAAATACAGAACACCTCGTTCCGACTGTTAACAGCCTGTGCGACCGGGGATGTTCACTGGATATGACGAAAGAAGGTATGATGCCAGACTTCACCAATTGGGGATTCAACAACAACCAGCAGTCGGAGCAGGACAATGGTTACGGTTCCGACAATTATGCTGAACCGGAGCAGTCTTCTGTCGAGGAGTCGCAGACGGAATCCGATTCTCTTAATCAGGAGAGTTCGGAGCCTGTCGCTGACGTGTCCGCACCGGCTGATGGTGAGGACATGAACGTGGACGCTGAGTCCACTGAAACCGAAGACAAGCCGAAAGGGAAGGGTAAGGGCCGTTCCAATCGCAAACCGCGTGAGAAGACCATGCCGCACATCGAGGAACAGTTCGGCAAGAAGCTGATTCCTCTTGTCAAATCGTTGGATGACGAGCGTGTGGTTTCTCTTGCCAAGGCGTTGACCGATACGAAGAAGAGCACTCCGGAAGCAGTGCTGGACGCATTGACCGAGCCGAAGAACCAACGTCGAATCTCCGAGTTCGCGTCCGCGTTGGAAGGGTTGGCTACAGCCGAGCCGGGCATGATTGCCGCAGAGGTGACGTTGGTGTTCGCGCAGGGCAAGGATATGACCAACCTGCTGTTCTCCGTGCTGAACGCGGTCGCGCCGGAGAAGAATTTCGGTCGTCCGGTTGACGACCAGTCTCCTGCCGGAATGCGTAAGAACCTGAGCAAGATTGTCGATAATTGGGGTGACGGTGTTGACCTTTCCGTTATCGATGAGCTGAAAATCTGAGTTCCCATTCCGACATCATTGAGGGGAGTCGGCCTTACGGTCGGCTCCCCTCTTTTCAAGCTTGGACTATTGTCTGCGACGTAATCTCAAAGCGTCTTCGGACGAGTACACTCCGAACGGGCTGATGGTCACACTGTATTTCGTTATACGATACGTCCACTCGTTCTGACTGTCGTTTAACTCCTTGAATCTATTTAGAAGATTCTGCTTGGAGAGGCTTTGCCTGCTTGCCGGAAGCAGTGATGGAAGGTCTGCCCGTTCGATGATGAGCCTATGGTCGTTCGGACAATACAATGCCGCCAATGCGAGCAGGTCTATCGCTATGGCGCTACCCGCGTTGGGGTACAGACACTTCAACGGCATCTGCCGGACGTTCCTTGTCATCATTTTTACGAACGGTTCCGTGAACGTGATTTTCCGATGCTCGATAGTGAGACTGTCGGCGGTGATTTCGGTTTGTTCGACCGGCGTGACTTTGACTCCGTCCGCTCCGGTGAACTGGATTGACGAGAGCATGAGAAGCTGGTTCCGGACGGTAGTGCGTCCGTCTCCTCCACTGTTCAACCCGCATTTGTTGGCGAGGAAGAAGAAGTCGTCGCCGATGGTGAGCGTGCGGGTTTCCGCATCCCATTCGCGGCTTGGTGTGTTGATGAGAGTGGTGATGATTATGCTTAACAGTCTCGGTACTCTACCGGAGAAACTGTTCTTGGTTTTCGCACGATAGGGTGCGAACAGCGGATAGGATTCCGCGGTGAGATAGCCGATATCGTAGCCGAGTATCGTATGATAGTCGGCTTTCAGGGTCTCCAGCCCATAGGTTCCTTCGTTCATTGTGTCTCCTTATAAAAATGACGGGCGTGTGGTTCCGTCGATAACACAATGATACCCCCAGTATTGTGAGGTCGGATACCAAAAGGTGCCGGTTGACAGCATCGTCAACCGGCACCCTGATGGGTTACAAGTCTTTCCTATCCGGCTTTGAACCGTTCCCATCCGTATCGGGTTTTTTATCCCTACCCACAGGTCTACGAAGTCCAGAACCGGATTGTCCGGCCACACGACGTTCCAATCGAAGCTGGTATCGAATCTTCTCCAAGGTCTTCGACGTGTCAGTGATGTTCCCTTTACGGGCTTCACGAATCCACAGTTGACAACCCCGGTCGAGCATGACGACGTCGGATAGTTTCGGTTGCCTTCCGGAACGTTTCAGTGACTTCGCCGGTGTCTGGTTTTGGTGTTGCTCATCGTCGTACATTCCGCCCACCTTTCCTTTTCACTGGGGTGGGCGAGCTGGTGTTGCGCCCACTTTCTCGCTTGTTTCATAGCGGCTTTCTTGCCGCCGTTGAGAGTGTGGGCAGTACCGTTCGCAATGGGAGTGAAGAATCCTTCATCTTCCACTTCGGCGCTCCACAGATATGACATGAAACCGTTTCTGCGGACATTGATATCGAACTTGTATCCGTCACGGTTCACTGGTTGGAAACCTCCATCTTCAGAGAGTTGAAAGCATTGACGAACAGGTCGGTCGGAATGGTTTCCGAACCGGAAATCAAAGTCTTGCGGGCCAGATTGTCCACTGTTTGGACGATAAGGGCTGGACTTATGTTCTCCACATTGATGTCGCATGGTCGAACGTCGGCTTGGATATTCAACTCCTTAAGCCGGTGCATGATAATAAGCCTTGTCGTAGTCTTGTCGGGCAGTGTCATGCGAACTCGAACGTCGAACCGACGCCATGCGGCACGGTCGATGAGACCGTCCATGTTGGTCGCGCAGATGAGAATGCAATCCTCCGGAAGCAGGTCTATTTTCTGTAACATGAGATTGGTTGCCCGACGCATTTCGGCAACGTCATGGGAGTTGTCGCGCCGTGCCAGAAGCATGTCGCATTCGTCTATGAACAGGAGCTTTCGTTCCATGTGGAGCCGGTCGAACACCAAGGCGATATTGGTTAACGTCTTACCGAGCTGACTGCTGATAACACGGTCTGCACGAAGGATGACCCCATCCAGCCCAAGCCTCTCCGACAGGATGGAAGCAAAGGTGGTCTTACCCGTGCCGGGCGCTCCAGTGAGCATGATTCGATTACGGGGAGCGAGATTATGCGCGGTCAGGACATCCAGTTTCCCATATTCGGCAACCAGCCCATCCAACAATCCCCGCACGGTCTTATCCCATACGGGCTTATGAGTCCCGTCCGGTGGGAGCAACGGTTCGGTCAACCCGTCAACCGGTGCCAGACTCGCATTGACAGCCAGTCCCTTCTCTCGTTCCGACTCCGCCAGCCGACGTAGATTCGTAGTGTAGGCGGTCGGCTTGGCTTTCTCCACCGAGTCGGCCAGCAAGTCGATTTGCTGGGACAGTTTCAAATGGTCTCCGTTGCATGCGGCTCTGACCAGTCGAAGCATTTCCGTGCTGTTTAACATACTGACCTTCCTGCTTTCTGAAAATGATTTTTGTCAATAAACGTTATGGTCAATGTTTGAGAAGTAGAAGGAAGTATAAATACGGCAGTCTTCCAATCCAATCCAATCTATTTGAGAGAGGAACCGTAGACGATGATGGAACCCACCGAAACCGACAACACCAGCAGTGACACGACGGTCATCAGCCGATAGTTGAACAGGTCTGAACGGGATTTCTCGTCAGGCATCCGACTCATTCTTCCTATCGACAGTCGAGCGTAATGCACCAGCGCGGCCAAGCTCAACGCCGACAATATTATGAGAGAAACCATGCAACATATCTGCTCTTTGGAATACATCAGACGCCTTTACGAAGCCACAAATCTGGATGGTCGAGATACGGGTACAGTTCGGGAATCTTTCGCACAGCTTCCCGAATCCAACCGTTCTCGCAGATACGTTCTAAATAATCTAATGGCTTGCGTTGCAGGGACTTCGACTTGGTGTCGTGCCTTGTGGATTGCTTCCACAGCCTTCTTGTTCGCCTGTTGGAATGTGATTTTCCCTTTGGCCTTATCGTCCGAAATGGTTTGCAACCTTGTCATCAGACGGTTGATGGTAGCCATATCCTTGGCGTATGGGCATGCCGGAATAGCTGTTCTGCTTATGTCTTCCTTGCCGAATCCGTTGCCGCTCAAACCGTTGCCTTCCTTTCCTTTTTACAGCTATGGTCTCGATGTTTGCCCCACCGTTCCGGGCAGTCCAAGTCCGGGTAAACCAAGCCCATCTCGTTTGCCGCTTCACGAATCCAACTGTTGTTGCAAAGCTTGCAGAGTCTTACCATGGGGCCGCTCGTGGCGCGTGGCATTCCTCCGTTGGCGGTCGCCACCGCGTCCACGGCGAGATGGTTCGCCTCCTCATAGGAGATTGTTCCGTCGCTTTTACCGTCGGCTATCTCCCACAATCTTTTACGCAGGTTGAAGAGCTTCTTGGCCTTCTCGAACGTTGGATGGTATGTCTGTATGGTTTCCGGCATTGTCCTGTCCGAATACTCCTTTCAGTGTTGTCCACTGTGCTCGGATTGCGTTTTTCAGGTCAGAGTCCGGCCTGTTGGAAACGGCCAATCCAATATTTGTAGTCGGCGTCCGCATACGCTTTGTTGCATGTGGTGAGAATTTCCTGATATCGGACTTGAAGGTCGGGTTGGTATCGTTCAGTGGACTTCGGGAGCACTGTGGTCATGGCCCCATGGTTGAACAGCAACACCTCACGGTCGGCGGCCTCGTGTTCGAGTTTGCGGTCGATTCCCTCAAACCATTGGTGTACCTCGTCGTCGTTTGGCAGTCGGCCTTCGCCAATCATTCTGCTCATGGTGTCCTTGAGGTCGAGTAACGCGTCCTGCATGCGTTCGTTCTTGAACAGGAGTCGTTCCACTTCGGTTCTCGGCTCTCGTTCGGCGTTGTTTTTATCGTCCATTGGTTTCCTTCGTTCTTGCGAACATGCCTATGCCCCAGTCCGTTCGGGCTGGGGCATTCCTTTTTGTTTTTAGGCGTCGAGTTTCTTGATGAAGTGAGCGAACAGTGCGGTGGAGCTGAGTAGGAATGTGATGCTGGTGATTGCCATTACCACGTGGCCGTAATCCTGTCTCCACATGAGGAGTGCGCTGACGATTGTGATGAGTGTCAGTGTCAGGTTGATGTTGTTTTCCGTTTGTTTGCTCATGGTTTCTTCTTTTTTTTCTGGCGTGGTTGGGAGTGTGTGGCTCCCTTTTTTTGTGGACGATTCCAGTATAACAAAGGGTATGGTCGAACGCAAATCATCCGACCGCGAATCCCCGAACGGTTGCACACCCCCACCTAATGTGTTAAGCTGACCTCGCCCACACAAAACATTCCACAGGAACGGAAAAGACCACAGAAACAATGAGCGCAACCAAATACGACAACGGCAACACATCCGCACTCCAAATCGTCGGCAACGAGGGAGCCAACAAGCTCACCATCCTCCAATCCCCCAGCTTCGGCAAGGAACTCATGTTCACCATCACCGACAGCGACACCGCGACCAGCGTCGTCGTCAACGATATAGAAACCCTCCGCAAAATCAGAGACTTCCTCAACGAAAGCATCCACTGGATGGAAGCGTGAACCATGGTCGAAGACACCGTCTGCACCATCGGCGTATATGGTGGCCGACAACCGTCCATACTCGTCAACAACCATCTCGTCTACGGTCGAATACCAGACCCGGGAACCCAACCGGACATCATCGCGGACGTTCCAAAGAACAGGCTCGTCGCCAACCTCAACCCAGCCTCCGACGGCATGACGGACAATCCCAGACTCCCCTTGGAAATGTTCGCCGCATGGCTCGCCAACGGCGACGTGGGCATCAGTTCGCTCGCCATCGTGCAACGGCTCACCGGAATCACAATGACCGTGAACGGCACGCGCGAACACGGTTGCGAGGATACTCCGAAAGACCCCGGAGACCTACGTCGGATACTCGGAATGTTCGACATGGTGCCATCCGCACGCGCCTATCTGAGTCTCATGCGCGACGTGTCGGAAGACTGGAAGAACATCATCGACCATTGGGACGAACTTGAAAAACAGTATCGGCAAGAGGAACACAATCCATCCGGTTGCGCTCCAAAAACCTACCGGATACTGAAACGATTGAAGGAAGGAAACCATGCCTAACAAAGACATCAAAACCGAACCACGGTTCATGACCATGATTCAAAAAGACCTCCAGCCAGTATGCAAGGCGTTGAATCTCGACGTTGACCCGTTCGCCAACGCGCGGACAGTGTTCATCGACCGTGACAGCGTAGGACGGATTCTCTCCTACATGAGCGACCATGAAATCAACCCCGAATGGTACGGCCTCCTGCCTGATAATCTGTTCGTCGGAACCGGACTGCCAGTCCTCACCGGCGTCGAAGGAGAATACTTCGCCCGTATGACCGGACGGAACCTCACCAAGAAAGTCGCGGCGAAAACATTCATCGCGGACATGGAAGCCTACTGGCTGAGCAAAGACAATCTGAAACGGACTGACGGTACGAAAAGCAACGGAACCACGCTCGGTTTCGGACGTTGCCCCGGACTACGCGAGGCCAGCCGATACAACGAACACATCTTCAAAAACAACGAATACGAGTACACGAACCCCGTGGACGAGTACGGCATCGACACTGTTTCACGCTACCGTCAGGTCGGTGAAATCTACAATGAGGTCGGCCAATGCTTCAAGGGAATGGCACAGGCGAGTACTCCCCTCGCACCATTCGTCTTCCTCACCCATAAGGAATACGAGGGCGGACTGGACACGGTTGTGAACCACTGCCCATACATCACCCATTCGGACGCCACCCGCATCATCGACGGAATGAAACAGTTCCCTCCGAAACGAAGCGTGGACAGGTTCATGCTCGCTTTCACCATGACAGCGTTCGCGTTCGCCATGAATCAGGTCGAAGAATCCGAACAGTACGAGACGGTCGAAGTGAAACCACCGAAAACCGAAATCAGACGTCATTCCGGCGCTCCGAAAACCACGTTGCTCATCCATTTGAAACCGGAAGAGCCAGCACCCAAGGCCACGCCATCCTACGCCGGTGAAACCGACGAATACGATTGGGACAGCATCACCGGACGGGTCGAAACCATCACTCCGGACGTTGCCAAGGAAATGCTCGGCGTGAACACCAACAACCGCAACGTGAGCCGCACACAGGTCGAACTGTTCGCCCGAACCATGGCGCAGAAGGCTTGGAAAATGAACGGCGAAGCCATCAAATTCAGCAACACGGGACGCTTGTTGGACGGACAGCACAGGCTCCTCGCATGCGTCGAATCCGGTGTTCCGTTCCGCACTCTGGTCATTCGCGGACTGCCCGAAGACACGCAGGAGACCATGGATGCGGGCAAGGGCCGCACCATGGCTAACGTGCTCGAACTGAAAGGCCGTAACAACGCCAAACAGCTTTCCACCGTGGCCCGTTCCATCTATCTGAGCGAACAGTTGGGTGTGGAAGCCGCATGCGTCAACAACATGTCACCGACCCGGAATGAACTGCTGACGTTCATCGAAAGCACTCCGCAATTGGAGGATACGCTACGACAGGCCAGCACGTTCTACACGAAAAGCAATCATCTCATGTCCATCAGCATGGCCGCGCTCCTCTACTGGACGTTCAACGAAATCGACGGTGAGGCGTGCGAACGGTTCTTCGACATGCTCGCCTCCGGCGCTAACCTTGACGAGGGAAGCCCCATTCTCGTACTCCGCAACACGCTGTTCGATATCAACAAGCGTGGAGCGCACAGCGACCGTCCAACCCGCCGACGCATCGTCGGAATCACCATCAAAGCGTGGAACAAATGGCGTGAGGGAGCGACTGTGAAACTCCTCAAATTCTCTCCGAACGAACAGTTCCCGGACGCAATCTGACCTTGGAAAGGACGAACAAAAGCATGGTCGAAAAACCGAAAAAACCGAACACATCCCCGGCGAAGCTTCTGACCGCAGACGAGGCTTTGGCCTTGGGAAGACGGCCGGAAGTCGTCAACGTCTTGAAAAACAAGCACGGATGGTGGGTAATCTTCACCACCCAATTCCAAGACGAAGTGACCCTCCGATATCTGCAAGGGGAACGTCCCTCGGAGATATTCCGCAGTCACAATCTCGGACCGGAAGTCCTCGGATACAAGCGCATAGAACGTTGCGTATACCGGTGGGTCAACCATCCCAGCAAATCCCGTGTCAAACGTTGGCAAGCGGAACACCGCCTATATGAGACGTTGAACAAGAATCAGACCAACACCGGCAAGAAGGAGAACAACGACAAGTGAGCGTCCCCACACCAATCCACAAGGACATGGCCGAACAAGTGTTGTTGGGGGCCATGCTTCAAGACGCGGAAACGTTGGACAAGGTCATCAGCCAACTTTCCGAAGAGGACTTCTACCAGCCGACCAACCAGACCATCTTCCATAATATAAAGGAACTGGCCGCAGACAATAACCGTGTGGACGCGCAAATGCTGTCCTCGCACATGATGGACAACGGACAGTTGGAACAGGTCGGCGGCATCAACTACATCGCCCAGCTTGTCGGCTCCGCGCCCACGTCGAACAACAGTGACTATTTCATCAAGCAGATTCGTGACGCGGCCATCCTCCGCCACATCAACGTGGTCGGACAGCAGTTGCAACAGATGAGCAACGTGTCCGACGCGTCAGCCGAAGATGTGCTCAGCAAATCGTTGGAGGCCGCGTTCTCGTTGGAGGATTCAAGCCGTTCCGAAGACGACGAGTTGAAGACCGCATACCGCCTGTCCGACGAAATGCTCCAACAGTTGGACGACATGCAACGGCATCCGAACGACTTCGGAACACCCACCGGCTTCCGTGACATCGACGCGTTGACGCACGGATTGCAAGCCGGACAAATGGTCATAGTCGCGGGCCGTCCGGGCATGGGCAAGAGTACTCTCGGCATGGATTTCGCGCGTAACGCCGCACTGCACAAGGGTCTGCCGACTGTGATTTTCAGTCTGGAAATGGGCGGTCACGAACTCATGCAACGCATGTTCGCAGCCGAAACAGGCATCCGTCTCGCATCGTTCCAACATCCCGAGAATCTGAACTCGAATGATTGGAACAAACTCAACGCGCTCTGCCATCAGGTCGAGAAGACACCATTGTGGGTTGATGATTCCGCCATCATCAACATGAGCACCATCCGTGCGAAATGCCGTGCTCTCAGCCGCAAGGTCAACGGGTTGAAGCTTATCGTCATCGACTACCTGCAACTCATGTCCTCCGGTAAAACCGTCGAGAACCGTCAGCAGGAAGTGTCGAACTTCTCCCGCCAATGCAAAATGCTCGCCAAGGAACTGCAATGCCCCGTGGTCGTGCTCTCCCAGTTGAACCGTAATGCGGAACAGCGTGCCGACAAGAAGCCGGAACTGTCCGACCTGAGAGAGTCCGGTTCCATCGAACAGGACGCCGACATGGTGTTCCTCGTGCATCGTCCCGAATACTACGACCGTGAGGAACGTCCGGGCGAAGCCGACGTGATTCTCGCCAAACATCGCAACGGGCCTACCGAAACGTTCAATCTCGCGTTCATGGGCGAATGCTCCAAATTCGCGGACATGGCCGCAGGTTTCGAAAACGAGTTCTGAAACAAGTTCTGTCATAGTGGGTACGCCCACAAAAAAGAAAGGAAAAGTCAATGCCAACAACATTGCTAATCGTCGCGGCAGTGGCGATACTCATCATCCTGCTCGCGACCGCAAGCTACAAGGTCTGCCCCGCCGACCGGGTAATGGTCATCACCGGGCCGGGTGGACGACGCTTCGTTTCCGGCGGAAGCGCGTTCATCATACCGTTCATCATGCGCGTGGACTGGCTCTCCCTCGGAGCGGTGCAGTCGCTCCTGAGAACCGACACGCCGATTCCGACGAAGGACGCAATCCTCATCGACGTGAACGCCGTCGCGAACTTCCAGATAGCGTCCGAGACCATGACCGTGGACGAGAACGGTAAACAGGTGAAGGCGTTGGAGAACGCCGCCAAGAACTATCTGAACCAGTCCAAGGAGCGAATGGAGAAGGACGTGACGCAGGTGCTCTTGGGCAAGCTGCGCGAGGTCATCGGCAAGACCGAGTTGAAGGAGCTCATGGAGAACAGGGACACGTTCGCCGCGACCGTGGCCGAATCCGCCCGTGTGGACATGGAACGGCTTGGCCTTCAATTGACCACGTTCAACATTCAGGACTTCACCGACCGTCAGAACGTCATCGCCAACATGGGCGCGGAAATGGCGGCGGAAATCAGCCGGAATGCGAAGCTCGCGTCCATCAACGCGGAACAGGATGTGGCCGTCCGTCAGAACCAGCTTGACCTGAAGCGTGCGGAACTCCAGTCCATAGCCGACAAGGCTCAGGCCGAGGCCGACGCGGTGAAGGGCATCACCAGCGCCGAACAGTCCAAGACCCTCAAGGTCAAGGAGCAGGAGGCTGAAATCGCCGCCGCTGAGAAGAGGGCCGTGCTCGAACAGAAGAACGCTGAAATCGAAGAGCAGAAACTGAACGCGACCATCTGCAAGAAGGCCGACGCCGACCGTTACGCCGCCGAACAGCAGGCCGACGCGCAAATGTACACAACCCAAAAACACGCCGACGCGGAACTGTACCTACGTCAGCAGGAGGCTCAGGCCATCCAATCCACAGCCGACGCGGACGCACACGCGACCGAAGTCAAAGGCAAGGCCGAGGGTTCCGCCGCACAGGCCAAGGGTGTAGGCGAAGCCGAGGCAATCCGCGCCCAAGGCCGAGCCTACAATGCGATGAACAACACGTACATCCTCGCCCAACAGTACATTCAGATTCTCCCCGACATGGTTCGAGCCGCCGCCGAACCGCTCACCAAGGTTGACCACATCACCATGTACGGCGACGGAAACAGCACGAAGCTCGTGGGCGACACGGTGAACAGTGTGAGCCAGTTGAGTGAGGGATTGTCGCAATCCTTGGGCATCGATTTGAAAGCCTTGCTGAACAGTATGGTGGCCGGTCATGCCGCCGGTTCCGTACTAGGTGAGAAAGTTTCCGAACAGTCCGGAAACTAACCTGTTCAGGGATATGTTGGAGGGTATGGGAAGCCATGCCCTCCTTATTTTTAAGGGCTGAAAGCATTCTTTCAAGGTTTTTAATGAGGGTGCGTGCGGTATATTAGGAATGTAATCCGATATTGACCCCGTTCGATGAATGAACGCGCGCCGGGTCTAGTAAGGAAAGGAAAACAAAGGTGAAAACCAAAAACCTGTTGAAGGCAACGGTCGCCACGCTTGTGGCCGGTGCCATGGGTTTGGCTGGAGTCGGCTCCGCCATGGCGGCTGATACTCGTGTTGACGAGTCCAAGCTTGGTGATGGTGCGGCTGCTCGTCAGACGTTGACCGTCGCTGCTAATGGTGATATTAGCAATCGCACGTTGAAGGCTGTGCCGCTCGCCTACTATTCGTATGCGCAGACTGATGGTACTAATATTACCGGCTTTGACCTGATTGACGCGGGCAAGGCTTCTGCTATTGCTGACGCATTGACTAAAGCCAGTATTGACACTAAGTCCAAGAAAGACCAGACTGCCGGATACGACTATAATGCGTCCAATCCGATGGTGTGGGTCGTGCAGAATCTCCTTGATTCCGAGAACAGTCCGTGGGCTGGCAAGCTTCGTGACTTCATCGACCAGTTGAAGAACGAGGCCGCTGTCACCGGCGACAAGGGCACCGCGTTCGCCAAGGGCGCCGACGCCAAGCATATGACCGCTTCTGTCCGTCCGGGCGTGTACGCGGTCGTGGACACCACCAAGACCGGTCAGGCGTCCATCGTCATGTTCAACGGCACCGGCATCGATGGCAAGACCACGTTGAAGAACGGCGCCAAGACCTACACGCTGGGCACCGTGGACTATAAGGTACACGGCACCACCGTCACGAAGAAGATTACCGCCGCCGAAAACGGCACCGTCGAAAACAGTGGCGCGACCGCCGAAACCGCTATCGGCAAGAAGGTCAGCTTCGAAATGACCAGCAAAGTGCCGAACTGGACTGGCTACGACAAGTACTATTACGCCATCAACGATACGTATTCCAAGGGCCTGACTTATGACGCGGCCAAGGACAACATGGTCGTGACCGTGGACGGTAAGACCCTCATCCGCGACACCGATTACAAGGTCACTACTGAGGATGGCAAGTTCCACATCATCTTCGCTCCGACCACCGGTGACTCCACCACCGCATCCGACATTGTGGCGATGAAAGCCAAGTTCCCGGTCGATGCCGCCGTTGACGTCAAGTACGGCATGTACGTGAACAAGAACGCCGTCTCCGGAACCGCCGACGCCAACACCAACGAGGTCGAATACTCGCATAATCCGAACACCGTCACCGACCATGAGACCACCCCGGGCCAGACCGACAAGGTGCATGTCGGCAAGTTCACCCTCACCAAGCACGACACGAACAACGTCCCGCTCGCCGGAGCCGAGTTCAAGGTGTACGAGGGCGACCAGACCACCACCCCGGTCAGGTTCGTCAAGTCCTCCGACGGCCTGACCTACCGCAAGGCCGACCTGACCGAGAGCACCGGCACCACCGACACCGTCACCAGCGTCGCTACTAGCAATGGCGTGCTCACGCTGACCGGCCTCGACGGCAAGTACACGGTCAAGGAGACAAAGAGTCCGTTCAACGGCTCCATCCTGCCGCAGTTCACCCTGACCATCAAGGTGAACCAGTCGAACGGCTCCTACATGCTCAGCCAGTTCGATAAGGACGCCAACAATCTGGCTTCCGAGAACGTCGATAAGATGGGTGTGACCGTCATCAACGCCCGCAACATCGCCGACATGCCGAAGACCGGTGCGGTCTGGCTGTCCATCTTCGGCGTGATGACCGTCCTGTTGGCTGGCGCTTCCGCCCTACTGCTTCGTCACAAGGCGTGAGATTGGAAGATTGGAATACTGCCGTATGAGAAAACTTTTCTGACCGTTTGACGGTTGGAAAAGCATGAAACGTTCCGCTTGGCGTGTCGGGAACCCAAATATCGACACGCCACCTTTTAGATTCTTTATAACCGCATGGGAGGGGTTTTGGGAAAACATACGGCGAAACCGAAAGGCTTGGGAAATCGAGCCATAGCGGGACTTCTCTGCCTAATCCTGTCCGCCCTGTCCGGAACCATCCCATTCATTCTCATGATTTCGAACAGCAGCCAATCCAACCGGTTGACCGACTCCCACGCGCAAGCCGTGGAAAACACTGACGTGAAACGAATCGCCCAAGAGTATGCGGACGCGCAAGCCTACAATCAACGCCTATACGAGGAAGGCCAGCCCATTCTTGGTGAGGCGGAAGACCCTTGGACGGGCGTCAACAAGTCCGAATCGGACAACACGTATCGGAAGCAACTATCCACCCCCAAGGATGGGGTCATGGCTACCATCAAATATCCACGCTTGGGCATCAACCTGCCTATCCGGCATGGCACGTCGCAAAACGTGTTGGCCGCTGGAGCCGGACACTTATACGGTTCCAGTCTCCCCGTCGGTGGCAAGAACACGCATACTGTCATATCCGCGCACACGGGTTTGGCAGACCAGCTCATGTTCGACAAGCTGCGAGGATTCGGCAGTGAAGCCAAAAAGGGAGACGTCTTCTATCTGATAACCGCCGGACACACGCTCGCCTACAAGGTCACGGATATTAGCGTGGTAGACCCGTCCGACTTTTCTAAACTGAAAATCGTCACCGGAAAAGACCTCTCCACACTATTGACCTGCACGCCATACGGCATCAACAACAAGCGACTCTTGGTGACCGGCACGCGCACCAGCATGCCGCACCCCGCACCCAAACCCGAAAACGCGCCGAAAGACCACACGAACCAATGGCTCATGCTGTACGTCGGCGGATTCTGGCTTGCGGTAATCATCATCACCATTCTCATCATCCGTAGAAAAAACCACGCAAAGAAGGAACACTAATGAGTATTCTCAAAAAGCATGTGGCACATCCGGTAGCATTATTGGCCGCAATCGCCACACTGGCATCCGGCCTGACATGCATGACCAATCCGGTAGCCTCTCCAAAAGCGCATGCGGACGAGTTGAAACCCGCGTATGCTACTGCGAAAATCGTTAAGAAAGCCGACGGTACGGGGCATGGCACGAGTTCGCAAACGTTCGTGAATTCGAAGAACGGGTTCGCCACGGGCGATGATTCCCCTACCGATGGCGTGGTCGCATCCGGTGATACGGTCGAATATTCTCTCACATTGAACTTCAACGCGGCGGGCAAGCGTACCATCAACGTGAAGTTTGACTTGGATGACGCGCCGTATTTGCAGACTGCTGATGGTGGTGGCTTCTGCCAGCCGGGACAACTCGTCACCGCGAAGAAAAACAGTGACGGCTCCTGCTCCTACACGGTTCCAGCCGGTGGCGTGGAAACCATGACCCAAACCTTCTATCTGAAAGCAAAAGACACGGGAGGCTTGGTCAAGCCGGGTCAGATTCCGAAAATCGTCGTCGCCCGCGAAGGTGGAACGTCAACCACGTATCGTACGGATGAGCTGACTGTAGTATCCGCTCCGGCGGCTGACTTGGTCATTGACAATGGCGGCAATCCGGTGAAAGGCCAATACTCGTATGAGCATCGTACTTATTGGAGTCAGAACACCGACGCGACCGGCGATTTCACTATTCGTGCCGACGCGTTGACCTATCCGGGTTATTCGTCCACGAAGGGCGCGTCCACCAGCATCGATTGGACTACCAAAGTGGATATTTCCGACTTCCCGCAGGGCACCGTGTGGACTGTAGGCGGTCAGCGGATTACCCGTAACAGTGATAAAGAACAGTATCTGACTGTATCCAGTGGCAAGAACGGTGCGGCGGCGACAATCAGCTACAGGATTCCCGCCGGAACCGACGCGCTCAAAAACATGAAAGAAGGAGACGTCAAATATTACGATGTCCACCTTGTTCCCGACGAAACCGTGTTCAGCGTCAAAGACGATAACGGCGACGCACTGTTGAACATGGGCAAAGGTGGAGAACCCGGCTGGAACATTGGACGGGACAAGAGCACCTACAACAAGGATACGGGTGCCCGCGTCGGCTACCCGTATGCGAACAATGACTGGTCACGAGCCATCATCCAACGGCTCAAGCCGACTCCAGCTGGCAAGATTCCACTGTTCGGCAAAGGACTGCAACGGCCTAACACTGCGTCCAAGACCATGTTCGACAAGGAGAATCTGACGTTCGACGCCGCCGAAGGCAAAGCCGACATCTACCATTACTATTCCGACGGTTCCGGCGACACCGTGTCCCGTGGAACGCAAGTCAAAACCATTTTGGAAATGTATGCGGCGAACGTTACGGCGGACAAGCTTAAAAACACTACGCCGACCATGCAGGACGAGTGGGATAATACGCGCATGCGGTGGGATGGAAGCTTGGAAGTCACCCAGAACGGCGCTCCGGTTTCCGACTACAAAGTTCAATGGGCTGATAGCAAAGACAATTGGCATGACGGGGAACCATCCGACACGGACGCTCCGAACGTCAAGAAGATTCGGGTGACGTTCAACCCCGACACGTTGACTTTGGGAAAGGGTGCGCCGAACGTTCAGGTCACGTTCAACACGCTCGCCATAGCCGACGTGTCCAAAGGCAATGTGGAAGCTTTGGATACGCTGACCGCATGGCTTACCGAAGACGATAAGGCGAGCGTCACCAATTGGGTGTGGATTGCCAAGCCGGTAGACCCGACCACCAGTATCGACATCAGTCTGAAAGCCTACGATGGTGAAGGCAATCAAGTGTATGCGAACAACAGTTCCAATCACCCGTCCGGAAGCGCAGTCGATTTGACTCCCGGCATGCGAGTGGATTATACGGTCACGGAACAATTGCGCACCATTCTCCTGTCCAATACAAGCATGACGCCGACCATCACGGTGCCGAAACCGAAAGGCTTGTACAATCCGACCTGTGATGATTCGTTCTGGCAGATGAAAGTGGACGGGAATAATCTCGTGTTCACGCCACGTTCCGGCAAAGTCACGCCGGAAGTAGACCGTATAGGGTCGGCCACTTTGCCTGACCTGCATTTCAGTGGCATCGTATCCAATCTCGCCACCGGGACTGTGACCGCCAGTGCGAATATGAGCGTGGACGTTGACGAGAACGGCGCATTGCAAGCCCAAACCATCAAAAGCAATACGCCCAGCGTCCCATTCCCTGTCTCCAATGCGGAAACCAACAGTGGCATCATGCGTGTGAAGACCACGAAGGCTGAAATCAGTGACCCGCTTACTTGGGAGTTCAACGTGTACGGCAAGGGCGACGGCCATACCGGCACCATGGATAGCATGCTACTGCTTCCTGCGAATGGTGATGAGAAGTACGTGCAGGACAAGCTGGTCGAATATGAGCGTGGATACAGCAACTATCATGGCTCCTACGAACTGACCCAGCCCGTCACGGTCAATATGGACAATTCGACCAGTACGACCGTCTACTATTCAACCACCACCGGAAAGAAGTCGGATAATCCGGCTGACTACGAGTGGAAGACATGGGATGAATTGTCCGCCACCGAGAAGAAGAACATCACCGCCATCCGACTGACCAGCACTGTCGTCGCGTCCGACGATAAACTGTCCTATTCGGCGGTGAACGGCACCATCACGCTCACCCCATCCGACAATGTGAAAGACGACAAGTACACGCTGTGGCTTGGTCGCAACTATTATTCCGACGCTTCCGACAAACCGGCGGGCAACCAGCCGTGGCCTGACGTGGCGAAGGTAGTGGCCGGTAGTATCAGCGGTACCGTCTGGTGGGATAAGGATGAGAACACGCTCATCGGAGACGGTGAGGAGCACATCGAAGGAGTGGAAGTCACCCTCGGCAAGCAGGATTCAAGCGGAGGCTGGCAGACCGTCAAAACGGTGAAGACTGACAAGGACGGCCATTACGAGTTCGACCTGCTCCACTCCGGCACCTACCGCACTTCGGTGAAACGCAACACTGGCACCAGTACGGGTGATGGCGTGCAGACGCAGGTCAAAACCTACTACAACAAGCTGGAAGACGTGGTGAACACGCGCAGCTGGTCGGACAAAATCAAGTCCAACGCGAAAGACACGTCCGACGACATCCACCTAGGCATCGGCGCAGACCAGAAGAACGTGGATTACGGTTACGCGAAACCAGACCCGAAAGCCACCGTGGACAAAACCGTCACCGGCACCAGTTGCACTGATACGAAATGCGTTATCAACTGGGATGTCAAAGTACAGAATTCTGGCACTAGTCGTTTTGACACGTCCAGTGTCGTTTCTGACCGTATGAGCGCTGATGTGCATGATGTTTCCGCTACCGCCGGTACGGTTTCCATCGAGTCTGGTGGCGCGAAGCAGGTTGCGACGAGTGGCGACCATAAGTTTGTGTTGACGAGTGAGGGCTTGTTGTATGCGTGGGGTAACAACCAGTATGGTCAATTGGGTTTCAAGCCTGACTCCACGAACACGAGTACTCCGGTGAACGTGAACAAGCCGACCATCATCAACGGTAGTTGGCTGAAAGTCGCCGCCGGAGGCAAGCATTCCGCCGCCATCAGCACGGACGGACACTTGTATACGACTGGTTGGAATGGTAGCGGCCAATTGGGTACGGGTGATACGGATAATCGTGACCAGTGGACTCTAGTCGCAGAAGATAAGACGTTTGTTGACGTGGCGTGCGGCAACCAGTTCACTGTGGCGATAGCAAGTGACGGCACCTTGTGGGTGGTCGGAAAAGTCAGTTCCACCTCGTATTCAACGTGGACGCAAATCCAGTCGGGTAAGACGTTCACGCAGGTCAGCGCCAGCACGTACAGGTGGGTCGCGTTGACGTCCTACGGCGGTTGTGTGGTGGACGGCGACGAGTTTTTCTCTATTGGTTTCACGCAAGTTGTCGCCTCATTCGGCAACGCCTACGGGTTGACTGACGCGGGTACAGTGATAGTGCTCGTCGGCGGAGGTGATAGCGGTATCGACCAGTCCAATGTGTCTAATCTGAGGTACATCACCCGTATCGGTGGCGGATACAACACTTTCTACGCCATCGACAAGAACCAACACTTGTGGGCGGCTGGCTGGAATGGTGACGGCCAATTAGCGAACGGTAAGACCGGTACAGGCAGGTATTGGACCAACGGCAGTACGAGCGGCAACGCGGATATTGTTTCCACGCCAATCGATACGGGCATTACCGCATCCGACGTTGCGGGCGGCGACCGTGACGTGCTCATTGTCGGCAAGCAGGTCATGATTGCGGGCTTCGACCCGTATGGTGACGGCAAGACGGGTGGCGCACGTTCCACCGGTTTGAAGGGAATGGTCGTATCGTCCGACCCGACCGCCGTACCGGTCGAACCGTTGAGCGAGTCCACGGAGAAGGGGTTGACGACCCGCACGTACAATCTGCCGTATGCGATTGAGTCGGGCGGCTATGTCATCTACCATTTCACTGGCACCGTTGACCGTGAAACTGCGGATACTACCAAGTGGTCTCCAACTGAGAAAGACGAGTGGGTCAAGAAGAATACGAAGACCATTCTCAACCAAGCATGGTTCACCTCCGAACACACGCCATACTCAGGCACGCCACATGCAAGCGGCAAAACCAAGCCGGACCCTCCGAACGCATCCAAACTGGATACGAACACGAATGACGTGACCGGCAATCCGACATGCCGCACCGACACCGACTATACGGAGGAAGGACACCAACACTGGTTCAGCACCAGCGACGAAGACTCCTGCGACCAAGTCGGCACCATCATCACACCAACCACCAGCGCGAAGAAACTCGGCACCATCAGCGGCCTGTATTGGGAGGACACGGACAAGGACGGTATTCGAAGCGACAACGAGTCGAACCGGTTCGCCAACCAGACCGTAATCCTGTACGACAAGAACGGCAAGCAGGTGGCATCCACCAAGACCGACAAGGACGGCAAGTACAAGTTCGAACACTTGGACGCGGACGGCGACCAGTACACCATCCAATTCAGCCGCGTCACCCACCAAGAGTTCACCAAGCCGGATGCGAACGACATGGACATTCCGAATGACGCGAGTTCCACCGACTCCGACGCGAACACGAGCGACGACAAGTACGGTGAATCCACGTTCACCATCATCCTCACACAGGATAAGCCGGACAAGGAGAATGTGGACGCGGGCGTCCTACCAGAAACATGGATGATGAGCATGCCCCACACCGGCATGGGCTTACTGTTGCCAATCCTCATACTCGTCAGCATTCTGGGACTCGTCACCGCAATCATCCTGTTGAGAAAGGAAGACCGTAAGTGAAAGGAACAAAAATGGGCATGCACGCCAGTAACCGTGTGAACCGCCACTTGGGACAACGAATCCTCGCCACCCTCGCCATCGTGGCGGCGGTCTGCGGCGGACTCATCACCGGTAGCGCCATCGCTTCGGAACCGGCCAAATGTTCGACCGGCGTGGACAAGGTCTGCTATGCGGGCTACAACGCCGCAGGATTGAAGCAGATTGCCGACGATTTGAGCGACAAGGGCAAGGGAAGCGCTTACTATGCGGAAATGGAGGATAATCTGACTAAGGGCACGCAAGGCTCGCTCACACTGTCGGACGGTTCCAATCTTCCATTCCGGCTCATTGGCATCCTCCACGACGACAAGGCTGATGGTAGCGGCAAAAAGGCTGGCTTGACGTTCATGGCATGGAACGCGTTACCGAAAGCGTACTGCATAAACGGCGTCATGCCAACCGACAACACGACCACCTGCACGAACAGCTACACCAACAAGGGCGGATGGCGCGACAGTAATCTCCGTCAATGGATGAACAATGGGGAAATCTGGAACCAATTCCCCACCGACTTCCAAAACAACGTGACCACCGTATTGAAACAAACCAACAACATGGACTACGGAAACACTTCCGGCTCCGCCGCATCCGCCACAGCAGACAAGGTATGGCTCGTATCCTACAGGGAACTCGTACCAACCATATACGACGGGTGGAAAAGCTCTAATGGATTCCAAGCGTTAAGTCAGGAGGGAAGCCAATACGAGTATTTCCAAGGCAAGGTGATGCACAACTATTCAAACAATAATATTCTGTCTGGAATCTACGGAACCGTTTCCGGTTCAGCACCCTCCGGTGCCGTCAGCTACAGTTGGTGGGAGCGTGCGCCCTACCCGAACAACTACAACACGTTCCTCCAAGTGGGCTCGAACGGCGGCCCCAGCTACGGCAACCGTGCTAACTATCGCTACTCCGTTGTCCCCGCTTTCTCCTTCTAATCCCCCATCTTTAGGGGGTGGGGTTCATCCCCACCCCCGCTAAAACATCACACGAAAGAAGCCCCTATGACAGTACCCACCAGCAAGCGGACAAAAGCAAAAAGCGAATATGCGAACCAAGCGAGAATCGTACTCTACGCCACCAGAAACCTCTTCCGGAAATGGCCCAAAAGCCGAGACAACATCGAAACCATACACGTCATGCACATCGCCTACGACATGTACACAGCCGCCTACAGCGCCGACACCATCTACGCGAGCACCCTCGAAGAGCATAAGATGAAACTGCAACTCTTATGCAAGGCCCAAGGAATGCTGAACGCACTCTCCGGCCTCGTAGACGACTGGATAGACTATCCACCACGAGAACGCGACATGAAAGCCTACCAGAACAGTCAGGAAGGCGACCCCACCTACAATCCCGTAATCAAGGAGAAGAAATTTGTCAACTATGCGGGCACACTCTACAAAGCCATGGGGGTGTTCACGGGGGCAGTCCGATACGAGCGAGACCAGTTGAAGAAAGCCAAAACCGTCGAGTCAAAGACCACCACTAGAATGGACACTTGGGTTCAACCCCAAATATAACTAAACAAAACCGGCCATATCCAAAATGGTGTTTCCGTTTCCGGTTCAGCACCCTCCGGTGCCAACAACAACAATTGGTGGGAGCGTTCGCCCAACCCGAACAACAACAACAATTTCCTCCAAGTGAACTCGAACGGCGACCCCAGCTACAACAACAATGCTAACAATCGCTACTCCGTTGTCCCCGATTCCTCTTACCAAAAACTAACATCAGATAGGCCAGTAGCCCAATGGGTGAAAGCCTCCCGAAGGGGAAGGGGATATGGTCGAATGCGCGGCCCCTCGAAAAATGGGTTGCGCGTGAAATAGGTTGAGGGAGATATTAAGACTGTCGGAAACGACGGATACTCGCCCCTTAAGCTGGGCGTCCAACATCATTGCATGTCTTGGGTTGTTGCCGACGACCTGCCCTCAACCATTCTTTTCTCTTTCCCTAGTGAAGGAAGCATTAAAATCGTGAATGCGAGTCAAAGACGTAGAAGACGCCAACGCAGACTGCAACAACGCTCGGATGATAAGTACAGGAAGCTCCACCGTTACATCGACTTCCAACAAACATTCGGATTCGACGCGCTCTACCAAGCCGCAAGAAAATGCAAACGCGGCGTCACGTGGAAAAACACAGTGTTGAACTTCGACAATAGGCGTGCCGTCAACTGTTGGAAACTCGCCCAAGAATTAGAGGACGGCACATACAAGAAGAGAGCGCCAATCCGATTCGACATTTCCGAACGAGGCAAACTCCGCCACATCAGCGCGGTATCCTTCCGAGACCGGGTGGTGCAACGCGCCTTATGCGACAACAGTCTCGTCCCCATCGTGGAAAGCCAACTGATATACGATAATGCGGCAAGCCTACCGAAACGTGGAACATCGTTCGCCCGAAAACGGTTCGAACTACACTATAAGCGGGCTTTGGGCAAATGGGAGCATCCGTATGCTGTCATCTTCGACTGTTCCAACTATTTCGGAAGTATCAGCTCCCAACGAGCGTTCGATATGATTTCCACCCTGTACCGGAGCATCGCCCGCACCGGACGGGAGAAGCAGGATGTGGAACGGATTCTAACCGTATTGAGAATCTTCGTATTGGACGAACCACACTTAGGGTTAGGTAATCAGACGAGCCAAACCATGGCTATCTGGTATTTGAACAAGGTTGACCACTGGTGCATGTCGCAAGGATTCTACGGACGGTATATGGATGATGCCTACTGTTTCTGCGAGAATCGTGAACAGGCCGAACGTGTGTTGGCCGGTTATGAGCGGCGTGTCAACCAATTGGGATTGCGGTTGAACAAGCATAAGACCCGCATAGTGGACTGTCATACCGGTCAACTCACATTCCTGAAACGCGTATACAGTGTACAGGATGACGGCAGTATTCTTATCCGCATGCACCATAAGGCGTTGCGTGCAAGCCGACGGCATGCGTGTAACCTTATCTGCTCATATGATGGCGTGCATGTGGGATTGAGGACAGTTCAGGATTCTTGGACGAGCCATGAGAGCACACTGTCGGGTCTAACTCACCGTCGTGGACTGTGCGCTCGGGAGAAAGCGTGGTATCGGAGGCATTGTGAAATGCGGAAGCTGGCTTTTCACCCGTGATATTCCGGACTTTCCAGATTGTGTGGTGGAGGGGCGCAATCTGCTGGAAGCTTTGGATGGGACGAGAAAAAGATTGGCCGTCCGATTAGCAGAAATGGTGGCGCAGAATCTTCCGCTTCCTCAAGAGAGTCTTTTGGATGAGATTTCGTGAGGCTTGGATTGTATCGTATTTCACTCGGCATGCTTGTCGGCTAGTTTTTCTTCCCGGCTTGGTGTTACACTGGGTTTACTTGCATTTCCTTCCTCGGGACTTCGCCCATGTGGGGCTTTAGAGGTTATCAGCGCATTGGTCAGAGTATGCCGTTTGAGTGAAAGGAAACTGTCATGGCAGGTTTTGATGATATTACGGTCACTCGCAGTGATGGCCGTTTGAAGGTTAAGGCTCCGTATAATCCGTTGTTCGCCCGTCGCTCCCGCGCGTTGGGCGGAACGTTTGATGACAAGTTGAAGACTTGGACGTTCAATGTTCGTGTGGAAAGGCTGGTGTTCGAAGCTTTAGACAAATACTTCTGGTGGCATAAGGGCGTGGACGCTGAAAAGCGCGTCACTCTAACCATTGACCCCTACGACTACTTGTACGCGTACTCCAAGCAGGATAGCGACATTATCTGGTTCGCTGGTCGAATCCTAGTCGAAAAATATCAGCCCGACCGTCCACCGCGCATGATGCCGAATGTGGCTCTCGTGGATGGCATGTGGCCTAAAACCGGCTTGTATACGGGGTTGAATCTCAGTCCCGACAAACTCCGATTATTGGTATGGGATGTTCCCACCAGTTTTCTGGAACGATTGTCGTCCGGCAAGTATGAGTTGTCTGAGCCGGATGGTGACACGTTGACTGCGGTTGACGTTCGTATTCAGGCTGTGGAGGAACGGTTAGGCCGGTTGAGGGAACTCCGAACCCGACTCGCCTCTAATAGTGAGGATGTGAATGATGCTCTCCGTGCCGATTGATGGTCAAGTCCAGTCGCGTCTCATTCCGCCCACGTTCGTGGAAGACAACATCAGCGACATGTTCAAGGCTGTGGACGCCGGACACAATATCGTCGTGACGGCAGTGGACGAGTACGGTAATCGAACCAGTATTACCACGCCGGATAATGTGAATCATGACATGCTGGGGCGTTCTCTCGAATTCGCGTCCCATCCCGTACTGATGCGGAATGTGCGCCGTTGGATGGTTTGGCTGTTGCAAGCGCAATACTGCAAGGATTACAAGTGGGATACGAACAGGCTTGGAGGTTGGATGGAAGTGTTGGGTTTACCAGCCGACCTTGATGTTCCCGTAACGGAGGAACATTTACGCGTGTTGAAGCCTGTGTTTAACAAGGATGATGCCGACCCGTATCGGCTTGTCGCACGATACGACAAGCAACATTATGCTTCATGCACCCTCGGCACTCTCATACGGTTAGCTGAACAAACCACGCCGAACTATGCCTTGAACAATCCCACCCGCTGGTGTCAAACCGACCGATACCGCAAACTCAGCATCCAACCCAATCCGAAAGAAAACTGGGACGGAATGGACAGGGTACGTGACTGTTGGAGCGGATGCGAATGGGCATACCCCGCATTGGAACGCTACTATAATCCGATTCGACTATTACGCGACGAATACCGGCGGGGAGGACTACCTGAAACCTTCCACTATCCAATACACACGACAAGAGGCGAATACCGGTTGGCGAAAGGACAAATCAGCCCCCACGCAACAATCCTCCTCAACGGCAAGCCGGTAGGACTCATGTTCAGCGACGATTGCGAGGAACCATTCACCGACCGGATACCACCCGAATGGTGTGCCACACCCTTACCGGAAAACTATAAGACCACGCCACTCAACCGAAACATTCCCGTAAACGGCGAATTCAAACCATCATTCCAGCAAGCCATGCTGGGATTCGTGGAATGGTATGAGAAAACGCACAAGGGATAGCAAAAGAGGAAAGCCCCTTAGTTGAGGGGCTTTCTGGTAAATGTCAAATGGTGGCAAGCTTGAATTCTTCCAGCTTGTCCATGCTAAACCGCCCAGAACAACAAAACCTAGTTCTCCGAGCGTTCGCTGATATTCTCCCGCATCTGCAAATAAGCCCCATGCTCACGCAAGTAATCCCGCAAATACGGCATTTTGAAAGCGACTTCACCGTAACCGACCGGCTCAATCAAATCGTTCTCAATCAGCTTGGTTCTATACACGTTGGCGAACTGTGGCGAACGGTTCAACCGACGGGCGATTTCACCTGTATTCGACACCGTATCATCCACCGACATGGCAAGCAGATAGTTCACCGCATGGGATGGCAAGCCATGCAATGCTGGGGCGTGAACCATATCCCCTAGTTTGGCTTGGGCTTTTTCGATACCCTTGACCGCGTCCTCCTCGGTCACTTGATTCACATGGCCGTTGGTTTCGGAAACCCTCCAAGCCCAATAACCCACCAGCTGAATCATGAACGGATAACCATGAGTGGCATTGGTCAACCGTATCAACGTTTCCATCCCGGCTTTCTTCTCCCCGCTGAAAGACTCCTCGAATGCTTTCAGAACCTTCTCCGTTGGCACGGAACCCAAATGATACCGTTCTGCCCGTTGAAGGAAGGTGATGGCATTATCCGACAGCACGTCGTTCACGGCGGACGGTAACCCAGCGAAAATGAACGCGATGTTCCGTCCTTCGCGGATAAGATGTTGCACGGCAGTGGACAAAGCCCTGATTTCGTCCATGGAACCGGATTGCACTTCGTCCAATGTGATGAGAATGCCCTGCTTGCTTTCATTCATCTTGTCCAAACGTTTGCCGACCGCTTGACGTAGCGTCAAGGAACGTTCCTCATTGTGTTCGAGTTCGATTCTCCCCAAACTCAGTTCCAGATTCCCTACATCACCTTTCAACCCGACGCTAGGCATGTCGTAGGCGGATATGCGAGTCGTGTCCTTGCCGGTAAGTGCGTCCACCAGTCTTTGGGTGAAACCTCTATCGGCGCTTTCGTTATAGACTTTCCAGCCTTGCTTCTGCGCGTGTGTTCCTAACGTGTCCAGCATGACTGTTTTCCCTACACCTCTGGCTCCGGTGAGGAACATCAGCCGTCCGGGGCTTCCTACACCGTCTTTCAGCGCATAGTCGAAGTCTTCGATGATTTCTTCTCGTCCGACGAGTATCGGCGGGATACGTCCGGCGGTTGGTTTGAACGGATTGGTCATGTCTGTTTCCTTGATTTTATAATAATTATAATAAGTATAATACTTTAAAAAAGCATGTACCAAGGGGTTAAGTTCGATAATAGGCAGCTTTGTCGAGAGTAGAGGTTGACGACCTAAACGGAAGTGGTTTAAAATAGATTCTTGTTTGAGATAAGGTCACTTTTCTAAAAGGCATTGAGGGACGGTTTCCGTTTTGGTCTCCGTCCCTCTTTTTTTGTATTGTTTCCACGCTTGAAGTATACTGGAATCGTTCACATAAAAAAGTTGAAAAACCAAGGAGAAAAAATGAATAAGCCCGCATACTTCAAGCAGTTCGGCGCAGATGACTACAACATTTTCGCAGTCAAGGACAAGTCGTATGTCATGAGTCGTTTCACAGACGACCCCGAGGGCGTCTACTACATGCTTTTCGAGCATGTCGAGGGTCAGACCGGCGTCAGCTATTACATGTTGGACAATATTCCCGAGACTGTTTTGGACGGTGTTTCCGACGGTGGATATACCGATAGGGAGTTTGCTTCGAGGCTTGCCGGTCAGGATAGGTTTGTCCACAATATCAATGTTCGTAGGCTTCTGCATCATTCCCACTTGGACGCCTGAACGATTCCGTAACAGTACTCTTCCTTCCCTTATAGGTTGGAGGGGTTTGTTTTTTCAGAGGTTGTTTATAGTTTTTTGGGTGTGTCGTTTTTTCGCACGCTGTATACTGGGATTGTTCACACAAAAGATAAAAGAAAACCAAGGAGCAAAAAATGAACAACATCGACAGCATCATCGAACGCATCAACAACCTCATGGCAATAGCCGAAAACGAAGCATCCAGCGACAATGAGGCGCAAATGGCGTTCGAGCGGGCATAGAAACTCATCAACGAATATCGTATCGAAGACTGGAAACGCGACCGCACCCGCACGAACAAGCCAATCATCGAACGTGGCGTGAACGTAAGCAAAACCACCATCTACCATCAGCAAGGCTACCTTGCGACCATCATCGCCCAAGCTAACGAATGCCGCGCCTACATTCACGAAAGCCGGTGTGGCGGAAGGATTGAGGAACGTGCCGTCATGTTCGTAGGCGAGGAGGACGATGTGAACGCCGCAGTCCTTCTCTTCCAAAGCATCGACCTATACTGCTCAGTCCACGCCCGCACTAGCTACGCGGACATGATTGACCAGCACGCCAAAGCGTACTATGAGGACAACAAGGAATACGTCGAAACGCATTACGGACGTGAATCCTATCCGACGCTGACGGAATGCAAACAGTACATGCGTCGTGATTATCCACGCGCCAAGTTCTACTATGGTTATCGCGGTGGATTCAACGAACGTTTGAGCGAACGTTTCGAGGAGCTTCGCAAGCAGAGTCTCGCCATTCCTTCCGGTCGTGAGCTGGTGTCATGCAAGAGTCAGCGTCTGAACGAGTATTTTGACAAGCTTGAGCTGGTGCCGGGTCGTGCGGCCACTGCTCGTGGTAGCAAGGATGGTTTTGCTCGTGGTGTGAGTGACGCGAACAATGTGGGTTTGGGTTTGTCTGAAATGGGTGTTTCGTCCCATGCTTTGCTGAATGCCTGACTTTTCAGCCCGCTTCCTTGCTTTGGGGAGTGGGCTGTTTTTGTTTTTTCCTACAAACATGGTATACTGGGATTGTTCACACAAAAGATAGATTCCAACAAGGAGGAACAAAAATGATTAAGACAATCACCAACCTCAAAATCACCAAACTACGCGAACTCTCCACACTGTCAGTGGATAGTGAATATCTCACAATAGACTACTTGGACGAGGATGGCGAAGAACAGCGAATCGAAAAACTCACCCACGAGGAAGACCTTGGCGAATACAACGTCAAGACCGACCTTTGGGAGGACATTCTCGAAGATTGGCGGCTCACCAAGCCGATTCCAGTACCCTCTGCCGAAAAAGAAGACTGGAAACTGCTGGAAGACTATGTTTGGAACCTCACCGACTCGAAGTATCAAGAACTGTCGGACAATCGCAATAAACTATACGAAGCCGACGACGTGGCGAATATCCTCCGCAGCATCAGTCGTCTCAGCGACGTAGGACGAGCCACGTTGAACAAACTGCTGGACAATGGTTCCAAGGATGTGGAGAATGAATACACGGAACAGTGGAACCGTATCGTTCCGCTCCGTCAGGCGGACGGCGAGGAAGAATAGGAGGAACAGGGAAAATGAAGGCACGAGACGTTAGCTTCTTCAAGAAGAACGCTTGGAAGGGC